>SDBU01002999.1_pt1 | contig 21836 bp, 6 predicted proteins | sample 2277071 | NCBI WGS metagenome assembly SDBU01 (sample SAMN10397929, study PRJNA504765) | marine sediment metagenome | isolation source: marine sediment core GS08_GC12, 126 cmbsf | place: Arctic Ocean: Gakkel Ridge, Loki's castle | collected 2008 | reverse complement strand
ATCGCGTAGTTCCGTAAGCCCAGCGAAGCGCCAGGCGTCGGGCTCTATCCGACAATTAAGGCAATCAAGGCAATTTAAGTAATTAAGGCAATTTTTAACCGGGTCGCCATTCTCGGTGTTTCCATCCGCTATCAGCCGGACAGCCTGCCCCTTCACACCGACGTACTTGCCATTGAACCACGAAACGTCACCCGCATCAATATTTGCTTGAGGCGGTGTGGTCGCAACTGTGGGGCGATTCCAAACGCGGACAGGGATTGCGATGGTCCGAGATACCGATTTCCTTCCTGATACCTCTTCAATCACCCGACAGTAGATGATGTAATCGCCAACATCCGTAAATGTGTACTGTTTCTCTCCCGTACTGGTCGTCGTAAAATCGCGACGGTCTTCCGGGTCGGCCGCACTGGTGTACCACCATTGGGCTCCCGCGAGGGTTGCATTAAAACGGTTGTCAGCAAAATCTACCTCGAAGGTCACCGGTTCGTTGAGTGCCACGTTGACTTTGCCATTGCTGCCTTTAACGGGGCTGACAAGCTGGGGTTGAGTCAACGGCTTGTAAACAAGTGCAGCGCCGCCTCCGGCATTCGCCCAGCCAGGAATCCCTGCTGGGCCAATAACCCCCGTCCACGATGCAGGTTGACCATTTGTGTTGAGGTCAAGGCCAACGTGATACCAAAAACTATTGTCACCGGAAGGGTTGTCAATCGCCATCAGAATCAGGTCAGGTATGCCATTGTCGTTGACGTAACCTAACGTTGCGCCACCGCCATCATTCTGGAAGCCAAGTGCGTTGCCTCCGACATAGCTCCAGTTTTGCGTGCGGCCATCGGTTCCTAAGTTCAAGCCTACCTTGTACCTGAAATTATTTGCTCTTGAGGGGGCGTCGACACCCATTAAGATTAAATCAGGCCTTGGGTCATTGTCGATATAGCCTATCGTCGCGCCACCGCCTTCATTGGAAGAGCTAACTCCGCTGACACTAATCTTATCACTCCATTCTGCCGGACTGCCCTCAGTATTGAGGTCCCAGCCTATATAGTACCAGAAGCTATTGGCTCCATCTGGGTCATCAATACCCATGAGAACCAAATCAGGTCTCTCGTTGTCATTGATATAACCTATTGTAGCCCCGCCTCCCGCTGAATGATGGCCCAGATTGGGACCTTGTATGCTTCCGCTCCAACTGCCCCAGGAACCGTCATTAATGTTGAAGTCGAAGCCTATCTTATACCGAAAATCGTCTGGTGTCCAGTCGTTAAGATACACAAAGACTACATCTGGTATATCATTATCGTTGATGTAGCCCATCGCCAGTCCGCCGCCCGAAGACTCATAACCAAGCCCGCCAGTGCCACCTGACTGCCAACTTGAGGCGCCACCGCCGGCTCTAACATCCCAGCCGATGCTAAACCAGAAATCATTGGCTTCAGCGGCGTCAAGGATGCCCATGAAGAGCAATTCTGGTCTGTCATCTGCCTGTGCAATGGAGTGCGTGAGGCAGAATATAACAATCATACTAAGAACAAATATAATGTTAGTTATCGTGTTTAAGTTTTTAGCTTTCTGATTATTCGTACTCATTTGATTTTTCCCCTTTCATAGTTTATACAGGTTGTAAATGAGACTATTGCCCGCCCAGGACGAATCAATAGACCGCCTCGCTATGGTTCGCTGCTTCAATGTAATAGTCTCGTTACTAACTCCAGATGATATTATATCATTGGTAAGTGTATTAAACAATATATTTTTTTTTTTACCCTTGCAACAATCGGTCATTGGCTCTTGCTTTTATAAAAATAATACATGATTTGACTGATCTTCTTCGGAATAAAATTCTATAAAACTAAATAATTTTCTATATTGTCAAAAATTTGTTTCAATACCAATAGGAGAAAAACGCTTCGGTTAAGCCAAGAGAAAATATCATGCCAAAGGATGGAAGGGAAGGAATTGTTGTTGGACAGTTCCGTCCTTTCCATCCAAGGTAGTATTTTGAAGTACTTAATGGGACTTTTCAGACAGCCTCTGAAAATCCTTCGATATGTTTAATCGCCTTCCTATTTGAGAATGACCATTTTCTTCATCGCCACAAAATTGCCAGCTTTCAGCACGTAGAAGTAGAGGCCGCTGGCAGTTCGTTCGCCCACTTGGGTACGTCCATTCCAGTGAGCCGCTTTTGACCTATTGATATATCGACCGCGTGGTTGCATGCCCAACTCTAAGGTGCGCACCAACTGACCGGCGGCATTGTAGATTTCGATCTTTACCGTGGCTTCAGTTTCCAATTCGTAAGGAATCCACACGTCAGGGTTGAACGGATTCGGGTAACTTTGCAGAAGCACAGTTTTCTTGATTACCGGCAGCACCGTGACTGTGAACAACTCGCTGTGCAATTCTGCGCCGCTCTTGAAGTGGACTGTAACCTGATAGGTGTAAGTCGCTTCTTCGGCGACGTCGGTGTCAACGAATTCGTGAGTGGGTAAGTGGGTGAGTGAGTGAGTGGGTGGTAGTTCAAATCGACTTGTCTCTCCCTCCTGCCCTGTTCTCTCAATGACATAGCCATCAATGAAGGTGTTGTCATTCGCTGCCCACTTGACCAACACCTGCTTCTCACCGGCGACTACTTGCAAATCCGAAAGTTGCGACATCTCAAATCGCTGAGCGCGTACTTCGAACGGAATCTCCGTGATTCGTGAGTGAGAAATCAGGTCAACGGATTGAACTTCCCGCATGTCCTGCCAGTCGGGGCGGGCATCATCCTGACGGAAATAGAGCATGATGTCACCGGGAATTTGAGCTATTGCCTTTTCCCATGAAAGAGTCATCTCCGCGTCCTGATTGTCGGTGTAGACGGTAAACTTCCATGTACGCTGCTCGCCTAATTTCAAAGCAGGCTGATAGTCCCGATTGTACAACCCAGATTCATCTCCCCAATCAGGATGGTCAAAGTAAACCGCTACTGTCTTACTCAACGTCGGCGGTTCGCTCTGGTCGAGAACATCCCATCCCGTCTGGGCGTTCTGACGTGTACCGAGCATCGTACTCAAATCTGATGCAAACTCCGAAGTGAGTTCTAAGCGGAGATTAAACTCATCTTTTTTCAATTGCCCTGTTGTTTTGGGGTTTAACCCCGAAACAACAGGAGCCATCGGCGGCTTCAGGTAGTCAGGAGTCGGCGGGGTATCGGGCAGATCGGCGGGAGCGGGAATCGTGAGTGTGAGGTTAGCCTGGTTGGTCTTCAACCAGCAACCATCCCAGGGGTTCAAGTAGCCGGCGCTCGTCACGGGTTCATAGCTGTCTGATATAGCTACAGAACTCAGGAAAACGGCGTTCTCGGTGACGATATTCCATCGGTACAGCGTTCCTTCCACTAATCCCGATGCGACAGCAGTATCAAACGCCTGCCCGTTCACCTTTAGAGACGCAACGTTCACCTCTTTGATGAACGGATTACCGATGGCATGCCAACCGGCGGCGTCAAGTTCCAGCGTCACATCGTCATGATTCGACGAGCCGCCAACGTCCACGTTCACATCGTCGATGAGGCGGGTGAAGTAGCCATGTCCCGTCTGTAGACCGACTTCGCCAATGTCATAGGGATACACCTTGTAGCCACCCAGGGCAGTGTCATACTGGAAGAGTTGGAACGGGTCGATGTCGTCTCCCAGATTCACGAAAGGTTCGGCGCGTTGTGGGGTAATGGGCGCTGAAAAGAATTTCCAACCCGACGTGCCTTTCTCAAACTTCCCTGCTACAAAGCTTACCTTCTGCACATCAAGACGGAAGTAGCGTGAACGCTCGCCCTGGTTGGTATATTGATAGGCTTGGACGAAGCTTATCTCACCCGTGTTCGGGTCGGTTTGCGCCTGAGTTGGGTCAAGATTGATGGTGTTTGAGACCTCGCCATATTGGTCAAACTCGACAAGACGAATCACCAGGTATTGTCGAGTGGTCTTGGTGAGTTTCACGGAAGGTTGGTATTCGAGCGTCACAGTGGCACTTTGCTGGGCATTGTCGATTACAAAGAACCAGTGATGCGCGAGTCGTCCGTCGGCTGAGCGGATATCGCGGTCAAATTCAACTTTATCGCTATTCAGAAAGCTCATTCGCAGTTGCGATGCGAGTGCTGGAACACTCCGTACATCCTTTTCATCCTCTTCGTCAAGTCCGCCATACTCCACCGCTACGATATTATTCGCATCGGTGGCTGTGCCATCCGTCACGCGCCAATTCATCGACCAGGTAGGTTCAAACGGCGCATCGGTCGTGCGGAACGTCCACATGAAGGCGTTGTCCAACGGATTGCCAGCTAAATCGTGAACGCCTCGTTCGTCGATAGTTCCATCGTCGTCCGTGTCGGTATCTGTTTTTATCTCAACTCGATAGAACCCATTCGGCCGGAACGGCACAATCGGGACAAAGACAGTTTTACGCAAAGCTGGACTGTACGAAACGTAGCCTGAAACTTTCTTGTTATTGTCCAACAGGTCCATGACGTAGAAGGTTCGGTCATTGAAGTCAGTGGCGCGCATATCATCGGTGAAGGTGATGCTCAGTTCACCACGATAGATGCGTTGGCTCTCCCGTGCTTGATAATCAGGAACCGAGTTCAATACCGACGGCTTGGCATCGTCCACAAGGAATACGACAAATGGTGGGTCAATGTCAGTGTTGGGAGTGGTGGCTTTGTCGATAGCGATGGCACGGAGTGCATACTCGCCCACTCCCAGCGTGCTTATCGCATCCTCCGCCCATTGGAAGGTGAACTCTCGACGAGGTGGCTTGCGGTCAAGTCTATCAAAGACTGTAACGTTCTCGTTTGCTCCATCGTCTTCCCACAACATGCCTGAGAGATTTCGCCAAGGTTCCCACACACCATCGGGTTGTTTGGAGCGTATCTGAAGCTGGATGCTCTTCAGGTCAATATCTTCAGAGACTACTTCTATCTCGAACGGGTTATCCGCTGGGAAGAACACGGGACTGATGCGCTCTCCTGAGTATGGAGCCGTGATAGTCGCACGCGGCGCGCGTAAGTCCACAAAGGTTATGTTGCGCGTAATCTTACGGCCAATTTGTGCATCAGCCTTCTCCATAACACCAATGACAACGGCATACTCCTTTTCGGCGGAATTATCCATATCAACCTCTGGTGGATAAACGGACACCACGACGGTTGCCGACTTCTTCGACGGTTTTTGGGAAAGCGTAACACCATAAGAACCCGGAGTCCCGTTGAAACGGAATGTCAGATTTTCGGTGTTTGCAGAAGCGGTAGCGTACAGCGAGAAGCCAATGCTTGACGACTCTAATTCTCGCTGCCCCTCGTAGGTCAGCTTCACTTTATAGTGCGCGCCATCGTGATAATCGAATGGACCGGTGGGTTCATCCAGGAGTTCCATCGAAATGTCTACCGCCTTGTTTGTGCCAGGCTCCCACGGGTCAGAGGTATAGCTGCCCGGCTCTGCGAAGAACAGCGGCGTGCCCCATCTCGGGTCCGCCTTGACGCGGGTTGCGATATTGTCGCCAATGTCATTATCATGGAGCACGAATCCCACCTTTTGTTTCGTGCTAACTCCGCTTTTCCATGAAGCGCCGAAACTGGTGCTGCTGCCAATCGTTGCGGAACTTCCGATCTTCCAGCTCATCTTAGTACCCGTGCCCCACACATCGGAACCAACGAAAAGCTCAGATTGGTTGCTGTATGTAGAGTTGGATGAAACGGAGATTCCGGTGGAGAAGCTCACTCCATGCGATTCAGAAATAGCGCGTGAGTATTCGAACGTCGGTCCGGCACTGAAGATGAGGGTTTCGCAGTTTTCTGATGTGGATAATTTTTGGGCAGCGAAGAAATCGTCCAGAGAATCGCCATAATTGTCTCCGCCTTCACGGAGGTAATCCCGGGCCCATACGTAAGCGTAGTTCCGGTCGAGGAGCTTCTGCCAGGTGTCTTTAGCATCTTCTAGTTTCGCTTTCTCATCATCATCAGTCGTCTCTGGGTTATTGATAGTTGCGTCAAGGTCATCAATGATGTTCTCGATATCCCTGGGGGTGTAGATGTATTGATTGGTGCGTTCCAGGATGTCATACGTCTCAATCTGCGCCGTCGTCAGAGCCCATTGTTCCGTCGTCTCATTCCATTCAATCCCCATGCGATACTTGGTCTGGAGTCCCAGTGTCCAGCCTTCGCCGAAGTAAATATCTCCTTTGCCTGGACCCAGCAAATCAGGCAATGTATCTCCGGAGGGCGTCTTCAAACGCCGCGACGGACTGACTTCATACTGGACCATCCCCGTATTCGAGCCAACACCACCGAGGGAGCCCGCTTTAGCTCCCAATTTCGCTACCTGAAATACGTAGCCGATGGGGCCCATTGTGTAGATAGCCGCACCTGAAGCAAGCTCCAGCACCGCCACCCACGTAAAATGTCCGAGCGTTGAGTCGGAGTTCTCATAACCCAGCAACCCTTTTTCCCCCAAGTCCTTAAATTCTGTATCAGAATCCGGGTCTTTTTCAAACTCGACGTCTCGTATTTCTCGTTCCTTACTCCATGGCGAAGGATATACAGGAATTTCCACATCGTTGATTTTGAGTTTCATTCCGAATACGATTCCGCTGATGCTCATTGAATCATCCAGGTAGGCGTAGCTCCCATCTCCCGGCGGGTCATGAAGCACCGTGTAGTTCACGACGGGAACCGAGACAATCTTCGCGGCTGTGCCCTCAAGCACATCGCCCAATACCGTCACCTCATCTTCTACCGCGTCGCTGTCATCATAGCCGTCTTTTGTTGCACGGAAGCTAACCGTTTTCGGCGCTGCCAGCGGCGGGTCATCCGTCGTTTTCTTTGGATATCCACCCGTGATGGTATATTTCCCCTCCTCGTCTTCAACAAAGAGTTCCTGTTCCACTGCCGCATCAGAGGTCATCATGCTGACGTCGTCGATGACGAACAGAGTGAAATCCTCGACAGGATATCCGTTCGATGTTGCCGTGATAGTGTAGATATGCTTACGCAGTTTTGGAGGATAATAGTACATATATCCCTCTGGATCATCTTCCGGATTCAAACCGAATTGCTCAAGAAACTCCGGTGACGCACCGAAAAGCTTTGGTCGAGGGCTAAAGGAGAGTTCGATTTTAGAGGGGATTACCATAGTAACAGCTTCATTACCTCCGGTTAGATCGACTTCCGCTGGTTTTTCCTCTTTTTCACCTTTAGGCATACCACCATCGACGGTAATAGTGTATTTGCCGGGATTCAAAGTTGCCACAAATTTACCGTCGTTTTCGTCTGTCTGCCCTTCAGCTTGACCATTGTCCCCGATGATTGTAACGGTGACGCCGGATAGCGCATATTCGCCAGAATCCTCAACAAAGACGGTCAATTCGTAGCTTGTGTAGTCGACGAAATCAATATCGGTTCTGGCATCTTCAATCGTTACCAGACCGGTCTTTGAATCGTATCCGGGGGTATCCTCGTCAATGCGGATATCACGCCCCTCCTTCTTAGCGAGGAAAAGATATTTCCCTGCAAACAGCGGCAGACTGTAGTTGGTATTTGTAGATTTGGTGCTGGGCAACGCTTCAATACCACTTGTTGAACCAACAGGTTGAGCTGTAACCTGAACACCTTCAACAAGAATCGTCACGGCGTTCTGTCCCTCTCCTTTCTGGATGCTATAAATAATCTGCCCGCCAACGGGGAAAACGCTCAGGTCCACGAAGTCAATGGCAAGTTGGTTAGGTCCGTCAAGCGTGAGTTCCGTCGCTTTGACGTTTGTTTCAAATTCGTGCGCGCTATCCCCTGAACCCTTGTTGGCAGCGATTCGATATGTTCCGAGAGGCAGATGCTCAAAGACATAATAGCCTTTTTCGTCTGTTCCCGTCTGAAGCACGCCCGGATCTGGAGCACTCACATTGCCATCGGCATCCGCTACACGTCCGAGTGCATCTTGGGTTACGTGGCTTGAGGTGAGCGTCAAGTGCACTTTCCTGACCGGAGTGCGCAAATCAGCAGCTCGCACATATCCGGCGACCTTGCCATCGATTATTTCGACATCCGTCGTCACCATAGCACTCCATTTATTGGTGTCTGAAAGGACCTTGAGGCTTGCCTCGTAATCACCGGCTTTCCCATAACTATGGGTAGGATTCCAAATGCCATGAACCGCCGCCGGGTGTCCGTCAGCAACCCAGCGATTATCTGGAGACTCGGGGTCACCATCATTAGTAACGACAAGAGCGCCATCGTTCCCATACGAAGATTGGTCGTTGACGGCAGTGTCTTCCCCTTCCTCAAACCTCCAATAAAGCACAAGTCCGTTCTCGCCGCCAGTCAATTCCCTACCCATGTTTTCTCGAATGGCATCTTCTGAGCGAACCACATTCCAAATTCTCACGTCATCAATGATACCTGCGAAAGCCTGGTCGCGGTCAAAACCGCTGCCGACGCCATCCTGTTCCTGTCCAAGGACAAAAGCTCCGCCACTGGCGAACAAACCCTCCTTGGCAATGGTCTTGGTGTATTCCACTACACCGTCCTTATAAAACTTTAGCTCACCATCTGAGCTTTTCCAGGTCAATGCGATATGATGCCACTTGCCATCATTGGCAGAGACTCCGGTAGCTCCGGTCGAAACGCCCACGATATAAAGCGCGAAGTTCTTGTAATCATAGATGAGAAAGTCATTATCATGCTGACTTGACGCGTATGACATCGGGGTGCCGGCTCGTGCGTCATCTGAGGACTTCATCCAGAATTCAGCAGTGATTTCGGTCGTTGGAAAATCTCCCATCCAATTCACAATAACGTGGTCATCCTGTCCATCTAACTCCAAAGCTCCGTTGCTGCCATCAGAGAAAGACCACACCCAATCTTCTATCACACCGACATCATCGGCTTCTACAAAGTCCGGATGATTCCCCTCGAACGGAACAGGTGAGTAATTTCCACCGGATATCCCACCTCGGTAGGGTCCGCCTGGCATCGCTGTTGGTACACCTGCTTCTATTCTAACTTCGGCAAATTCCGTATCTTCAAGGACAAGTCCTTCGGAAGTGGATACTCTCGCCGTGAGCCCAGCAAGGTAGCTTCCCTCTGCTGTCCAGGTGTGTTCGGCTTCGCCTTGAGTAGTGGTGTCAACCAGGTCACCTGTCGTCCATTCCATATTTCGGACGCGGTGGTAATTGTTCAGTCCGCCCGTTCGTGCGCCAAAACCAAACAGGTTGTTCGCTTGAGTGTTCATTCGGGTTTCGTAGTTGGCACTGTCGTCATACTCAAGTTTGAGCTGATGGTCAAGGTAAACCTCGAATTCGCCTTTGTAGAAAACGACACGGAATGGACGCCACTCACTGTTATCAATAGGAATCGGTTGGGAGACAGTCTTCAGCATATCGGGATTGGGAGCGCTGTAGAGTTGAATCTCGTCCGTATATTCATTAAAAATGATGGAATATTGTCCCCTATCCTGTGCCTCGCTGGTCGGAGTTGCATTCGCCCAGACATAGATGTAAAAGGCGTCTGCTCCATCACCACCGCCTGTCCAGAATTCGCCCGTCACACTCCAATCGTCGCTGAGGGGCAGGTCAACGTACTCAATTTGCCCGTTCTGATCATCCACAGCCTGGGTCAACTCAATGTAGTCTCCCTGATGAGTCGCATTGTTCTTAATTTCTCCTTCCGGGGTGGCGCTGTTCACGCGCCATTGATACTTAATCGTAGCACCGGGATAGCTATTCTCAAGAGAACCTTCAAGAGTGATTGATGTGTTCACTCTGCCGTTGTAGGGGCCTCCGGGATTCACTTGTAGGGTATCGTAGACTTTCAGATTAAAGAGTTTCTCTTCGCTCTCAACCTCATAATTGGTGACAGCTTTGCATCGAATTTTGTCATCCTTGGGATTGTTCCATGTGTACGATACTACTTCACCTGCTGGCTGTTCCAGTTCCACGGTATCCCAATCGGGGTCAAAACTCCACAGGTACTTCGTAATCGTTTCGTTTTGGTCGCTATTTTGCGTGCTACCGTCCGCCATCAAACGGACAGGTTGGCTCTTCACCCCTGCGTATTTGCCATTGAACCACGAAACGTCGCCTGTGTCGATATTAGCTTGTGGCGGAGTATCCTTTACTACGGGACGGTTCCATGCCCGTACTGGAATTTCCAAAAGATCAGATTCTATCTCCTTGGTGCCGATTTTCTCAACTGCTTTGCAATAAATCGTATACCCGCCCGGGTCAGTGAAGCTATAATATTTCTCGACACCGTCCGTCTGATCGAAACCCGTGCCTGGGTCTTCGCCTGCTGACCGTTTTTGCCAGCGGTATACGACGGTAGCATCGGGGGGATGGGTGGTTGTGGAATTTAATACGAGGCTCACCGAGTCATTCAATGCTACGTTGACCTTATCGTTTGAGCCTTTTTCGGGACTATTATGGCTAATCTGAGTTATACGCCAGGCTTCTGCGGAAACGTCGATTTCAGCATAGCCCCTACCTGTGCTCAACACGACCAATCCAGACCTATCGCCGGGATTGCCAGAAAAGCCTTCAAGCCATGTCGTTACCGTCTGCGTAGCGTCCTTATCCAAACTTCCGCTTGATTCCGAAAACTTTGCCTCTCCCTGACACAATGTCCACTTCAATGTCAATCGCAAATCATCGAAGTAGCCATCATTGTTGCTTCCCGAATGTCTTTCCGCTTTCATTCTAACTCTGACCGTACGTGTGCCTGCTGGCAGAGATTTGTCCTCTATGGCATAGCGTTTCCAATCTACATGGCTATGCCACCCTGAATGATGATAGCCTAAATCGTTCATCGACGCGTCGTAGAAATACAATTCGAGTATTCCCTTGTCAGACCCATCATAGTCGCGAATCCCGCCACTATAAGTCGCTGTCACATTCCCAGCATCGATTTCACTGGCATAAGACGAAACATCAATGTTCTGGTACGCATGAGAATCAGCATTGCTGTCTCCGCCGTAAAAATATTTGTTTCCGCTATGTGAGCCACTGGGAGACCATCGGACGGTGAATGCAGTGTCATCGTTTTCCCAGCCGTTGAGGTCAGAGCTCGTACTGTTCTCCGCCCCGGGATCGGTTATCAGGTTATCCGTATCCGCTCTGGAAAAATTGAGCGACCAGTTTAACTTTGAGTCATCATCACCGCTGTTCTTGAATGAGATAGTCTCGATGACGGATTGGTTGTAATCGACTAAGGATGGATTTGTCTCTGTCTCAAGATACAGATTGCCGAAATCGAATTTATCCGGCACATTTACCTTGGATAATTCTGGTAGAGCAAGTATCAGGCTTAAAACGTCGAACGAGCCGTCAAGTAAAGCTCCATATCCGTATTTCTCCCATGCCTCCATCGTAACCCGTACTGTTCGCGTGCCTGTTGGCAGATATTCCTCCAATTCATACTTATGCCAGCTCGACCAACTGTGATAGCCCGTAGATTCAGACTCAAGTTCGTTGTTCGAGGTATCCAGATATAGCATTCGGAACCGAGTCTTATCGGCATCACCATATCTGCTGCTCACGTAGCCATTCAAAAACGCTTTCACCCCGCCGCCGTCTATTGCTTCAGCGTAATCTAAAACATCCACATCCTGATACGCCCCTGCATAAATATACTCACTCCCTGGCGTCCAGAAACGACTGCCACTGTGATCACTCTTCGTGAAGTAGTCTGAATTACGACTGTACGAGAAAGGACTGGATACTGACTTTAGCGTTGGATGATGCCAGTTATCCAGACCATTCTCATTCTCCGCACCAGGGTTCTGTATCTTGTTGCCCGTCCAGCTTCCGCTCGATCCACTTGTCGGGATATAGAGTATCAGACTCAAGTCATCAAAGTAACCATTGTTGTTACTGCCGTGCTGTCGATATGACCTCATCTTGACTCGGATAGTTCGTGTGTCGTATGGTACTCTAAAATTTTCCCTCTCCGCATAGGTCCAGTTGGTAGTGCTTTCGGATATCTCAGTATCTCCTTTTATCTTTCCAGAGGAGTCCAGAAACTCCATGCGCAATACCATCCGCTCAGAATCTGCATGGCTGCCGAGGTAGCCACTCAAAGTCGCCTTGACGGGGTTTTCAGTCATCCAGCCTGAGAAGGGATTGTCTATCACGTTTTCATACTCAGAAACGTCGATATCCTGATACAGCGCCGATTTGTCATTATCGTCGCCGCCGTAGAAAAACTTGCTTCCTCCATGTGCCGATTTTCCATCGTACCCGCTCGACACCGCTGTGAAATATCCCCATTCTTGCCAATCGCTATTGCCGCTCTCAGCGCCACCGTTTTTGAGCAGGTTGTCTGTGGCGATGGATAGATTGGCGCAGAACAAAACTATCAGACTTGTGAATATAGAAAAGAAAAGTTTTTGTAGCCGAATTTGCCAAAATTCGGTTTTGACTATGTTTAACTTCATAATAACACTCCTTGTATAAAGTTTTAACTTTTAAACATTGAGGATGTAGGTTCAATACATAAATTGCGATTGCGAGGGGAAATGCGCAATAAATTGCACAGCTACGAACGGTTTTTTGCGCACAGGGATGGACAGGAGCTACCATCTGCGAATTTTTCCCTAATTATCACCATTCGGATGGCAAGAGTGGCGCCACGGGGGACGACGCTACTCTGCGGGGAATTTCTGAACCACACCATTGATTAACTAAACAGCGTCATTCCTTTACATTGTTATTAGAGGGCTATTAGAGGGATATTAGGGAGGTATTAGAGGGATATTAGAGGACTAAATAAATTTATAAAATAGCTTGAACTCCTGTGGTTATACGACGCTGATTCTCCTCTGCCAAACGGTAGTATGCCCAGCGGCGTTCGCCTTCACGTTTCAACAGCCCATACTGATGCATCTTTTTGAGCAGATAAGATGCGCGTTGTATATCCGCCGAAAGCAGGTCGCGGCACTCAGCGTTGCTAATGCTGCCATGTTCCTTAATATGCGCTAAAATTGTTTCTTCATCGGTCCGCGAAATCGAGTCTTTATCGCTTCCCTTGGTCTGAGCCTGGGCGCGTCTTATCAGTAGGGCTTCGGTTTGTTCGATATCTCTGGAATGCTCAATATTGAACATTGCTACTGAGGTAGAGGGCTGTGGTTTGGTGTCAGTAAAATACAGATGTTCAGGCAGGATGGTTGAGCCACCGCTCTTAATCAAGGCATGTTCGATGATGTTTTTCAGTTCTCGGATGTTACCTGGGAAGTGATATTCTGTCAAATCCGAAAGCGCCTCAGGACTTAAAGTCGCCTTTTCTATTCCCATTTCCGTCGAAAACATGCGGAGAAAGTGCTCAATTAGCAAAGGTATATCCTCTCGGCGTTCGCGTAATGGAGGCACCTCAACCGTAAACCGCGCGAGGCGAAAGTAAAGGTCTTCTCGAAATGTGCCTTCAGCGAACTTTTCCCGAAGTTTCTGGTTGCTTACGGCGATGAACCGAACTGATATGCGTTTTGCATCTGTTCCTCCCACAGGCGTAACAACTCCATCCTCCAGTGCACGCAAGAGTTTTGGCTGCAATTCGAGTGGCATATCGCCGATTTCGTCGAGGAATAACGTTCCTCCGTCCGCAAGCTCAAAGTAGCCTTTACGGTTGGTATTCGCTCCCGTAAAAGCGCCTTTTAAATGTCCAAAGAGTGTAGATTCCGCTAATCCACTGGGAATAGTGGAACAGTTGACTGGGATAAAGGGCCCTTTGGCTCTTGTCCCACCAAAATGGATAGCGCGGGCGATAAGTTCCTTGCCCGTCCCGCTTTCGCCTGTAATCAACACGCTCGTTGTACCTGCGCTCTGAAGTTGATGCACATCATCAAGAATTTTCTCAATAGTCTTGCTCTTCCCGACAAAACCAGCAATACCCCAGCGGGAAGCTTCTTGTTGGGAAATCATGTTAAGTTGTTCATCCGCCTTCTGTAGCGCGTCCTCCGCTTGCTCGCGCATGGAGATTTCCCGTTGAAGTTTTTGATTTGCTTTCGTTAGTTCAGCAGTGTGTTGCTCTAACTCACTGTTTTTCTGCGCAAGAGTCTTCGTCAGTTGACTTATTTTTAAGTGGGTTTCAACACGAACAATCACTTCCTCTTTTTGAAACGGTTTGGTGATATAATCCACCCCGCCTACCTGAAAACCATTAACTATCTCTTCTGGTTCCCCTTTGATAGTGATGAAAATAACGGGGATATCCGCGGTAGATGGGTCAGCTTTAAATCGGCGGCATGTCTCGAAACCATCAATCCCTTTCATGACAACATCAAGGAGGATTAAATCCGGGATGGTGCGGGTGGAAACCCGGAGAGCAATCTCTCCACTGGGAACTCCTGAGATTTGGTAGCCTTCAGATTCTAATGTTTCGCGTAGGAGGTTGAGATTCGCCGGAACATCATCAGCAATGAGAATCTTCGCTTTCATCCGATTAGTTTTGTTTTGATTCATGATTAGTTACCCTTTCAGCGTAGCGGCGTATCTCTGTCTCGCCAGACACCGCTGCTGCCAATTGTCGCCATGTGAGCCCCTCTTTGGAAGGGTAGGGGTGGGTACGAAGTAAACCCATGCGTATCAATTTAGGAAATGAATATGGTTTCGATGATTTCGATACGTTCCCTTCGGTCACTACTCAATCCGGCGCCGCAAGCTACTCAACCGGCGTTCGCTCCGTTAAGTCGAGCCCAATAGGGATGGGTACGAATTAAACCTGTCCTCAGAGGGGCGACGCTACGAGATTTTGGTTGTATGTGCAAAACTGGTATCAATTTTTGATAAAATTTCGAGGAACGCCTCCATATCGTAGTTGCGGATTAATTCACGCAGGTATTCCGACAGACGCCGCTCCTCGGCTCCAAGCGATGCAACTTCGTCGAGGTAGCTCGCCAGTTCGGTAACACTGTACACTTCTGCTGCTTCCTTCAGGCACAAGAATAGCTCTTTAGGAAGCGTTATTTTCGATAGGTCAATCGGCAGAGTTTCATCCTCGTCGGTTTCATATTCTACATGCAAAAGTTGCGCCAAACACTCGTAAACGCGTTCAGCGCGGACGGGTTTGGCTATAAAATCGTCGAAACCAGCTTCAAAATATCCCTGTCGTTCGTGGACCAAAGCAGAAGCAGAAACAGCCACCAGTATTGGAGTTCGGAATTCGGACGCGGGAGGCGTCGCAAGCGTATCGCACCGCGTCGGAGTTCGGATTTTATCAATTTCTGATTTCTGTTCGTCAGGTTTTCCGGCTTTCTGGCTTTCTGTTCTCTTGGTTCTCTTGTCTTCAGAATCATCATCTCTACTCAAAATATGCCGTGCGGCTTCTAATCCTCCCATAACAGGCATCCGTATATCCATGAACACGATATCCGGTCTATGCGCACGCACACATTCCAATGCTTGTTGCCCGTCTTCGGCAATTATCACGGAAACCTCAATATCAGACAGCATTTGGGATAAAATATTGCGGTTTTCCAAGTTGTCATCCGCGACCAGCGCCTTCACCTGATAACCGTCTGCTAAACGCAGAACCTTCCTTTCTGAATCCATTGAACGAGTTGCCGAACTTTCTGTGATACCCTGAAGCGGTAGGCTAAAGTAGAAGCGGGAACCATGTCCTGTAGCCGAATTCGCAAGAGTTCGGGATTCTACTGCTAATTCGCCTCCCATAAGTTCAACGTATTTTTGGGCAATCGCTAATCCCAGTCCCGTACCTTCAGTCTGGAGGCAGTCTGTACCCTGTGTGAATGGTTCGAAAATCACCGTTTGTTCTTCAGGTGAGATACCCACGCCGGTGTCGATAACCTCGAACGTAATGAGTGATGAGTGATGAGTAGCCGTAGCGGCGTGGCTCTGTCCCGCGCTTTTGTGGTTTACGTCTTTCCGTAAACCACCGAGCGAAGCGAGCAGATTGCGGGTTTCGCTGATTCGCAAGATTACCTCGCCAGATTCAGTGAATTTTACGGCATTGGAGAGCAAGTTCATTAAGATTTGGCGAAGTTTGCCTTCATCGCCATAGACCAAAAGAAACCGAGTTTTTGCCAAAAACTCGGTTTCTGCATTCCATGCAAGCCCCTTTTGCTCACAACGGAGTTGGAACATCACAGAGAGTCCATCAATCAGATTTGTGAGGTCAAATTCCGCCTCTTGCAATTCCAATCGACCAGCTTCAATTCTGGAGATGTCGAGGATATCATTAATCAACGCTAATAGATGGTTTCCGCTTTCCTCAATGGTTTCAACTGCAGACCGGTGGCGGGATTGCAAATCAGATTCGCGCTGTAAGAGTTGAGCGTATCCCAAAACAGCGTTTAATGGGGTTCGGATCTCGTGGCTCATGTTGGCGAGGAAGATGCTTTTGGCTTGATTAGCTTTTTCCGCTGCTTCCTTGGCTTTCTGAAGTTGAGCGTTTTTCTGTTGTTCCTGTTCGAGGAGTTCAATTCGCAGTTGTCGCGCTTCTCGTCGTTGAGCGTAGTAACGTGAACTAAAAACAGTGGCTGCTAATAACAGTACAAGAAGCCCTCCACCTGAGGGGAGGATAATCCAACCGTTAAGGTACCAGGGTGGGATAATCTTCAGGGAGATTTGCGCTGGCTCGGAGTAGTTCAAGTCTCTATCAATGGCTTGTACCTCAAAGATATACGTACCGAGTTTTTTAGGTGTCCAGTCAAAAGTTGTTGATTTCATGGGAGGATTGTATGGATTTTGGGTTTCGGATTTATTCGTAATTCGGGTTCGATACTGGCGTTTTTCTGGGTGAGTTTTGAAGTCAATGGCGTGATACTCAATCGTCACACGATTTCCCGCAGTAATGGGTGGGATTGCGGTCAGGCCGGTATATTTCTTATCGGTCTGCACGGAAACAATACGCACCAGGGGAGGAGAGGAATTGGGATGATAGCGTGTAATCCCCTTACTTGTCCCGAACCATAAAACCCCTTCTTTATCTTCATAAATGTCGCGAATCTCATTAGATGCCAGCCCATCTCGCGTATCTAATGACATCCAGGTAGTGCCATCGTAGACCGAAACACCACCCTCTTCTGTTCCAAACCATAGCTTACCATCGGAGCCTCCCAAAATGGTCACAATGTAGTTGTCTGCTAATCCATCTTCTTTCGTGATGTTTAAGAAGCGTTGACCATCCCGTAGCGAAGCGGAGGGGCGAAGCGGCTTTTCATAACGTGAAATCCCCTCTGACGTGCCGAACCACAACATTCCATCCGTGCCACGATAGATTGCAAGAACCTTGTTAGAAAGCAATCCATCTTCGACGGTAAGATTGACAATACGTTTGCCATCGTATCGAGATACCCCGCCGCCATTCGTCCCAAACCAGATGATGCCATCGGCGTCACTATGTATTGCATGGACATGACAATCCAATAATCCGTCCTCTATGGTCAGTGTTTGGAATGTTAGCTTCTGGATATCCAAACGAGAAATACCAGTTGCTCTCGTCCCAATCCACAGGGTGCCATCGGTGGTTTCATGAATTACATTGACCTGGTTATACGCCAATCCGTCTTCATCATTGATTGTCTCGAATCTCCGTCCATCATATCGAGAAACCCCGCCACCAAGAGTTCCAAACCAGAGGATGCCATTATTACTTCGATGAATGTCACGGATAATGTTATGCGCCAATCCATCCTGTGTAGTGAAATTGATAAATCCCCCCTTTCCCAAAGGGGGGTAGGGGGGATTTTCGTAGAGGGAAACACCATTGTCTGTCCCAAACCACAAAGCTTCATCGTCATCTTCAGCAATCGCAGCCACTCTGTTATTCCCCAAGCCATCCCTGGTGGTGAAATTGATGAACGTCTTGTTATCATAGCGATAGACACCACCACGGTATGTCCCAAACCATAAGGAACCATTCGCATCCCGGTAGATTGCCTTTATCTGATTGTATACCAAACCGTCTTGAGTTGTGAAGGTGATAAACCCTTTGCCATCATAACGGCAGACACCGCCATTGTTGGAAGTGCGACTGCCTGTTCCAAACCACAAGGTTCCGTCTTCATCATCAATAATCGCAGACACCCTATTATTTGGTAATCCATCCCTGGTAGTGAAATTGACGAATTTATTGCCATCGTATCGAGAAATGCCGCCTGCTGTCCCAAACCACAGCACGCCACTTTTATCCTGATGGATTGCCAGTATGTGATTATGTACTAAGCCATCTTGAGTCGTGAAGGTGGTAAATCCCCCCTTACTCACCTTTTCATCGTAGCGAGAAAGCCCACTTGTCGTCCCAAACCACATCACTCCGTCGGGAGTCTGATAGATTGCCTGAACATTGTTATCTGCCAACCCATCTTTCTTTGTAAAGTTGACAAATCCCCCCTGATTTTTGTAGCGAGAAACACCGCCATCATCAGTTCCAAACCACAGATATCCATCATCATCACAATAGATGGTATTCACCCAATTACTGGCTAAACCATCTTCCTTTGTAAAGTTGGTAAATCCCCCCTGATTTTTGTAGCAAGAAACACCGCTATGATAAGTTGCAAACCACAATGTTCCATTATTATCACGTTGGATGTCAATCACCTTGCTTCCAGCCAACCCATCTTTCTTTGTAAAGTTGACAAAGCTCCTGCCATCGTAGCAGGAAACTCCGCCTGATGTTGCAAACCATATGCAACCCGTCGTATCACTTTCGATGTCATAAATCTGATTACTGGCTAATCCATCCAGGTAGGTTAAGGAAAGCCATACGCCTTTCTTGAAGGGGGCGAAGCGGAAGTCGATATTGGAAAGGGTTTTGCTTTGTTCAACATGTAGAATGTCTCCGTTTGAATTGCCAAAATTGCCTCCCGCGTGACGAGTGATTCTCATACTCTCGTTTTCTCGTTTTCCCATTTTTGGCGCTAAATCGGTATTGTGAGAAAAACCCGTTCTCCCGTTTTTGAGTTTTCCACTCTTTCCTTCTCCATAATAAACATAGTCTCCCAGGGTATAACATCGCGCCAAATACCAGCCGGGCTTGAGGTTAATAAAACGGTACCTACCGTTTTCATCGCTCAACGTTGTGGCAACCACCCTCCCATTGTCGATTGAAAATTGACTATTGAAGGTTTCGATACGCTTCTTGGTTTCGATACTGGTTTCGATACGGCTTCGCCTACTCAACCCAAGTCGCCTACTCAACCCAAGCCTCAACCCAAGAATTGAGGATTGGTTTGATTGCGGATTATCCCTCTTATCTTTCAAATCCGTTGTTCGTTTTTTTCCCAATTCGTCCTTGTCAATGCGAACCGCTTGCACAGAAACTGAAGTATGGAATGTGTTATCATAAGCTAAGAGGGCGCCTGAGATGCTAATAGCTGGGGTCAACGTGAGATTTAGGGTATAGCGTTCGCCCCTCGATAAGCGAACTCCTAATTGCCAATCTCCTTTCTCATTCCATGTTGCTTTCATGTCATACGGTTTTCTAATCGGGTAGAAAACTATCCGATAGTTGCCTGCATCATCGGTAGTTGTCCTTTCAATGATTTTTCCATCCTGTTCCAAACGGACATCGGCACTGGCAAGTGGACTTCCTGTCTCATCGGTTATCACTCCCGAAAGCAACGCTGGATGTACCAATTGGTTAAGAGTGGGAAGTTCGGCTTCAACGCAGTGGGCATCGCCAAAAAGAACCCCATCGTGACTGTTTTTTGATAAATCTTTCGCATCACCCTCCTCGAAGTTCCAAAGCCCAACCAAACCACTTTCATCCTCTGTTAACTGCTGGAACATGGTGGCTTGAATCTGTTTTTCAGTCCGGGCTACCTTCCATACACGAATTTCATCAAGTTGCCCTTTGAAATCATCATTTTCGGTCCAATGCGGTCTGCCAAAGTAACCCGGAAACTTTCCGAGAAAGCCCCCTTTTGATAAAGGGGGGATTTTGTCATCGCCATTGCTGATAGCTGAAAAACTACCAGTGTAATCATGCTCGCCTACCAACATCCCATTGAGATACAACTTCATCCCATCCTTGCCAGACACTGCAGCAATATGATACCACTTATTTAATAGCAAGACACCCGGCACTTTGATGAGATACAACTTCATGTCAAGATAGATGAAGTATTGCAAATTCGACGTACATTTGCTGTTACTAACCGCCATCGTCCGCCATTTGGCGCCTGACCCAAAACCAAACGGTTGAGAAAAATATCCAAAACGTTCCCATTTAACCCATCCTTCCACTGTTGCTTCAGAAAGGGTATTGAATATGTCATCTGGCAATTGGACGTAATCTCCTTCTCCGTCCAGTTGTAACGCGAGATTTTTAGCGGAGGCGGTGATGGCGAATATAAACACGAATGAGATGATAACACAAAGAAATTTCATATACCCTCCCTTGATAGGTGAAGAACTTAATAACTTGTTTATTCAAACCGATGTGGGATTGAATTGCTGATTATTGTTGTTCAAAAACGTCTTCCTTTATGACCGACATTATTGTAGCAAAGAAGTGCTGATTTTGTAAGCGTTTTTTCAGCCTGATTTCAGTAACCCTTTTGGAACAATGAAATTTCGCACCAAAGATGGTCAAAGCCGTCCATCTCGAAACGCCTTCTCGATTTCGACCTCCGCGGCATGTTCCGTAGCGTCGATGTAATATTGCGCCTGATGGTGTTGTTACCCAAAGTACCCGAACTTGGGCATTTTTCTCTTGACAAGCTGAAGAAAATATATTATTATATATGTATAATATACGTATACATACTTAAAAGGAGTTTTTGAAATGCAAAAAACAATTTACATAAAAGATAGCGATAGCGAAATTTTTGAGAAAGCAGAAGAGATACTCGGCACTACTTCATTATCTGAAGCAATCGCTAAGGCTTTGAGGAAAACCATCGAGTATAAAAAAGCGGCTGAACAAGGATGGCAAGAATATGAACTGGATGGCGCTTGGTGTCCTGATGGATTCTTACACGAAGAATATAGAAAAATCAAATTTGCAGGACGGAAATTAGCTGGATACCAAGAAGTCAGGAATAACAATGATGCAAGCATATGGAATATATACCAAACACGAGGCGGGAAGATTATCGTCTCAGCAGAATCGCCTCAAGACGAAAGTAAATTTAATAGAATAAACGCTTTATACAAAAGCCTTGACGAAATCGACGGACAAACTGTGCCTCTTGCTGGTCTGAGACACATGATTCCTAAACGCATCATCATAGAAGCCCGAGAAGCACTCGGAGAATATGCAGCAGTCTATATCGACTGAAAGATGTTGCCGTCGATGTTTGATTGATATCGACAGCAAACACGAATAACAAGAGAGGAGCGCTGGAGAGTGAAAGGTTGTAGACCTTTAGACACAAATGAGATTCTCAAAATAAGTGAACAATTCGACGGCATGTTTGAAGTGAGAAATAAATCGTTATTCATGCTTGGCGTGAGTGTAAGCGGACGCATCTCGGAATTGCTTGCGCTCAGAGTTGACGACGTTTGGCAAAATGGGCACGCTGTCGGCGACCTGTTGTTCCAAAAGGATGTAGTGAAGGGCAAGGAAACGGCGCGGATGATACCAGTCAATGATGACGGCAGACAGGCTATCTCGGATTTAATAGCATGGCATCAAGAACGATATGGAAACCTTGACCTAGTGGGCTAGGCGTTATTCCATACGAAAAGCGATTTCCTGAATCGCCTGCCCGCTAGTTACTATATCAGGACTTGCGGCAGGAGGCAAGAAATGGCATCAGTATTAATTGACTTTTACAATTTGCATTTAGCGAGGGGGGTGCGAAATGAATTGCTACCCAGTGAAGACGAACAGCAACGAATCAGAAAGTTTTTCGAAATACACG
>SDBU01002998.1_pt1 | contig 21844 bp, 20 predicted proteins | sample 2277071 | NCBI WGS metagenome assembly SDBU01 (sample SAMN10397929, study PRJNA504765) | marine sediment metagenome | isolation source: marine sediment core GS08_GC12, 126 cmbsf | place: Arctic Ocean: Gakkel Ridge, Loki's castle | collected 2008 | reverse complement strand
CCCGTGGAAGTCCGGCGACCCCCGGAACGGAGCTGCCGGAGGCAGCGATTCATGCGGGCCGGACCGGTCGGCATGATTCGCCCCCTGCGGGGGCTCGTGCATCCGGCGGGGCGAGCGTCCACGGGCTCGCGCCCGTGGCTACCATGAAGGTCAACACGGCTCCCATACGAGGCGGAAATCACGTCAACGGCGACGAGGTGTTGGTCCCGCCATCGGACTGATCCTCACAAGTGATGCGCTGTCGGTCGTGGACCCGGCGGCCCAGGCCTGGAAGAGAGTCAAGCGGAGACGAGCGGCGGTTTCGTACCTGTAGGAGTAAATCGATATGGCAACGAAGACCAAGAACAGCGGACGGAGTAACGCCAGGAAGCCGGGCAGGCCGAAGGGCTCAACCGGCGGGAACGTCGACGTGAACACCGTCGAGCCCTCCCGCTGCCGGCGCTGCGGGAGCACGCGCCGCGGCGATTACTACGGCAAGACCGAACAGGCGTTCCAGGGCGTTCAAGACGGCCTGCCCTTCACGCACATCGTGCGGCGACGGACGAAGTGCCTGGACTGCGGGCAGGTCCGCATAGATCGGGCGTACGAGAACCGGCCGCACGGGTAACGGCGGACCGCCTTGCCCTCACGTTGAGGCATGTCGCTTTCGCCGAATCAACGCCAGCCCGCCCAGGGCCAGCAGCGCCAGCGTGGCGGGTTCAGGGATGGTGAAGATGTCCACGGCATTGCTGTAGACGCCGTTGCCGCGGTAGCCGCCGGCGAAGTAGATGCTGTCGCCCAGCGTTGTCGCGGCCAGGCGGTCGCGGGCCTCGACCAGCGCCAGCGTCGACCACTGCCCCGTCCGGTCGTCATAGACGTCGATGCTGTCGAAGAACGCTGCGTTGCCATATCCCTCACTGCCGCCAGCAATCAGTGCCAAATCGCCCACCGACGCCGCCGCCGGGATGTAGCGTCTTTCCGTCAGCGTCGCCGTTGACCATTGGCCGGTCTGAGCGTCGTAGATATCGACGACATCGCTGCTCTGCCCGCCGCCGGCGTATCCGCCCGCGATGATGACCTTGCTGCCCACGCTGGTAGCCGCCGGGCTGTGCCGCGGTTGCGACAGCGTCGCCGTCGTCCACTGGCCGATGTCGGCGTCGTAGATGTCGACGCGATCGCTGAGGGTGCTGCCGTCGATCGCGCCGCCGGCGAAGACGGCCTGCGAGCCGACAGTCGCCGCCGCGATGTAGTAGCGCGCCTGTGACAGGGTCGCGGTCGACCACGCTCCCGTCCGATCGTCGTAGATGTCCACGCGGTCCCCGGGCCCGTATATCCCTCCGGCGAACATGGCCAGATGGCCGACCGTCGTCGCCGCCGGGCCGCTCCGCGGAGCCGACAGCGACGCCTGGCTCCACTGGTTCGTGTCGGCGTCGTAGATGTCCACGTTGGCCACCGACTGCCCCGAGCCGCGGTAGCCCCCCGCGAACAGCGCTTTGGACCCGACCGAGGTCGCGCCGATGTTGTTGCGCGCCTTTGACAGCCACCCCCCGGACCACGACCCCGTCTCGGTGTCATAGATCTCGACAACGGCGCTGAACCCGAGTGGGCCATACCCGCCGGCGAACAGTACCTTCCCGCCCGCCGTTGTAACCCCCAAGTTATTCCGCGGCACCGCCAGCCGCGCCGTCGTGTGTACCAACTCGCCGCCCGCCGCCGTGCCAGCAAGCTGCACAGCCACCGTCAAGAAGACCATCAGGATCCGTTCGGTTCTCATCAGCAACTCCTTTCAACCTGCAACCTGCTCACGCTCGCGGCCGCGCGGACGGCCCACACCCGGCCGAGACAAGGAAGGCCCCGAGGCCCGCCGGGCCTGCACGGCCAGCCAGGTCCGTCGGCGCCGCATCAGCGGCGCCGCCCCAACAGCCAGTAGGGCAAGCACGACGGGTTCGGGGACGTACGCCGCCATCGCGAGCACGAGGGCCCCAACCATCCGTCGCATCGTCTTGCGGATGATGCTGCCGTGGGTCCGGGTCATGGTGTCTCCTTTGCCTCCTGTCCGGCCCGACCCGTCAGTGGTGGAGGGCTGTCTGCTCCCCGAACCGGCCGCTTCCGCGGCCTTGGCGGCCCGGACCGGCGGCAACTAACCGGACAGATCAGAACCGATGGGAACTCGGCCCGGCGGCCTGAGCACGTGCCAACGAGCGAGATCGCCCTTGCCCTCACTTGTGGACCGGCAGGCTCATGCCGGCATCCTCGCCGCCGCTTCCCCGAGCGGAGGTCGGAGCAATCAACATGTCCCTCAAGGCTCCTCGGCACCGTCGCGCCCTTCTGTGCCTCATGCCGGACCATAAGCACGGCATCAACGCTACCATCAAGGCTGACGAAACAGGCGAGCGCCCCGTCACTTCAGCGCGCAACATCTCCGCTGAGCGATTGAGCGGAACATCCCACCAAGCGGTGCGATCTACCTCCAAGCTCGCCTCATTGTACAGCGGTATGCGGGTCTGTCAAGGGCTAGTTTAGTCAAACTGAGGGTTCTTTCGGAGGCGTTCGGACGGCTCAGAAACAATTCGGATTCCGAATAGGTTCTGCCTGGGGTCCTTGATGGGCGCGAATCGAGAGCGTCTAATAGTGTGAGAGCAACCGGCGGCCGCCGGAACGGAGCTGCCGGAGGCAGCGATTCATGTGGGCCGGACCGGTGGGCTTACCCCATCGGGTCCGGGGGCACCGAGAAACTCGGCGCGCCGAATATCATCCCACGCGAAGCTCCGTTCATCCTTCTTGATCTCCGTAACACCGGCATTCGAGAGACCCGTCTTGGAGCGGAAGAGAGGACGGACATCCGGACCCCGCCATTCGGCGTCGCCTCCCCAGGTAGGCGGAACCTTTGCGCCGGCTGGGCGTCTAAACCGATACGCTCGGCGGGGCGGAAACTCCGCGTGGGCGTGGCCCTGCACAGGAGATGCGATATGAAGGCTACATCGATTGCAGTGACGGTGCTGGTGCTGGCGGCGGTGGTGGGTCTGGCGACCTTCGCGCCGGCAGGGGAGACGGTGGCGGTCCGCAAGGCGCCCAAGGCGGCGCCGGCGCCGAAATCGCTGGGCGAACGCGTCTCGGCCGCCCGCGTGCACAAGAACCTGGCGATCTTCCTGATCCACGGGACCGACAAGATCGTCGGCAAGGAGTTCATGACCCTCGAGGAGGCCCTCGCCTCGAAGAAGGTGGTCATCGCCGAGACCGGCAGCGTGAACAACCTGACCATCCAGAACAACTCCACGGTGACGGTGTTCATCCAGTCCGGCGACATCGTCAAGGGCGGCAAGCAGGACCGCGTGATGCGCGACGACGTGATCGTGCCGCCCAATTCCAAGAAGCTCCCCCTGGCGGTCTTCTGCGTGGAGCAGGGCCGATGGCAGCGCCGCGGCAACGAGGCCGTCGGGCTCTTCAGCCAGTCGGGCAAGTCGCTGGGCACCCGGCAGTTGAAGCTGGCGGCCAAGCTCAACAACGACCAGGGCGAGGTGTGGAAGGAAGTGGCAAAGGCCCAGGACAAGCTCAGCGCCAGCGCCGGGGAGCAGGTGAACGCCGCCGCGTCCGCCTCCAGCCTTGAGCTGGCCTTGGACAACAAGAAGCTCAAGGCCCTCACGGCCGATTACGTGAAGCACCTGGCGGGCATCATCGATAAGGACAAGGACGTCATCGGCTTCGCCATTGCCGTCAACGGGAAGATCTCCAGCGTGGACATGTACGCCTCGGGCGCCCTGTTCCGCAAGCTCTGGCCGAAGCAGTTGGACGCCGCGGCCACCGAGGCGGTGGCGGAGTTCAAGAAGGGCAAGACGTTCGAAACCCTCACGGCCGACGACGTGAAGGCTTTCATCGCCGAGGCCCGCAAGGCCGGCAAGCAGTCGACCCGAAACGTCGCCGGCGGCGGCCGGGTGGCCATCCGCGACGGCAAGCGACAGGCCGCCTTCGACACCTACGACGCAGACGCCGCCGCCCCGATCCACCAGAGCATCCTGGCCAAGTGACCCGCCGGGGGGGGCCGGTGAGCCCGCTCAGCCGCGCTCGACCTCCTCGCGGGCGATGTGCGCCCAGCGGTCGAAGCGTTCGGGGTGGTTCTCGCAGGTGTGGGTGTCTTTGAGGATCATCTCCAGCACGCAGCCGTGGCGGGCGGCGGCGTCGAGGGTGTGGCGGATATATTGGCGGATGCGATCCTCGTCGAAGGTGCCCACCAGCATGGTGGGTTTGGGCTTCCACGAGAAGATGTACCGCCCGCCGAGCTGTTCGGCGCAGGCGTCCACGTCGGCCCAGGGGGAGATGGAGATCCGCCGGATGCCCGGGATGGTGAGCACGTCGGGCAGCTTTCGCGTGAGGTCCTCGCAACAGCCGTAGCCGGTGAGGCCGAACGGCTCGAGGAGCTTCTTCTCGTAGGCGGTGACGAACTCCGCGTGCATCTGGGGGGACACCTGGGCCATCTCCTGGGCCTCGGCGCTGGCCCACATGTCGATGGGGCGGACGCGGTTGGGGTCGAATCCCTCCGCCGGCAGTTCGTCGGTGTACCCGTTGCCGCCGGAGTTCTGGTACGTGCCGTCGTTGTTGAGCGACAGGAGGTTCATTTCGACGTACTGCCGCAGGACCCGTTGGTGCCCCTCGGTGAAAAAGGCCATCGCGTCGTGGAGCATTTTCGGCTCGGCGATCATGTCCATCATCACCTCGGCCAGGCCGCGCAGCCGGGTGTACTGGTTCATCAGGTGATAGGAGATGCCGGCGACGCCCTTTTGGCGGACGTCGAAAATGTCGCCGAACAGCTCCCTGGCCCCCTCGAGGTCCGCCGCCGAGGCCGCCTCGTCGTGGGTGACCTCCGGGAAGCGGAGCTTGTCCAGGTCGGCCGGTTCCTTGATCACCGGGTCGAACCGCCACGCCCCGGTGGGATCCTCGCTGTCGATTCGCTTGCCCGCCAGCCCCCAGCCGGTGCTGCGAATGTGCTTGCCGACCGTCCAGGACTTCTCCACGACGGCGTCGCCGGCAAAGTGCTCGTGCTGGTAGATCCGGAAGCGGAGGCGGCGTTCGATGTATCGCCCGTCGTCGCCCTCGCACGCCGTCGGGATCGCCACGCCGATCTCCCGCCAGGACCCCTCGGGGAACAGCAGAATCATCGGCCGGGCCTTCCGCAGGCTGTTATGCCGCACCCACAGCTCCCGCCGCTCCGCCTGGATGGGCAGCTCGGCAATCTCCGCCACCCGCTTGGCCAGCTCCCGCAGAACCCCGCGGTCGTTGGTGGTGATGTCCATGATCGTCCTCTCCGTTCGGCGCCTCTCGTGTCGGCCTCTCCCTCCCCGCCCGGCCGCGATGAAGCGACAGCCTATCGGCCCCCGCCCCCGTGGGCAACCCTCGGCCCCCGTGGGCAACCCCCGACCCCGTGGGCGACCCCGACCCCGTGGGCAACCTCCGGCCCCGTGGCCGACCCCCGACCGAGCGCACGGGGTGCCACGCACAACCTGTTGTGCGTGCCCGATCTGCCTCCGAGCCAGCCGTAGCGTAGCCAGTGCGTAGTGACAAATCATTCGCTCCACCGGGGCAAGCCCGGTGGGGGCGGGCGGAGATCACGGGCCCCGTGCGTTTCGCCCCCGCCGGGCTTGTCCCGGTGGAGCGACAGATTCCCCACTACAACACGCTGCCCGTGCGTTTCGCCCCCGCCGGGCTTGCCCCGGTGGAGCGGCAGATTCCCCACTACAACCCGCTGCCCGTGCGTTTCGCCCCCGCCGGGCTTGTCCCGGTGGAGCGGCAGATTGCCCACTACAACCCGCTGCCCGTGCGTTTCGCCCCCGCCGGGCTTGTCCCGGTGGAGCGGCAGATTGCCCACTACAACGGTGCCCGTGCGTTTCGCCCCCGCCGGGCTTGCCCCGGTGGAGCGGCAGATTGCCCACTACGCCATCCGCCGACTCGATAGGGACTCGGCCGCCTGGACGGGGAACGTTCAACCACAGCGGGCCACTTTCTGGCGTCCCTGCGCGTCTGGCCCACCGGTCGATGCCGTCTAAAATCCTTTGACCGGCGTATACCGAGGGCGGACAATGGCTTCTACTGGGACGGCCTAGCGACGGAAGCCAAGAGAGGTCCCGAACCATGCCATGCTCGCCGGTGCGGCCCGCCGGTGCGACGGCATGCCGGTGGCGGCTATCGTTTGAAGGGCAGGAAGAGAAATGGCGAAACCGAAGAAGAAACGCCGGCGAAAGTCCAGGCCCCGTTCCGGTGGCATTGGTTCTGACAGTCCTCGGTGCGGCCTCTGTGGGAACACAGAGAAACTCACCAAGACCGAGTGCTGCGGCAACTGGATCTGTGACGACGAAGGCCAGTACGAACTCTTCTCGTACGCTCGGAACAGCTGCTACAGGAATCATCGCCGGTTCACCCTGTGCGGCCATCATCACGACGAGGAGCATTCCGGGAACTGGAAGGACTGCCCCCAGTGCAAGAAAGACGCTAATGCCGAGATGTACGCCCACTTTGGAACGAACGAATACAACTTCGAGAAGTTGGAGAATCCGCCGGACTATGAACCCACCCGGTGCACCACGTGCAATGTGGTGATCCCTCTCAGTGAAGGCGGCTATTCGATGACGGGCGGGGAGTACTTCTGCGGGAAGTGCAAGCCGTTGAACTTGCCGTCGTTTCTGCAATGAACACCGGATCGAGCTGACCGCCCATGGCCCCGCCGCGAAACCGCGGGGCGACCCCCGTCACTGCAGCCGCCCGCCGGACGAGCAGTGAACACCGAACAGGCCCAATTCGCCCCCGCCGGCCTGCCTGCCGGCAGGCAGGGCTTGCCCCGGTGGAGCGGCAGGTTTGCCACTAGCGCGCCACTCCCGCCACCATTCGCCCCCACCGGGCTTGCCCCGGTGGAGCGGCAGATTCCCCACTACAACGGAGCCGCCATATACCTTCCTTCCCCTCCCCGCCCGCCGCTGGCGGCGGGCGGGGAGGGGAAGGGCCGCAGCGTAGCCAGCGCGTAGTGACAAATCATTCGCTCCACCGGGACAAGCCCGGTGGGGGCGTGCGGCGAGGTGAAGGGGCGCAGCGTAGTGACAAATCATTACGACAATTCCCCGCGAACATGCCCACGCAAGCGTGGGCATGGCACCAAACAGACTTGCCGGGACGGAGTAGTACCACGGGCGCCGTGCGTTTCGCCCCCGCCGGGCTTGCCCCGGTGGAGCGGCAGATTCCCCACTACCACGGCCGCCGTTCGATACGCCCCCACCGGGCTTGCCCCGGTGGAGCGGCAGATTGCCCACTACAAACGGCGCCGTGCGTTTCGCCCCCACCGGGCTTGTCCCGGTGGAGCGGCAGATTGCCCACTACAAACGGGCCCCGTGCGTTTCGCCCCCACCGGGCTTGTCCCGGTGGAGCGGCAGATTGCCCACTACGACGGTGGCGGTGCGATTCTGGCCCGCCGGGCTTGTGCGTGTCGCTCAGGCGGGGGCGTGTTCGGCGGCGGCGATGGCGGCGAGGACGGCGCGGGCTTTGTCCAGGGTTTCGTGGTACTCCGCGTCGGGGGTGGAGTCGGCCACGATACCGCCGCCGACGTGCACGTGCACCTCGGGCGGCTCCCACACGGCCGTGCGGATGACGATGCTCAACTCGGCCGAGCCATCGACGCCGAAGTGGGCGATGCTGCCGGTGTAGACCCCGCGGGTGACCGGCTCGAGCTCGTCGATGATCTCCATGGCCCGAATCTTGGGCGCCCCGGTAATCGATCCACCGGGGAACGTCGCCCGGATCAGGTCGGCGACGTCTCGCTGGTGGTGCAGCCGGCCCTCGATGGTGCCGACCAGGTGCAGGACGGTGGGGTGGGTCTCCAGGGCTCGGCGCTCGGTCACTCGAACCGACCCGTACTCGCACACTCGGCCGAGGTCGTTGCGGAGCAGGTCGATGATCATCGCCAGCTCGGCGTTGTCCTTCTCGCTGGCCAGCAGCTCGGCGGCCGCGCGGGCGTCGGCGGTCTCATCGCCGGTGCGGCGGCGGGTGCCCTTGATCGGGCGGGTGGTCACGTGGCCGTCCCGGTAGCGGAGAAACAGCTCCGGGGAGCTGCTCAGCACCGCCCAGTCGTCCCCGGCCAGGTAGGCGCTGTAGCAGGCGGGGTTGGTCTCTCGCAGGCGCTGATAAATCGCCACCGGGGAGGCGTCGGTCCGGCGGGTGAACCGCTGGGAGAGGTTCACCTGGAAGACATCTCCGGCGGCGATGTAATCCACGCACCGTGCCACCGCCGAGCGGTAGGCGTCGGGCGTGAAGGTGCTTCGCACGCTGGGGTCGATAAACAGATGCTCGCTCCCCGTCGCCGTGGGCAGGGGCTCCCCGGCCGGTGGCGGGCTCGACCCGTCTGCATCGGCGAGGATCGCTTCCAGAGCGGCTTCGGCCTCCCCGGCCCTGGGCGGAGGGTCCTCCCACCGCAGGGAGACGATCTGCCAGCCCCCGGCGATGCGGTCGTGCACGGCGACGGCGTCGTAGAAGCCCAGGTGCATCTCCGGCAGGCGGGTCTGAGAGGCCGCCCGGGTGGGGAGGCGCTCGAAGTAGTGTGCCAGTTGGTAGCTCAGGTAACCGAGCCAACCGGGCCCATAGGCGCAGCCGGGCGGCAGGGGGGCCCGCACGCATCCAAGTGCTTCCCGCAGCACCGCCGTGAACGAATCACTTCCCCCGTCGGCCAGGTGGACGCGCTGTCTGGTGGACCCGCTGGGGACGTATAGCCACGGGTTGGGGGCGGCCTGTTGGTGGTGATCGAGACCGTCGGAGTCGCTTCGGTGGCCGTCGCGAAGCGTCAGCACGTGCAGCGGCAGGCAGGCGGCAATGCTGTAGCGCCCCCAGCCCGGGTGGGCGGCTGAACTGTCCAGCAGCACCGCCCCTTGGTGCCGGGCCAGCCCTGCCAACACCTCCCCCGGCCCGGCCGAGCAGCGTACCGCCCGGGCAACCATCGTGACAGCATGTCGACGGGTGATCTCAAGCATGTCAATCAGTCAATCGGTCGATCCGTCAACGAGTTGACGGACCCACAAGCCTCGTCTACGTATCCCATTCACTGTTGCCGTTCATATACTGTTCATGGGTCATTTCATCGGCGGCCTTGGCGGCGGCGGACACCATGGGATCGTCGCTGTCCTTGTACCGGTCGATGAGCTTCCGCACGTGCCGCTTGTCGCCCTTCTCGGTGACGGCGTACTTGAGCTTGCCCAGCGACATGATGCCTTCGATGCGCCAGGCGTAGTCCTCGTCGTTCTCGGCGATGTCGAAAACGCTGCCGGGCTCTTCGGTCAACATTTTGATCGTCGCCAGCAGGTTGCGCTTCTTGGTATACAGGTCCCTGACCTCGTCCATGCCGGCCTTGTAGGCGACGACCTTGGGGATCTGGTCCCGTTTGGCGGTCAGGTGCGTGGTGTAGAGGGTTCTCAGCCTGTTGCACATATCGATCTGGATGCCGTACCCTTTACGGGCCGTCGCCACCAGCTTGCGTTCGTTGGCGAAGTGGTACCCCATCGTCAGCGTATCGTGGTAGATTTGTTCGGCCGCGGCGAAGTCGGCCTCGCTGCCGCCGCGCTCGTGGTCGTAGCCGTTGAGTTGCTGGGCGTACAGCACCGTTTCCATGGCCGCGGCGATGGGCGGCGGGGAGTTCCGCACCTGCAGGACCGTGGGCTCCAGTTTCAGCACGAAGTTCATCTGCTTGCGTTGGCTGCCCTCGTGGACGGCCGCGGCGATACTGTCGAAGATTCCCCTCTCCTCCGCCGTCAGCCGCTCGGTGGTCTGGCTCAGGAGCCGCTTCTTGGCGGCGCGGATCATCGTCTCGTGCTTCCGGCTCAACTGGATCGCGCGGTAGTAGGACTCCCCGGCATTGGCGTCGACCGTCATGCTACGCCCGGTGAGGTGCTCGGGCTTGTGCTCCTGGACCTGCAGGAGCAGGTCGTCGGGGTCGAGATGTGACTTCGAGTGCCCCGGGAAGACCACCACCAGCAGGAAGATCCCCACCAGCGCGATCAGCAGCACTCCAGCCAGCACCCAACCCAGCTTGTTGCCCACGGCAAACTCCTTGTTTCAACGGCTTCGGCTCTATCGGGCTTCCAGCAGCCCCAACATACAATTATCGCGCGCCCCAAGGCTCTTGTCGAGCCCAAATCGCTGTATTACGGGGACAGATACCTAAATTCGGATGTGAAGATTGCCGCTATATTACGGGGACAGATACCTAAATTCGGATGTGAAGATTGTCGCAATCTTCACATCCGAATTTAGGTATCTGTCCCCGTAATACGCTCACCGTGGGGCCGGCAGGAGCAGGAGTGTGCCGAGGTTTCGGGGGTGGTAGTAGCTGCGGGGGGGGCCGGCCCAACTGGAGGCCTCGGCGCCTTGGGTACTGTAGCGGGCGAAGTTCACCCCCCAGCGGCGGGCGAGGCCCTCGGACCCGAAGGCCGAGAGGGGGATGGCCACCTCGGCCACCCAGTCGTCGGGGCTCTTCCGCACGGCCACCTGCACCGGTGCGGGCCAGGGGCCGGTCAGGCCCAGCGGCGGGTCGCTGGGGATGCCCTTGGCGGTGATACAGATGCCGTTGGCCTTGACGATGAGGCGGTAGAGGTCCTCGGGGTGCTGTCCGCGGGCGCCGGGGTCGAAGATGGCCTCGACCATGTCCTCGCCGACGGGGAGCAACTGGTCGTACCGCACGTTGTTGGCGGCCCGGGCAACCAGCGGGGCGCCCTTGGGGCGGCGGCAGCGGAACGCCAGGTACAGGTGATCTCGCCCGTGCAGCACGAGCACCGTGGTCTGCCGTTTCGCCAGGCCCTCCCCGACGCGGCCGCGGCGGCCGATCAGGACGAACTGTTGGGCCGCGTTGCCCGCGCGGGCGGGCCAGTCGGCGAGGCTGCCGTCGACGGTGATGGTCTTGGCCGTGGGGGCGACCGCCAGCACCGGCACGTTGGCCGACACGACGGTCGGCTCCGCGTCGTCGATCTGCAGATGCATCGGGACGACCATCTTCCCGGCCGAGTTGGTGTCGGGGCGGTTGCAGGTGAAGGCCAGCTCCAGCGTGCGGCGCTGGAGGGGCGCGAGCGCGTCGATACGGTCGGCAGCCTGGATGCGCTTGTATCCTTCGGGGGGGGCCGGCAGCTTCAGCGCGACGGCGGCCGGGCGGCTCAGCTCGTTGCACACGTCCACGAAGATCTGCACCAGCGGCCTGCCCTCGTCGCCCTCGCTCACGCGCGTGCGGATGCGTTCGATACGCACGGTGCGAACGGCCTGGCTGAACCGCTGCCGGGCGAGCCGTTGGGCCAGCAGGTCCAGGGCCTCGGCGCGATCGGGGTGGATCGCGGCGGCCACCTCGGTGCCCAGCAGTCGCCGGGCCATTTGCCAACTGAGCCCGTCGCCGACCCACCCGTTCAGCCGCGGGTCCAGGTGGTGATCGCCCGCCGCATCGAGCCCGACGTAGCGGGCCATCGAACGGGCGATGTCGTCGGCCACGTCACCCCGGCCCCACTGCCGCAGCAGCGACAGGTAAGCGATATCCTGCAGCCCGCGGCGAAGGTGTTTCAGCCGCAGGCTCGGCAGCACCCCCTCCAGCCCCGCCAGCCGGCCGGGGTGGAACAGCCGCAGCCGTTGGTTTTCCTGCCGGGGGTGGGGGGCAGCGTCCCAGCCCAGCACGTCGGGCATCCACAGCCCCCTCAGCCGGTGGCTGTAGGCCAGCCAGGGCAGCGCCCGCATGTCGGCCGGGGAGGCCAGCAGCGTCAGCGGCGGCCCGTAGGGCGGCTTGCCGGGGGCGAGGTACACCCCTGACAGCGGCCTGTCGGTCCCGAGCCGCTCGCGCTTTCTCGGCCGCAGCAGTTCGGCCGGGGGGGCGAGCATGTCGAAGAGTTTGGCGAACTCGGGCGGCACCTTCCAGAACATGTCGGCCGGCGGGTCGGGCGGCAGTTCGGTGAGGATGGGCAGTTCCGGCGCCAGCACCCGGATTCGGCGGGCCATGGCCACGTAGCGCCCGTAGGTGTCGCGGCTGACCTGTCGGCGAATCGGCCAGGCGAACAGGCGGTCGGCGAAGCCCATCTGCTTGAAGTGCGCCATCGTCTCGGCGAGTATCGCGTCGGCCGTGGCGAGGTAGGCGTCGCTGTCGACGCCGCCGTAGCGCGCGGGGTCCAGCCAGTGCTCCGCCAGCGGGGCCGGCCAGGCCGGGGTGCCGATCCGGTTGCCGAAGGCCGTGCCGTCGAGGTACGGCTTGACGATGGCGTCGTACTCGGCCCAGTGAAAGCGAAGGCCGCCGCCGCGGTCGCGCTTGATCACCGGGCGAAGGGCTGTGTCGCACAGGTCCAGCCGGTGCCTCCGGGCCAGCGTCATCAACTGCCGGTAGACCACCAGGGCCTTGGCCACCCGCGGGTCGTCGCGATCCATCCAGACCGGCACGTAGCGATCCCCGTCGCCGGAGAGGATGTGCCGGAACAGCGTCTGGTGGTCGAACGCCGCCAGCACCGGCATGGGTTGAGTGCCCGGCAGGACGAAATCCAGCACGCGAAGGTTCAGCGTGAGCGACCGGGTGACCGTCGCGCCGCCGCCGCCGGCCCGGCCGGTCAGGGTGATGGTGCCGGTGTAGTCGCCGGCGGCGGCGTCGGCCGGCACGGCCACGTCTACCCACATGGCCAGGCGTTCACCCCGGGCCAGCGTGAAGGGGGCGCCGTGACGGGGGGCGTCGGCGGGGATCAGGGCGTCGTAACGCCGCCCCGGCGCCGGGGGCCGGCGGCTCAGCCGCAGGTACCAGGCGGGAAAGTCGGTCACCTCGACCGGCCACATGCGGAACAGCTCGATCTGCCCGGCCGCGATGGTGTGCCCGGTGAGGCCGGTGAGGTCACTGAAGTGCACGTTCAGCTCGTCGACGGGGGCATCGAGGGCGTCGGCGACCAGTTGGAAGCTCACCGTCTCGTTGCCCGCCGAGAACAGGCCGACGGTGTTGTCGGTGGCGTCGTAGATGAGGTCGCCGGCGGCCGGCGGGGCCTCGGCGGTCAGAGAGACCATCTCCCCGGCCGCCCAGACCCGCAACTCCGGCGGCGCCGCGGGCGACCCGCAGCCGCCGCCGACCGCGGCGACAGCCAGGGCCAGCCAAGCGGCTGCACGTACCATGCTGTCAGGAGAAGGTCTCATGGGAAACGGATTCCGCTTGTCCCGTTGCTTCGTTAACGAAGCGGGCGTACACAAGTCTGCAGCGTTTCTGCTGGTCTCCGGATCGCCTGTCGGCGTCGTTCTGCATCGACAATGCTACGGCATTGCCTGCTTCGGCCTCCTTGTCAGCCAACCCGGATCCTGCGCCCAATTCGCTACATACTTGCGTAAGACCGCTTAGCCGAAGGTGTCCCATAATTCGGCGCCGGGCTACTTCGTGACGTCGGCGCCGCACAACGGGCACTTGGCCAGCGGGGCCTCGGGGTCTTCGGGGTACGCTTCGTTGCACTCGGGGTTGGGGCACTTCCGCAGGACGAAGGGCTTGCCCGTGCCGCACTTGGGGCAGACCAACGGTTTGCCGTCGGCGTCCTGGTCGTGTGGCGTGGATTCCGGCACCTTGATGCTCCACTGCCAGGGGGGCCTCTCGCGCTCGGGGTTCTCGCGGTCGCGGCCGCACTCGGGGTTGCGGCAGGCGTACCAGCGGGTGACGATACCTTTGCCCCCCCCCCCCCAGGCGCCCCCCTCGTCGTCGCCGATGAGCGAGTACAACGTCCCGCCGACGGCGGCGAGGATCACGAGGATGATCGCCGCGATGATGATGCGGGTCTTCTTGTCGCCGCCCTCGGAGAAGTCCAACTGCAGCTTTCCGGAGTTCTTGGCCATGGTGCCTCCGCACTCGTCCGTCTGGTATCGGCAGGCGACCCGCCGGCCGCTGGATCCATCAGCGAACCGGTGGCGTTGGGGGCCCACCGGCAAAACAGTATACCCGACGCGAAGGCGGTTGTCCCGGCCGATTCGGCCGGCGTTCGGCTTTGGGGGCTGCTCATCAGCTGGCCGGGTGGTCGGCGTACCACTCGGGGATGTCGATCCCACATTCGGGGCACTTGGCCTTGGGGTTGCTCGGGTCGTCGGGGTAGCGATGTTTGCACTTCGGGTCCGGGCACGTCGCCAGCGGAACGGCTGTGTTGAGGCCCCCGCACTTGGGGCAGTCGAACCGGGCGCCCTTGCGCTCCATGGACAGGCGGCGGGCTTCTCGATTGGGGATCGACCACTCGTGACCGCATTCGGGCTTGGTGCAGCGGAAGTTCCCGTCGGGTTTGGCGTTCGGGTCGTCCTTCTCCCCCAGCAGCGATACCGCCAGCCCCGCCACGGCAGCGAGGATCACGGCGGCCAGCGCGGCCAGCATGATCGTGCGTTTCCGGTCGCCGCCGAAGTTCCAGCGGCCTGTAGAGGCACCAGCCAATCGAGCATCTCCGTCAGAGGCATCTCGCCGGCGGCGCGGCGCCGATGGGTCGCGAACTTCGCCCGGCCGGCCGTGGGTTCACTCGCTCGACCCGGCCGGCGGCCGGCGGCTGCCGTCGTCGTCGGGGGGGGCGTCTTTGACGGGCTTGGCGACGAACACGGCCGACCACCGCCCGCAGTCCTTCTCCTCCCGGTCGGGGCACAGGGCCCGCGAGCCGGTGAAGTCGGCGGCGTCGCGGGTCTGCTTACCGTGCTCGTTCGCCGTCAGGGCGAACTCCCGGCCGCACTTGGTACATCTCCAGTGCCGCAACTGCTGGTGCCGGCCGCCCTCGGCCCTGGCCCCGGGGTCGGAGACGAACCCTCGCCAGATCATCGCCACCGAGAAGGCGAGCAGGCCCGCCAGGGCCACGATCGTCACGACGGTGGATGTGCTGGGCTTTTCGATACGCCATCCCATAGTGAAAACGAGACCTCAATACACCGGGGGCAGAGCCGCCACGCCGCGCCACCGTGATCGCCGGGGCGCCAACGTCGTTGCGAACTCACTGCCTCTCGAGCTCCCCGGCGGCGGCAAGATCGCAAAGCATCATGGGTTCAGGGGCCTGCCGTTCATGTCGTACAAGGAGGCCGACTTGAAGATCGGCGCCAGGCGCTCCAGATCCACACTGCCCGGATCTGATCGGCCGAATCCGCCCTCGCTGTAGGGCAGCGTTAGCGTGTCGGGATCCTGCCAGACCCAGTACTCCACGTGCATGTCACAGAAAGCGATGTTATCGCCTTTCTCGTGGTTGCCGGCCATGTAATCGGTCCACCGGTATATACTGCCCCTCTGGATGTACCACGAGTTGACGTTATACCCGCGCCAGTCGTCCTCCTCGGTCAGCAGCAGCGTCTGGCCGGGGTCGGGGACCATGCCGAATTTTTTCCATCGGCTGCCTTCCCCGTTCATGTTGCCGCTCATGGAGTAACTGCGGTAGTAATACTCGTTGATCGGTGTGGGGCAGCGGTACAGGCCGATGTGGCCGGTATAGTCCCACAGCATCCCCTGCGTTATCGATTCGCGGGTGTTGCCGCTCTTGACCCAGTGGCCGCCCCCGCCCGGGGTGTTGGAGCCCACCAGGTCGCCTTTGTTGTCATGGTGGTACTGGTTCCATCCCAGGGCGATCGTCCGCATGTGCGATGCGCACTCGATGCGGTAGACCAGGATCTTGATGTGCCCCAGCGACGGCACGAGGATCGCCAGCAGCAGCGAGATGATGGCGATCACGATCAGCAGCTCAACGAGTGTGAAGCCTCTTCCGGGTCGCATGATCAGTCTCCCACAGGGCGCCGCATCGGCCGGCTGGGGAACCCGCGATGCCAACGCAACCTGAAGTATAAACGCATCTTGGTCCGACGAGCAAGGGTAAAAATGCCGCCGGCGGCGGGCGGGGCCATGGGGCGGGGGCGTCAGGGGACGGCATCGGGGGGGCAGTAGGCCTCCAGCATCCATGCCACGTCGACGCTGCCGGGGTGGTTCTCCCAGAACCACGTGATCTCCAGCGTACGCCGGTCGCGCCACTTCCTGTATTCCCCGTGCCCGTCGCAGAACGACAGCGTAGTGCCTCCGTCGTGCCAGGTGGCCGGGAAATCGACCCACTTCGGTATGGCCGGGTCCATCACCCACGCGCCCATGTTCGACTCGCGGGGGTCGTCCTCCTCCATGAAGACCATGATCTTGCCCGGGTCGCGGATTTGGGCGTAGTTGCCGATCGCGGCTATGCCCCACGTCAAGCCGTTGCCGCCGACGTACATGTTCATCGAGTAACTTCGAACGTGGGGGTTCGCCTTGAACTTGGACCGGTGGGTCAGGCAGCGGTACAGGTCCGCGCTGGCGACGTAATCCCACAGGACTCCCTCCCGCAGCGCCTGGGTGGTGTTGTCCTTCCGGACCCAGCTATGGCCCCCCACCGGCGGGTGCGGGTGCGGCAGCCGGCCCCTGTTGTCCTGGTGGTAGGCCACCCACCCCTGGGTCAGCGAGCGGAGGTTCGCCTGGCAGACCACGATGTAGGTCAACTCCTTGACGTACCCCAGCGACGGCACGAGGATCGCCAGCAGCAGCGAGATGATGGCGATCACGATCAGCAGCTCAACGAGCGTGAAGCCTCTTCCGGGCCGCATTGTCAGTCTCCCGCAGTGTGCCGCAGTGTGCCGCATGGGGCGGCTGGGGAACCCGCGATGCCAACGCAAGGTGAAGTATAAACGCATCTTGGCCCCACGTGCAAAGGAAAAAACGCCGGCGGCGGCGCCGTCAGCGGGGGGGGCGGGGCCCCGGGGTCGGCGGGCGGGTGTCGGGGCGGACGTACCGGAGCATTCTGGGCGACCGGCCCAGCAGGTAGGTGAGGTGGTAGGCCAGCAGATCGATGACGGCGGCGGCGGCGGTTTCGTCGAGGGCTGCCTGCTCGCGGCGGTCCATCGCGGCCAGGGCGGCGATGCCCGCCAGGGCCGGCCGCGGCAGGGGGATCTTCTCGGTTCGGGCCGACTCGCAGTTCCGGCACAGGGGGCCTCCCTCGCGGCTGGAGAAGTACACCCCGGCGGCGCCGAGCGGCCCGCCGCAGGCGACGCAGCGATCCATCGTGCCCAGCAGCCCGACGTACCGCATCGCCCGCCACTGGAAGTACGCCAGCACGGCCCGGGTGGGGGCCTCCCCGCGGTCCAGCCGGTGCAGGGCGGCCGAGAGCAGGTCGAAGACATTGGCGTGCGGGTCGCCCTCGGCCAGGAGCATGGCGGTGGTTTCGGCCATGTAGAGAGCGGCGTTCAGGTCGGCCAGGCGCCGGCGCAGCGCGGCGTGGCCGCTGCGTTCGGAGAACTCCACCAGCGTGCCCAGGCCTTCCCCGCGGGAGGGGATGTACACCACCTCCCCCTCGGCCAGCAGGTCGATGCGCCCGCCGGTCTTGCTCTTGGGCCGCTTGGACCCCTTGGCCAGCAGATGCACCACGCCCGCCTCGCGAGTCAGCAGGTGCAGCACCTGCGAGGTCTCGCTGAAATCGACCGCTCGCAGGCAGATCGCCCTGTCTCGGGGTCGCTCGCCCATGACGCCGGCGAAGATAGCCGCCCGCTCGGCCCCAGGCAAGCCTGCCACCAGGAGATTGTGAACTGTCCACGGACGATTAACAATTGCAATTGCCGTCCAATTGGGATGTTGCAGGCGGACGGCGGGGCGGTATAATCGCATCGCCAACGGTGTTGAACGTGCGTCTGTCCGCCACAGATGAACGCAGGATCAGCGTTTAGCGGCGGAGCTTGCTCCGCGTTGCCGTTAACGGCAAATGCACCACAGAGGGCACAGAGCCCACAGAGGAAAACAAGGACAGAGAAGAACAAAGACAGAGAAGAACAAGGAAAGAAGTTACAGCAAGGGACGCACGACAGTGCAGAACAAGTGGTAAAGAGGACTTCTCCGGCCATGGAAGGGATGGAAGGGGCCTGCGGTGGAAGCCGCGGGCCAAAGGGCACATGAAACGACAACTTATCGTGATGACGGGCGTGGTCGTCCTGGCCGCTTGCGGGATGGCTTTCGGGGAGGCGGTGTACCGGGATGGCAAGTGGGTCGACGTTCCCGACCCGAAGCCGGGGACCCCGGAAGGGGAAGCGGCCCTGATCGCCAGGGACATCAATGCGGGGAACAACTCCAAGGCGCTGGATCGGGCGGAGGCCTTCATCGAGGCCCACCCCAACCACGAGCGGGCCGAGGACGCCCTCGCGCTGGCCGGGCAGGCCGAACTCAACCGCGGGCGGTACTGGCAGGCGCACAACTGGTACGAGCGGCAGCTCTCGAAGTTTCCCACCGGCCGGCTGTTCGAGCGCGGCCTGTACCGCGAGGCGGAGATCGCCGACGCCTTCCTGGCCGGGAAAAAGCGGATCGTGTGGCGCATCTTCCGCCTGGGCGCCGTCGACGAGGGGCTGGAGATCCACCAGCGGGTGGCCGAACGGCTGCCCGGATCGCGGCTGGCCGAACAGTCGATCATGAAGATCGCCGACTATCACGCCGGCCAGGGCCATTGGATCGACGCGGCCGACGCGTACCAGCAGTACGTCGAGCTGTTCGGCCGGCGGTACCGTAGCGAGCAGGCCGAACAGTTGGCCGCTTATGCCGTGTACAGCAGCTTCCAGGGCGTCGACTACGACGACACACCCCTGCTGGAGGCCGAACAGCGCCACACGGCCCTGGCAGCGCGGTATCCCCACGGCCGGGCCGCCAAGATCGTCCCGGCCGTGTTGGACGAGATCGAACGGGCCAAGGCCGAGAAAGATTACCGGACGGCCTGTTTCTACGCCCGCACGGGTCGGCCGAAGCCGGCGGCGTTCTACCATCGGGAAGTCATCAAGCTCTACGGCAGCACCGAGTGGGCCCGCCGCAGCGCCGAGGCGCTGGCGAAGATGGGCCAGCCGGGGCCGCCCGCGCGTCCGGCCACGCGGCCCGCGACCGGCGAGACGGGCAAGGAAGGAGCCAAGCCATGACCACCAACAAGCCGAATCGCCCCACCTGCCCGGCCCGGCCGATCCGACTGGCCGTCATGCTGGCCGTGGCGGCGGCGTCCCTGGCCGCCGGCGGCTGCGGCAGCATGCATCACGCCGACGTCAGCTCGGTGACCGTGCCCATCTGGCAGCGGGGCCCGGGGGTGTACCGCCGGGGCCTGGAGTTCCGCCTGACCGAGGCGATTATCAAACGCATCGAACTCGACACGCACTACAAAGTGACCGATAAGTCCAAGGCGGACACGATCTTGGAAGGTACGATCGTGCGCGTGAACCAGGGCGTTCTGAGCTTCAACCCGCGGGAAGCCACGCCGCGGGACGTGCAGATACGGATCGTCGTCCGCTTCAAGTGGACCGACCTTCGCACCGGGGAGGTCCGCCACGAAGAGCGGAACCTGCGGGCGTCAGGGGTATACTATCCCGAGCACCCGTTGAACGAAGATTTCTCCGAAGGTTCGGCAAGCGCGATCAACCGAATGGCCCAGTTGGTCGTAGAGAAGATGGAGAAGCCCTGGTAAATGCGGCGGACGTCGCCGCCGCGGGCTCGCCCCGGCCGGGGCCGGAGGGTCGCTGTCGAACGGCGGCGATCGGCCGGACCTGGCCTTGGTTATCGTGGAGTCGCTAGATGCCTGACAACAAGCCACCCTCCGGTCCCGACCCGAAACGCCCGGGCGGGGAGGGCCCACCGCCGACGAAGCTCAATCGCAACCTGATGGGCTGGGTGATCTTCATCGGCCTGGCGCTGCTGTTGATGAGCCTGGTGTATAAGAACCTGGACGACCGTCGGGACATCAGTGCCGACGAGTTCTGGACCCATGTCGACAACGGGCACGTCAAGAGCCTGGTGGTCAAGGACCAGAAGATCGAGGGGGAACTGCGGCAGGACATCCCCGGCGCCGAGGAGGGCCAGTCGTCCAGCTTCGTGGTGGCCTACGACCATCGCCCCCCCCACGAGTTCGAGAAGCGGCTGGCCGACTCGCCCCGCAAGATCCAATACAAATACGAGATCGGCGAGGGGTGGTGGGCCTTCCTGCCGCAGTTGCTGATCTGGGGGGTGATCTTCCTGCTGATCTGGTTCTTCTTCTTTCGGCAGCTTCGCGGCGCCGGCGGGGCGGGCGGCTTCCTGGGCAACTTCGGGCGCAGCCGGCATCGGCTGACCACCAAGGAACACACCAACGTCACCTTTGGTGACGTCGCCGGCATCGAGGAGGCCAAGGAAGAGGTCGGCGAGATCATCGAGTTCCTGAAGAACCCCCGGCGGTTCCAGCGCCTGGGCGCGAGAATCCCCCGCGGCGTGCTGCTGGTGGGCCTGCCGGGCTGCGGCAAGACGCTGCTGGCCAAGGCCATCGCCGGGGAGGCCGACGTGCCGTTCTTCAATATCTCCGGCAGCGACTTCGTGGAGATGTTCGTCGGCGTCGGCGCCAGCCGCGTACGCGACCTGTTCAAGCAGGCCAAGGAGAGCTCCCCGTGCATCATCTTCCTCGATGAGATCGACGCGGTGGGCCGGCGGCGGGGCGCGGGGTTCAACGGCGGGGGGCACGACGAACGCGAGCAAACCCTCAACGCCATCCTGGTGGAGATGGACGGCTTCGACAGCGACGATCAGGTGATCGTCATCGCCGCCACCAACCGGATGGACGTGCTCGACCCGGCCTTGACCCGCCCGGGGCGATTCGATCGCGAGGTCACCGTGCCGCTGCCCGATATCAAGGGCCGCGTGGAGATCCTGAAGATCTACGTCGACAAGATCGGCGCCGGCCCCGACGTGGACCTCCAGCGGCTGGCGAGGGGGACGCCCATGTTCAGCGGGGCCGACCTGGCCGCCCTGATCAACGAGGCCGCCATCGCCGCGACGCTGAGCGGCAAGGAGTTCGTCGAGCAGGCCGACATGGAGGAGGCCCGCGACAAGGTCCGTTGGGGCCGGGCGCGAAAGAGCCACGTCATCGACGAGCAGGAGAAGAGCATCACCGCCTACCACGAGGCGGGCCACGCCCTGGTGCAGGTGCTCACCCCCGAGGCCGACCCGCTGCACAAGGTCAGCATCATCCCCCGCGGCCCGTCCGGCGGGGCGACGTTCAGCCTGCCCGAGAAGGATCGGCACATCTACACCCTCAAGTACTGCCGGGCGATGCTCCAGGTCAGCCTCGGTGGGCGACTGGCCGAGAAGATGTTCTGCGACGACATCTCCAGCGGCGCCGAGTCGGACATCCAGCAGGCCACCACCGTGGCCCGCAAGATGGTGCTGGATTGGGGCATGAGCGATAAGCTCGGCTTCGTCCACTACGCCGGCGACGAGTCGGCTTCCGGGTTGATGGGCCTTATCGGCAAGGAATACTCCGACGCCACCGCCGAGGTGATCGACGCGGAGATTCACCGCATCATCGACGAGGCCACCTTTGCGGCGGCGGAACTGATCGAGACCCATCGCGAGAAGCTCGAAGCCCTGGCCCAGGCCCTGCTGAAGTACGAAACCCTCTCCGACGACGAGGTCCAGCAGATCCTGGACGGCAAGTCGCTGCAGCGCCCCAACGTCACCGACCTGCTCGATGCCGAGCAGGCCAAGCGCCACGCCGAGGACGCCCCCCCCGATCCGTCCGCCGAGCAAGAGGGCCCCGCCCCCGGCGCCCTGCCGCAGCCGGGGTAGGGCTCCGGCCAGGGAACCGCTGGGGTGCCGGTCCCACGCCGGCGTATTGGGGGCACAGGACGTATCCCTGTCATGGACAGCACGGTTGAGGCCATTTTGCGTTCGCACCGCACCGGCGTGCCGGTGGTGATGGGCATTCTGAACGTCACGCCCGACAGCTTCAGCGACGGGGGGGAGTTTCTCGACCCGGCCGCGGCGGTGGCGCGCGCCCGGCAGATGGCCGCCGAGGGCGCCGACGTGCTGGACGTGGGGGCCGAATCCACCCGGCCCGGCGGCGAGCGGGTGGAC
>SDBU01002997.1_pt1 | contig 21845 bp, 21 predicted proteins | sample 2277071 | NCBI WGS metagenome assembly SDBU01 (sample SAMN10397929, study PRJNA504765) | marine sediment metagenome | isolation source: marine sediment core GS08_GC12, 126 cmbsf | place: Arctic Ocean: Gakkel Ridge, Loki's castle | collected 2008 | reverse complement strand
ATGGTGTGCCAGTTGTTCCGCCAGGGGCATTGCTGGGTAGCCAAGTCTGGTTCGGATAAGCGCTGAAAGCATCTAAGTGCGAAGCCGGCCCCAAGATTAGATCTCCCATCCTTCTTCGGAAGGAGTAAGACCGCAAGTAGACTACTTGCTTGATAGGCGGCAGGTGTAAGTGCAGTAATGTATTTAGCTTAGCCGTACTAATGGTCGAGGGCTTGACCTGCTTCAGAGTTGATATTAGCCAGATTCAGTTCTTAAGAAAAATTAAGAGAAGCCCACGGCAAAATCCGTGGGTTTTTTGTTTTATCTCTATTTATTCCCCTATTTAATAAAGTAGGGCTAGAGGTGGTTGATAATTAATATCAGGCATATCAGAATCTTTTTGAATTCTTCCTTTACGGTCTCTTTTTAACGAAAGCCTTTTTAGTTGTTCATAACGTTGAGATTCAAATAGTTCTGGTGGAACCATTTGGCAGGCCATTATGACACGATTTAGAGAAGTTTCGAATGTAGGAGGATTTTTTTCGATTTCTCGGCTAAATAAACGTTTATTTATTCCTTTCATGGCGACCTTCGTAGGTTCTTTCGAGAAAATGAATTTTTCGTTAAGTTCATCTAGAAAAACAGTAGTATGTTGAAGAAGTAATTTACGTATCCATTTTATTCTTGGCCAAGCCTTTGGAGCGGTAGGTTCGGCTAGTAAAACAAGAAGTGGTTTATCACATTGCCTAATAATGTAACTTAGGTTTCTTAAAACAATAGATGCATAGCTGGCTTCTATTTCGTTTAATACATTATAAATTATAAGGATATTAGTACTTACAATAGAATCGTGTTGCGCAGCAAATGTTTGGATGCAGTTCGTCTCTTTTATATCCGCTTCAATAGGAATACTATATATATCTACCTTGGGCATAACATCCTTTATTAATCTGTTAATTACTAGGTCGCGCGTAGGTTGCCATTCTCGAACCTTTTCAATTAGGTTTAGAGTTAAGCTTTTAAGTTCATGAGTTGTTTCGTTATAAAATAAACAAAGACCATAGGTTTCTATAGCTGGGCCTGCTCCTACAAGTGTTACTGTTAATTCCCCGCGTTTATTTGGCAATGGTATAGCATTTGGGTTTTTACCTTGAAGCTTTTTTAAGTGGGCGTATGAAAGATAAGCATGGCGTTCACCGAAAGCCGCAAGGTATCCTGCTCTGTGCGTCGGTTCTCTATAATCGACACGAGAAGGAGATTCTGCACCCCGTTCGCCTTTAAACCTGTATACACGTCGGATATATGATAAGGCATCTCTCGTTTTTTTAAGCAAGTTGTCATCTAATTGGTTCAGATATGACCCCCACGCTTTTATCAACATAGGCTCAAATGCATCTATAAAACTACTTTTTGGTTTGGCCATATCTAACCTTTATTAGCACATGTATTCTACTACTCAAAATGAGTCAATACAATACAAGAGTAATGGACACAATGAAATGTATGGATAAAGAGCAACACTTGCCCCTCTTTCTTTTTCTTCCCTCCTTGAAATCCCTCTGTATCTCCCTTTACGAAATGGAGAAGTCTGGTCTCCCCCTTTAAAAAAGGGGGATTAAGGGGGATTTCTTGCTGTTTGACTTTACCACCACCTTCGTATATACTTTACAGAGTAATCGTTGACCTTAACATTTGAATATGGTCACAGTTGTGTTATTGCACCTGTGTGATATAATAAGGCTTGGAAGCTAAAAAACTCCTCCTGGTGGTTAGAGCAGGGTGGCACCACCCGTTCCCATCCCGAACACGGAAGTGAAACGCCCTAGCGCAGACGATACTGAGGGGGCAACCCTTTGTGGAAAATATGCCACTGCCAGGGGGATTTAGTGAAAGCCTTTTTCTTTTTGGGTATTAAGTACTGGATACAAGGTACTACCGAATTCAGTTGAACTGGTAGTTTTCAGGTAGTATTATAGTAGGGTAGTTTTGACCTATAGCCATAGTTGTTTTATAATATAGTAGGTTCAATAGATTGAAAAGGACGGCTTTCTAAGGAGAAAAGATGGCTAGCCGATTTGACAAATTCTCAGAGCGGGCTCGCAGGGTGCTCACCCTGGCGCAGGAAGAGGCTCAGCGCTTGAACCACAGCTATATCGGCACCGAACATATCCTGCTCGGCCTGGTGCGGGAGCAGGAGGGGGTAGCGGCTAAGGTTCTGGTCAATATGGGTACCAGTTTGAGCAAGATGCGCTCCGCAGTGGAGTATGTCATTGGTACCGGCGAAAAGCCGGGCTCTGTAGCCACCGGTCTTACCTCCAGGGCAAAGCGGGTTATTGAGCTGGCTATAGATGAGGCCCGCCAGCTAGGGCATAGTTATATTGGTACCGAGCACCTTCTGCTGGGACTGTTGCGTGAAGGGGAGGGAGTGGCCGCTGGTGTTCTGGATAGCTTTAACATCACCCTTGACCGAACGCGTGCCGAGATTGCTCGCTTTCTATCCCAGAGTGCCACCAAGTCCAGGCTTAGCCGTGTCGCCGGCCGCACCCCCACCCTAGACCAGGTAGGTATCGACCTGACAACTGCTGCCCGGGCTGGCAAGCTTGACCCCGTTATTGGGCGGTTTAAAGAGATTGAAAGGGTGATTCAGATACTGAGCCGTCGTACCAAGAACAACCCGGCACTTATCGGTGAGCCGGGGGTGGGCAAAACGGCCATTGTTGAGGGTCTAGCTCATCGTATTATTGCCGGTGATGTTCCTGAGACACTGGAGGGGAAAAGGGTAATAGCCCTTGATATAGCAGCCGTGGTCGCCGGGACAAAATACAGGGGTGAGTTTGAGGAAAGGTTAAAAAAGGTTATTGAGGAGATAAAATCATCCGGTAATTGTGTCCTCTTTATTGATGAGTTTCACACCATGGTGGGTGCCGGTGCCGCTGAGGGAGCCGTTGATGCGGCTAACATCCTAAAGCCATCGCTGGCACGGGGTGAACTTCAGTGTATTGGCGCCACCACCCTTGATGATTACCGTAAATATGTCGAGCGGGATGCGGCATTAGAGCGGCGTTTCCAGAAGGTTCTGGTAGAGGAGCCTTCTGTTGAAGATACCCTGGAGATTCTGCGCGGCATTAAAGAACGCTATGAGGAGCATCATAAGCTGACGATAAGCGACGAGGCGCTGAGTTCGGCGACGACATTAGCCTCCAGATATATACCAGACCGCTTTCTACCAGACAAGGCTATAGATGTTGTTGACGAAGCGGCATCAAGGGTGAGGATTAGGTACCGAACCAAACCCGTTTCCTTAAAGAAGCTCAAGCAGGTTGAGGAGCGTTATCGTAAGGATAAGGAAGCTGCCCTGGCGACACAGCAGTATGACCATGCCGCTGAACTGCGCCAGCAGGAGCTCAAGGTTGAGGAAAAAATAAAAAAGCTAGAGGAAGAGTGGCAGGCTGAGCAGGAGCAGGAAAAACCGGTGGTAACTGCTGAAGACATCGCTGAGGTAGTCAGCATGTGGACCGGGATTCCGGTGGTGCAGATAGCCAGTGATGAGACCAGCCGATTGCTTAATATGGAAAAGGTGTTACACGAGCGCATCATCGGTCAGGACGAGGCTATTAATATCATTGCCAGAGCGGTGAGGCGAGCCCGAGCCGGTATTAAAGACCCGAGACATCCGATAGGCAATTTCATCTTTCTCGGCCCGACCGGGGTTGGCAAGACAGAGCTGGCGAGAACCTTAGCTGATTTTATGTTTGGTAACGAGGATACCCTGATCAGGCTTGATATGTCAGAATTCATGGAGAAATTTGCTGTATCGCGGCTGGTTGGGGCACCGCCAGGATATGTCGGCTTTGAAGAAGGAGGGCAATTGACCGAGGCCGTCAGGCGAAAATCTTATTGCTGCATACTCCTTGATGAGATTGAAAAGGCACACCCCGATGTGTTTAATATACTATTGCAGATATTTGATGATGGGCATCTAACGGACGCCAAGGGTCGCCGGGTTGACTTCCGTAACAGCATTATTATTATGACCAGCAATATCGGGGCTGAACTTATTAGTAAGGGTACTGCCATTGGTTTTGCTTCTCGCAGTGATGAAGCCAAAACTCAGCAGCAGTCTTATGAAAGGATGAAGGATAAGCTGCTCGGTGAGATGAAAAAGTCCTTCCGACCCGAGTTCCTCAATCGTATTGATGGTGTCGTTGTCTTTCATCCGCTGACCAAAGAACAGATCAGGCAGATAGTTGACCTGATGCTGGTTTCGGTGGCCAAACAGCTGGCCGAGAAGGGAATAAAGCTGGAGGTAACCGAAAAGGCCAAAGATTTCTTGGGCAAAAAGGGCTATGATGAGGTCTTTGGCGCTCGACCACTACGCCGGGTAATCCAGGACACGGTTGAAGATAAGCTCTCGGAAGATTTGCTTCGCGGCAATTTCCAGTCAGGTGATACGGTGATCGTTGACCTTGAGGGGGAAGAGATTGTAGTCCGCTCGGGAGCTGTAGGCGCCTTACTGGGAGAGGGCTAGACTTGACCTTGAGCTATTATATGCATCAGAATAGCTTGATTTCAATTAATGACGGTAGAGCAGTATTTCTGCCGTGCTTTTTTATATAAACTAAGTAATAGGACAGCATGAATAGAAATGGAAATTGACTGGGCACAGGCTTGGCAGATTGGTGGTATGGGCTTCGGTCTTGTCTTTGCTGTATTGATTATCCTGGCCCTGGTTATGTGGCTAACCGGGTTTTTGCTTAGTAAAATTGGTGGTGGGGCTGACACTACTGATAAAAAACAGGAAAGCTAGAAGAATTACATGCTAGAAGCGTTCCAAACCGGTTTTGCCGGTCTTTTTGTGTGGCCTAGTCCTATCTTGATGATTGCCATCGGCGGGGCTCTTCTTTATCTTGGCATTGCCAAAAAGATGGAACCCCTGTTACTGGTGCCCATCGGCTTTGGCGTCATCCTGGTCAACCTGCCCTTTGGCGGCTTGATGGAGACGATGGTTAACGGTGAGGTCGTTGATTCATTTGTCATTGGTGGTGAGCCGGTCGGGGTGCTTTCCCGGGTATTTGCCTTTGGCCTTACCTGGGAGCTGATTCCGGTCTTTATCTTCCTCGGACTGGGCGCCATGACCGACTTTGGCCCCATAATCGCCAATCCAAAGACAATGATATTGGGTGCCGGTGCCCAGTTTGGCGTCTACTTTGCCTTCTTTATCGCACTTCTTCTGGGTTTTAGCATTAATGAGGCAGCCTCTATAGGCATAATCGGTGGTGCTGATGGCCCGACCACCATTTATCTTACCAACCGGCTGGCACCCACCTTCATCGGGGCAACAGCAGTAGCCGCCTATACCTATATGGCATTGGTGCCTATTATCCAGCCGCCGGTGATAAAACTGCTGACCACCAAGAAGGAGCGGGCAATCTACATGAAGCCTCAGCTAAGAGAGGTTTCCAAGAGGGAAAAGATTATCTTCCCGGTGATTGCCTCCATTATTATTATACTGCTGGTGCCCAAGTCTGCTCCCCTTATCGGTATGTTTATGCTGGGCAATCTACTGCGGGAGAGCGGCGTTACCAACCGGCTGGCAGATACAGCCGCCGGGTCACTTATAAATGTCCTGACCATACTGCTTGGTTTGAGCGTTGGTGCCTTTATGAGTGCCGACAATTTCCTCAAGGTAGATAGCCTGCTGGTATTTGGTCTGGGTATATTTGCCTTTGCCTCTTCTACTGCCTTCGGTATTCTGCTGGCCAAGCTGATGAACCTCTTCCTAAAGGAGAAGATAAATCCGATGATAGGTGCCGCCGGTGTCTCGGCAGTACCCATGGCGGCTCGGGTGGTGCAGAAGATGGGGTCGCAGGCTAACCCGAGAAACTTCCTGCTGATGCATGCCATGGGACCTAACATCGCCGGCGTTATCGGAACCGCTACCGCCGCTGGAATATTCCTCGGTCTGCTGGGCTAGATTATCCCTTGCCTTATCTTTACAAATCGGGTAAAGTCAACTCGTGAATAAATCCCGTGTCGTCTTTGTCTGTCAGCAGTGCGGTAAAGAAAGCCCCAAGTGGATGGGCCGCTGCCCTGGTTGCCAGGAATGGAATAGCTTCGTCGAAAAAGTGGTAACGACCACCTCTAAACTTGTATCTTTAGCCAACCAGCCACAGGAGCTGTCCCAGGTCGTTGCCCCAACAGAAGAGCGCTTGCCGCTTCAGCTGGCGGAGTTTAACCGGGTGTTGGGTGGTGGTCTGGTACCAGGCTCCCTGGTGCTTATCGGTGGTGAACCCGGCATTGGCAAGTCAACCCTGCTGCTACAGGTCTCTGCTATGTTAGCTCAGGCTAGGGGTAGTGTGATCTATGTTTCCGGTGAGGAAACACTGTATCAGACCAAGCTCAGGGCTGAGCGTCTCGGGGTGGAGGGAGAGCGGCTTTACCTTCTGTCTGAGACCAACCTTGATGTCATCCTGAGCCAGATTGAAAAATTGAATCCCTGCCTGGTAGTTGTTGATTCTATTCAGGCTGTCTGTATCCCTGAGCTGGAAACGGCACCGGGCAGTATCACCCAGGTGCGGGAGTGCACACTGCGGCTGATGCACTGGGCAAAACCGAGCCAGGTGCCGGTTTTTATCACCGGGCATGTAACCAAAGATGGTGCCATCGCCGGCCCCAGGGTTCTGGAGCATATTGTAGATTGTGTCCTCTACCTTGAGGGCGAGCCTTTCAGTGCCTACCGGTTGTTGCGCTCGGTAAAGAACCGCTTCGGTTCAACAAATGAGGTTGGCATCTTTGAGATGCAGGAGCGGGGACTGGTTGAGGTAAAAAACCCATCTCAGGTATTCCTGTCTCAGCGTTTGGGTGAAACTATCGGTTCAGCGGTAGTACCCACCCTTGAGGGCAGCCGCCCCCTTCTAGTAGAAATCCAGGCGCTGACCAATGCCACCAGTTTTGGTTTGCCCCGCCGCACCGCCAACGGCGTCGATTTCAACCGGCTATTAATCATCGCTGCCGTGCTCAGCCGGCGGCTTGGCTTGAGGCTGGGCAATCAGGATATTATCGTTAATGCTACCGGTGGTATGAGGGTTGGCGAGCCGGCAGCAGACCTAGCCATTGCCCTGGCTATTTCCTCCAGCTTCCGTGATGTCGGCGTTGACCCGGAACTGGTGGCTATGGGTGAAATTGGCTTGAGCGGGGAACTGAGGGCTGTCTCTCAACTGGACAGGCGTATAGATGAAGCCGCCAGGCTGGGCTTCAAACGTTGTCTTGTACCCAAGGTCAGTGCCAGTAAAAGCCGTAGTAAAAATATAGAGATTATCCCGGTAAGCACTTTACGGGAAGCTATAAAAGTGGGGCTGGTTAAGTTAATAAAATAGCATATAGAGGAATAGAATGAACTTTCCAGCAAATATACCATCTGAGGAACAAAAACGAATTATAAAATTACTTAAGATGCCGGTTGGCACATTAACGTTTCAATATACATTAGATGGACTATTTGACCCCAAACTAGGTAGAGGAATAATCCTAGAAATACCAACTGGTCAAATATTATATCGTATAGAAAGAGATGCTGACCTCAATATGCATTTTTACCATTCTACTCCTGGCACGAAAACAAGAGTTGCTACTGTAAATATAAAACCTCTTACTGGTAGTAAAGCAGTTTTTATTGGGATAAGTTGGTCTCCTGAAGAAATATCACTTAACGTAGGCGGTTTAGGAGGAAATTCAAATCAATTACTTAGGGCTACAGGTGTTCCATCCAAAATATCCTTCAGAGTAGATTCTACTGGTGCCGTTTATCAAATTGGTGATAGTGGGGTAACTATAGGTGAATATTCAGTTTTCGTTGGGGGAAAACCAATGCTACAAAATACAGCTATCGAGGCGTGGAATAATACCATTGAAGCTGTAAAAATCCTTCACACAGGCACATCACCTCAAGGATATATATTTGAAGTAATTTGTACGAACTTAACAATTGTTATGCTTGTCACTGGATTTGAGACATATTGTAAGCGAAGATTCTTAGAACTTGAACAAGAGGGAATGTCACTAGACGTTGATGCCTTACTTGATAAATTCCTATCTAATAAAGAAAAGGAGCGTGGTGAAGCAGAAATAATTAAAGTCGAAGCACAAAGAAGTTCTATTTCACCAGTACAATTACTAATAGATATGGGCAGAATTGATTTCCAAAACTACGGCCGTTGTAAATTAGCATACAATAGGGCATATGGAATTAAGTTCGGGGAAATAAAAGGCATAACAAGCGCTCTTCTTAAGGATATTCAGCGCATCATAGGTTTTCGTCACCAAATAGTACATATATCTCCAATGATGGGGATGTTAAACCAAGCTAGTGTACCTCCCGAAGAACCAATATTTCCCAAGCATGAATATGCTCTAAAAGCAATTAACGTCTTCAATGAGTTTATTAACTCTTTACACTCTGCAACCCTCAAGTTAAGACACAAGTAGTAACAGGATAGACTTAATAGTTCTGAGTAATTATGTATGCCGGGGAGTAGAACACATGACCGTAGATAAAGTAGGCACTATCATCGTCGCCGCCGGCAGGGGGGAGCGGATGGGTGGCGTGGATAAGATGTTTGCCCCTCTGGCAGGCAAGCCGGTGCTGGCGTGGGCTGTTGAAGCCTTCCAGAAGAGCGCTTTAATTGACCAGATTGTGGTTGTCCTGGCTAAACAAGACCTTGAAAGGGGAAGGGAACTGGCTGGGGAGCAGAGCTGGTCAAAGGTAACCGATATTTGCCCCGGTGGGGAGGAGCGACAGCAATCGGTGGCTGTCGGTCTTAGCCGGCTTGAAGACTGCCACTGGGTGGTCATCCACGACGGAGCCCGCCCTCTTGTAACCGAAGACCTGATTAAAAACGGGCTTGAGGTGGCTAAGGAGAGCGGTGCCGCCGTGGCGGCGGTGCCGGTCACCGATACCATCAAACTGGCAGATGATAACAGCTTTGTTATGGGGACTCCACCACGAAAAAGTTTGTGGGCGGTGCAGACGCCACAGGTGTTCCGTTTTGATATAATAAATGAAGCCCATCGTAAGGCACAGGGCATGGCGACTGATGATGCTTCACTGGTTGAGAGGCTGGGCTACCGGGTTAAACTGTATATGGGCTCTTGTGATAATATAAAGATTACCACCCCCAGTGACTTGGCTCTGGCTGAAATTCTGGTGCAAGGAGGGGGTTAGAATGCAAGTCGGCATAGGTTATGATGTCCACCGTTTAGCCCCGGGGCGCCGGCTGGTGCTCGGTGGGGTTGAAATACCATCAACTCAAGGTCTCATTGGCTGGAGTGATGCCGATGTGTTGACCCACGCTATTATTGATGCCCTGCTCGGGGCGGCGGTGATGGGAGACATCGGCAGCCATTTCCCGCCCGGTGACCCCCGGTATAAGGATATTTCCAGTCTGGTTTTACTAAAAAAGGTCTGGGATATGCTCAAAGAAAAGGGCTGGCAGGTGGTCAATGTTGATGCCACCATCGTCGCCGAGCAGCCCAAACTGAGAGAATACATAGATGGCATGCGTCACAAGCTCAGCAAGACACTGGGTATTGCCACCGGCTCGGTGAGTGTCAAGGCTAGCACCTCGGAGCAGCTTGGCTTTGCCGGTCGGGAAGAGGGGATGGTTGCCTGGGCGGTAGCCACTATAACCAAGGAGTAAGAATGAAGGTTTTTAATACCCTTTCGGGGGAAAAAGAGGACTTTTTGCCCCAGGGCGATGAGGTCAAGATGTATGTCTGCGGGGTCACTCCCTACGATGAGGCTCATATCGGTCACGCCATGAGCTATATTATCTTTGATGTTATCCGGCGCTACCTTGAGTTTTGTGGTTACCGGCTTAAATATGTCCAAAATATTACTGATATAGATGATAAGATTATAAACCGGGCTAACAGCCTTGGCCTTCCTGTCAGCGAACTGGCAAAGAAGTACTCCGATAGCTTCTTTGAGGATATGGATGCCTTAAACATTCGCCGGGCTGATGTTTACCCACGGGCGACCGGGGAGATACCAAAGATTATTGAAGTGGTACAGGGGTTGGTGGCTAAAGGCTATGCCTATGAGGCACAGGGTAGTGTCTATTTCCGGGTCAGGCAGGCGGCTGATTATGGCAAACTTTCCAACAGAAATCTTGAGTCTATGGTGGCCGGTGCCCGCATTGAAGCCAGTCAGGATAAGGAGTACCCGATGGACTTTACCCTGTGGAAGGCATCAAAGCCGGGTGAGCCTTCTTGGGAAAGCCCCTGGGGTGCCGGCAGACCGGGTTGGCATATTGAGTGCAGCGCCATGTCCCTGAAATACCTCGGCGATACCCTTGACATCCACGGCGGCGGGCAGGACCTTATCTTCCCGCATCACGAGAACGAGATAGCCCAGTCGGAGAGCTTTACCGGTAAAAAGCCTTTTGTTAGATACTGGCTGCACAACGGGTTATTGCAGTTTGGCGAAGATAAGATGAGTAAGTCCCTGGGCAACCTGATAACCATCAAGGAGGCATTAAATAAATACAGCGCTGATGCCATCCGTATCTTTGTCCTAAGCTCCCACTACCACAGCCCCCTGACCTATTCTGAAGTAGCAATTGAAGCAGCGGAGGGAGGGTTAAGAAGGCTAAAACAGGCTGCTCAAGGCGGGCAAGGTGATTTTAATCCTAGGGACTTGGAACTTGTAAAAGAAATAATTGGTGAAAAGTCGGCAGAAATCTCCCCAGAAACCTATCGCAAACGATTTATAGATGCTATGGATGATGATTTCAATACTCCACAAGCCCTTGCCACCCTTTTTGATTTAGCCAGCGAAATAAATAGGAAAGAGAATTTCAATATCAATACTGACAATTATAGGAGTATATTTATTGAATTAGCTAGGGATGTTTTAGGATTACAATTTGAAAAAGACCTTATCCTGTTTGTTCCAGCAGAGAAGGAAGTGAAATCAGGCCATATATCTCTGGAAGTAACTGAGCAAAATCTATCCCCAGAAATTGAATTAGAAATTAGGCTTCTTGCTGAGGAGAGAAATAAACTCAGGAAAGAGAAACGATGGAAAGAAGCAGATATAATTCGAAATAGAATTATATCAAATTATGGTGCAGCAGTAAAAGACACTCCCGAGGGTACTAAAATAATATTGAAGCGTAAGATATGGCCTAATGTTAAAGAAGGGTCGAAGAGAGGCTAATGCCTTAGAAGTAATCAGAGGGAGGTTTGGAGGGATGCGTCCCTCCGTCCAAAATCCTCCCCCTCTCCTTCGAAGGAGAGGGGGATACAAGGGGTGAGGTAGATAATAAATAATAACTGTCTGCTATCTATTCCCACCCACCACCATTAAAGGAGGTGAGTATATGATAAATGCTATTTTTATAGTTATCGGACTGGCGATACTGGTTCTTATCGGCTGGGCGGCTAAAGCCTTTTTTATAGCTGAAGATATTTCTATTTTTATACGCATCCTGGTTGGTGTCGTTACTGTGGGAGGGGTAGTTCTTTTCGGGATTGTTATCAGGGACCGTATAATTCAGGCTAAAAAAGAGGATTTTAAGGAGGTTGAAAAATGATTATCGTTACTACAGATCAGGTAGAGGGCAAGAAAATAGTTAAGACTATCGGAATGGTCAAGGGCAACACCATCAGGGCGAGGCATCTTGGCCGGGATATTATGGCCGGGCTGCGGAGTATGGTAGGCGGTGAAATAAAAGAATACACCAAGATGATGGCTGAATCCAGAGAACAGGCTATTGAGAGGATGAAAGAGGATGCCAAAAATCAAGGAGCTAATGCCATTATAAGTATGAGGTTTACCACCTCAATGGTAATGCAGAATGCTTCTGAGATACTTGCCTTTGGTACCGGCGTTGTTCTGGAAGAGGCATAGCTCTATCCTTTGTAATTTGAGGATAAACACTGTCTAAACTTGCTAGCTACGCCTCTTTATGCTAAATTTAAATTGCATTATGGGGCCGTAGTTCACTCGGGAGAACGTTTGACTGGCAGTCAAAAGGTAGCGGGTTCGAATCCCGCCGGCTCCACCAAAGAAGTAAATACAGACAATACGACTTCTAACCAGCTTTCCATTTGCCCCAATTCCTATGCGCAATTAGCTATCCTATTGGACAGTTTGATTGAAGGATTTCTACTTGCAAGGAAAAGATGACCAGAAAATTATCACAAGCACCAGACTTTGAGGATGTCTTTAAGAGGCATATAGTAGTGTCACCGGTTGATAGACTAACAAGGTAGTGCAGAAAATCGTACCTCTATTAGCTCAATCCTCCTTAACAACTAGTATATGTACTGCTTTAATAATCAGCTTGACATTGTCTCCTTCTTTAAGCCCCATATCTTCCACTGAGTCTAGCGTCATTACCGAACTCATGCAACAGTTTTCTGGGATTTCTAGGCTTACTTGCCCCATCACAGTACCTTTTTTTATCCCAGTTACCCTTGCCATTATCTGATTCCTTGCCCCGTATTTCATTATAGCCTTCTTAATGAGTTTTGATTACTTATTCAATACGTTCCGTTATATTTGCATTATTAGGTAATCGATCATACTTGTCAATACCTTATCTCCCTGGACCATCCCCTCTTACGTCCATTCTAAATACCCCTTTTTGTAATCTTTTGCACATTAATTCCAGCCCCACCTTATCAGTACACAATGGCTGTAACACACGGCTGCCATCCCGGTAAACAGTAATCCCTTTCAGTCCTTCCTCGTAAGCCATCATGTATATTCCGGCTATGTCTTCCAGGGTGGCCTCTTCAGGAAGATTAACTGTCTTGGAGACGGCGCTGTCGGTGTATTTCTGGAAGGCAGCCTGTATCCTGACATGCCACTCACCCTTTATATCTAGGGCAGTTATAAAGAGTCGCTTAATCTCATCCGGAACATCTTTCAGGTTATGCAACTGGCTGCCGCTGGCTAGCTTTTTCATCAAGTCATCGGAGTAAAAGCCTTCTCTTCTGGATGCCGTCTCAAAGTAGGGATTTACCTCAAGTAACCGGTCGCCTTCAAGTATATTACGGACAAAGACTGGGGCAAAGAGGGGCTCAATACCACTGGAGCAACCGGCTATCAGGCTCAGGGTTCCAGTGGGGGCTATAGTTGTACACGAGGCATTTCTTAGACGAAGAACACCAGTAATATCATAGATACTGCCGGGAAAAGCAGGGAAGACACCACGTTCCCCAGCTAATACTGCTGATGCATTATGCGCCTCCTCGCTTACAAGCTGCATAATTTTAGAAGCAACCTTGAGCGCCTTCTCTGAGTTATAGGGGATACCAAGCTGGAGCAGCATATCGGCAAAGCCCATCACCCCGAGCCCTATCTTTCTCGTTTTTTTTGTCATTGCCTCTATCTCGGGCATGGGGAACCTGTTAACATCAATAACATTATCCAGAAACCGGACGGCTGTTTTCACCGTATCGGCTATTTTCGAGTAATCAACTTCGGTAGTACCGTTTTTGTTACGTAGCATCCTGGTTAGGTTTATGGAGCCCAGATTACACGACTCATAGGGTAAAAGTGATTGCTCGCCGCAGCCACAGACGCTCTCCAGTCTGCCCAATTGGGGAGTAGGGTTATCCCGCTCTATACGGTCAATGAATACCGTACCCGGGTCCCCAGTCTTCCAGGTCTGCTCCACAATCCTGTTAAATACCTCTCTGGCATTGAGCTTACCCACCACCTCTTTATTTCGTGGATTTACCAGATTATAGTCAGCATCAGCCTTGACCGCCTCCATGAATTCAGTGGTTACCGCTACTGAAATATAGAAGTTATTAAGGACATCGGGGTCATCTTTGGACACTATGAATTTCATAATGTCGGGGTGGTCAACATTAAGGATTGCCATATTACAACCCCGGCGTATGCCACCTTGCATGATAGTATCGGCGGCAACGGAAAAAGCTCGTATAAAAGAGACCGGCCCACCGGCAGCTTCTCCGCTAGAGCCTACAGGATCCTCCTCCGGTCTTAACCTGGAGAAGGAAAAACCGGTGCCGCCACCACCCTTATGAATGAGGGCGGTATTTTTTACCGCCTCAAAGATGGACTCTACCGAATCGTAAACCGGCAGGACAAAGCAGGCTGATAACTGCCCCTGCTCACGTCCGGCATTGAGCAGGGTAGGCGAGTTGGGCAAGAATTCCAGGCTAGCCATCAGCCGATAGAATTCATCACTCCATGCCTCAACATCCGCCCTGGGGTTGTAAATGAGTTCGGCAGAGGCAACAGCCATAGCAACACGATGGAACATTTCTTCGGGGGTCTCGGTGACTTTTCCCTGCTCACTCTTCTTAAGATACCTTTTCTCCAGAATATAAAGAGCATTCTCGGTGAGATTTATACCCGAAGCGGATGGCGTTCCTATCTGAGCGTCCGATGCCATAATTAAAAAATCCTCACCGGCTTGTCACCGATTCGTTTCATCTCCAGAGTCAGGCAATTCACTTTATTAAGATGCTTTCTGGCCAGCCTGGCTGCCTCTTCAACCTCTTCGGCAGTGGCCGCCCGCCAGGGATTATCGCCCACCGGGAAGTAGGCATCTATTCTAAGGGGAATGTTTTTATCAACACCAGCAATAAACCTGGCAATGTGCTCAATCTCACCGGTATCTATATAATCAGGGATAAGGACTGTCTCAGCCTGAAGTTTCTTGCCCGAGTTATAGATGGCAACAAAATTGTTAAGGATTCTTTTATTAGACTGCCCGGCGTAATCTCGATGGAGCCCGTCTGAATAAGCCTTTATACTAAAAATTACCTCATCTATATGCTTTAGGTCAATAAGTTTCAGTCCATTAGTCAGGATAATACTATAGCAATTAAACTCATCGTGAAGTTCTTTAGCTAGTGACGCTAACTCCGGATCAAGGGCTGGCTCGGTACCCATGAAGATAACGCTGGTAATCTCTAGGCCCCCTAAAAGCTCCATCACCTCTGCTAAAGACAGAAAGCGACTTGGTGGGCTTTCCTGGGACCTGGTGGCAATCATTGGGATGGGGTCATCAAACAAGCCAAAGTCTAGTTTTTCATAATTGGTATAGCAGGCACGGCAGTTTAGATTGCATTTGGTCCAGAAATGGATATCAACCGACTTGAAAGTCGGTTGATAGACGATGTGGTAAACCTTCATCAAGTCTCCTAAACATTAATTTGCTAGAGCGATCGGGCGAACCAGCCAATCTAGTAGCCATGTATATTTTCAGCCTTTGCTACAAATAAGAATAGAATGTGTACCTAAAAATGGTATAGCACTAACTAACCAATTGTCAACCAATATTTTAGTTCACGATGCCATATTTTTAAGTGACTTTAACTGTACCCTATTCCTTTTCATTTTCATTGATAGCGGGGGTTGTATTCAAAGGGATGAAAGGCGGAGTGTTGACAGCCAGGTAAGGGCGGAGTAAGCTAGAGGGAGAGGGTTGAAAAACCTATAATTAAAATATCTTTAGGTTTTAAGAGATGTGGGGATGAACGAAGGGCACTGGAATTACTGCACAGCGGCGGTTGAAGGTGCCCCTTTTAAATTCTGTATGCGGTTGGTTATTATTTAAATAGGAGGTAGCTATTATGAATAAGACAATAAGCGATGCCACCAAATTGATGCCTATTGTGGAAAGGGCGGCTAAAGCACTATACGGTAGAGCGGTGCAGAACGTCAGGATACTGAAGGCGGAGCAGTTTCCGTTATTCAAGGAGCCGAAGCAAGGCTGGCTGGTTCATACGGAGTTTGATGATGAAAAATACGATTACTCCGTTCAGATGGATGTTCAAATGACAGATGGGCGAATAACCAGGTCGGTTGAACTGCACCGTACACCATTAAAGAAATAGGGAATAGCATCCCTGGATTAGGATTGCCAGTAAGATTGGAATTAATGTTGGCAAATCCAGCCTATTGACACAACTATCTGATAAAACTACACTATATAGAGTGTTTTATTAGGTCTGATAGAGATGATATGCCCTGTTTGCAAGAGTGATATGATAGATGTTGAGTATAGCCAGATTGAGCTTGACTATTGCACTAAATGCCAGGGAGTCTGGTTTGATGCCGAAGAACTAGAACTCTTATTTGACAGAATGGGCCTGCAAGACCATGGACTGCCCCTGGATGATTTATTAAACTCCCCTGAAGCTGAGACCTCAGAAAAGAAACACAAGTGCCCCATCTGTAATCAGAGAATGAAAAAAACAATCACAGGGAAACAACCTGAAATACTGATTGATGTTTGTCGGCAGGGAGATGGGCTGTGGCTTGATGGCGGCGAGGTTAGCCAGCTGATAAAACAAATTTCAAAAAAACAATCAGGCAAGGCAGACCCTCAACAACAGGTCATTACTTTTCTCGGAGAGGTGTTTCAGGCCTGGGAGTAGCCGCAAAATAAGACTAGGTTAATAACGATATATTTTTAAGTAAATAAAGAAACAACTAAGGAGGTGTCTTGTGATAGCACTTTGGGTAATTCTGGGTATTTTGGGGGTTCTTCTTTTCATATTTATTACTATCTATAATGGCCTGGTCAGGTTGCGCAACCGGGTGAAGAATGCCTGGGCGCAGATTGATGTTCAGCTGAAAAGACGCTATGACCTAATCCCCAACCTGATAGAGACTGTAAGGGGCTATATGAAGCACGAGCGGGAGACACTGGAATCAGTAACAAATGCCCGCAATATGGCGCAGCAAATATCCGGTGGCAGTGTCGGCGCCCGCTCCAAGGCTGAGGCTGAACTAAGCTCCGCCCTGGGACGGTTGATGGTGGTGGTGGAAAACTACCCCGACCTGAAAGCCAGCCAGAACTTTCTTGCCCTCCAGGAGGAGCTGACATCAACCGAAAACAAGATAAGCTTTTCCCGACAGTTCTACAATGATTCGGTGCTGAGGCTTAATAACCAGGCCCAGATGTTTCCCTCTAACATAGTGGCCGGCATGACCGGTTTCAAAACTGAGGAATTCTTTGAGGTTACCGCAGCCGCAGAGAGGGAAGCGCCCAAGGTCAGCTTTGCCTAGAGTGGGGATATAATAGTATATGTGGGAACAGATTAGGTCTAATCAGATAAGGTCCATGATATTGGTGGTCGGGATGGGGATGTTGTTGCTCCTGGTCGGCTACTTCCTGGGACTATCCTTCCTTGAAAGTGGCGTTGGTGGCCTGGCTATCGCCTTAATAATTTGGGTGGTGATGAGCCTGGTCGGCTACTTCCGGGGGGATAGTATCCTGCTGGCGGTGTCGCGGGCAAAAAAGATTGGCCGTGATGACCACCCTCGTCTATATAACATTGTTGAGGAGATGAAGATTGCCTCGGGGCTGGAGAAGATGCCCGATATCTATATCATTGACGATCCGGCACTGAATGCCTTTGCCACCGGAAGGGATCCAAATAAAGCCTCAGTGGCTATCACCTCGGGGCTACTGCAGAAGCTCAACCGTGATGAGCTACAGGGTGTCATTGCCCACGAAATATCTCACATCAGGAACCGCGATGTGCTACTGATGGCTATGTGCAGCATACTGCTCGGCAGTATAGTTATTCTGGCATGGTATGGCTCGCGAATAATGATTTTTGGCGGCATGGGCAGGTCAAGGAGGAGTTCCTCATCGGGAGGCGGTCAGGGGCAGATAATTATTCTTATTGTGGCTCTGGTACTTATGATACTGGCACCCATTTTAGCCTATTTAATCTATTTTGCCATTTCCAGGAAGAGGGAATATCTGGCTGACGCTTCTGCCGCCCTGTATACCAGATACCCGGAGGGGCTGGCTTCAGCCCTGGAAAAACTGGGTGCTTCAACCGGCCAGCTGAAATCAGCCAATCAGGCGACGGCGCCGATGTATATAATAAATCCCTTCCGTAAAAAGGGGCGGGCGGCGGCTGATCTCAGCAGTACCCACCCGCCTATTTCGGAGAGAATACACATCCTGCGCTCTATGGCCGGAGGCGCCTCTTTTGTTGACTATGACAAGACATTCCGGCAGGTTCACCGGGGTGGTGGAGGGGTTATTTCTACCTCTGCCGTAGCCCTGGCCGGGGCTTCATACAAGGCGGTAACACCGGGGGTGAAGCCCAAAGAACCGGACAAGCTGACACGCACCCGTGAGACATCGGATCTGATGTGGAAACTGGGTAATTACAGGGAAATAGACTGTGACTGCGGCACCAAACTGAGGATACCGCCCAAATTTAAGGAAGCCGAGATTAAATGCCCCCACTGCGGCCGAATCCATAAGCTTGGATAAAAGGCACCTTAAGTAATTTTGGCTAATTATCTATAAGCCTTAATTCTGCCTCTGATACAAAGGTATTTATTGTAAATTGACCGGACTTGCCAACTATTGTAAGATGCGGGTAATTATTACCAGTGTGGCATGCCCTCCGTAGTTAAGTTATGACTGGCACAAATCGCTATCCGTTGATAGAAGAAATAGACACCGGACTAGCACCGCTTGATGCCTTTGAACTCATCAAGGACAGGCAGTTCAGTTTCTTTTTAGATAGCGGGATGGACCCTCATAAACTGGGACGCTATTCCTTTATCGGCAGCGACCCCTTTCTGGTACTTGAAGCTTGGGGGAGTGACGTTACTATCAGCCAGGGTAATACAAAGAGAAGCTTGACTGGCAATCCCTTTGATGTGCTGGATAGTCTATTAAAAACTTATCGACTGGACTATCACTCATTGCCGGTGCCGTTCATTGGTGGTGCCGTGGGTTACTTCAGCTATGACCTGTGCCATTTTATTGAGCGGCTGCCTGGCACTGCTAGGGATGACCTAAAGCTACCCGAGTGCTATCTGGGCTTCTACGACCTAGTCCTAGCCTTTGATAACCTGGAAAATAAGACTTATATTGTCTCCACAGGTTTCCCTGAAATCAAAGGGGCTAAAAGGATGGATAGGGCGGAAAAACGTTTAAATGAGCTGAAGAATAAGCTGGCTAATGCCTCGGGTTCTAATACTGGGGCGTCGATGGTGTATAAGTCATTTCCATTAGGCCAGTTAGAACTCAAGGGAAATTTCACCCATCAAGAATACATTAAGGCAGTTGAAAAGGCTCGGCAGTACATCATTGCCGGTGATATTTTTGAGGTGAACCTGTCCCAGCGTTTTGAAGCCGGGCTGTCTGTTACTCCTTATGACCTGTATCGGCGGCTAAGGCAGATAAACCCGGCCCCTTTTGCCTGTTACCTTGGCTTCGACGAGGTTTCAGTGGTAAGTGCCTCGCCGGAGAGATTTCTCCGCCTACGGGAAGATTGGGTAGAGACGCGGCCCATCAAGGGCACCCGACCGCGGGGTAAGACTCCGGAGGAGGATGAGACATTAGCCAATGAGCTGTTAAATAGTACAAAAGACCGGGCCGAGAATATCATGATAGTAGACCTTGAGAGAAATGACCTGGGGCGGGTATGCCGTTATGGCACGGTAAAGGTAACTGAACTGGCTATTTTAGAGGTATTCCCCACTGTTTTCCATCTCACCTCTACGGTAATAGGCAGACTAAATAAGGGCAAGAATGGTATTGACCTGCTTAAAGCTACCTTTCCCGGCGGTTCTATAACCGGTGCCCCCAAGGTAAGGGCGATGGAGATTATAGACGAATTGGAACCCACCAGGAGGAGTGTTTATACCGGCAGTATTGGCTATTTGGGCTTTAACGGTGATCTTGACCTTAACATCGCCATCCGTACTTTTCTGGTTAAGAAAAAAAAGGCTTATTTCCAGGTGGGTGGTGCCGTCGTTTATGATTCTGATCCCGAAAATGAATACCAGGAGACGCTGGATAAGGCCAGGGCATTGGTTGATACCCTCAGTACAACGTCAATTCATGTAGGGTAGATATGGTCATAGTTATTGATAACTACGATTCATTTGTCTATAACATTGCCCAGTATCTGGGTGAGCTGGGTTGGCAGCCGCTGGTTTATCGCAATAACCAGATAAGCTTAGATGAAATTGAACGCTTAAGCCCCTCCCATATCATCATATCTCCAGGACCATGCACCCCGATGGAAGCCGGCATCTCCAATGGTGTTATCCGCCATTTTGCCGGCAAGATTCCTGTTCTGGGTGTCTGCCTTGGTCACCAGTGCATAGGTTATGTTTATGGTGGGCAAATTGTGGGAGCTACTGTCCCTACTCATGGCAAGCATTCTCTGATTTATCATGATGGCAGGACTGTATATAAGGGCTTACCCAACCCGTTTGAGGCCGGCCGTTACCACTCTCTAATAATAAAAGAGGGCTCTTTGCCTGCTGAACTGGAGTTGACTGCCAAGACCAGTAACGGCATTATTATGGGTGTCCGGCATAAGGAATATGTCGTCGAGGGGGTGCAATTTCACCCGGAGTCCATAATGACCGATGTCGGACACGATGTGCTAATGAATTTTCTAAATAATTCACAATCAAAATGGCCAAAGGAATAGGTCTATGAATGAAATTGTTTACCTGAATGGCAAATTAATACTACGCAGTCGAGCCAGAATTTCTGTTCTGGATTATGGCTTTCTTTACGGATATGGTCTATTTGAGACGATGCGCGCCTATGGGGGTCTGGTATTCCGCCTGGACAGCCATCTAAACCGGCTGGCACAATCTGCCAGGGTATTGAGAATATCAATAGAGGTACCGGAGCTAAAAAGTGCCATAATGGATACTATCCAGGCAAACAAACTTGGCGAAGCTCGCATTCGCCTTACCATCTCCATTGGTGAGGGAGAGATGATGCCTGACGTAAGCAAATGCAAGAAACCGACAGTACTGATAATGGCTGAAGACTACCAGCCTTACCCGGAAGAGGTTTACCGGAAGGGATTCAGGGCGGTTGTTTCAACCATACGCCGCAATAGTCAGTCCCCACTCTCACGGTTAAAGTCAACCAGCTATCTTGAGAGCATACTGGCCAGGCGGGAGGCCAGGGAGGCTGGAGCGGAAGAGGCGCTTTGCCTCAACGACAAGGGCTTTCTGGCTGAGGGCAGTATGAGTAATATATTTCTGGTGGCTGATGGCATGCTGAAGACACCGGGACATGAGGATGGCATTCTTCCCGGGATTACGAGGCAAACGGTTCTGGAGCTGGCTCCCAAGGCTGGTATTGATACTCTTGAGTGTGATATAAGGCTGAATGAACTTTTTCAAGCCCAGGAAGCCTTCCTTACCGGCTCGCTCATAGAGATTATGCCTCTTACTGAAATAGAGGGTAAAATAATTGGTTCCGGCAAACCAGGGTCTGTCACCAAGAAGCTTATGGCAGCATATAGAAGAATAGTGCTAAATAAATAAAAGGCGGTTTGATTGATTAAGCTTATTGCGGTTGATTACTCAAGCTATTGTTTTACTTTAGCGTAACCTGGATCTCATTACCTTGGCTAACTGCCTCCTGCACCCGTGGTATTTGCTTGAGGATATCGATTAAGTCGGTGCTTTTTTCTATGGATACAATGATATGGGCGCCTCCACTTATCGAGCCACCAGTTAATACCAAGCGCAGGTCTTCAAATTGGCTTAGGCTTTCCTCCAGTTCTTTAATATGGTCAAAATCTATTGGTGGTGTTATCACCAATTTAACCATACCTTCATAGAGAACCGCTCCGGTCTTCCTGGCTTCCTCAGCCTCTCTCTTAGCCTTTTCCTTAGCTGCTCTTTCAGCCTCTCTCTTGGCCTTCTCCTCTACTCTCTTGGCTCTTTCTCTGGCTTCAATGGCTTCTCTCTCTGCCTTTTTCTTAGCCAGGCGCTCAGCCTCTTCTCTGGCCTTCTCCTCTACTCTCTTGGCTCTTTCCCTGGCTTCCTCAGCCTCTCTCTTAGCCTTTTCCTTAGCTCT
>SDBU01002996.1_pt1 | contig 21861 bp, 26 predicted proteins | sample 2277071 | NCBI WGS metagenome assembly SDBU01 (sample SAMN10397929, study PRJNA504765) | marine sediment metagenome | isolation source: marine sediment core GS08_GC12, 126 cmbsf | place: Arctic Ocean: Gakkel Ridge, Loki's castle | collected 2008 | reverse complement strand
CAGCAAGCCCGCCAGGAGCCCGCTTTGCAGCAGCAGGGGAATCAGGGAGTTCTGGAGCCCTGCTGTTTGTTGATCGAAGCCCATTTGTTGAAGCACTGCGTCGAGTTCATCTCCTCGCAGCGACAAACCACCCGAAGCCCCAAACAACCCCCCAGCTGGGGGTCGGGCGGCATCCTGTCGGGTAAGCTCCGCGAGCCCTATCCGGCTCGACAGCCCCTCTTGCTCCAGATTGAACTGCCGGTCAAGGCGCGCTTGTTGGTTCGACGATGCGGAGCTTCCGGTAATCCCTCCACGCTGAGCCAGGGCCGCCTGATTGGCCGTTTGTTCTCTTCTCTGTTCTTCTGACAGCGCCAGTTCAGTCCTTCGGAACTCAGCAAATTGAGGGTCGTTTATTCCCCGCGAAATTGCCGCAGCATCTTTCGCCAGCCTGGAAATCCCTGTAACTTGCCCGCCCACATCAGATTCGCCAAAATCGGCGGTCAGCATCCCCTCCAGTATGCTGCCCTCTTGGACTACGGGCGGGGCGGATGCTGTTACTGGAGCAATAGCGGCTGTGGTTCCTTCGCCTTCGCCGCTCTCGGTGCCGCCAACGTCAGTGTTCTCCGTGACGTCAGGCGCCGAAGCTCCCGGGTCTTTGGGGTCAGGAGCGGGCGGGAACGGATCTGGAAGTTCGGAAGGGTCCGGCACGGGATTGGGAAAACTTAAACCCCCAAAGCCGGGGGGCCGGTTACTGGCGGGCTGGGGGCTCACGCCTCCGGTCCCGCTGTCGGGACGACTTGGACCCCCAAAGCCGGGGGGCCGGTTACTGGCGGGCTGGGGGCTCACGCCCCTTGCGGCTATCACCTCCTCTGCTGTTTGCTGCGGATTGTCTATGAAGGCTCCAGTGGGGGATGTTTGTCCAGTATCTCCAGTTCCCGTGGTTCCGGTGCCCCCGCCGCTCGCAGGTTGCTCCCCAAAGAGAAGATTCGTAAACCCTTCCAAGCCCCCGAAAATATCGCCGAGCAGGGCGTTTGTCGTCCCCGGGGCTATACTGAGGGGGTTGCTTCCGCCGTCGCCGCCGCCTCCGCCTTTGCTACCCATGAGGTTTCTCCTTCGGTTTTTTGGGCGCTCCCTCCCCTTTTTCGAGGGCTGCCACCTTTTGTGTCAGGGCTGCGTTCTCTTTCCGCAACGCTGCCATCTGCTCTCCCCAGGCTTCGTCTGCCTTCCGCAGTCCTTTGTTCTCCACGCCCAGCTTTTCGACGGTCCACCCCAAGTCGGCGATAACCTCGCCCATGGAGGCGATGTGAGCTTGCGTTATCATATCAGTTCCTTAGTTGAAGTGTAGCATTGCGCGGACCTTGGAGTTGACCAGCCCGGTCCTAACACAATGCCCGATTTCCTGGGTGTGAAGAGTTACGGCCCCGCCCGTATTCCAGGCCCTAACCAACCCTCCTGTGGCGGAGGTTATCAGCCTGTCTCCCGTTGACGCCCCACCTACTGTGGCATCAAGTTTGACCTCCGCAAGCCCGGCAACCACAATCCACGCCTCGCTACCGTCAGCCACGCCATCTTCAAGCATAATACCGATAGGGTCGTCGCTGTTGCCTGCCGGGGTAGAGAATGCGCCGTCTATAGATGTGTGCGCTCTTACTACTTCGCCTGCAACCGTTACGGCTCCGGTCTTGTTGGTCATTTTGACTTGCAGACCGCCGTTGTGAAAACCAATCTCGGCGTGAGAGTCCAGATCAATGGTGGGCACGGCCCCAAGTCCAAAATTCCGTGTGCTGCCCTGAAAATACGCAAGAATGTTTTGCTTTCCGTCACCTACTATCAGATTGCGGAAAGCATTTGGCCCGTCTTGGTAGCTGTTGAAGTTTATCCATCCAGACAAGGTGTTTGCGTTTTGGGCGCCGAAACCTACAGTATTTACGTTCGCAGAACTACAAAAAAACCCGGATATCCCGCCAACTTCAAGCTTGCCATAAACAGGTATAACCTCGATCCCAAAACCCACTGGTGTGGTGCGCCATATCTCAGAGCCGCCAACCGACAAGGCCACTTCATCATCCGCCGGGTGCCACATCCCGTCATCAGGGAAGCCCACAAAAGCAATTCCAGGTGCGCCTTCAGTACCGGGATCGGCAAGCAATCGGTCTGAAAGTGTTATCCCTTTCGGAAATAGAACGTTGTCAATAGCAGTTCCAGTTCTGGTCACGGAAAAGGCGATGTCTCCCGCGCTGCCAGCCTCTGTCAACGTTCGCAGATTAAATGATCCATCCGCCAATGCAACAAACTCCCAATCCCCCTCATCGATGTCTGCGTTCGTGTCTATGAATCTCAATTGGGGGACTGTATTTTCTATTGTGACGCGGTTCCCAAAATGCGCCTTCTTTACAACTCCCAGCCCCCCATCAGTCTGAATGCTCCCCGTAGTTGCGCTTGTAGCTTCTGTTGTGTCGTCAACAAGCAGGCGTCCCGAGAGCGTCACTCCCCCCGTGACGTTGATCCCGTGCGTGAAGTCGAACTCGCCAGGAGCCTCGTCCCAACTGATCGTCGGGGTGCCGGTAACGTCCACAACCAGCAGGTCAATATCCCTGTCCGACCCAGGATGAACATGCCACCCGTTGGCGTAGAACTCATTCACCAGCCGTAGAAGGAAATTGGGGTCAATAAGGCTCATTACGCCCCCTCGATTTCTGCGCCGACAGCAAACGTCTGGCTGACGCTCTGGAGCACGTAGCCCACGCTGCCCGCGTTGCGCCACTTCAACTGCCAGCCCTCCGACTGCGCGTTGACCGACCTTGTGAACTTCGCCACGTCGCCCGCGTCGGCCGCCAGGGTTCTGGATGCCGTGAAATCAGGAGTGGCCGTCAGGTGATCCGCCCAGTCGGCAAAACCTTCGAGCGTGAGCGTCACATTGGCGTTCGCCTTGGTTCGTACCGCGGCCTGCCCCCATTGCTTTACCTTCGGCAGGTCGGCGGGCTCCCCGGTCATCACGGGGGTGACCCCGTAGTCAGAAATCTCTATCGTGTCCAGATCGTCGAAGCCGGACTCCATTGTGTAGATGGCACGGTTCCGAAGGACGCCCACCGGGCCGTCAGCGGTCTGGTAGACCGAAATAAACCACTCATTGGTGCCTGGGGTGCCTATTCCCCAAACGAGGCATCTGACGTGCCGCTCGTAGCTTCCCAGTTGCTCGCCGGCCAGAGGCTCGCCCTTCTTGAAGTCGATGACGAGCCAGGTGTCATTGACGTTGGCCGGGTCTGTGGTGATGGCGAGATAGCCGCGCTTTCTGTCCCTATCGTAGAACCCGAAGCTGTTCGTTTCCGAACTGGCGATGACCATTCCGTCGAGCGGCCCGTCCTCGTCTCCCGGAACCTTGAAGCGTCTCCCCAGATCAATCGAAGATGTCCGGTTGATCGCCATAATGTTTTTGTCATCAGTCAGATAGACGATCCAGAAGTGGCTCACAAACAGCGATTGATGGTTGAGTGGCGGAGTGCTTCCCTGCACCCTGATGATCCGGTCGAAGGAGAGGAAGCCGGTCGTGTACTCCCACCCGCCGACCGTCCCGACAAACATCGTCTCTTCGATGGAATTCGAGAGGTGCGGGATGAAATTGACAAGCGCGGTGATCCGGCCGCCAGCGCGGTAGAACCCGGCGCCAGTAGAGAGCAAATCCCAGATGCCCGAGCCAGGGGCGTTGGCGACGTTGGTAAATTCGATCAGCACATTGCCATCAGACCACGCCAGGCGGCCGTTGATGTAGACCCCCAGGAATGCCGCAGTGGGCCATGTCCCGGTGTAGGTGTTTGTTCCCCCGCCGTAGGCATCCTCGTAGGTGTTGCCGTTCGACATTGACGGATCAAGGTCGGCGCCTTCGCGGTAGGTCTGGATTTCGTTGCTCGCGCCGTCCATGAAGATGAACAGGTGGCCGTCTCCCTCGCGTATCATCCCCTTGGTGGCGGCAGATAAGTGGCTATAAACAGCCCCGGCCGAGTCTTTGATCGTGTTCCATGCCCCACTTTGATCTGTGAGTATAGTGACATCTGTGAGCAACACCTGGATTCGAGAACCATCAGAAGGAGCTCTCCATTCCACGCCGTCGATTACAGTGGTTGATACCAGTAAGGCATATGTGCGAAGGTCATCATTGCTAGCATCAATAAAAGCGATGCGAGTTGAAGAAAGTGCAGCGAGAGCGGGGAAGGTCGTCCCTGTTATAGGGAGATCATTACCAACCTGAGCCCAGTCAGTCTCGTCGAAATCATAGACGCGAAGGTCTCTATTGTTGCTGTCGATAAAAGCGACGCGAGTTGAAGAAAGCGCAGCGAGAGCGGAGATGGTCACCCCTACTATTGGCAGATCATTACCAACCTGAGCCCAATTCCCAGAACCTTCAGTGAATTCATATACGCGGAGATCATCATTGCTGTTGTCGATAAAAGCGACGCGAGTTGAAGAAAGTTCAGCGAGAGCGGGGAAGTTTACCCCTGCTATTGGCAGATCATTACCAACCTGAACCCAGGAAGCCCCGATGTCAGTATTCTGAAGCAGAACACTCCCCTTCCGCTTCCCGATCCCTCGCCCGAAGAAATCCAGATTGCGCAGATCAGCCAACTCCTGGTTTCCCCTCACCACGAGCGAATCCGGCTTGTCAGCGACGTTGATCCCGCTGGGCTCCGGTAAATTGGCTGTGAGGTTGATTTCTGTCATATCTTCGCCACGATCATCCGAAGGCTCACAGTGGCCGACCCCAGGGGCTCATCCGCCCGGAGCTTCACGAAGGTTTCCAGGTTCGCCCCCGCGATGGCAAGCGCCCCGCTGGTATCATCCGCCCCCAGCATCGTCGGCAAGTCCTTCACGAGCCTGAAAGAGCCCAGATCGCTGCTGGAGCTTGCGGTGGTCTCCACGTCGAGCGTCCCGGTCGCCAGCATGAGCATGAAGTCGAATTCATCAACGGCAGTTTCCGCCCCGGTCTTGTCCCAGAGCGTCCGGGTGGCATTGGTGCCAATCGTGAAAACCTTGTCGTCGATGGCTGTGAAGGTTCTGGTGAAGTCAAACGGAATGGGCGCGTCTTCTCCGCTGTCCCGGGTGACTACAATTTCGCCCTTTACTCGAATCGAACCCATGTGAAACCTCTATGCTGGCAAGTTCAAACCAAGGTCTCCCGCTCCTATATTGAGACCGGTAACCGCGGACAGGAGGGAAGCCGCCTGCCCAAACAAAGTAGCCGCCCGGCCGGCAAAGCCCTTCTTATCCGACTCAATGGCGGCAAGCCAAATCGCAAACGCATCATCAACAACGTCATTTTCAAACACGGTCTTGCTGCCGGCCCCGTTCAGGGCGTTCGGCGAAGCATAGCCGGATACCTCGATTGTTCCCGCAAAGTCCGGGATAGGCCGGAAGGAGATTTTCAGCACGTCACTGGCAGCGCTGCGCCGGTAGTATCGAGGGGTCGTATTTGGCACCCGGCTCAATTCGGCCCACAGGGATTCAGTGGGAACGCTGTCAACCCGCGTAAATCTCCCGTTCGGGTTCTGTATCCTGATAAGCGGCTCCTTCAGGAAAACGGTGGTCAGCAGCCAACTGTAGGTTTCCGCGCCCGCCACCAGGGCCAGGGTGGTGTCGATGGTATGCAGTTCCGGCCACAAATGGAGGGTCTGTATCTTGCGGTAAATCTGATTGGCCCGCACGAGGTTGGTCCCCGACGTGATGGTGTAGCCATCAAATCGCGCGTAGTCGCGAGCAAGCGTCTGAATGTCGGTCAGCGTGGTAGCCATGTCACCATTCCGTTTTTCGCACAAAGCCGAGGGTGGTGCGCGCCACGTCCTTTTGCTTCAAGGCGGAAAACCCTCGGGATTCTGCCTGGGCCATGGATGCGGCTCTCTGCGCATCGTAGAGAACGTGCGTGAACAACTCCCATTTGGCGCGGCTCCGAATCAGAGCCTCCGCCTTGCTGAGCCAGTCATTCTTGTCATCAGGTTTGTCGAGCCCACTGAGGGACTTGTAGTACGAGACGTGAATCTCGTAGGCGTCGTCCGGCGTTGGGTACAGTCTGAATTGCTCCTCCCAAATGGCGTACAGGAAGGGTTGTGACGTTGAAGTCTTATCCAGTTGCCTCCCGTCCAACTCCAGAAAGGTCACCCGGCGCAGGTCGAGAAAAGTGTTGCTGATGAACTTTTTGACGTTGACCGCGTGGACAAAATCCGGCGGAAGCGGGTAATACTCTGTACCCGCCTGCGTCGTGAACGTGGTGCGCGCCTCAGCAAAGAAATGGTGCTGATCCGTGTAGGCGTCTATGGCCGTGTTGATCGCCTCACGGATTTCCTGCTTCAGCCCCGAATTGCCGATTTCGCGCGCAATGCGGTCCTGCATGGATTGAAAATCAGCGGCCATTTCCAACCCCTATCGCATTCTCTCGAAAATCCGGTCGCGCAGGTCGAGCGGGATTGCCTCCAGGGGCAGGCCCATTCTCCGGCAAAGCGCGCTCCGCATGGGCTTGCCGTCGCCCTTGATGTGGTCCTTCTCGCGAATCATCTCCCTCATCTCTGCGAAAATCTTCGCGTCCAGGGCGCCTGCCCCTTCTTCCGTCTGGGCGGGCTTCCGTCCCCTCTTCTGCTTCCCTCTTCCCCTCTTGGGTTGCTTGGGTTCCGGTGGGGGCGGAGGCGGCTCCTCTTCGGACGGCTGCTCTTCTTCCTGTTCTTCTTCTTCCGTCTGGGCGGGAATGCCCCCGATGTTTGGGTTTTCCATGTTGGACTCCTATCCGAAGTTGGGGCCTGGACCGGAGAACGGCTTGTTCGTCTTCGGGTTTTTGCCGGTGGAGGGATTCGGATTCTCCGGCGTCAAAATCTTGACCCGGTCCTTCCCCTCGGGCCCCACGTTGTACGGCTGGGGCTTGTTTATCTTCATTTGGCCGGGATACCCGGCGATACCGCCTTTATGTGGCATCTGGATTCTCCTCGCATCGCATTCGGTGAAAACCGATTCCCCTCCCCACGTGGAGGCCGCAGAATTGGCATTCCCCTGGTTTCACAGCAGGCGGAGCCTTCTCCTCTTCCTGCTGCCTCAGTTCCGCCTGTTCGCGGTCGTACTCAGCCATTCCTCGCCGCCTTGTAGCGGGTTGCATCAGTGCGCTCCCGCGAAGGTGATTGTCGCCCCGTATGTCTCGGCCATATCTTTGACGAGTCGGCTTTCTGCCGCCCAGTCATGGTTTGCCTTGTCCTCCCGCACCAGTTTGTCAGCCGAAACGCCGTCCCTTAAATGCTCCCCCACTTCCAGGTTGTCAAACCCGTAGAGCTTTATGTCGTTGAAACCCCTTTCAAGGGCGCAGGTTATCGCCGACAGTCCGTTTGTCATGAATTTTGTTTTTTGTGGATCGCGCATGCTCCGATAAAATTCCGTCCACGACAACTGCGCCTTGTCCGCGTAGAACACAGTCCCGTTGAATCCGTCAAACCATGGCGCGAGAGTGCCTATGCCCCCGTTTGTCGCGGCTGCGATAACCTTCACCCCGACGGGCCAGAATTCCGCAACACCCATACTATTCTTCACTCTTTTGACCGAATCCGCCACAATATCAGTCTTCTCGCCATAATCAATATCACTCCCCGGTGTGTGCCCCGGATTGACGCGGCAGACTCGCGCATGGCTGTCTATCAGCCCCCCCTGCTGCGATCCGTTCATGCTGGGGCCGTGCCCGACTATTGCAAGATCGGTCATTTGAAGCACGACTCACACGGAGTCCCTTTGACGTTTTTGGCGAGATGCGCGCGCCGCAACTCCTGGGCTTTCTCGCTGTTCCACGCATCCATGAACGATAGTTTTTTCAGGTCCCCGAAATCGAATTCCGGCGTGTGGGAAAAGCAGCAGCCAGTCAGGACGCCGTCCCAGGAAATGTGGCCCTCGGTGAACACAACCCAGCAAGGTAGCGGGGCTCGCAGGTTGCCGAGCCTCCCGCGGTTCCCCGCCGACGGCTTCAGGCCCCGCTCTCTCTCTTCCGCCGAGACGAAACCGGCCTGATTGTACAGCGGGAGCCAGTAGTGCTCATCCACGTAGGGCTTTATGAGGTCAACAGCGGCCTCCATTTGCGGGTGCTGCTCCTCGTTGTACCGGATGGACGAGGCAAAAAGTCCGCATGTGTGCCCGGTTTTTTCCTCCACCTCGCGCCTGACATCGTGGGCGGCTCGCACATTCTTGACGATCTTTGCGAATGCCCCTGGGACGCCCGTAATGTCACGGCATTGCTCTTCCCCGGAGGAGTTGTACGAGAACTTCAGGCTGTCCAGCCCGGCCTCCATGCAGGCCCTCACGCGCTCGGGAGAGGATATAACCCCATTGGTCGTCAGGAACACGTAAGGGAACCCGCACTCCTTCTTTGCAAATTTGATGGCCTCCGGCAGTTGTTTGTAGAGGAAGGATTCGCCAAGGTAGAACAGTCCGAGTTCCCTCACGCCTTCGTCTCGCATCTCCCGTACCAAGCGCTTGTAAAGGTCGAAATCCATGTGGCCAACCGGCCGCAGCCCCTTGGCGGTGGCGCAGAAGTAGCATTTGAGGTTGCAGACACCCGTCAGTTCGATTTTGACCGAATCCGGGGGCGGAATCATTGGCATCATCTTCCGCCGGGGAATCTCGGTGATATTGTCAATGCGTGATTTGATTTCTGGCATGGTCGGCCTTAGAAGCAAAGGTTGCAATTAACGCCCATCCGTGTTACTATGGCAACTTGCTGGTAACTATCACGGAGGCTGTTATGTATGAGGTGTTTGGAGGATGCTACATCGGCGGTTCTCAAGAAGTCGAAAAACGTTTTTTGGAAAAGGTTTATCGGCCTCCGGAACTGGAGAAGCGAGATGATTGCTGGGAATGGACGGGATGCAAATGTAATGGATATGGGCACATGCACATTGCCGGGAAAGTCAAAAAAGCGCATCGCCTGATTTTTGAAGCACTTTTTGGCCCAATTTCGAAAGGCCTTGTTGTTATGCACACCTGCGACAACAGGGGTTGCGTTCAACCGCAGCATCTTCGTCTCGGAACGCCAAAAGACAATAACGCGGACAGGGACGCAAAAGGCAGACATATTGCTCTTAAGGGCGAGCAGCATGGGATGTCCAAGCTGACAAACGAGTCCGCTGAAGAAATTTTTGGGCTTAAACGGTTTATAGCCAGTGAGGTAACCCGCCTTGCAACTCGGCACGATGTCACCGAGGTAACCATTCGCAATGTTTTGCGAGGGCGCACTTGGCGGTGGTTCGAACCTAAAAAGTAATTCGGAAATCGTGTTCATTCTGCGGCCCTTTGCTTGGAAAAAAAGCCCTTCACCGAAGAAATGACGTGCTCAATCTGCTCAACGGTCATTCCAGGGTGACAGGGCAAATAAACCCCTTTTGCCATCACTTTGCGTGCCACTGGGAGGGTCCCGTGACGCCTGTATGAAACTCCCTCAAGGAACGGTTGCTCAACCAAATTGCCCGCCACGATTGGGCGCGTTCCAATCCCCTGTTCGGCCATGAAGTCGAAAAACTCACTCCTGGCGGTGTTCACAAACACAGGGAAACCAAACCATGTGTGCCCGGCGCCCTCTTGGGGCTCAGTCAACTCTATTTCCTCCACAGTCCTGAGCCCGATTCGCATTACGCTGGCCACCTCAGCCCTTTGTGCGTTTCGCTGATCCAGGGTGGGAAGTTGATGAATCCCGAAAGCGGCGTTCAATTCTGTCGGCCGGAGGTTGTACCCGGGCATGATGAACAGAAATCTCGGGTCAATGTGCTGGTTTTCGTCCTTCCATTTCTGTTCAGTGCGGAGCCCGCGGGTCCACCCGTGCGACCGCAAGGACCGGCAGACATCAGCCATTCCCTCATTGTCCACCAGGAGCATTCCTCCCTCGATGGTGGTTATGTGATGGCTGAAATAGAATGAGAAGGTGGAGATATCGCCGAACGTCCCGACCTTCCGGGCCGCAAAGGTAGTCCCCAGGGCCTCGCAGCAATCCTCAATCATCCCCAGGCCATGACGCTCGCAGATGTCTTTGGCTGCATCCATGTCGCAGGAATTCCCCAGGATATGAGCCAGAAACATCGTTCGAGTTTTGTCGGAAACGGCACCCTTGGCCTGCTCCATGTCCATGCAGAGCGTCTTCTCGTCAGCATCCACAAAAACGGGGATCAGGCCGTTTTGAATGACCGGAGCGACGCCGGTAGACCACGTCACGGCCGGGACAAGCACCTCGTCCCCGCGCGCCAGCCAGCCGGTTTCCATCAGCGCAGCGACCGCGACAAGGTTGGCGCTCGAACCGGAATTCACCATGACGGCGTATTTCGCCCCATGATACGCGGCGAACATCTCCTCGAAGCGCGCCACCTTCTCGCCCATAGTGACAAAACCTGAGTTGAGGCTTTCCATCACCTCGTCAATCTCGGCCTGTCCGTATGAGACTTCGTTCATCGTGACTTCCATCACGCGGCTCCTCGAAGTTCTTTCTTCGGCCCCTTGTGGTGCCTCATGTATTCGCCGAATGGCGACTGGGGGAAAACATTGACCCCCGGGGCGTCCGCCGTGAGATTCCGTGCCGGGATGCCGTGATCGTTGCCGACCAGATAGTCATACCCCCAGCAATCATGGAATCCGGGCAACCCAAGGACGCTGCACTGGGAGAACATTGCCCGGTACATGGCCGGGAATCTCTCGTTCCACTCGTGGTTAGTGTCGTAGGCGACAATCCCCGTCTCGGTGTGCGGGAAATCCTTGCGGCCCAAATACGCCGTGTAAACTCCCTCAACCTGCTCGCGGAGAAAGGATTCGGGAATCGGCTTCACCATCTCCAGGTCGGCGTCCAGCCAGTAGACAATGCCGCCCGTGGTCTGGGCGAGCGCGTCCGTGATGGCGAACACCTTGCGCGAGAACTTGTGGAAATTGAAATTGTAGTTGTACTCCCCGTTGGGCATCTCCCCTTTCAGGAACGGCATTTGCTCCGCCCATTTCAGCGCGCGCATCGCATCTTGCTGCTGGCAGAGATTGCGCCGCCGGATGGATTTCGGAAGGTCTGCAGGTATGGCGTCCTCGTGGTAGGCAATTATCTTGCCCGGCCACTTATCAGCCCAGCCTTTGATGTTGGCCGCCGCGTACTGCTCCCAAATCTTGTGAGAGAAGGTCGTCACTCCGGTAATCATGCGGCCTCCCGTTGCTTCAGCAGCCCGGTCAGTTCCTTCCGGACTCGCTGAATGACAGGCTCCCAGTTCTCCGTTTTCCCCTGCCTGAACATCCTGATTGAGTCGTACCAAGCCATCTTGCTGTCCCGGAGGCCGTACCTCCAAGCGGGCTTGTTCGGCGTCAGAATCCAGCACGGAACCCCCAGGGCGCCGGCGAGATGAATCCCGGTATGGCAGGCGGCAATCACCAAATCGCAGGCGGAGAGCATGGCTGCCTGCTCGTCGAGATTCTTGGAGGGTCCCTCCCAGTGCTCAAAGCCGACGATTTTGGCCTCTTCCGCAGCCCACTTGTGGTACTGGAACGAGATGAACCGGGTGTTGGGGATTTTGAATAAAGGCCCCCAGAGTTTGGGGTTCACGCTTCGCAGGTCAACCCGCGTCTTCCGGCCGCCGCCAATCCACGCAAAAGCTATGTTGAATCGCCCGTCCAGTCGCTCCTTGTAATGCGCGACTCTCTCCGGGTCCGCCTTGAGAAGGCGTTCCGGCTGTTCCGGGAAGGATTCAGCATCGGTCCGGTAGAAGCGCGCCAGATCGGCAACGGGAACCTTGTAGTCCGGTTTGAAATCATCTGCCCATTCAGTAGTGCCTTTATTGCCAACCGCCTCCTGTCTTTTCGGATCAATGAACACCTCGGGGTAGGAACGCATGAAAAGGGGGTCAAGTTTCGGGTTCAAGTCGAGCGCGACGGCATGGCTGTCTCTGATGATGTCCGGCAGGCAGGTCGAAAACATGATTTCGTCGCCAAGGCCCTGCTCCCCGTAGACGACGACCCTCTTCCCTTTCTGGCCGGCCCAGCGTGGCACACTGGACTTGTACCAGTGGTTTTCTTGGAGCCCATTGTCCGAGAGAAAGCGGAATTTATAGCCGGCCCAACCCTGTTTCCACTGGCCGAGTTCAAGATAGGCGAGACCTCTGTTGTGGTTCGCATCCGCGTGGCTGGGCTCAATCCTAATCGCGTTGTCCGTCGCTTCAATGCACTTCTCGGGAACCCCCTCGTTGATGTAGCAACAGCCCAGCGTGTTCCAGAAATTGGGATTCTCCGGGTCAACCCTCACAGCCTCCATTGCCGCGTCCTCAGCCCAGGAGTTGAATTGCTCCAAGTGGAGAGCGAAAGCCAGATTGTGCCAGGAGTCTCCGTGCTCGGGGTTCAACTCGACGGAGCGCCGAAACAGATTGATGGCGACTCCGTTCTTCCCCTGTTGCAATTCGCAGCACCCTGCATAGTAGAGCAGGTCGGGGTTGTTCACTTGGCGGTTGAGGAGTGCGTTGAAAAGTTTTGTTGCCTCAGCCAGATCGCCGGCCATGTAAAGATCGCAGGCTTTTGAAATCTGCTTCCCGATATAGACAGCCACCGGATCAGTGGGGTCCACTTCCTTCTTGGAGAAGGTGTAATTTGTTCGCGCACCAAGAGCCATCTGCTCCTCGCTGTTTGGGTTGGTCGTTTGCAATCAAAAGAAAAAGAGCCGCCCCGTTGCCAGGGCGGCATCAAGCAAAGACCGCCCTAAACGGTCAGGTCCATTGTGTACTCCACTTTAAAGGTGATGGTGCCCGACACGGACGGCGAAGAAGCCCCCGCCCCGACCGTGACGGTCAGGAACTTGAACTGATCTTTCGCGTTGTCGGTAACGCTCACCTTCAAGGGAAGCACCTGCACGGTGGGATCGCTGAAAAGATGGCGCGTATCGGACGCGGACACGGACGCAATGATCGCGTCTTCGTCTCCGGTGAGCCCAATGTTGATCTCCACCGCACCATCGGTTGTACCGAAATCCACCCACCCATCGAGAATGTGGGCGCCGTTCGGAATTTTGCACAGCTTCCACGTATCCCCGTCGGAGAGGGAGTTTGAAGCAACACCAGCGAGGCCCATTCCAACGCGGCCCGTCAGCATCTCAACGTGAAGATTGGTACGAGGCTGAACCCCCGAGGCGGCCGGCTTCGCAGTCATCGTATCTGCCATTTCGCTACCTCCTCAGTTACTTGGTTTCCATCGTCGCAACGACGATGGTGGAATAGTCCACAGTCACCCCGGCCCGGTTCTCGAACTGAAGTTTCTTCACACCGTAGAGCGAGCCAGACTTGATGCTGTGCTGGCGCCCATGGTCGAAGGACTCTTCGTGCCAATCCAGGCGAGACAGCCCCGGGGTTTCCCGGCCGAACCCAATCGCACCGGCCTGCGCCCCGCACATCACAGCCCTAACGGCCGCGGTGTTGGTCGGAGGAGCGGGCAACCGCGTCGCCTCGTGCAGAATGACGTTGTTGTACATGCCAAGCGCGCCCGTGAAGATCGGGTTGTTCGACACCTGCCCGCCTTGCATCGCAGCGGTATGGATTTTCTCCCACGTGATGCGGGTGGGGGACGCCTCGATATCCGTCTGCAATTGGAAGACCTGCCCGGGAGAGAGGAACAGGACGTAGCGGTCAACACCGTCAATCCGCAGCGGCCTGATGAGCGGTCTTGCCGTCTTCGCGATCCTCGTCAGTTCGTTGATCGTCGGAAGCTGGAAACCCTGTGAGGCCGTCGAGGAAAGGGAGGCTTCAAGGGCGGGCCGATTGGCCCCTTCGCCGAGGTTCCCGATCAGTATGCGGGTGTTGCCCGAGGTCGCCGTGGGAGCCAGGGCCGCATTGTTCCCCGCCTTCTTGGTGGTGGTGCCCGTGTTTCCGCAGAGCTGGTTGAAGAAAGAATCGTCGTACCTTTCCGCGTGCCAGGTTGCGAGTCCACTCATGCCCTCTTCGCGCATGTCGTAGACGACGCGCTGTGTGGCCATGTTGCCCTTCCACCGAGTCGCGTGGGAGAGTTCGTTGATGAGGAGGTCGTCAGTGGAGAATCGCAAGGATTCTTCCTGACCTTCCAGGATTTCGTCTTCCGTCACGCCTTCGCCATCCATCAGCAGGCGCAAAGGAATCCGTATGCGATCACCCGCACCTTTGGACAGGTCATCCTTCTCCCACAGCAGCGAGCGCCGATCTTCACCCATAAAACGCTGAATGAAAGTCTCGGCGAATGCTTCTCGGGTCAGGACTTTGGACCATACCTTGACGGTCGAGTCATCGTTGGTTCCAAAATCTTTGGTTGCCATTTCGCTTTCCCCTGTATTGGAAAGAAGCAAGAAAAATCACTCACACGGCACTGTTCCGCGCAAAGCAAATAAACGCCTCGTTCCCGGTAACGCCGGAAAGTCGCCAATGGCAGATAACGTCTGCTAGTCGGTAGCTTGGAGTGTGGCGGGTAACGCCCGCCGGGCGGGTGCCTTTAACCCCCTGAAAGCCTTTTGATCTGCTTCATATAGTCGGGGTCGCTGGCCATTTTATCAAAGTCTTCATCTGACATAGCAGCGATTGCTTTGAGTGTCAAGGCGGTGGAACTTGTTTTTCCTCCGTCCTTCAGGGGCGATTGTGCCTCCTGCGCTTTTTCGAGCGTTTCCAGTTTTTCCCCTTCCGGGGTCTTTTCTGTCGCCTTGTCCACGCCGTTCGGCGGCACCCATCCCCTGTCCTTGGCCATTTTTTCGACGTACTTGGGGATGTTGAAGCCAGCCTTGTGGCAGCCGTTGACCGCCCCCCAGACCTCGACACCAAGGTGTTGCTCCAATTTCTCCGGGTCGGTCATTCCAAGGGCGCGCAATTCCTGGCGCCTGCTATTCAGCATGAACTCCTGGGCTTCCTGATAATGCGGCACGAACTTCTCAGTCTGGGCTGGATCGCTCGCTTCCGCCACCTGCGCGGTCCAGACGTTGTGGACCTTCTGCACCTCCGCCTGCTCATCGGCGAGTTGGTCCGAGTGGGCGGTTTTTTCCGTCAACTTAGCAATTTTGGTGTCCCTTTCGGCGATTTGGTGCTCGTGGAAGGCCTCCGGGTCTTCGTCGGGGTCGGGAGGGGGCGCCTCGCCTTGCTTGAGCAGGATTTCGAGCCGGCCTTCCATTTTGGCCCTGGCTTCGCTTTCCGCTTGAAGCTTGGCGCCCAGGCCGTCGATCTGGCGGTTTTTCTCTTCAAACCGGGCCATGGGTACCCACTTGCTCTTTTCCTTCTCTTGAGCGGGCTCCTCAACCTCCTTGGCGCCATCCTGGCCCTCCTCGCCTCCTTCCGTGGTCGTTTCCTCCGGTTTCTCGACATTCTCCTCGCCGCCGCCGGAGTCTTGAACCTCTTCCTCGACGGTTTCAGTCTCCTCTGCCGCGGGAAGCTCTGTCTCTCCGTGGGAATCCATGTATGCGGTTTCTTCGGTGCTCAATTCTTCAGCCATTGGATCCTCCTGCTGTCTGTTTCTTCATTTTTTCGAGTTCGATGGTCGCGGAAATGTCCGCCATTTTGGTAAACAAATCCTGCATCAATTTTGTGTCCTTCAGGGCTACGCCATCAGCCTCAGCCTCAGCCTTGGCCGTGTTAAGCAACGCTTCCGAATGCGTCTTCTCTATTTCAGCCATCGCCTGCTCTGCCGTCAAGCGCTTGGCAATCTGCTGCTCGGGAGTGTCTTGCTGCGATTTGGTAAGTTGTTCCAGCAGCGGTTTGACCACTTCGAGCGGGAAAGGCGAATACTGAATGAGCATCGGAAGAACCAACGCAGCCTGGTCCCCCAGGATGGGGATCAACTGCATGAACATCGTGAAGACCTTCTCTTTCATGTGGGGAGAACTCGGCGCGTCCCCCACGTTGATGTCGAATTTCTCTGCGCCGGCCGTCAGGAAGGCGGGAATGTACTCCGCATTTTGTTTCCCGACAATCCGGGCAATCCTGTCCTTGGGCATGAATTCGCGGATGAACCACAGCAAAACGCGGCCCTGCCTGATGCGATACTGCCGGAGGGAGTCGAACAGGCTGGCCAGGAGGGTCAATCCGGCCTGTTTGCGCTGAGATTCGAGTATCCCGGGTTGGTCGCGCCCGGCAAGCCCCATCAGTTCCGGGTTGAGACCGTTTATCTGCGGGATGGCATCCACGGCAAACTGGTGAAGCTGGGATGCGCCAGCCGGGAGAGATGCTGGCTGCGGTTGGAAGACCTTCTTGTTTGAAAGCGCCCCGTCCTGAAAGGCTATCGCGGCCCCGGGCTGCGCCACTCTGTCCTCGAAAGTATCGGGGTCTTTGACCGCCGAGTCTTCATACCAAATCCCGCCCTTGATCCCCGAGTTGAAAATGTCGTGGACCTGCGAGAAGTATTTGTTGGCCCAGTTCTGGGGGTCGATCATGTCGTTGACAATCCCGTACCAGACCCCGTTGTTCCGGTCGAAATACCCGGTCATGCACTGGAGGGTGAAGTCGGGAATTTTGTCAGGCCCTTCGCGCGGGAGTTCCTTGTGCTCCAGCACTTTGGAGCCGCTGAAAAACGCCATGTAATAATGGCGCTGGAATTGCTTGAGGTTGCGAGGGATGGGCTGCCCTGCTTTTTCGAGCCTCTTTACCAGCTTTTCAAAGTTTTTAGGGCTGAGAGTCTGAAGCTCTCCCTCGCCTCCGTCAAATCGAACAACCTCGACAGGCTCCCAATACTGGAATTCCAGGACTCGGATTTTGCTGGTTCTGCTTTCCGTCCCGCGGTAAGCCTGCTCCTGCTGATACGCGGGCTTGTCCGCCTTGTGAACGTCCCCCGGAGGATCGGCGAAGAAGTCGGTCACGCCTAAAATGGAGGAGTCGCCCAGGTCGTCCTTTTTGGCGTTCGGGAACCGCCTCTCAAACTCGCGCCTGTTGTCGAATTCCTTCAGGCGAGCTACCCACCTGGTGTCAGCGAGGTTCGGCTTGCGCGCCGCGGGGTCCCAGTAGCAGCGCAAGGGGTCTTCCTGCTCCTCGCGAATTTTCCCGTCAAGGTCCTGCTCGGTGTCGATGAAAGTTTCCGTCCAACCCATGCCACAGGTGACCATATCCTCGAAAGCGGCTGATTGCTCATATTCCGAATCGTTCTTCTTCCGAGCCCATTTTGATGTTTGGTTGGCAATACCCACCGCGTCGCTGTCGGTGACTTCTTCCGGGGTGTAGATCATCTCCTGGCGGTTCGAGACCTCCAGCCCCACAACGGCCCGAACAAAAACCCCCACCCTGTTGAAGGTGATGATCGGGCGGCCGTCCGCCTCCATCTTCGCTTTGTCGTCGGTAGACCACTGGTCACCCGCCTTGTAGTCGAAGGCGATCTTGGCCCTGTCGCGCCATTTGCTCGAATGAGCCTGGGACTCCCTGAATTCCTCGGTTGCCCAAGTCAGAAGTTCGTCATCTTTTAGCTTTGGCATGGTTCACTCGAAGCAAATTAATGCTATTCAAATATGGTTAGCTTTTCACCACACCACGGACAATACGTGATGCTGCCATCACCTGTACGTTCTTCCCACTCATCAGTAAGAGTTAATTGCCAGTGAGGTGACGCCAAGAAACCAAATCTAAACGCGCCATGAACAGTGTCTTTGTAACTTTGGCAAAACTTGCCGTCAACAAACCCGTACCCAAAATCAAGGAATTCTATTTCAGCAGTATCTGGAGTTGCCGCGCACTTATGTTTTACGAAGACATAAATTGGAACTGACGTGTGACGCTTGTTTGCCAACTCCAAGGAAAGACTGGCGGACTTCGTCGGTAGTATTTTTGACATATCAATTGCTCATCCAGGAGGTTCCACCGCTTCGGTGTCTCTTGGGCCGATCATAGCCCCGCATGGTTCTGGCGTCAATACGATCAGGGCCGCCGGCGAAGGTCAGTAGAAAGGCATCAGCCAAATCCGGTGACATGGCGCCCCGCTTCTTCATGTCTTTTTTGGATTCCACTTTGATCTGGCCGCTCCCGTGGTTCGGGTTGTAAAGGGGCGTGGTCAACTCCTTCACGAGGTCCCTGTCTTCGGGAATCAAGCAAGTTCTCTCCTCGAACCACTCCCGGCCCTTGAACCACAACTCGTCTCGCAACCGGTGGTAGCGACCCTTGCTCGAAGCGGACTCCTGCACCATGATCCCGCGGGAGGGGAGGCCCCATTCCTTCAATCTGTCGTGGACACCCTTCCCCAGGCCGTTCGCGTCAACGAAAATGTTACTCGGGCGGTCCTTTTCGTCGGTTTCGTCGTATTCGTCTCGCACGATTGCGGCAAAACGCATGGTATCGGGCTCGCTCCACTTCTTGACCGGCTCCAAAAGGTGGTTTGCGCACCGTTTTGCGAGCGTTGAGCGGTCCCCGCCGCCTCCCGCGACATCTACCCCCCACTTCGGCCTGAAACCGCGTGAAAGGGCCACGTCACGACCAATCGCCGCCTTCACCAGGTCGTGGGGGATGGTCAAATAGCCCGCATTGTCCATCACAAACTCGCCGTAAATCTCCTGCTGGTACTCCTCCGGGTTCAATTCTTCCACCAATTCCTGGATCAGGGCTTCCGTGAGAAGCGGGTTGTCGTAACTGGTCCTGTGGAATTCGATCCAGTCGTGAACCCCCGCCTCCCAGACGGCCGAGCGGGCTTTCTCCGAACGCTGCTGGTAGAGGAAGGAGCCCATCTTGGGGGTTCCGATGAAACACACCTTCGCTCCCTTTTTTTCAATCGTCATAGGGAGAATTGACTGGCTCCACATTTTCGGCTTTTCCAGCAAAATGATTCCCGCCTCATTGAGCCAAACGTAGTCGTAGGCGAAGCCCTCCATGTTCTGCGGTTTTTGCGCGCTGGCAAAAACGATCTGAGATTTGATGTTCCCGTTTTGCAACTTGAGAATCTTCCGCTGCTCCGACCATTTGAAACTTCCCTGGGGAAGCATCGGAAAGAAAACTTCGCTGTAGTAGCGGGAGATGTTGTTCTGGGTTGTGTCAACCCACAGATGGGTGGAGTTCTCGGTGTATCCGATCTCCAGCGCCCTGGTGGCCCCGCCGACCGTCTTCCCCCAACGGCGGCCTGCGCGCACGACCTTGAAGCGGGCGGGGTGGTGGAAAATGCTCCGCTGATCCTCGCTGTGGTATGTGAAGAGCTTTTCAGCCATGCTGCCTCAATACGGAAATGCTTGGCTGTAGGCGCGCCTTATCGCAGCGGCACAAGCAGGATGCTTGCTGAACTGGGCGTCTCTGAGCACGGCAAAAATAGGGCCGGCGATTAAGGCGTATCCGATAACCGCAGAACCTACGAGTAAGCAATAAATTAGTACCAAAAACTCCAAAGACAAAAAATCCACAATGGTAAACAGCGTCGGGATGACAGCGAAGACGGTAGGGAAAAACAAAAGGAGTGAAATAATAAATGCAGGGACGGTGAGAGTTGCGTATCCATCAATCGCCTCGCATTTACGGCACGGTGTTTTTTTATTCATATCCACCTCGCCTCCTTCGTGACTGGAGTGTTCAGGGTGCGCTCAAACACAGTCCCGCCAATCCCCGTGGTCTGCGGCATGTTGAAGGCGGGCACAAGCGCCTGCAGGCCGCCACAGTTACCCGCGGGGCACACCCTCCCGCGGATCTCCGACGAGGGGCACAGAACATCCTTTTCAACAATGCCGCAAGTCACGCAGCGAAAATCGTAGTTGGGCATCACTCATCCTCACATAAAGTAAATACGGACACAAAAACCGCCGGAAACAACCACCACAGACAGAAAAAAAGCCAAAAAGAAAACAAGATCGCCGCCTCCTGCGCGCTTTCGCGAGACCACCACGCAAATGGCCGCGACAAATAAAAGCCAACTGTAAACAAATCCTCCCCAAACGGCAGGGCCGGAAAAATCCAAGCCGGGGCTTACGCTGGACAAATACCACCAAACCGCAGCAAATAGAAAACAGGCGAACGATAACAGCAAGGCCATTTTCGGGAAAAGGCCGGCCCTGGGCTTTGTTGATCTCTTCATCCCAACCTCCTTCACGCGCCAGGGCTGTCGTAGAAACAAACAGAGCACTCCTCTTTCCGGCAAATTCGCACGTGGCGAATTTTGACCAACAAGCGCAAAAATAACAACGCGCCCCAACTCACCAGAAAAAGAACCAGGCCGTCTCGGGCGTCCATCAGTACGGCCTCGGCTTGGGTTTTGGCTTGGGCTTCTTGCGGAAAATCATTCTTTTTTCTCCAGTGCTTGATACAAAAACTCACACGCCAAAGCGTTCCCCTGGCAAATGTGCGGCTTGGAATCTCGCAAAGCCTCAAGGGCGCTGGCCATCGCGGCCCGGAGGCGGCCAATCTCTTCCGTAGGAGACAATTGCGGTTCCGTAGCATCCTCTGGGCTGCCGACCACCGCTAACGGAACGATCCTGGGCACCCATTGGGTCGCCCGTGAAAGCAGCGCCAGCACCTCATCCTTGGACTCCTCAACCGGAAAGGACTCTCCGCCGATGTTGAGTATTGACCCTTCCACCCCGTTTGCGATCCAGTTCACCCTCTCAGCAGCGACAGAAATTTTCACCCGCAACAAACCTTCGATTTTGGTCAAAATAACAAAATTAGGCATTTTCATTCTCCTTGGGCGCGTTCCCGTAATTTCTTACCTATCCCCGGCCGTCTGAATTTCGGGTGAACAATGTGCCACCGCTTCGGGGCCTCCATCACAACGCCGACGCTCTCGGACCCCTGGCGAACCACGAAAACCTTGCCGGGTTACGTTCATAGCATTGACCCCTCGTCTCGCTGGCACATCAAACTATTGTGCCTCAGAAGTTCCTGTATTTCCTTCGGAGATTCCTCGACTAAAATCTCCTCGCGGCTGACCCTGGTCGTAATGTTGGAACCCCTGGTTCCGTCTTCAGGAACGCCGAAATACGAAATGTCATCCGCGTTGATTGTGATGGGGGTTGCCGTGCCTTCGCGTAACTTCAAATTAATGAACATATGGCCTCCTATTCGGGTTCAATCATTTCCGGGCCCGGGACGCTCCCGGCAAGCAAATCAGAAATTACCTGCTGCTCCAGCATCCGGGCCATACCAACCATTTCGTACTTCCGGCCCTTACCAGCGTAGGCGCGGAGAAAATCATCATCACAATTCATCACGAGAGCAACGCAGGTCGTCCGCCCTGACTCAGCCCTGGTCAGAAAATCACGGGCAATCGCCACAACATCGGGGTTGGGCTCCCGCTTCACCATTTTCAACTCATGGACGTTGTCAGCCATTCGGGCCTCTCTCTATTTGGAGGACAAAAGAACAAACAGAACGATCATCGGAACGATGACAACCAATACCAACACCCACAGTCCGTGATCGCTCTCTTGAGTCGGAGGAGGATTGGAAATTTTGTTTTCACCAATATCAAGAATCATAATTACGGCCTCTCTAGAGTAGGGGCCCCCCAACCATCTAATCCCGCCGGAGTCCCAAAGGCCGGAAGGGGTCGGCCCGGGTCGGGCAGGAAAGGAGTCTCTTTCGGATGGATGACAGGCGAACACTCGTCTCCCGTTCCTAACCTCCGATAATGGCAGTTATCGCAGGTCAGCCGTCATCGTCCACCCTTTCGGCTTAAGAGATCGGCGAGTATTAACCGAAGCATCCACTTGCCTCTAAATCCCCGCCTCCATCCCCATTGGAACAGCATGTATCTCCAGCTACTCATCGTCCACCCTTTCCCCTTCCACATCCAATGGTTCACCCTTGCCGTCAGTGCCGTCAGTGAGCAGCCTTGACCCCACGTTGAAGGTGACAGCCCCCGACACCTGCACCTCCCGCCGGACCCCGTAGGATGCAGGCAAACGACGCTCCAGGCGCCATGCAGCAGCCTGCCACTGTGTCTTGGAGGCCTTCCCGATGGTTTCCCAGTCCCCAGCCT
>SDBU01002995.1_pt1 | contig 21863 bp, 16 predicted proteins | sample 2277071 | NCBI WGS metagenome assembly SDBU01 (sample SAMN10397929, study PRJNA504765) | marine sediment metagenome | isolation source: marine sediment core GS08_GC12, 126 cmbsf | place: Arctic Ocean: Gakkel Ridge, Loki's castle | collected 2008 | reverse complement strand
AAATTTTTCTCGATATAGTAATACTTCTATTTCTAAATTTACAGTCAATACTTCCACTAGTCTACTTTAATGTCCTGAAAAGACCCAATGAATGGTGGGATAAAGTAGAAGGATTAAAGGATAAGTTAGTGGAGCTTGGGGCTAATATACAGGTCGAAGAGGTTGAATTTACTGACGAAGAGAAGAAGTTACAAGGCCAAACTCTTAAGAAACTGGGGAAATTAGTGCGTGTAGAGACTACGTTGTTCGATAAAAAGAAAATTGCTGAGGATAAAGGCTTTCCCGAGTTATGAGTCTCACCCCTCCTTCGCCTTCTTTTGCAGTTCGTAGAGTTTGGTCAGGGCTTGGAGGGGGGTGAGGGATTCAATTTCTAGCTTCTCTAGTTCCTCTAAGACCGGCGGTTTCTGCCCGAAAAACGATAGCTGCTGGGCTGGCTCTTTCTTACGCTGCTGCCCTTTTGCTGTTCTTCTGGCTTTAGAGCTACCCTCTTCCAGGTCGGTAAGCACCTCATTGGCGCGGTGCACCACCGACTTAGGCAGTCCGGCTAGCTGACCCACGTGAATGCCGTAGCTCTTATCAACGCCGCCGGGCACAATCTTGCGCAGGAAGATGACCTTCCCCCCTTCTTCGGTTACGGCTATATTGAAGTTCTTTACCCGGGGCAGGAAGCTGGCTAGTTCCACTAACTCATGGTAGTGAGTGGCAAACAGCGTCTTTGCCCCAAGACCTGAATAGTTATGGATATACTCAGCCACGGCCCGGGCAATGGAAAGCCCGTCGTAGGTGCTGGTGCCCCGCCCAATCTCATCAAGGATAAGTAACGAGCGTGGCGTGGCATTATTCAGGATATTGGCTGTTTCTATCATCTCCATCATAAAGGTGGATTGCCCTCCAGCCAGGTCCTCTCTGGCACCAATCCGGGTAAAGATACGGTCAACTGCGCCAATGGTGGCTGAGGCTGCCGGCACGAAACTGCCAATCTGTGCCAGAAGCACAATCAGGGCTGCCTGTTTTAAGTAGGTTGACTTTCCTGCCATATTAGGGCCGGTAAGGATAATGAGTTGTGCATCATCATTGGACAGGTGAGTATCATTGGGCACAAAGTCACTATCAATCAGGCTTCTCTCTACTACCGGGTGGCGTCCTTGAGTAATGATTATTTCATTATTCGTGGTCAGCTCAGGGCGAACATAGCTATGACGTACGGCTACCTCAGCTAAGCTGGAGAAGACATCTATATTAGCTAAAGCATTAGCTACAGTCAGAATGCGCTCGCTGGCAGTAGCTACCTGCCGACACACCCGCTGAAAGAGGTTGGTCTCAAGCTCACTAATACTTTCTCGAGCATTTAGAATCAGCGATTCATACTCTTTTAGCTCCGGAGTAAAGTAGCGCTCACCACCGACCAGTGTCTGCTTCCTGATATAGTGCTCAGGTACCTGGGAGAGATTAGGTTTAGAAACCTCAATATAGTAACCAAAGACCTTGTTGTACCCCACCTTTAACGATTTAATCCTGGTTTTTTCCTGTTCCTGACGTTCTAGATTGGCCAGATATTGCCTGGCGTTTTGAGATACCTGCCTTAAGTTATCCAGTTCCTCAGAGAAACCCTTTCTGATTACGTTGCCTTCACTCAGGCTGGTAGAGGGTTCATCGGCAATCGCTTCCCCAATTAAATCAACAACATCCTGGCGTGGTTTAAGCTCTTCCTTCAGCCAGTTTATTGGGCTGTTACTGCTGCCACCCTCAATTATTTCTATTAGTTTGGGGATTACTTCCAGGCTGCGCCGTAAAGTGACAAGCTCGCGAGGGTTGGCTATATGGCCCCTCACCCGGTTAATCAGCCGTTCAAGGTCGGCCATCTTACTCAACAAAGAGCTGGTCTGATTACGAGCCAGGGTATTACTGAAAAACCAGTTAAGGGCATCCTGTCGCTTAACCAGCTCCACTATATCAAGCAGGGGCTGACCCAGCCACCTCCTTAATAATCTACCTCCCATGGCTGTTTTGGTCAGGTCAATAATTGACAGGAGTGAGCTATCGGCGGTTCTAGAGCGAGCGTTGCGGAAAAGCTCCAGGTTAGTTTGGGTCTGCTCGTCCAGCGCCATAAATGAATCAGTAGAATAGGTAGAAAGATGCGTCAGTTGTCCCAGAGACCCTTTCTGCGTCTCCTGAATGTAGTGAATAATAGCGCCAGCAGCTCTTATCGCCAGCGGTAGATGGGTACAGCCGTAGCCGTCAAGGGTAGCTACTCCAAAATGGTCAAGCAACGTTTGACGGGCTGCTTCCAGCTCAAACCGGTAGTCGTCAAGACGAGTAACTGGGGCAGTTAATTCTAAAGCGGACAATTCTGAACTATTAGCCGCAATTATCTCTGAGGGTCTGAGTCGCTCCAGCTCAGGGAGTGCTCGTGAGAGAGGTGCCTGGGTAGTAGCAAATTCGCTGGTGGTTATATCAACATGGGCTATGCCTATCTCATCATCACTTAGAACCAGGCTGGTTAAATAGTTATTTGTCTTACTATCAAGAAGGCTGGGCTCAACTACGGTACCCGGCGTTACCACCCGGACGACTTCACGCTCCACCAAACCCTTGGTCTCACCGGGCTGAGTCATCTGCTCACAGATAGCCACCTTATGACCGTGATTGACCAGCCTGGCCAGGTAGTTATCAAGGGCATGATAGGGGATACCAGCCAGAGGCACCCGATTCCCCTTACCCAGTTCTCTGGAGGTGAGGACAATATCAAGCTCCTCGGAGACAACCTTGGCGTCCTCGTCAAAGGTCTCATAGAAATCTCCCAGGCGGAAGAAGACAATAGCCTGGGGATACCTTCGCTTAATCCTTAGGTATTGCTGTCGGATAGGAGGTGAACGTTCTCTCATCTTAAGACTATTCTACTAGAATTTGTCATCAAAAGAAATAAGAAGCAAAGGGATTTATATCTACCTCACCCCCTTAATATTTATTTGGTAACCCACCCCGGATGAATGAACTGCTGACAAAAAACAGCTCACCCGCTTGGTGTCCGTTACCGAGTTGTACCGATGTTACCGACGACGCACATAGCGCTCACAGTACAGCTCTAGGCTTCAGGGCCTCGACCTTTTCCCGGTACTCCTCGATGTACCAATCATCCAACAACGACAGGTACTCAATCTGCAGTTCAAGGGGTAAGTGAAAGAAGTCTGAATGGATCGTCTTCCGGCAACGCGCACAGCCGCAGTTGCAGCGCCAGACTGTGTTACCGAAGCCGTTGATGCAGTAGTCATGGGTGATCTCCTCGCCGGTGAGGATGCTGCGGCGTGCGTAGTTATGACGGAGAGCGCCAACGTGCTTCACATAGGCGTTTGGGTCGCAGCAGTGGTTGATGTGCCGTTCGGGCCACTGCAACAGGATCACCTTCCCGTCAGCTAGGTAATCACAGTGATACTCATATTCCCCCTTGCCTTCGCACAACGGGTTGTCCAGCGTGACAACTCTTGATTCGTCGCCCATGAGGATTAACTCGCCCTTCTTGAAGTTCTTCGTGGCAAACATGCCTAACCCGTGGATTGGCGACTCCTTAACAATGATGTTTTCCATAATCAGCCGACCTTATTCATTCGATGTACTGGATTATCAATTTTACTGTAAATTATGTACTTCTTTAAAGGAGAAGTGGAGATATTAAAAAGAAGGGCGAAGCCCCTCTTGGATTAGTGCTAACCTTAACACCTGAGGAAACTATATCCCTTCCAGTATTTCTGTTAGATCGGGGATTTCTTTGGTGAGTTGGTCAAGCGGGACTTCTTCCCCGGTTATGCGGAAGGCTCTACTGGCTTGAGGAGAAATCACTACCACACTAACTGGCTGCTTATTGCCAAAAAACGAAAAATGCCCCTTACTGTGCCAGTGATTTAGCGAAGTCTTTACTATCGGAACTAGAGTTACTCCGGCAACGGTGAAAGGGGCCTCGATTCTTATTTCTTCCTTTTCCATTTACTCAAAACCAGTATTTTCACCACTCTTAATGCCGCCAGTGAAAAAACAAACCTCATAAATGGCCAGACTAGCTTGATAGGCTGTAATCTTAATACCCCACGAAGATAGCCCTCGAAAACAGCCTCATCAGAAAAGGAGGGCTGCACCCTTATCTGGTATCGGGAGGGGAGGTTCAGAAAGGGTGTAGCTGACCCTATTAAAGCAAAAATAAGCCCAGTATCGGCCGGATCATCCAGTCCCAGCTTAAGATTCACTACCAATTCCCTAATCTTAAACTGACTGAGGATGTCCCTTACCAAGTCCTTGATTTCTCTTAGCAGCCCTTTAGTTCGTAGGATTCTTAATATGCTCCTGAATCCTATTCCTCTTTTCTTTTCCGGCTTCTTTTTAGGGGGTGTTTTTTTCTCTTTTGGTGTTTTCTTTTTTCTGCCTAATTCCTTACTGATTAGTCCGAAGAGCCATATCAGCCTCAGCCTGAACTTTGGTCTTCCCGATATGTCTATATTAAGCGTTGCATCAAGTGGTACGCAGAGGGCAAGGATAATGAGTCCGGCCAGGCCAGCTAGTGTAGTGATGACCCACAACTATCTCTACCCTTCCTTTTTACGTTCTTGCCATTTCTCTATACAGGTTTCCATGCACTTTTCCATCATGTGGGGTATTGTCTCCCCTATCTTTTCTATGGCGCTGGCCATACTTCCCTTGATTGTTTCTATCCTTACGCCTTCCTTATCAATAACAATCACAGCGATAGGTTTTACCCCAGCGCCACCTCCAGTACCGCCCCCAGCACCTTCCCCTTTCTGTTTAGCCTCTCCTTTACCTGAGCCGCCTCCGGCGCTAAAACCAAAACCAACACTTATCAGGGGAATCAGGGTCGTGCCTTCGATAGTGATGGGTTCCCCAACTACGGTTCTGGTAGTAAGCACCTTTTCAATTTCTGCGAGGGTGGTCTTCGTCAGGCTCTCCACTATTTCCATGACTACTTACCTCCTTGATACTTATTATTGACCTTGGGTTATAGATATTGAGATCACTAATATAACAGTAATACCCTGAGCGGGGAAAGTCAATAATACGCCCCTTTGAAGGAGAGGGGGAATGATATTAAAAAGAGGGGCTTTCGCCCCTCTTAGACACCGCGATGACCTTTGGGTTATCCCGTGAGTTATTTTCCCTCTATAGTTATTCGTATTATGGTATCACCCTTCTTAATGTCTTTGAGAACATCCATTCCCGCTATTAGCTGACCAAATACTGAGTGCTTACCATCGAGGTGGAGTTGGGGGGCATAAGTAATGAAAAACTGGGAGCCATTGGTATTATAGCCAGCGTTGGCCATTGATAGAGCCCCGGTAACATGGGTATGCTCGGTAAATTCATCAGCAAATGAGTAACCTGGGCCACCAGTTCCAGTTCCAGTGGGGTCTCCTCCCTGAGCCATAAAGTTGGGGAGAACGCGGTGAAATGTGGTACCATCATAGAACCCCTCACGGGCAAGGAATACAAAGTTGTTGACCGTTACCGAGACATCACTGGCGAATAGCTCTAGCACCAGATCTCCCTTTTCTGTTTTAATGGTAGCCGTGTATTGTTTACTGGTATCAATTATCATCGGCGGTGGTGCTGAATAGGTTTTGCGTTCTGGGGTCGCACCACCACATGAAGCCGAAAGAAATGCTACCAGAACTAAGATGATGACAGCTATTCGCGGTAGACTCTCAATTATCATAAATTTGCTCGCTCCTTCCTTTTGAGGATACTTTACCGCTTTCAGAGAGCTAGAGCAAGTCCTAAAAGTGTCGCTGAGCCTAAACCGGCAATCCGTGCTAATTTATCTACCGCACTCCCTTAATGTTTAGTTGGCAACCCACCCCCTTTATCCTCCTCCCTTGATAAGGGAGGGGGAATGATTTATATAAGAGAGGTGGAGCCTCTCTTCGACTCTCCTTTGGTATTTACTCCTTCAAAGGGAGGCGGAGAGATATAAAAAGAGGGGCGAAAGCCCCTCTTAAGGCATTCTTAATAGGCAAAGTTACTTAGGTTACTTATGTCCGTTCTTCTCCACCCTTACTGCGCAGACCTTAAGTTCAGGTATTTTAGCCACTGGGTCAAGAGCTGGATTAGTAAGCAGATTGACTGGGCTTTCGGCAAAGTGAAAATCCATTGAGACCACCCCTGTTGGTGAAGTCTCAGTCACCTTGGCCTTAGCCTCAATCTTTCCTCTCCGGGAGATGACCTTTACCATCTCGCCATCAGTAATGCCTAAGGCTGAGGCATCGCCGGGGTTTATCTCCACCAGTTCCTCCCCATGGATGATATTGAGTCCTTCCACCTTTCGGGTCATGGTACCAGTATGAAAGTGATACAGGCTTCTTTCGGTGGTCAGGATTAGGGGATACTCATCATCAGGAAGTTCCATAGGTGGCTTATACTCCAGAGGTGTAAACCGGCCCATCCCCCTGGTGAACTGTTGACTATGGAGAATGGGAGTCCCCGGATGCTCCTGGGTAGGGCAAGGCCATTGCAAGCCACCATCCTCCAGGCGACTGTATGAAATGCCTCCGTAGCTGGGGGTCAGACTGGCGATCTCGTCCATAATTTGAGATGGATGCTCAAAGTCAAAACCCTTAGCCCCCATTCTCTGAGCAATCTGGCAGGTAATCCACCAGTCAGACTTGGAATCCCCTACAGCTTTAATCGCCTTCCTTACCCGTTGCACCCTCCGCTCGGTATTGGTGAAGGTGCCATCCTTCTCAGCGAAGCTTACCGAAGGCAGGACAACATCAGCCAGCTGAGCTGTTTCAGAGAGGAAAATGTCCTGAACTACAAAGAATTCCAGTGCTTTTAGCGACTCCTTGACATGGTTAGCATCAGGATCACTCAGCACCGGGTTCTCCCCTATAAGATAGATTGCCTTTATTTGTCCCTTATAGGCAGCCTCAAACATCTCAGTGAGAGTCAACCCTGGAGAGGGGTTCAGGTTGCATTCCCAGGCAGCCTCAAATTTCTCCCTGATTGCCGGGTCGGCTACTGCTTGGTAGCCGGTATATACATTGGGCAGAGCACCAAGGTCACAGGCACCCTGTACATTGTTCTGACCCCGTAAGGGGTTAACTCCGGTCGATGGCTTGCCGACGTTTCCGGTGAGCATTGCCAGGTTAGCTGTAGCCAGTACATTATCAGTACCATGGGAACTTTGGGTAATGCCCATAGCGTAGAGAATAGTGGATGGTTTATTGGTAGCATACATGCGAGCAGCTTCAGCTACCTTTTCGCCGGGCACCCCGGTAATCTGCTCCACAGAATCAAGGTCAAAGCTTTTCAGCGACTCCTTGAAGGCATCAGGGTTTTCACAGCGCTCCTCAATAAAGGATGAGTCAAGCAATCCCTCATCCACTATCACCCGCATCATCCCCATAAGCAGGGCAACATCGCTACCCGGACGATGCCTCAGCCACAGGTCAGCAAAGCGAACCAGTTCAATCTCGCGGGGATTGGCGACAATGAGCTTTCCCCCGTTGAATACCGCTCTCTTTACCTCCAGCCCAATTACCGGGTGGGCTGCCGTGGTGTTGGTGCCAATAGCCAGAATGCAGGCGGCATCGCCAATTTCATTGATGGAGTTGGTCATGGCTCCACTACCGAACGTTGCGGCCAGACCGGCCACTGTGGGGGAATGTCAGAGGCGTGCGCAGTGGTCAAGGTTGTTGGTACCTAATACCGCCCGGGTAAATTTCTGGGCAACATAGTTATCCTCATTAGTGCACTTGGCTGAGGAGATTACGGCTACTTCATCTTTGTTATAATTGGCTAGTTTACTGGCAACTATGTCCAGTGCTTCAGCCCAGGTTGCCTCAATAAACTTTCCGTCTCGCTTCACCAGGGGGGTGGTTAGGCGCTCTGGGTGGTGAACAAATTCAGTAATGCCAAAACGACCCTTGACGCAGGCTTGCCCTTGATTTACCTCATTTTCTTGCTGGGGGAGGACTTCAATTATCCTATCTCCGTTAAGCTGTAGCTCCAACTGACAGCCCACCCCACAGTAAGGACAGGTGGTAAGTACCACACGCTCAGCCGTCGGGCTCTCCCATTTTCTAGCCCGCTCTAGTAGCGCTCCAGTAGGGCAAACATCAACACATGCTCCACAAAATTGGCACCCCGATTCTAGTAGAGGCTGACTGAAGGCAGTCCCGACTAAACTTTGGCTGCCTCGCTGGGTGAAGGCTATTGCCGCTGCACCTCTTATTTCCTGGCAGACTCGGACACAGCGCCCGCATAGAATACACAGGTTGTAATCACGATCAAAGAAGGGGTCTTTACTATATATCGGTAGCTCCTTGTAAGTATAGGGTAACGTGATTTCCTTTATCCCTATATAGTCAGCTACCTCCTGCAGCTCACAGCGCCCATTCTTGGGACAAAGCACGCAGCGCTCGGTTACTGTCACACTTCTCAAACATATATCAAAAGCTTGGCATTGGTCATTCGGTTTGTCTCTACGGTCACAGAAGAGACATACATGAGGATGCTCGGTTAGAATGAGCTCTAAAACACCTCGCCTGAACTTCTGAAGCTGAGGTGTTTTCGTCCTTACCACCATGCCGTCGCCAGCCGGTGTAGTACACGAAGTGGGAAAGCCACGCATTTTCTCAATCTCCACTACACATAGACGGCAGCCCCCGTAGGGAGATAGGGAAGGATGATAACATAGTGTCGGGATATATATGCCTGCCTCTTTGATTGCTCCTAATACTGTCATCCCTTCCTTGGCTTCAACTTGCTGGTCGTCAATGGTTAAAGTAATCTTATTCATCTTTATCTATACATCCTCCAAGTGGTGCTAATTTAGTGTATCGGCAATACCTATTGCCTCAGCTCTCCTCTAAATCACACCTCAGGCAGCGTTTTGTTTCCTCGATCGCTTGTTCTGAATCATAGCCGAGAACTGCCTGGGAATAACACTTAATCCTTTCCTCCACTGGCCTCATTTTTATTGGAGGTCGATATTTCTCTCCTTCAGCTTCCTTAATATCAAAGGGTGCCATCTCCTCTGCAGGTGGTGCTAGCACTTCATCTATGTTACCTTCACCACCAAGATACTGGTCAATAGATATAGCTGCCTGCCGACCAGCAGCGATGGCCTCTATGACTGATGTCGGCCCGCTTACCACATCACCCCCGGCATATACTCCCTCTCTTGAGGTAGCCAGTGTCTCAGGGTCTACTTTAATTCTGTTTCCTCTTTCTAGTACTAATTCATACTTATCAGGTACCACAGACTCCTGCCCGATGGCTTTTATCATCAGGTCATACTCATCGGTAAATTCGCTGCCCTCTATGGGTACCGGTCTTGGCCTACCGCTGGCATCTACCTTACCTAATTCCATCCATATACACTCTACCTTTAACCTGCTATCCACACTCATAATCCCAGTCGGGTTAGCCAAATATACTATCTTTATCCCTTCCTCGAGCGCTTCATCTATCTCCTCCTCGCTAGCCGGCATCTCAGCACGAGTCCGACGATAGACGATGGTCACTTCTTTAGCTCCAAAACGAAGGGCAGTTCGTGAGGCGTCTATAGCTACATTACCTCCTCCTATCACCAATACCTTGTCGCCCACATCTACTTCCTTGCCTAGGTTGACTTCCCTGAGGAAATCTACACCATCTATTACGCCGGGAGTAGTTTCTCCTTCTACTCCCATGCTTGTACCGCGGTGAGCGCCCACACTGGTAAAAATAGCATTATAGCCCTGCTCAAATAGTTCATCTAATGAATCTACACGGCTATTTGTTTTTATCTTTACGCCGACATTCTCTATTTCCTTTATCTCGTTTTCTAACACTTCTACAGGTAGTCGGTATGATGGTATGCCTACTCGCATCATACCACCAGCCACCGGTAAGGCTTCAAATACCGTTACCTCGTGCCCTAGCTCGGCTAAATAGTAGGCTACGGTTAGCCCGGCTGGCCCCGAGCCTACTATGGCTACTCTCTTTCCTGTTGGGGGGGCTATCTTAAAGTTCTGTTTCCACTCTCCAGTATCATGGTCGGCGGCAAATCGTTTCAGTTCCTTTATGGCTATTGTCTCCTCTAGTTGACCACGGCGGCATTTGGCTTCACAATAATGCACGCAGACGTAACCAAGCACTGCTGGGAACGGAACCTTCTCACGAATCACAGCTACCGCTTCACCAAATCTGCCCTCACCAATTGCCCGAAGATAGCGAGGAATATCTATTCCTGCAGGACAGGCATTCTGACAGGGAGATTTGACCAAGGCTTTACATACCCCGGCTCGGCAATAATGCTTTTTTATGTGTTCCTCGTATTCCTCACGGAAGTAGCGAATTGTAGTCAACACCGGATTAGGTGCTGTCTGCCCCAAGGCACATAAGGAGGTAGACCCAATGAGCTCGGCTAATTGTTCGAGCTGTTCGACGTCGCCTGGCTGCCCTTCGCCTTGGCAAATATGCTCCAAGATATTGAGCATCTGTCTGATGCCAACCCGGCAGGGAGCACACTTGCCACAAGATTCATCTTGGCAGAAGGTGAGAAAGTATCTTGCCATATCAACCATGCAGGTATCCTCATCAACAACTAGCATCCCCCCTGAACCCACTATGGAACCCGCACGGGCTAAGTTTTCATAATCTACGGGGAGGTTTAACAAGCTAGCTGGCAGGCACCCACCCGATGGTCCTCCTGTTAGCGTTGCTTTATATTGCTTGTTGCCAACAATTCCTCCACCAATCTCATAAATAATGTCACCCAACTCGATACCCATTGGTACCTCTATTAACCCGGTATTATTTATCTTGCCAGCTAGAGCAAAAGTCTTAGTCCCTTTACTTGTCTCGGTACCGAAAGTGGCGAACCACTCACCCCCTCTTTGCAATATTGCCGAGACATTACCCCAAGTCTCCACATTATTGATATTGGTTGGCTTACCCCACAAGCCAGATACAGCTGGGAAAGGAGGACGAGGGCGGGGCGTTCCCCTCTTACCCTCAATGGAGGCCATCAGGGCAGTTTCCTCTCCGCAGACAAAGGCACCGGCTCCCTCTTTTATCTCTATGTTAAAACTAAAGCCGGAACCAAGTATGTTGTTCCCCAGTAAGCCATACTCTCTCATCTGAGCTAGTGCTATCGTTAGCCGCTCTATTGCCAGCGGGTACTCTGCCCGGCAATAGATGTAACCCTGAGTTGTTCCAATGGCGTAAGCACCAATGAGCATACCTTCTAATACTGCATGCGTATCGCTCTCAAGTAACGCCCTGTCCATAAAGGCACCCGGGTCACCCTCATCAGCATTACAAATTAGATATTTCTCATCACCCGGTGAGCGCCGGCAAAATTCCCATTTCGTGCCGGTGGGGAAACCAGCCCCTCCTCGACCCCTTAATCCCGACTTCTTTACCTCCTCAATAACCTCTTCAGGGGTCATCTCCAGTGCTTTAACGAAGCCACTGTAACCCCCATTGGCAATGTATTGCTTTATGTCAGTAGGGTCTATGTGTCCGCAGTTACGCAATGAGATACGCACCTGAGGTTTAAACACGGGTAGCTCAAAAAGTTTGGGAATGCCATCAACGCTATCTTCACCTATGATGCCCAGAGCCAGGTCAGAGCGAGGGTTATCATTGATAATATAATCTTCTATTAGCTGGGGGACGATTTCTGGGGTAACACTACCATAACAGATGCGGGAGCGATTTGGCTTAATTATATCTACTAAAGGTTCGGCACTACAAATCCCGATACAGCCAACTTCCATTACTATGGCATCAATATTTAGCCGGGATAACTCCTTATCAATAGCCTCTAAGACAGCCATAGCCCCGGACGCTCTACCACATGTTGCGGTACCTACAAGAATGCGAGGCTTCTCACTATGCTGTAAAGCCTCCCATTCTGATACGGCTTGGTTTCTGATTTCATCAAATGGCATAACTACTCCCCTTGATACTCAGCTAATATTTGTCTTGCCTTGACTGTAGTCACCCTGCCGTAGACAGTCTTATCCACTACCATGACTGGAGCTAAAGCACACGAGCCAAAACAGGCAACCCGCTCCAGGCTAAATTTGTAGTCCTCAGTGGTTTCTCCAGGGTGGATGCCAATTTCCCGTTCTACTGTGTCTAAGATGCGTCGTCCACCTCGTACATAGCAGGCGGTGCCTTGACAAACTCTTACCGTATGTTCACCTTGCCGTTCAAATCGAAACTGGGCGTAAAAGCTGGCAACGCCATAAATCTCATTCTTAGAGAGACCTAAAAAATTGGCTATCTCTGAAATTGTTTCCTCAGGAAGATAGCCTAGTTTCTCTTGTACTTTCTGTAGAACCGGGATTGTAGCTCCCCTCTGCCCACGGAAAGGAGCCAGAACCTCTACTAATTGCTCATGCAAATTAAAACCTCCAAAATGGATTCACTAAGATAATAATTTACCATCAAACAGTGTATAGTGCAAGCCCTGATAGTCCTCTCGTTCAAATAGATAGGTGACACTCAGAAAAGAGGTGAGAGGACGTTACAACGGTTACGCTAAGAGTGTTATGGTAACCCTTATTATCTAGAAGCCCAAGGACAATGGGGTTAGAGCCGCCGGTGATTTGAGTCAACTGGGTTACTATCCTATCTCTATATTTACCCGATGAGATACCTTGTCCGAGCTGCCTCTTCCCATCTCGTCTAGGAGCAAAAAAGAAATCAAAAACTGTTCTGCTAAAGATGTTTGACGATGGGACTATAAATATCCTGAATGTGGCACCGTATTTATGAATCCACCTCGGCTAGCCTGCGTTTATTGGTTACTGAGGTGGCAGAAGAAGTTAGAAGACGAAAGTTTGGTTCTCGCAAAGGAGAAAACACGCCATAGCTAGCAGTATCTGAACACTACTAACATAAATATATTAATATTAGTCTTTGGTTTAAGTAGTAGACGGGCAAGGAGGTAGAATAGCATGAAAGCGGCAAAGTGGCGAATAGTCCTCACCATAGTAATCGTGCTCATCGTAACAGTCTCCTTCACTGGCTGTATGGTGGGAAAGGTAAAGTAGTTGTGATTCCGTTGAGTGGAACCATTGCCAGCTCCAGTCAGCAGGGACTGCTGACAAGCAGTGGCATCACTCCCGAGCTCGTGAGAGGCTACCTAAACAGGGCTGAAAGTGATGGTGGAGTAAAGACAGTGGTGTTGCGGGTCAATAGTCCTGGCGGTTCCGCTGTAGCGTCTCAGGAGATTGCCTCTGAGATACGCCGTTTCAGAACGGAAACGGACAAGCCAGTAGTGATATCTATGGGAGATATAGCTGCCTCCGGCGGTTACTATATCTCAGCATATGCCGACACAATCGTAGCTAATCCTAGTGCCCTCACCGGTAGTATAGGTGTTATCAGCCAGTTTATCTACATAGAAGGATCACTAGACAAGCTAGGGTTGGAGCTCGAAACTATAAAGACTGGTAAGCACAAGGATATGGGTATTTGGCCCCTTACCGAGGAGCAGCGGCAAATAATGTAGGATATCACCGATGATCTTTACGAACAGTTTGTGGTTGCGGTAATCAAGGGGCGTGGTCTACCACTCGCAGAAGTCAGAGAACTTGCTACCGGTCAGCTATACACTGGAAGTCAGGCACTCAGCCTAGGTCTGGTGGATGAGCTGGGAGACTTGGATACGGCTATAGAGCTTGCCTCAAGCTTAGCTGGCATCACCATCCCTAAGATTGAAGAGTATAGCCTACCGGCTTCCTTTTTCGAGAAGCTACTAGGAGGATTTTCACCACTGTCGTTACTGCCACTATCTGGGGATGAACTGCTGTTCTTGAGAACGCTGGAGGGCTGGCAGGGTATGCCAAAGTATTAGCGCTGTTTCGATCTCAGGACTAACGGTGTGGCTCTTCGGTTTGAGCTTATTAAGACAAGTCTCTACCCTTTATCAATAACCAGCTTGATAGTTGAGGTTCACTTGTATAGGAAGGCTAAAATTTGTCCCAAAGAACTTGACAAGAGCAGCTGAACTATATAGATTGCCGGTGTAACGGAATAGTCTAGGCCATCAGTAATTGGCTATCGAATCCTTGCCAGCTGACTTGGGAGAGCGTGGTAGAATTGAAAGGTCTTTTTATGTCGGCCGTCTGGATTGTTGTCATCATTGCCGGAGCTTACATCGTCTTTGCCGGTTTTCTCTTCATTTTTCAGTCTCACTACGTTTACTATCCTGAACGCGTTCTTTTTGCCAACCCGGGTAGTATCAGGCTTGACTTCGAGAGCGTCTCATTTGAGACTACAGATAAGGTCAAACTCTCCGGCTGGTTTATTCCCAGTGAGAGCACCAGAGGCGTGATTTTATTTTTCCATGGTAATGCGGGCAACATATCACACCGATTGGAGTCCATTCAAATATTCCATCGACTTGGGTTGGACATTTTAATCTTCGACTACCGGGGTTATGGCCAAAGTGAGGGAACACCCACTGAGCATGGCACATACAGAGACGCAGAGGCTGCCTGGCGTTACTTAATTGAGGAGCGTCGGGTAAACCCAAATGAGATCATTGTTTTTGGCCGGTCGCTTGGGGGTGCAGTTGCCTCGTGGCTAGCTCAAAGCCAAACGCCAGGGGCGCTTATTCTTGAGTCAACATTCACGTCTTTCCCCGATATCGCGGCCACGCTGTATCCCTACCTCCCCGTCAGGCTGCTATTACGTTTCAAATATAACACGGCAGAGTACCTAGCTAGAATCAATTGCCCAGTTCTGATTGTTCACAGTCGCGGCGATGAAATAATGCCATTTAGCCACGGGTGGCGACTATTTGAAATGGCGAAGGAGCCGAAGAAGTTTCTTGAAATCAGTGGTACTCACAATGAGGGATTCATCACATCAGGCAGACGTTACGAAGAGGGCCTAAACACATTCATCTCGGAGTATATTGAACCTCAACTACAACGAGGGAGCAATACGCTTCCCTAAGTACATGCGAGCTAGCTCTCTAGTGGCAAGTCACATTTTGGCTGACTGTTGGGTGTATTAATTTCAAACGAAATATATAACCAAAAGTCCGACGAGAGACAGAAAGGTGATTGGTGGCAAAGCAGACATAGGCTGTACGTTGAGGATAAATAGCTGAATCAGGTAAGCGCTGATTAGACCTAATAACGAAAACAAAGCCACTATTATAGAACCCGTAAACAGAGAAAATCGAGGCAATTAGCAGAAGTGGGAAGGCGATATCTCCCCCACCGAGTATAGAGAATTCTCTTTGCGCTGGTTTACCTTCGATCACCTTGGCTCGCCTCAGGTCTACATTCCACTTTGAAATCTGTCTTGGAATAATGAAAGCAGGCAGAACCTCCGACTGTGCTAATTTTTTCACCAACCACATCATGTATCCAAAACGCACTGCTAATATGTCATAGATTGAGATGACCAGCATGAAAGCTATGATAGTCCAGAGTGAAAATAGAAAACCAAAAAACTGAACCAACGCTAGCTAGAGCGAAAATCATAAGCAGATTGTGTAACCAGACTCATGGAATAAAGAACCACAGAAGACCACAAGCGATTGAAATTAGAGAAGCTACTGGAATTGGCAGAGAAAGGCCAAGTGCAATGAATATTCCCTAGTAGAGAGAAAAGGAACAAGATCTTCAAGGCTATTCTCAGCTTTGAAGCTGGGATAAAAAAGAGGATTAAACCTAGCAAAATCATTGCTCCAAAGAAGTAGATAAGTGAGAGTTCGATAGAGAGTTCAGGCGAAACAATACCACGCTCTTGTAAGAAATCCTTCTCCTGGAAAGCTATAAAAAAAAGTAATAACCTGAGAGAAGACAAGGATAAAGCTACCGTAAAAGATTGGATGCAGTCTCACTATAATACCTTGCTCTATTGTGGAGAAATTCTTCGCGGCCCACATCAATCCTAAGACTTAATTGAAGAAAAGTTAAGTGCTAGACTAATCCGCAGAACTAATTGGGGTAAGGATGACTGTCTCTGCACATTCTGACGAATCGTTCAATGGGCTTCTTTGTCCCACCTTTCTTGTGCCGGTACAATCGTTAATATAGAATGTATGACGGTTCTCACTTCCAACCGGTTTGCTTGAATTGGTTAATTCGAGTTAGAATAAACGGGTCAACTACCTTCTAGTTCTAAACGCTGCTTCTACCATACCCTTGATTTACTACTGTGTCCAGCGGATGACAAAGAAGTGAATAAAACGTCGAAAACTGGACATATATCAGTTAATCCTAATCCGTTTGTGATAATATTTGATGGGGAAAATGTATATATTTTTGCGTATTGCGGTGCTATTCTGGAGGTACTGACCACGAGCAATAGTGACGTACTTCTGCCTATTTAAAAGCGTCCGCTTTTGTGAGAGAGGTCTTTGAAACTTCCTAATAAAATATTAAGTTAGGAGACACCACACAACTTAGGACAGTGAGATGAAAATGTTTAGTAACGTTAAAAAAGAGTTAGTAATTGTAATAGCTATCTTGGGATTTGGCTCTCTTGCTATGAGTATCCTACAACCCATTCTACCCCTTTACCTGACTGACATCGGAGTTAATCCTGAAATACTAGGCTTGATGTTCTCGGTGGCGATGCTAGGTATGGTCTTTGGTGAGAGTTCTGCAGGCTGGCTAGCTGATAAGATAGGACTGGCGTTTCCCCTGAGCATAGGAACTTTTGTCTGTGGGCCGATAGTGCTTGGCTTTATCTTAACTCAGGATGTTCCCATCATTTTCACCATCTTCTTCTTGTGGGGTGTAATCCGTTCTACCATCTGGGGGCCAGGCCGGGGATATGTTGCCGCCAACGCACCTCCGTTGAAAAAAGCTACCTTTATGGCCATCTTCACCGCTATTCTGGCTGCTTCTAGAAGTCTTGGAGCTCTTCCGAGTGGCTTTATAGTTGATAACTGGGGATACAACTGGGTCTTCTTTATTTCCTGCGGGATTTCACTTATGAGCGGCATTCTAGTTATAGCAGGCTTAAGAAAAAGTCGGATGGTGGAGCCTGAAGTACTAACTGTTACCCCTTCTCCCACTGATGAGCTCCATACAGGGCAGAGATTTAGTTATGGTCCTGTCATCTATCAATCTATAGTAGCCTTTCTTAATTGTATAGGGTGGGGGATTTCTTTGGCTTTTTTACCCTTACTAGCTACGCAAGTGATGGAAATGAGCGCCACTCAGGTTGGTGTGCTTTTTACTATCCAAGGGATTATTTCTATGGTGCTAAGCATCCCCATGGGAATGCTGGCTGACCGAAGGGGTAGAAAGGTCTTTATGATACTTGGTCTCCTAGTGGCTGGTTTGGCTATGGCGGGAATAGCTTATGCACAAAGCTTCAGCTGGCTTATCATATGCGGCAGCATCAGTGCTTTAGGCTGGGCAATGTTTGGTCCAGCAGCGGTGGCCTTACTATCGGACAGTGTACCACTTAAATGGCAAGGCACAGCCATGGGAGTCTATGGAGCAGTAGGTGAAAACACAGGGATTATCGCTGGGTCAGCTTTGGGAGGATTTATCTGGAGTGCATGGGGACCACGAGTAACCTTTTTGTTTGGCACTGTAGCAGCTGTCTTGGCAGCAGTGGTATGCTTTACTTTGGTAGGAGAGAGAAGCTTTAAAAAGTCATTATGAAAAAATTGAGTTAGAAAATAGCTAATGGACTGAATAAAATGGAATGTAACAGGTTGGCATTCTACGCTCAAAACGGGTTTTAGGCAACTAACATAAACGTTCCTTTTTAGCTCCATGATTTCATGTCTAGCCTTCAGGTTTAAAATATGGCGCACGTTTTTATATCTACATCGCGAGGCTCAGTATGAATCATTCCCGTATTACATAAATTGGCTTTTTGTTATTTAATGTGGGTTGTCCCTGCCCAGCCCCCTCACCTGAGCAGCACGGCAATCCGACGGTACCCATATCGGCTGTGACGGATTGCCAACTTATGTATCTCCTTGATTAGCATTGCCTCATCTTTACTCCGCCTGGCAATATACCTCACCAGGAATCTGGATAACCCCACAACTACACACGCCCGCCGCTCTGAACACTTGCCCTGCTTTGTCAGATACTTCACTATTGACCGCCGAGCGAGAGGGCTTACCATTTTTTTGAGTTGATCTTCTTTAGCATTTCAATATCTAATACCTGCACCTCCGAATACCTTCTTGTTTTCACTATCCTTGCCTCATGTAGTTATTTTGCAGGAATCTCGCATTTCAAGTGGTCCTATTGTCGGGGGCAGGCCAATTCTGTACCTCTGAATTGTTTGGCAACCACTTATTGTATGTTGTTATTCGATTTTCTCCATATCTTCCCCTGCAGTGGGTTGTGTTCTGCTATCAGAACCACACCTTGAATTTAGGCTTGGTTAGTGTAAGACCATTCAACTTTTAGTACCTGTCAGAGTGAATCTTCTTGACTCAAACCTACCGCCGATATGTTATCTGAGTTGTTGATAGTAAAGCCTTGACACTGCTAGAATTAATACTGGGGGTTACCGTTAGCCAATGGTGAGTCTGTTTAGTGTTATCAATGAGTTCCGAGGAGCTCTCGCCGCTGAAAACTGGCGGCAGTGGCAAGAAGAGCATGGAGGTATTGACAATCTGGAGAAGGGGTAGTGTAATGGTTAACAGTAATTAGTTTCTGCGTGAAAGAAATGGAGGTTTAAAAAAATGGTAAACAGAAGCAAAGAGGAAAGTAAGGAATATGTCCTCAAAATGGCTAAGGAACGCGATGTTAGGTTTATTAGGTTGTGGTTCACTGATATCCTGGGGTTTTTGAAAAGCTTTGCCATTACCGTGGGGGAACTGGAAAGTGCTCTGGAGGAAGGTATGGGCTTTGATGGTTCCTCAATTGAGGGGTTTGCCCGCATTGATGAAAGCGACATGATAGCTATGCCTGACCCTGATACCTTCCAGTTGCTCCCTTGGGGACCTCAAGAGCACCACACTATAGCCCGAATGTTCTGCGACATTTTAATGCCCGGCGGTGAGCCTTTTGAAGGTGACCCTAGATATGTCCTGAAGAAAAACTTAAAACGGGCAGCCGACATGGGTTATACGTTCTATGTGGGGCCTGAACTGGAGTATTTCTACTTTCAAGATTCCAAGGGAACTGAGCCTCTAGATCAAGGGGGTTACTTCGATATGACTCCCCTGGACGCAGCCACTGACCTGAGGAGAGAAACAGTTCTCACCTTAGAGGAGATGGGTATTGTTGTCGAGTATTCCCATCACGAGGCTGCTACCAGCCAACACGAAATAGACATGAGGTATACTGATGCCTTGACCATGGCTGACAATGTGATGACCTACCGCCTGGTGGTCAAGCAAATAGCCCTGAAGCATGGGGTCTATGCTACCTTCATGCCCAAGCCGGTTTTCGGCATCAATGGCAGTGGTATGCATGTGCACCAGTCATTGTTCGAAGGTGACCGGAACGCCTTCTTTGATAAGAATGATGAGTATAACATTTCTAAGATAGCTAAGTTTTATATCGCCGGACTATTAAAGCACGCGCTGGAAATTACTGCTGTTAACAACCAGTGGGTCAACTCCTACAAGCGGCTGGTTCCCGGCTATGAAGCACCAGTATATCTTTCCTGGGCGCGGCGCAACCGCTCTGACCTTATCCGAATCCCGGAGTATCGACCAGGAAGAGAAAAGGCTACTAGAGTGGAGTTCAGGTCTCCTGACCCTGCTTGCAATCCTTATCTTGCCCTCAGTGTGATGCTGGCCGCCGGACTGAAAGGGATTGAGAAAGAATACGAGGTGCCTGCTCCTGTGGAAGAAAACGTGTATGAGATGGCCGATGAGGAGAGAAAGAAGAGAGAGATTGAAACCTTACCTGCTAGCCTCTGGGAGGCTATCCAGCTTACCGAGAAGAGTGAGCTGGTGCGAAAAGCCCTTGGCGACCATGTTTTTGGTGCTTTTATCAAAAACAAGAAGATTGAGTGGGATCAGTACCGGACTCAAGTGACCGGATACGAGCTTAAGAAATACTTGTCGATATTATGAGTCGAATGTAGTTGCTATGTCAGGGCGGTTAGTACGCGCTGGCTGCGGGTTGGTTTGCCTTAGATCAATTCTCAAGGCTATGTATATTCCCATAACCACTCATGCCTAGTTTCGGTAAAGTCCAGAAACCATTACCATGGCTCTATGTAGGGCGAAAGTCCACTTTGTGTGATGAGCAATAGCAAGGCTGGATATTCTTCACATGCAAATATTTAGTTACACAGAACTCTAACTTGACCTGCCCCCATAAAGGATACCACTCTTTAAGTTAGAGTTACCGGTATTCTAGCCTCAGGAGCAGGTGGCCGATAACCTAACGAACTGTGAGGATGTACCTGATTGTACTCCTTCCGCCATGCTTCAATCAATACCTTCGCTTCAGTCAAAGTATAGAATACCTCTCGGTTGAGTAGTTCATCTCTCAGCTTTCCATTGAATGACTCTATGTAGCCGTTCTCCCAGGGGCTCCCCAGCTCTATGAACAGTGTTTTTACACCCAGCCGGTTTAACCAGCCTCTTACTGCCTTAGCTGTAAATGCAGGCCCATTATCCGATCTGATATGCCCCGGTAGACCCCTGAAGATAAATAGGTTAAAGATTTGATCAATAACGTCCTGTGAGCTGATGCTGCGCTTAACCAATATTGCCAGACACTCGCGGGTGTATTCATCAATGATCATCAATGATCGTCAGTATTCGAAAGGCTCTCCCATCAGATGTCCTGTCTATCACGAAATCATAACTCCAAACGTGATCCTTAAACTGTGGCTTCAACCTGATACAAGAGCCATCGTTAAGCCATAGTCTTCTTCTCTTCGGCTGCTTCTTCGGTACTTTCAGTCCTTTACTCCTCCAGATTCTTTCTACCCCCTTATGATTCACTTGCCACCCTTCCTGCCTTAACATGGCTATGATTCTCCGGTATCCGTACCTGCCATACTGAGTCGCCAGTTCGATAATAAGCGCCACCAACCTTTCTTCTTCATCACTTGATACGTGGTATACGTCGCTGTGTCTTCCTGACCTGATTGAGGACTATACATGCCCGTCTCTGTGAAACACCTAGCTTATCCTGAACCTGTATGATGACCTTGCGTTTTCTGGGCGGGTTTAGAAGTTTCCCTCCGTTGCTTCTTTCAGTATTGCGTTATCCAGTGACAGGTCAGCTACCAGCTTCTTCAGTTGGGCATTCTCTTTCTCCAGGCTCTTGAGCTTCTTTACCTGCTCAATACGGAGGCCGCCATACTCTTTACGCCAGCGATAGTAGGTATGTCCGGTGACACCAATCTTTCTGCTGGCTTCAGCGATAGGGATACCCTGGCTAATGTGGACATCGGCTTCCCTTAGCTTGTTGATGATCTGTTCCGCGGTAAAGTTCTTTCTGACCGTTTATCCCCCCTTTTTGTCCTTCTAGACTAACATTATAACTGGACTCCTTTTTGGGGGCAGGTCATAAGAGCAGCGTCAACTCCTAGTGAAAACATTCCCAATCCCTGGGAGATAGAAGCTGAGGCTGTAGCTATGCCCGTCAATACCCAGGCATATCTCAATCCTGACGGCTCAAAAGGCTTAGACAGTATTCAAGATTTCAAGCTCCATCTAGCCTCCGTTTACACGGCTATTGACATTCTCTTAATATAGTAAACTGCTACTTTATCGTTGTTTATTGACTTACAACACCTTCTATACTACAGTATAAGAGGGTTAAGTAAACCGGGTGACCGCTCGCCCTAGGCGGGAGGAAAGTCCGAGCTCCACCGGGCAGGGTGCTGGGTAACACCCAGGAGGGGCGACCCTACGGAAAGTGCCACAGAAACATACCGCCAGCGGCTGG
>SDBU01002994.1_pt1 | contig 21870 bp, 14 predicted proteins | sample 2277071 | NCBI WGS metagenome assembly SDBU01 (sample SAMN10397929, study PRJNA504765) | marine sediment metagenome | isolation source: marine sediment core GS08_GC12, 126 cmbsf | place: Arctic Ocean: Gakkel Ridge, Loki's castle | collected 2008 | reverse complement strand
ACAATACCTCCTGACGAAGGTATATATGGCAAATCATTCCTCTCATAATGGCTGGTTTTAATGTGACCCCTACTGGCCGGTTTTGCCCGACCGATGACATGAAAAGCGGCCGAATGCTATGAAAGTCTTGGTTCCTGTGACTTAGTGTATGATCTCACAGTTGCCCCGCACCGAATTTGGGGGGCAGGTCACTATGCCGATTCCTTGCTGTCTGGCCTATAAAGCTAAATGACTTTTTAAGACCACAACGCTTGGTGGTTTCAGGACACGATTCGTTAGTCAGAGAATATCCTCACGAACTAGATAACCGGTGATTGAACCTCTTTCAACGAGGAAGTCTAGAATTACCAGCAATTGATTTCTAACAACCGTTGAACTTCTTATCAATTTATGATTCAGTAAAGCGAATCTCCTTACCAGATTTTCAAGATAGTATAGAGTATTTGTTTCGAGCTTGGCAGAGGACAAGTCTGGGTTGTTGCAAATCATATTGCTAATCCACGTTATACCTTCTCTAAGAAAAGTGCTTCCTATCTCATTAAGGAGCTTTGCAAGCGAATCTAGAACAGCTGGATGATTACCCAATTCAGCTGCAATCTTTTCAAAAAAGTCTTTCTCTCTATCCTTTAGCGAACGCCATTCTTTTGCCTCGGGCTTCCAATATGGCCATGCCAAGAGATAATTATGTAGTATACCTGACACATAATGTGAAGACATCTGTAGATTACAGTATACAACAATTGGTGAGTAAAATGCATGCCATACGACCCAAAATGCCTCATAACTGCCAAGTCGATTTTCAGTACTTACAAACTCAGAAAAGAACTCTGCCGCTCCATCAGAAATTTGGAAATTCTCAACTAATGGAGATATTAGATCGGGGATTTCATCTACTGGAGAAGACAAGACGTAAAAGGCCAGTTTATGCCTGAGTCGATTCAAGACGTATGGACTCTGTCTTTCGTCATCAGTGTATTGATCTTGAGCAAAAAGTTTTGGAGCAACTATCGGGAAGAGGTTGTTAATGAATCGTTTACTAAATGAGCCTGCGGGATTAAGTTGTACGAGTTCGAAGGCAGTTGTTAATGCATCCAAATTGTATGTCGAAAGGTCACCAAGCTCCTCAAACTTACTGCAGTCTGAAAGTACCTCTTCAAGAAGTGACTCATGCTTTCCTAAGAAATGTTCTATGACACGTTTTTCGGAGTGCTGATATACACCACTTTCCATATCGGCTTTTCTGAGCTCAGACCGCGAGTCTCTGTATTTGGGTTCCAGAAGCAGATAGGTAATAAGGATAGCCTCTGCCGTGCTGTGATCAATATCCCATAATTGATGGAATATGGCCCATGCTGCCCTCCCAGCGATTTCATTCCAAGGGTTGAGGAGAATAAGAACCAAACTCTTCGCAATTAATCCTTGATCTTTTGGGAAGTGTTTTAGTAGCAACGGTAAAGAGCTAATCGCAGGATCCACCCCGTCTCCAACTTGGTATGAATAATCATCGGTAGAAATCGGGATTGAAGCATAATAGAGAATTACTTCCTTACAGAGAACTCTATCAGACTTCGTTAACTGCTCGCTATAATCTCTCAATAATACACTGCACGTGTATGCCGGAATAGAACCATTAAACAGAACATATGTCTCATCGGGATTATTACGCAACCCATCCAAAATCTCCTTCGTCTCTGAAAGGACTTGATCAGGACAGCCGTCATACTTGGATGGTGTATCATTAGTTTGGCCAGTATTTGAGAAGCGTTTTTCTGACCACACTTTCAAACTGACGTACTTCATTTTATCAGCGGTCTCTTCTAAAGAGGATTCGCTAAATTTCTTCAGGTCTGAATCTATTTCAGGATTAAAGCTAATTGCTGTTTTTCCATCCAGCTCCTCAACCTTTGGGGTCATTTTCCTTGAATCCATGCGCGCCATGAAGAGTCGCCAAGTCTTGTCGGCATCTGTTTCTTGTGATTTATCAGGCAACCCAGAGTAGTGTTCATCCCATATTGACCAAATGATACCTTGCCTCTGACTCACCTCATCGTTTGACTCTCCGTTCGCCTGGATTATCTGGTACCTTAAGGCCAGATGTTCCAAGCACTCTTTTCTATGAGGATCATCGCATGCGTTAATACGATCTGTCTCATGCATTTGGTTTTCAGCTCGAGTTGGAAATTGTTGTTTCAGCGCAAGTAAACTTCCCTTTTGCTGTTGGTCTAACAGGAGTCTGGATGCGTCGTATTTGAATATTTCCTTTGTCCTAAACAGAATGGCCGCAACCGAGAAGAGCTTGTATGGGAAAGCCAATACAATGCTTGTGACAACCCCGGTTATAGATGCTGACATTGAGTTCTTGAGTAACTTAATGCACCATTCTTGAAGCTCCTCGGCCGTAGCGGTTTTGGCTAAGTGAAGCAACCAACGTTCGAGAGCCATGTGAACAGATTCTAAAAGGCACGTTGAGACTTGCGTTCCTCTGTAGGCGTTCCAGAGACGGTTGCTAATATACTGCTTTATTACAGGTTGACCATCAATGTGAAGTAAGATTTCTTCGACTTCATTACCAATTTGTGATGTTCTATATTGTTCTGCTGCATCGTTCACAAACTCCACAATAAAAGCGATAGTCTGGTCTGGTGCATGTTGGAGAAGGGCAAAAATCGGAGTTTGCAGGGCACTCGCTGGGAAATAGTCTTGATGATATTCATCTGCAATGCCAAAGTATTGTTCAACACCAATGGAATGCCCACCATACCAATCGTCTTGCTTTGGGATGGCCTTCCACGACTTTTTGGCCAAATCAAGCACTTTCTGGGGCAAACATTTGGCAACCTCTACGCATTCTGTTATGGAAGTTAACATTGTCTGCAGTAATGCGTAGTATGGGTCTCGGTGATTTAGGTGCTGTAACTTAAGTACTTGCTCGAAGATCGTCTCTAATTCAGTTGTAACCTCGCAAGCGCCATAGAGTATGACCTTAACCGTCTGATCAGTTATTTCATCTCTTCTTGAATACCCAACTGCATTCTGCACGTGCATTTGGTCGTAATAGAACAAGGCGGTTTGGCTAGCTTGGCGAGTAGTATCACCCGCTCTGGATTTAGTCGTCCAGTCTAATAGCATCGGCAGCACTATGTGTATGTGCTTAAGCCCTAACTTGGACTTGTGTTTATTCACGAATGCGATTAAGGCATTCCATCCTTTACCAAACGGTTTAGTAAATAGGAACTGTAAGGCAAGATGGGATACTGGTCGAATACCAAGAAGATGCAAGAACTCCTCATCAACATCCTTACAAGCAAGTCTAAGCAGAAATATCAATCTAACAAGAAGTTGCTGATCATTCTCCAATAACTTCGTTTCATTATTCTGGATAAATGTTTCGGCGTAGTCCGATAACAGGGCTGCGACACAGGCTTCATCTCGCCAGAATTGCTCAATGGCTTGATCAGATAAAGTGGCCGAAAGTAGGGATTTTATCTCGGCACTATTGGAAGAAAGCTGTTCAGATACCCACAAACGAAAGGCGCGACGCATAGCCAAGGAAGTGCCAATCTGCTCGAAGAATGCGATGTAGCTGTCTGTCTTCTGAAACGCGCGATCAATTACTATCTCCAAAGCCCATTCTTCATAGATGTCATGAGTAATAAAATATCCACTGGCAGAGGCATCGTACTTGATAACCTCGTCACTCTCCAGGAGCGCGATGATTTCGCGATCATGTCCCTCAGGAGATATAAACATATTTCCTTGGATAGCTCTGGCCTGTGCCATTTTGAGAAACAGTTCTTCACGCTTAACATGAACGTTGTCTTTACGGTATGAATCCTTTGTAATTTGTGAAGACCATAGTAAATCACGGAAGTCACTATAATTTACCGTGCTATCAAAGGCAGTGTAATAGCGCAAGTACTCAGCAAGATAGAATGGATTCCTCAGTAACTTGTAAAGTCTGTGATTGCTAGGCAAAGAGAAATCGTATCTTCTGGACAGATTATTCAATTGTTCATAATTCAATTCATCGATTATTAGTGATTCGAATTGAACATCATAAGCTTCGATAAATTGAAATCTAAGATCACTGAGATAACCGTATCTTGCAGTAAGAAGCACGCTCCATTGGTTCTTTACCAAGGTTACTATAAACTCTTGGAACGCACTTTTATCCTGAATATCAGAGAGCTTTTCGGCTGAATCAATAACGACATATTTCGGAGTAACACCTTTATGTGCATCGACAAAGGAGGATAAAGTGAAATCGCCATAAGAACCGAGAAGGCGATTGATATGAGTAAGGTTGAACTCGGTGGCTTTAAATACGTACTTTGGTGTGCTCGGGTCGAGCGCGTCATAAAAGTCCCGGACTACTGCTGTTTTTCCTACTCCTGCAGTTCCTGCTATCAGGAGAATTGGTGTTTCTGACAATGCGTTTTGCAGTTGACGTAACTGATCGGAGCGATCAATCTTAATAGAATGGTCATTGAACGGGATGCTAGTTCTGATAGAAGCGAGAATACCTTCAGCATGTTGTTGTAATTCAGATATTAGCCCAAGTACTCCCTTCTCATTGCTAAAGAAGTGTTCGGCCAAATGCATGTTTTGCTTTAATGCCAGTTGAGCATCCAGATGGCTAGGTACTCGCCATTCGATATCAATTCCTTTATCAGATGCAGCTTTTTCGATTTCAGATTTGTATTTGGGGTCCTTCGTACCCGGACTACTGCTCTCCGTAAATTCCTGATTCAAATAGAAAAGAAGCCTATCAAGTTCTGGATTCTCTCTTTTGGCTTTCTTGATAGCATCAATTAGCTCACTCTTTTTTTCGCTCAGGCGGGCTTCAAAGAACTTGGCCTGGAACCCTACCAGATTTCCATCTTGTTCCAGTGGCTCAGTTTCTATGCCGGTTTGGTTCTTGTATGCGACTAGTCCAAGTGGTCTATTGAATTCAGCCAGAAACAGGTGGTAGCAGAGTCTCTGAAAAGACGCGTGCTCCTTTCCATCGAATTTGGCTTTGAAAACTCCCCAGTTAAGTTCTTGCATGACTCATCTCATTTGGTCCTACGGAGCCGTACGACGAACTGCGCTCCTAAAAGTTCTCCACTATATTCGCGCTTTACGCAATGATACAGTATCATGTGTTGTCACTTGTCACACAGTTAGGACCTTTGACTGCTCATTCTCATTAGTGTGATGTACAGCCATTAGCTTGATGTGTTATTCCGATCCGGTTGGATAAGGGCCTATCGACGTGCCTTCATCCACCAGGTCATCAATTGTCCCTTCAGGCTTCTTAGGAAGTGCGTAGGCACCGTGTAAGTAAGCCAAGGCAGTTCCTGTGGCAACTGCATCAATGTAATGTCCATCAACATCCTTGTTCATCGTAAGTCGCCAATCCTGACCTCTCTCATCTGTGTAGTAGAATTTGACTTCCTTATTAAAATGGAAATCAGCTTCACGATGACGGTGGTCCGCATAATCAAAGACGAGGTAAGCAGGACCGGTTGGCGTAATTCCCCCAATCGTGCCCTGAATCCACGTCGTAGCTACGACCAATTTGCATTGATACGCGCTTGGAGTACGTTGTTGCTGACCTTCATTCAAGAAGTCCGGTATGCTTTCGTTCTCAAAATACCGGTATCTTCCTGGTGATAAGGCACCGGCTGCAGAATCGAAGAAGTGTGGATTATTGAACAATCTTGGATGGTTTGCCATAACTCTCCTCCCTACTCATTCCCTTCTACTACTGCATTTTCCTCTGGTGTGGGGTAGTAGAGTTCAAAAACAAGCCCGCCAGTCTTCTTTTCATACTCGCTGCCTCTCCTTTGTTCTGTTTGATTGGTTATTCTACAAGCCTCTATTCAGGAGTCGTAGTCTATTGTTCTTTGCTTTGTATTCTTGAACCTGACCTTTTTGCACCAAAACTCCGACGTTTCGCTTTACCCTCTTTTCGAGTTCTAAGCGCGGATTGCCACGGGTAATAATACCAAGTTCCTTCAGAACACGTTTAGTCAGAGATTTTGTGGTGCACGTATTATTAGGGCAATTTGCTAGTGCCGAAATAATGCCGTATTGTATCAAACTTGCTGATATGTTTTTTGAATGTCGTTTACCCTTGTGATCCCCGTTTGCGGAAAATAAGTCTGGACGATCCCTCTCTTCTTTGCTGTTTACATTCTTGCTATAATAGTTCTCGCTATCATCACCCATATCGCTGTCATCGTAAGACACACCCGCCATACTTGCGGGTAACTCTTCTCTCTTGCGTTTCTCTTCTTCCCATCTATGTTCTGGATATATTTTAAGTCTATCCAGTTCCTCCCAAAGCGGCTGAAGTGCTGTGTCCGGTTTACGATAGAACTGGCTTCCCCATATGATTGAGAATCTATAGCCACATCTCTCCAACTGACGCTTTCGCTCCATATCCTTGTTAAACCGATCTGGACCATGCCATTTATCTCCATGACACTCGACGGCCAGTCCACCTTTTAGCCCTTCAACGTAAAGGTCAATTTTGCGATTCGCTACTTCATGTTGGGGTATAATTCGATATCCTCGTTCCACGATTCTTAAGAACACATCAACTTCAAACCAACTATCAAAAGGTTCAGGTGGCTTTACTTGGTCTCGCCTTTCGCTTATCGCCAGTCTTCTAATCTCTTCTATGTCATAATCACCTACCCGGGTTTGCTCCACTGTTGGATTAAGACAATGCTCCAGTAGGCGATAACGCAGACATTCAGTCCTAAGATCATTTAGTGTTGGCGAGTGAAACAGCCACAGTTGGTCTTTAGCGCGACTAGCCGCTACATTGAACCTTCGCTGTGTCTCAGAGTCACGAACCATACGACATGTTCTTCCATCCTGTGGAGCGTCCACCATACTCAGAAATACTACATTACGCTCCCCGCCCTGAAAGTCGTAAGGGCTGCCACATAAAAGCCTTCGATTCTCCATCTCGTCAGCACCAACTTCTTTCATAAGAAGTTTGGCTATCAGAGATGTCTGTGCATTTCCCAGAAGACTGATAACTCCAAAGCTCTTCTCGTCATAAGCCGGGTCCTCCAGACACTGAACCACCTGTTTCACTATGGCTTCAGCTTCTGGTTTGTTTTCTATATTTGGAGACTTTCCAGTGCGATAACCTTCAGCCACAAGTGTAGTCTTGCAAGGTTCTAAGCGATCCGCACCAAACTGACGAAGTGGAATAAGAGGTTCGGTGCTGTATGACAGTCGGTTTGAGAATTGGATTATTTCTGGCATACAGCGAAAATGCTCTCGTAGGCGAACCCTGCCAGGAAAGCGCAACTCTGCTAGGGAGAAGAAACTGCCCTCTAAATCAAATGCCTCTCTATGGGGTATATCTTTGAGATGCATTTCTTGGAGTCGAGTTACATCATCACGATTGATTCCTACGTGAACCGGTGCAATTTGTTTGTCATCTCCGACTACGACGATCTTGGTGCCAATGTAGTTAAGCAAGATCGCTTCAGGACCAGATTGGCTGGCCTCATCGATAATAACAAGATCGAAAAGGCCCTTTTGGGGGCTCGTAGTTTGAACCACCTGATACAAAGGCATCACCCATGCAGGGATAGCACTTCGACATTCCGCCAGTTTTCGCCGAGCTTCTTCACGATACCGTTCTGCATGACGGCCAGTTCCACCCCTGATTTTCTTTACAGCCTGCATCCAGGCAATCAGCGCTTGCCGTTCGAACTCTCCTAAACCTGTCATGCAATGTTGCCACGACATTTGGGCTGCCATTTCTTTTAGGACTTTGCGTTCATCAATTTCACATTGTTCAAGCATCTTTCCAAGTTCAGCAGCACGATTATCACCGCACATTTCGGTCAACCAGCAATCTGTTCGCGCCCAGTTACAAGCCATCGGGAATGTGCTGAAACGGTTCTCCCATGCGACTTCATGAAATGTCTTCTCATACTCTGAAGCGGTTTTTGGAGCGAAGTCAATGAATCGTTGTAAGGACTCTCGCGTGACTTCATACCTTCTTATCAACTCACCAGTACTCTTAATCGCGTCATATGCCTGCTCATACTTGACCGTATCTCGCTCACGAATAGCATCAAGTATCAACCGTGTGTTTGGATGAGCATCATCATATTTCACAATTCCTGAAACTTTGTGATCTAAGGGATCGAATTCAATAGTTGCGGCGCGGAGCTTCTCATCACTGTCTACTGCCTCCAAAGCATCGCAAAAAGATTCTACTTCGTCTCTCAGATGCCAGTGTGGCGAAGACAGACCTGTGTGCTGAGAAATGATGTTCTTCAGCTCCTGTACGGTGTGATGCATCGCTATTGCATCCCGGAGAGGTTCACATAAGTCTTGGTACGCTGCAATCCTTGCTGCATAATTGCCATCAGGTGGTGTAGTATAAGCCTTCCATTGACCATCCAATTGGCACAACAATCTATCGTATTTGAGCCATTCAGTTAATTGATTGAGGGTCGCCACAGCTTTGCAGGGAGATCCCTCCACACGAACCGATTTGACCAAAAACCAAGCATCCTTTACAACCTTTGCCTTGAATAATCCTAGGTATTTCAACCCCTTACCACTTTCGAGATGATCTTTGAGGGACCGTGCCTGAAGTGCTACGTCGGAGTAGTCAAGACCCTCTATTCCTACAATGCGAAGTGCAGAGACTTCCTGACACCTATCTGAAAGTTCCTTCACATGTTGGTCTGTTATTTCAAGCAAATGTCGCCACACTCTGTCTTGATCAGCGGCAATCTCACGTGCTGCACGATCAACCCAACCGTGAATGTGTTTTGCTAGTTCGTCCATACGACTGACCAAGCTTCTCGACAGGCCCAATAGCCGCACCCTTGTTTCAGGACCTAGTCCTTTTAGCGATTCGTAACCGGGATAATTTCGTTTGTGCTCTATACCCGCATGGAAATCAAGGGCTTCTTTTTCAGAATCAGAGAGTGCTTTGAATTGAGAAGGCGGAATCAGGTTGTCTGCAGGCATATGCCGCATCTTGATCTCGCGTTTTAGATCATTTGTCATCATTCTGTCGGTCTCAAGGAGTTCGATGAGTACAGATGTTGTGAGACTATTTGCGATAGTAGGATTGGGGCGATCTACAAACCATTCAAATATACTCCTTTCGGCGTTAATCTGAACAGCAATCTTCTCCAGCGTTCCGCTATAGCTATCAGAAATATCCGTGTGATGATATGTATCTGCTTCACGGCAAGCAGTAAGGTCTCCTCGGAGTCTTGCCTGATCTCTACGTATCTGATCTAATCGTTTTCTTAGGTCATCCAGTTTTCTACCCGTATGTCTGGAATCCCAGCTAATCTTTCGCTGAGTTATACCTTGAACTGATCGCTCAAGCGATTCCTGCGCCTTAGGCCCTGAACCCAACCACATGACACACAATTCTCTAATCTCCTCCGGTAGCATTTCCGAAAGCACTTCTAAAGCTCGAGGAGTTTCACTTGTAACTAGTATGCGCTTTCCTTTAGCAAGTGAGTGAGCGACCAGATTTGAAATTGCATGAGATTTACCTGTTCCAGGTGGTCCTTGGACCAAAATACCGAGGTTATTTTCTATTCGTTGCGCAATCTGTCTCTGTTCATTATTGGAAGTGAGAGGAAAGTATAGTTCGTTGTCATTGTCAACAACTGGTGCCGGATGCATGTGAGGCTCGGCCTCTTCGGGTTGATCCTTACTATCAATAATCTCCACTAGGCCCCGGATACCATCTGGAACTTCACTACCACTCTCAAGTTGCTCCACAATCATGGCATAGAATTCAACGAAAGACCTTCTTGTGCGCTTTCTAAGAATCACAGTGGGAGAAAAATGAAGTTGTGGAGCATCGGAAATGTTAGAAGGCTTAGACAGACTTCTATCATAAATACTTCTGGTGGAGATACCGTTAGCAAGCGATTTCAGTACGGTCTCGAGACCAGATCCGTCCCATGGTTCACCGTCAAGCTCATTTACCATCTCCTGAATTGCTTGTTGGTCCCTAACACTCGGACGATCGTCGTTTTCTAACATATCGATCTCAAGCCTTGGCATTGGTCCTTCTGCAGAATGAGAGACACTCATAATTCCTCTCACGCTGTCGAAACTGACTCTGGCTTGAATTGACAGAAGCGGATGACGTACATCTCCACTCTTGGGAGTACGCCACAATAGAAAGCCAAGACCTACTATAACCTCATACTGCTCACCTAGTTTTTCTGATCTTTGGTAGATGGTATACAGACTATTGTAAACGTCTTGGATTTTTTGAAGACACCTATCCTCATCAGCCCACGGTTTCCATTTTTCGTCTGTATACTTCATCCACAGTTCGAAAATGTTAGCATGGTCATCTAAGGCTAGAACCTCTGTTATCTCCTCCCCTGTTTCGGGATTAGGATCATGGGTGATTGTGATTTGGTCACGCAATCCAGGTTCATCGAAAGCAGAGTCAGACACTTCAGTTTCTTTGATCCACTGCTCCAATTCATCCGGAACCTCAGGTGGACTTTTCAAAATTGGTTTGTGAACTTCAATCCAAATACTCTTTGTCTTGTTCTTTTCATCTTCTGCCTGAGGCCACAAATCCCATGCAATACAATGGCAGTGTTTTTCCTCTGGAATATCTGAGAACCAAAGAACCTCATCGTACTTTGCGATATCCTTGGTGTGCGTTGTTCGAAGCTTCTACAACTCTTTCAGGTAGGTAAAGAGTCTAATCGCTTTGTCGCTTACTGAATTCATCTTGAACTAGACACCGCTACTTGATTCTCTTACTTTTTGAAAGTCGAATTTCGATTGATTCAGTAACCCAATCTTGAATGGTCTTGCTCTTTTCAGCAACCTCCACCTTCAGTCTCTTATGCAGTTCATCCGTCAGACGAACGTGAATCATTCTCTCCCTCTTCACCGGTAATTTCGTTCTTGCCATAGCTACCTTAGACTCTTCTCCAATGCGATTGAATTTGTTACAAATATAGCTAAAATACAATCACAAACGCAAGAAGAACTGTTTATACCGGACTATATTGGTGTCACAAAAAGAGCTTGAAGAGCAGGAACAGCAGATAATAAGGGAAAACACCAGACACTGTATTCCCCGTAAATAACTACTATTACTACAGGTTAGTGTCTGGTGCTATCTGTTGTTCGGACTATTGAACAGGCTCATAACCCTAAGGTCAGAGCCTTACATTTGTCCTGGTCCTCGGGCCGAATTGGTCAGACTCGAATCTGCCAGTTCTATCTCAGTTCCCTCAACTCGATACGTTTGGCACTCTGCGTCGAAAGACCAGTGAAATCCTACTGCTGGCAGGATCGTAGACGACTGATTCTAGTAGGTCGTGCACGAGTCGCGCTTTCTCGCCTTCGGACAATACGTCCCACAATGATCCAAATCGTTCGAGGACAGCGACCAGGTGCTCCTTGTCGACGGTCTCTGATTCAAGCTGACCCAGCTCCTCATCGAGTTCGGCCAGCCGTCCCTCGGCCTGACAAACACTTCCCTCCGCCCTTCTCAGCTGGTCACCGATCTTGGTCAGCGGTGTATCGCAGAAATCAATCGTGGCCACGAGCTTTTCAATCTTGTTTTCCGACTGCCGCCGCTTTCCGACTAGTTCCTGCCGTTCCTGCTCTAGTCTTGCCTGCTGCCGGTCTCTATGCTCTACGGTTTCAGCGAATGCCTGCTGCACCAACTGTGGATCCTTCCCGATCTGCTTGATCATCTTGGCAACGTGATCCTCGATCTCCTGGGCGGGCAACGGGCGCGTGTCGCAGGTCTCTCTGCCCTGCTTCTGCTTTGTTGTGCAAAGGTAATAGCGATAGAGCTTGTTCGTCTTTTTGGCATAGGTGTGGGCCATGGCGGCTCCACAGTTACCACAGTGCAAGAGCTTCTTAAGTAATGCGTGCTGGTATCGGTAGGATTTCCCCCCGGCGTGCCGATTGTGCTTGATCAACTCCCGCCCGAGAGCGGAAGCGATGCGTTCCGCAATTGGCAAGTCCTCCAGCCAGTCTTTTCAGTCTCGGCTATCAACTAGGCGTTTGCTGGAGTGACTTCCCTGAAATAGGATTCGTGTTCGCCTCATAAGTACCCTCGAGCGCACCTAACATTAGGCGTTACCCGCGCTGCTTGTCCGCATCGGTTGGACGCCCTTGCTGGGCATCGTGTTTGTTCTGCCTAAAGGAAGTTAAGCCACCAGCCAAGAAGCACGAGGCAGCGATCACAAAAAAAACGTATTTGACTGTCAAATGTGGGAAGGAATCGAAGCCAACCACGCGCAAAGCGACCTCAGCGCTTTCACCAAGAAGCCACGCGAGATTGCCAAAGACTAGCAGAACAACGACCCTAATCAACCTGTTCTGGATTGCTCCACCACCCGATTTCCTAAACTGAGAGTAGGATGCAACCAGCAACACTGCCGCTATTAGGTACAACACCAAAACAGCCGCCGTAGCCGAAGCTGAATGCTTTGTGGTTTCGAAAAGGAGGAAGGAGACTACCCATGAGGCGTTCGCTGCACTCAGTAGGGTCAGCCCGTTTGCTATACTGTAACGGTCCCCACTTCTCGAAAAGAAGTTTGCGAAGAACATCTCGCTTGCCGGTGAGATTATGGACCCCAAGAACGCACCCACAATCATGAAAACCAGTGCCAAACCCAATTCATCCACTTCCGATCACCACCTCCTTGATTCTCATACCCAACACAATGCTGCATGTGCGTTTTTCACGGCAACTTATTCTGCCAAAGAGTCAATGTCAACTAGAGCCGCGAGGAAGCTGCGAACTCGTGACCACACTTTAGCGACCTGATTCCATTTTGTTAAAGCACGGTTAGCGGGGCAACCGCATTCGGGGTCTTTCTGAGATCATGATCTAAGTCACAGGAACCGAGATCATCGGCCAGTTTGGCGCGGTTTCCATCAGTTCGTGGTCAGTACGAAACAAGGACCAGGGATGGGGATCATTTATCGTGTAAACCAACGTTTCGCTAACATACAACGAATGGGCGGGTTACATGGCTGGATCGGGATAAATCCCAATCACCGTGATATGTTCTTGAGTAGTGGAGTTCGAATAGGGTATCAGATAGCTCCCGCGGCTGGACTTGAACCAGCGACCCGCTGATTAACAGTCAGCTGCTCTACCAACTGAGCTACACGGGAGTACAGTCGAAACCTCTAAAAAACCGCTTTCAGTATATCTGTTTTCGGGTGACTGTCAATGCTTTTTTACCGCCCACCACCAGCAGCCAAACATTTTGAAACAACTTTTGCCCGACCAAATCGTATATTTTCTTCAGAAGACTAATAGCCACCTGCAAGGAGTTGGTATGCATAAACGACTATATCGATCCACCACCAGCAAGATCGTCGGCGGTGTCTGTGGCGGGTTGGGCGAGTATTTCGACGTCGATCCGGTCCTGGTGCGAGTCGTAACCGTCCTGGTATTCCTGGCCACCGGTTTTGGGATTCTGGCCTACATTATCGCCTGGATTATCATCCCCAAGCGGCCACCCGAAGTAGCGCCGATTCCCACCGACCACGAGTACACGCCCTGGAACAAGTACCTGCCGGGAATCATCCTCATGGCTATCGGCGTCATCCTGCTGGTACGCGAAAACTGGTTCTGGTTCAACTGGGATGAGTTCTGGCCGGTAATCCTGGTCGTCGTGGGACTGCTGTTGATATTCCGGCGTAACCGCCAGCCTGAAACAGAGCCGGAATCAGCCGTAGATGTCTGCCGGCAGCCGAATAACACTCAGAACGGAGGTGTTACCTCATGACTCCGGCACGCTTTCGATGGGGAATGTTTTTAATCCTGCTGGGAGTTTTGCTGCTGCTGCGCAATACCGAAGTGCTCAATGACAACTTCTGGCCCGACCTGCTGATCTGGTTCCCGGTAGTGCTGATTGCCGTCGGTATCGAGAAAATCTTCTCCAAAACCAGAGTCCGATTCATTTCCTATCTGACATCGGTCGGATTGTTCCTGGGAGGTTTGTACATTGCCGCTTCCGGCAGCCTGAACGGGTCCGAAGGCAACTTTTTCTCGGCCTCGACCTACCGACAGGAGATTGATCCCTCCGTTCGGACACTGCACGCAATTTTGGAACTGGACGAAACCGACCTGACTATCCGTGACTCCGGTGAGGATGGGCTTTATGCCCGTTTCGACAGCTTCACTCGCAAACCCAAAATCACTTACCGGGTTCGAGACAATGAAGCTACCGTTACTTTCATCAGCCGTTCTCAACGTCTTCTGGGCGGGGCGATAGTAATCAACACTGATGACACCCAGGACTGGTACCTGCGGTTCCCGGAAGGGATACCGTTGAATCTGGAATGTACCGGCGATGGGGCTGATTTGCACCTCAACCTCTCAACGACCCCCCTGCAGAAACTGAAACTGATGGCTGATGACGCTCGGGTCTACCTCAAACTGGGTGATCTCCAGCCGTATGTGAAAATCGATATTGTCGGCGAAGATTCCAACTTGCGACTGCGCGTGCCCCACGGCGTCGGTCTGAAGGTACTGGGGCAAAACTACCGCTCCTATCTCAGTCGTATTGGACTGGTCAGCGATGATGGCGGCTTTGTGACAGACGGTTTTGATTCCACCGGTAATCACATAGAAGTCAACCTCGATGATCGGCTGGGATCGCTGTCAATCGACTTCTTCTAAATGAGGATTCTTACAGACAATTCCAGAGCGGGCGGCAGAAGCCGCCCGTTTTCTTTGAGGTTGTGGCCAACAAACAAGTTGACATGCCGTGCCGGTCCGGTTTCCTTGAAAGCAGAAAGCAATATGTCGATCAGCCAAGGGGAGATTATGATAAGAGCAATGCAATTCCTGCCGTTAGCACTGTTATCGGTGCTGCTGTTGGCCACCTGTGCGGGAGATCAAGAATCAAAGACCCGGACATCAGCCTCAGTTGTGCAAGTGGGTATTGACGCCACTTACCCGCCGTTTGAGAGCATCAATCCGGCCACCGGCCAGCCGGCCGGTTTCGACGTCGACCTCATAAGAGAAATCAGCCGACTAAACGGCTGGCAAATGGAGTTTGTGACGACGTCGTTTGACAAGATCGTGGACGGTCTGACGACCGGCGAATTCGATATCGTAATCTCGGCTATGACCATCACTCAGCAACGGGCGGCACTGGTTGATTTTAGCGACGCCTATTTTACGGCCGGTCAGTCAATCGCAGTACCTCTGGAAGACAGCAGCATCTGCGGCGCGCAGGACCTGACGGGAAAGAAAGTAGGGGTACAACTCGGCACTACCGGCGAGATGATGGCACAAGGCATGGAAGGTCTGCACGTATTCTCCTATGACAACATTGGTCAGGCCTTTGACGATCTGGCCGCCGGTAATCTCGATGTCGTTCTGAACGATTACCCGACCACCAAGGCTCTGGTCCAGCAACTCGGCACGGCCAAAATCGTCGGGGAGATAATGTCCGAGGAGCAGTACGGCCTGGCCGTTCGCAAAGGCGATACGGAGATGCTTCAGAAAATAAACCGGGCACTGAAAGAAATCAAAGACAGCGGGCGCTTCGACAGCATCTATGCTCGCTGGTTTGGCGATCTGCCTCCCAGATCGGTTACTGCTGATTCCGTCGGTTCTCCCTGACTCGCCCGGCCACCGGCTAACCGACATCGACCGGCATTTTCCGATTGCCTTCAGCCCCGGCATGGAGTAGTATCGTTGGCATGACCGCCGACAGAAATAATCACACCTTTCCGGCCGGGATGATTATCGCTATCGATGGACCGGCCGGGTCCGGAAAATCAACCACTGCCCTGTTGGTGGCCCGGCGGCTGGGTTACCGGTATCTGGACACCGGCGCCATGTACCGAGCTCTGACATACTACGCCCTCAGCAATGGTATCGACCCGGCCGACGAGCGCCGCCTGGCGGCCGCTGTTTCGGAACTGAAGCTCGATTTCGACAACCGCCAGGGCAACAACCGCGTCTTGATTGACGGCGTTGATATCTCGCGGCAAATTCGCACCCCTGAGGTAACGGCCCATGTTTCGGAAGTATCAGCACACCGGCTGGTGCGCCGGGCAATGGTGGCCAGGCAGCAACTATTGGGAAAAGACGGTTCCCTGGTGACCGAAGGGCGAGATACGACCACCGTTGTGTTCCCCGAGGCTCAAGTCAAAATCTTCCTGCAGGCCACGATCAACGAACGTGCCCGCCGGCGCCTGAGCGACCTTACCGAACTGGGGATAAAAAGCACACTGGAGCAACAGGTTGCGGAAATCCGGCGACGGGATGAGTTTGATTCCAATCGAGCCCATTCCCCGTTGACCAGGGCCGAAGATGCGCATTTGCTGGATACAACCGATCTCACCATCGAACAGCAGGTCGAAAGCATCGTGTCCCTGGCACAGGCAGCGGCCAGGAATCGATGAACGTCCCCTACTACATTGGCTGGAAAGCATCACGCATCCTGTTCAAAATGGTATTGAGAGCTCACGTTTCGGGCCGGGAAAACCTCCCTCCGACCGGTGGTTTCATTCTGGCCTGCAACCACTTATCCTACTATGATCCCCTCTTTGTCGGCTGCTGGGTGCCGCGTGATATCTATTATTTTGCCAAGGAAGAACTGTTTTCAAACCGTGTTTTTGCCGGCTTTCTGAAACGGGTAAACACACTGCCGGTGCGTCGGAGCACCATTGACCGTCGGGCTCTCAAGACTGCTGTCGCTACCGTCAAAGCAGGCAACGGACTGACAGTTTTCCCCGAAGGAACCCGAGCCCGCCGGGGGGAACTGCTCCGCCCAAAACCGGGCGTGGGTGTTATCGCCAGGCAGGCCGAGTGCCCGATTGTTCCCGCCTATCTTTCTGGTACCGACAAACTTCGCCGTTGTTTGTGGGGTCGGCAGCGACTCCGTTTGATCTATGGCAAACCGCTGTCGACGCAATGGGTAAAGTCGTTTCCGATCGGTAAAGACGGCTACCAGGAAATCGCCCGCGGCGTCATGACCGAGATTGCTCGCCTGAAAGAAGTGATCATGGCCGAACAACAATCAGACATGGCTGGCGGCAGACCGTTGAAATAACACTCCTCCGGGGGAATAATTCGCTTGCCATTTTCCGATAATATTGTATATAGAAAATCTGCCGCTGAATCCCCGAGGGGTTTTTGGCGGCAAGTATCTGATGGTTTCCCACCGGGAAAAATCCAAACCATTAGATCGATTATATAAGGAGGTTCTCATAACCTGATGGCAGAGGCCAAAAAGACGGCCACCCGGCCAACCACAACAATTTCCAAACGCAAGGCGACAACCGCCAGAAAAACCAAAAAGGTAAAAACCAAGATCACCTCATCGGCGGCGACTGAAGCAGCTGCAAAAGAGGCCGCAGTACCTCAACAACTGCAACGCGAACGGGTGATTACCACCCGTCACAGACGTGTCGCCGAAAAAGCTCTGGCCAGGGAGACTATTACCCCCGAGCCGGTTGTGCTCGATGTCGGCAAGATACGCATTACCGACGTCGCCGGTGTCGTCTACGATCCCGAAGAGTACCAGGCCATGGTCGAGATGTACGACGCCACCATCCGGGACATTAAGGAAGGTGAGGTCGTTGCCGGCCGCGTGGTCGGTGTCACCCGCAATGATGTGCTGGTGGATGTCGGCTTCAAGTCGGAAGGGATTGTCGACATCGATGAATTCGGCACGCCGCTCAATATCAAGATCGGCGACGTACTGGAAGTCTACCTGGAACAGATCGAAGACTCCCACGGTCAATTGATTCTGTCCAAGCAGAAAGCCGATTTCATGCGGGTCTGGGAAAAGATCCGCGAGGTGCACGACTCCGGTGGAACCATTGAAGGCAAGGTAGTGCGCCGCATCAAGGGTGGCCTGGTGGTGGATATCATGGGCGTCGATGCCTTCCTGCCGGGATCGCAGGTGGCGCTCCGCCAGGTGCCGGATTTCGATGCACTTATCTCGCAGACAATGGAAGTACGCATCATCAAGCTCAACAAGAATCGACGCAATATCGTGGTGTCACGACGAACCGTGCTGGAGGAAGAGCGGTCGAAGATGCGCGAGACGCTGCTGAACGAGATTTCCGTCGGCCAGGTACGCCAGGGTGTCGTCAAGAACATCACCGACTTCGGTGTCTTCATCGACCTGGGCGGTGTCGACGGTCTCTTGCACATCACCGATATGTCCTGGGGGCGTATCCGCCATCCTTCCGAAATGGCCTCTCTCAGCGAAAAGATCGACGTGAAAATCCTCGACTTTGATGAAAAAACTTCCCGTATCTCCCTCGGCCTGAAGCAGATGACTCCCTACCCCTGGGAAAACATCGAGCAGAAGTACCCCCTGGGCAAGAAGATCACCGGCCGGGTCGTTTCCATCACCGACTACGGTTCTTTCGTGGAACTGGAAAAGGGTGTTGAAGGACTCATTCACATCTCCGAAATGTCCTGGACCCAGCACATAAAACATCCGTCCAAGATCATGAGTGTCGACGATCGGGTGGAAGCGGTGGTCTTGTCGGTGGATAAGGAAAACGAGAAGATCTCGCTGGGAATAAAGCAGATGGAACCCGATCCCTGGTTAACCATCGAAGAAAAGTATCCGGTCAACATGGTGGTCACCGGAAAAGTCCGTAATCTGACGGCTTTTGGCGCCTTCGTGGAACTGGAAGAAGGAATCGATGGACTGGTGCATATCTCGGATATGTCCTGGACCAGACGTATTCAGCACCCTTCCGAGGTGCTGAAGAAGAGTGACCGGGTCGACGTCAAAATCATCAAGATCGACCACGACAACCGCCGCATCTCTCTTGGCTATAAGCAGCTCCAGGAAGACCCCTGGCCCCAGATAGCCCGGAAATACGCGAACGGAACGGAATGCCTGGGGAGCGTGTGTAAAGTCCTGGATCGCGGTGTGGTAGTCAGTCTCGACGGTGACGTGGAGGGGTTTGTCCCGGTTTCACAACTGGGCCACAAGAACCTGACTGACCCCACCGGCATCTTTAACGAGAATGACCAACTGCCGCTGCAGGTGATTGAGTTTGATCGTAACCAGCATAAGATCGTGCTTTCCGTAGCAGCTTATTACAAAAAACGGGAGCGGACCGAGCTTGACCAGTTCCTCCAGAGTCATCCGTCAGAGACCACACAGTCAATGGCTGATGTAATGCCGGAGGAACTCAAGCAGGAGACAACCGCCGCCGATCAGCCGGCAGAACCGGTCGAGAGTCCAACCCCTGAGTCTCCTGCGGCCGCAACACCTGCCGCCGAAGCACCGCCTGAGACTGAAGCCGAGGCGGCACCGGCTGCCGAAGCTGATACTGGTGAAACGTCCCCGACGGAGGAAACGTCCCCGACGGAGGAAACGCCCTCGCCGGAGGAAACCTCCCCGACGGAGGAACCGCCTGCCCCTGATACCCCGGCTGAGGACGAACCGAAGACGGAGTAAAGAAGGCTCGGCATCTCTGACTGAAGGTACAACCGGTAGAATCCGGATTTCGCCTGTCGGCCCCGTGGCCGACCGGCTTTTTCATGCCACACAGTGAAACTCCGGACTGCACCGGCACAAGAGTCCTTGCCTTTCGGTACCGACATCCTTATTTATGCCTTGATGTTCCGATTGATTGACAAGTGCCCGATAGATCTGACCTCTGAATTGTCGTCCCGGGGTTATCTTCCGGCACAGGCCGCCCGGTTGCTCGACGAGGGCAAGTACTCAAGCTCAGTTGAAAGCTGCAAAGAGCACCTGGGACAACATCCGCATTCGGTTTCCGGTCTGCTCATCTACGCCCAGGCTCTTCATCGGGCGGGACAGATTGAAACCGCGGCCGAGCAGTACTACCGGGTGCTGGCGATCGATCCTGACAACCTGGTGGCATTGAAGAATCTCGGTGATATCAGGTTTGCCGGCGGTGACCAGGTCAGCGCTCTGGCCAATTACAGCCGCATTCTCGAAATCGACGCTCACTGTCGCGGTCTGAAGTCGGATGTGAAACGGTCAATTCCAACCGCCCAAAAGACAATTGCGCCAGCCCGGTTGGCGGCAGCCCCCGTTGAAAACGAAACTCCTGCCAGGTCAAACAGGATTCCCTTTTTTACTGAGACCATTGGGGATATTTACCTGGCACAGGGGCACGCCGGGCTGGCGGCAGAGGTTTACCGCGTTGTCGGCGCCGGGAACAATGACACCCGACTGAGTGAAAAACTCGCCTTAGCTGAAAGCAAAATCAAGGATAAGGAACTTAGCCATGTCGACTCTGAGAATCAATAACCTGAAAAAGAAACTCAAATCCGACAATCTTGACGGGATGATCGTCACCCATCTCGACCATATCCGTTATCTGACCGGTTTCACCGGCACTGCCGGTCTGCTGGTGATAGGCCCGGGTGGAGTCGATTTCTTCACTGATTTCCGTTATACCGACCAGGCCCGACAACAGGTAAAGGGAGCCAAAGTGTCGATCATCAAACAAGACCCCATCGACAGCCTGAAGGATTTCCCGCGACTCAACACTCGACGTTACCGTTATGGATACAACAGCGAATACCTGACCGTTGCCAGGCTGAACAAACTGGGCAAAGTTCTTCCGGACGCGCTTTTGGTGCCGGCGGACAAGCTCATGGCTGATCTTGGCTGGGTAAAGGAGAAAAACGAGATCGCCAGTATTAAGAAAGCGGTGTCTATCTCGGACCTGGCCTTCGAGCGAGTACTGAACCTGGTAGCACCGGGCATTCGGGAAAGAGAACTGGCAGCGGAACTCGAGTACCAGATGATGATGCTGGGCGCTGAGAAACCGGCCTTTGAAACCATTGTGGCTTCCGGCTACCGTTCGGCGCTGCCGCACGGAGCGGCTTCGGCCAAAAAAGTCAAAAAAGGCGAATTCATCACCTTTGACTTCGGAGCCACCGTCGACGGTTATGTCTCAGACATGACGCGCACTATCGTTGTCGGGAATCCGACATCAAAACAGAAAAAAATCTACCAGATTGTTCTGAGAGCCCAGAAAGCGGCCATTAGAAAGGTCAAGGCCGGCGTCAGCGGCAAAGCAGTCGATGCCGCCGCCCGGAGTATTATTGAGAGGGCCGGCTATGGCAAGAATTTCGGCCACGGTACCGGTCACGGAATAGGGTTTTTCGTCCACGTGGGACCGCGGTTATCGACTGCCTCCGAGGATAAACTGAAGATCAACAATGTCATAACGATTGAGCCGGGCATCTACCTTTCCGGCTGGGGCGGGGTCCGGATAGAGGACGACGTTGTCGTCACTCGCAACAGCGGCAAGGTACTCAACCGGGCGCCAAAAAACTTGTTGGTGCTGTAATTCGATTTCTATATAATATCTACAGAGGACATGGCCGCAGGCGGATTTCTGTCTTTTTAATGGTGAACGCATTGCCGCTGAGGTAGTAACATGAACGAAAAATATATCAGGCAACTTATACGGCTGGTGGAAGAGTCCAAGATCGAGTCGCTGGAAATTTCCACCTGGCGGCGTCGGATCAAGATCACGAAGCCCGTTGCGACCTCATCCAACGGCCACAGCGGTCAGCCGGCAGTTGTTGCGCAGGTATCTGCTTCCCCACCTCCGGCACCGGCCCAGCCACCGGTTACCCAGCCGGCCGCCACCGTCGAGATTGCCGCAACCGAAGAGACCGACCGGCTGGTTGCAATCAAATCACCCATGGTAGGCACCTTCTACTCGGCCCCGGCGCCGGATGCCGATCCGTATGTCTCGCTCAACCAGAAGATTTCCATCGGTCAGGTGGTCTGCATCGTGGAAGCCATGAAGTTGATGAACGAGATTGAATCGGAAGTCAGTGGCCGAATGGCGAAGATTTGCGTCGGCAACGGGGAGCCGGTGGAG
>SDBU01002993.1_pt1 | contig 21875 bp, 16 predicted proteins | sample 2277071 | NCBI WGS metagenome assembly SDBU01 (sample SAMN10397929, study PRJNA504765) | marine sediment metagenome | isolation source: marine sediment core GS08_GC12, 126 cmbsf | place: Arctic Ocean: Gakkel Ridge, Loki's castle | collected 2008 | reverse complement strand
AAGTAATATGCAAGCATTTCTCTCTTGTATTTATCAGGAAGCTTCCCCAATCCAAAGTCAAACCATATGAGATCAGGCTTATAGTTATCTAAAACCTCAATTATTTTTGCTTTCCAATCATCAAGATATTCCTTACTTGGTTTAGCTTGATGAGTCCATCTCCATTGTAAGTTAATTTTTGAATCTTCATCGTGGATTGGTCCATATAATCCTGAATATTCCGGATTTGATGTATCACAATTCTTATTCCAGTGAGGGAAAAACCAGTGGTTTTCGGCATGATGAAACGCTACCATGAATTTCAAACCCTGTTTTCTGATTGCTCTTTCCATTTCACCTACGGTATCTCTTTTGGGGCCCATTTGAGCAGCATTCCATTTCGTCACCTTACTATCCCACATTGCAAAACCGTCGTGGTGAATGCATACTGGTCCTGCAAATTTTGCTCCTACTTGCTTAAAGAGTTTTGCCCATTCTTCGGGATCGAATTTTTCTGCTGTAAATAAGTGTATTAAATCCTTGTATCCGAACTCCGAAGGATGACCGTAAGTTTTTGTATGATGTTTATTTTGGGGCGTTCCCTCGAGATACATGGCATGACCGTACCAAGTTCCATTTTTAGCCATTTTTGGCCCGAATTCAGGGACGGAATAAATTCCCCAATGGTAATAGATGCCATATTTAGCATCATCAAGCCATTCTGGATTTCTATGCCTTTTTAGAGAATTCCAAGTTGGTTTATATTTTTCTTTAGAACTCATATTTGTTATTATCCTTCCTATTTTTAATTTCTTCTTGTTTTTCGATAATTTTAAAGAATATCTAATATCAATTAATATTGATCGAAGGAGTTGGAGTAAAAATGTTAAAATTCGAGGATGTAGCTGATGATTCTGATGAGTTTTGCTTCCCAGAGTATTATGAGATAATGAAATTATTAGAAGAATTAGAGGGGGAATAATGAAAGCCTGTGATACACTATTCAAATTTAAGACACTTTTAGAAACAGCTTTAAATTTAGATGATGTTAAGCTACGGGGACTTATCAGTAGTTTGGTTTCAGATATGAATACTGCTTTTGAATTGGTAATATATTTAGAAGATAACGATAATGAAAAAAAAGAAGTTAATTATATTATTTGAATAGCTCTTCTATTATTTCTTATAGCATTCTGGGTAATTTTCTTTAATAAATTTTTCATAATTTACTAATTTTAAATACTAATCAAATTTAAATATTTGAATTCTTAAGTGTGTAGCTGTAGGTGATGCTTCCTTTTGGCGTATATATCGATACGGGACTGCACGTCGCACTATCTCCCTCAACGATTATGTCGGCCACACTCAAATCTATCTTGATGTCTGTTTTTGTAGTACCCACTGTAAACGCAAGGTGGCCTTTTTTTAGGGAACTTTTTCGGAATCCCTTACTGTCTTCCCAATCTTCCGAATAAGAGTCAAGTACCCCATCTACGTCCCCATTGATTCTGGCTGCGGCATGAGCTTCCATTGCCGCCAATATTTCACTCTCATTTGTCAATGTTCTTTTCTCCTTATTCTGATTTTTCCAACATCAAGACCTCAAATTGATGGTTTCAAGTAAAGCTGCAGGAAATGTAAATTCTCTTTCATGCCCTTCATCTGTTCTGCCTGCCCGTTCATTTCTTCTGAGGCGCTGGCCGATTCTTCCGCATTGGCGGCATTGGACTGGGTGACCTTATCCATTTTTAGTTGCGTTAAGCTTAGTTTTATTGTTGCTTATTGGTATTTTTATTTAGTCTTATTTTTTGATGAATGTTTTCGATTTATAGTATATGCCACTTAACAAAAATAAAAAAAAAAGAATATAAGTTATAAATTTATCTATATTTTACAGTAAAGCACGTTTTCTCTTTCTATTCAACGAAAGACCGATTCCCGTAGTAGATACTATAGCAATTGCTAAAATAGCAGCAGTTTGATACCCTGGGATTGCGACACCCTCATCAGCACCAGTTCCCACATATTTAACGTATTGATAATCCCCCAATAGTATATTATATTCCCAATCTTTATTTATTGCATATCCCCACTGGGAATGAGAAATAAAGATGTCCGAATATTGATAGGTTTGAAAGTGTCTGGTCAAGTTATCCCAAAGCTCTTGGCCTGTGTCTCTATCCACAAACCAAGCTCTATCTGCCCATTCGTCCACGGTAGCATTATAATTAAATCCTGTGTTAATCAGTGAACTGTATGGAAAGATAGAATAAGAATAGGGTTCATACGGAACTCCGGGGCTCTTAATATAATATTCAATGAATGGTGCGAATGCAGCGTCTGCGCCAGGCCAGTTAGAGGGGACTCCGTGAGATGTCATCCATGGGACTAATCCTACCAATCCCCCAGAAAACAATACAGTGTAAATATCTGGTGTTACTTCTAAGGCAGGATCAGGTGCTCCATTATCACCGCCCAATACCAGCCCTATATCTTTAATGGAATTTGCAAATACGCTCGCAACTTCAACAGTGGCCGAATCCCAAAGGAGCTTAAATTCCCAGATTGGATTAGAATTTGCGATACTAACCCAATCTGCATCTGGACTATTGATATCTAAACCTCTAGCTGCGACTCTTGGACCCCAGAAAGGATCATCAATGAGAGCTTGTCGTGCTATGGTGTGATTATGATAAGCAAGAGGTATATCTGGGTTATAGAATTCATTTTGAGGGCCAAGAAAACCCCCAGATCGTACTGCACGTCCTTCCAAGATAGAATTAATATATATATCATAATCAAACGCGTAACTAACCGCTTTCCTCATAGCTCTATTAATTCCATCAACATGAACTGTTCCATCATCATCAATGTCATACAAATAACTCAGATCCCCAGCTATTCCGTCAGGATCAGATAAATTGTAAACACCTGGACCCGCATCTGCCCAGGTTTTCCAGTACGTTTCATTGATAGCATTCAATGTAATAAAATTACGATCTGTACCAACACCCCCAATAATGTAATTAATATCAGGATCTTCAACCATATCATCATAGACAAGAGCAGTGCCATCTCCGACATAATCTATTGTTCCTGTAACCATGGCTAAATTCATTGCCTGATATCCTGATTGACTTAATGGAAAGGTAACTATCGCAATTTCTGGGGGCACAGTAAAATTATTAGCTTGCATGGCAGTAAGATTCCACCAGTCATCATATCTTAGCATAGTACCTGATTGCAGTACCTCATCGTGCTCGATAAATCTGTAAGGTCCCGTACCAATCAAATGCCCAGGGAATCCCGTAGAAGGATAACCTGAGGTAACATCTGGTTGTGGAAACCGAGGCTCATCTCCCAAACCTATAATTGGTGTTTCCTCATAGTCTTTATAAGCCTCCATTGAAACAAGGGTAGTACCATCAATATATAGTAATACACTACTCCAATCATTAAAGTAAACTCTAATCTTTCCTCCAGATTGTTTATCTTCGATTATAGTCACATTTTTAACTCTGGGATATGTACCATTATAATACGTCGAATAAAGATTGAGAGGATCATTTGGAGGAGTTTTTGTAGCACCGTACTCTCCGTATGATGCAGGTTGTCCAATAAATTGTGATACCTTCCAACTGTCAGTTTCATATTGAGACCAACGCTTAGCGGGTAACCAAAAACTAAACATTGTTTTATATATAGCATCGCTCATATGCTCGGCTTTTAATGCGCCAGTTATATTTCCAGACATTATTATAATACGATCTATATTCCACTTAGCCACAGATGCGTTGAAATCAGAACCGTCGTGAAATTTAACTCCCTCTCGCAAAGTTAAGTCTACTGCCTTAACACCGCCTGTCATCAAAAATGGACTATCTGGATGGTTATTCATTTCATCTGGCCACGGAATTAATTCCCAATCTGTCGCAAGTCCTGGGATCATATCATCATAGTCACCTGACCAAAACAATGGTTGTATCATAAACGGCTCAAGACTGCCAGGGCTATAAGCAGCACCAGCAAATCCTGCTGAGGCTATAAGACCATCCCAATTTCCTACAGCCCCCCCAGCCATTCCTATTCTGAATGTAGGTATTGCTGCCGGTCTGGGTGTAGGTTGAGCTATTACGGGGTAAAATGGTAAGAAAATCATTCCTACTAAAAGTAAAAAAATTAATTTAGTCGAGAATTTTCGCATTATGTTTTTTCACCTTTTTTTTTTAAAAATTTCTTTATTAAATGTTTATGATGTGAGAATATATAAATGTTTCATAAAATCTAAGATACCTATAAAAGATGTAGAAAAACTTAACAGTACCAATAAAAAGGTATAAATAGCAATTGCATTTTTTATAAGTATCAAAGTGAACTATTTATATTATCAAGAAAATACATACCATGTGTAAAAATAGCATCAATGACCACAATTTCTTAAATTAAAGGGACAATATCAAAAAAAAAGAAATAATCGTAGAAAATGAGAGAGAGAAAAAGAAGCTCCAAAATAAAAGAAAAACACTTATTGAAAGATACCTCAGAAGTAAAGGGACATTTTCACATGGATTGGGGAAGACAAGGAACGGTTATTTTTGCTTATGTTGCTGTTTTATTAGGCTACTTTGGAATTGTTGCAAATATAATTTTGATAAATAATATTGGTTTATGGATCCCTTTTCCTGAAATGGATCCTACGATTTTGATTTGGACCTATAAAGTATATCCGCAAACTTACTACTTACCGATTTTATTACTATTTTTAATAAGCTTTTTATTAACTTATAAGGAAGATATTCCCCATTATGGGATAAAAGCTTCATTATGGTTAGTACCACCATTAATAATTGAAGGTTTTTTGTTTTATTGGATAATGTTTGGATTTTCTGCTGAGCCTTTCATTTTACAATTTGCTCATGGGGAGGGTTATTTAAACATTTTAATACTATACGCGTGTACGTTTACTGGGGCTTTAAGTGGGATGAGATTAAAACAATTCAATAAAAAAAGAAGTAGAAGATTATAAGCAAAAAAAAGTAATTATAATAGAAGGAGGTATAATAAATTGGCTCGACAAGCAACCAATATGGTAAAATATATCATTAAACGAATTATTATAATGATTCCGATGTTTGTACTCGCTTTAATAGCAACATGGCTTTTATCACACATGATGACAATAGACCCTATACTGAATAGAGTAGGTTGGGCAGATCCAGTAGTTCTTGAATCGGAGAGAAGAAGAGTTGGATATTATGACCCTTGGTTTGTTAAACTCGCGCTTTTTTTAAAAAACTTTTTTACTGGGAATTGGGGCGAATCTTACATACTCAAGCCAGGAAAATCTGTCCTTACACTTATTAGTGAGATCTTTCCTAAGACTATTGAATTGATGATACTTCCAACGATTATAGCTCCATTTATTGCTGTCAAACTTGGGGCTACTGCAGCAAGTAACAAGGATAAAAAGAAAGATTCCATGATTCGTTTTATTGCGATAATCGGAGCAGCTTTTCCAGTTTTTTGGTTTGCAAACGTTATTCAAATTGGTTTTGGTGTTTATATAACCGACTTTACCAATGGTCAGTTAGATGTACCCGTTATGTTTGTAAATACACCAGGTTTGTCTAACCCAGGCCCCATAGATGGATTTAGAACAAACTTCCGAATAATTGATAGCATTATATACAATGATCAAGCTTTTCTATTGGACACAATCTTACATTTGATTCTTCCGACGTTATGTATGGTTTTTGTTCAATTATCGGGGATAACAAGACTGACACGCTCAAGCATGTTAGAAGTGTTAGATCAAGATTATATTAGAACTGCCCGTGCAAAAGGAGTCGAAGATAACAAGGTTACTACAAAACATGCACTACGGAATGCCCTACTCCCATCAAGTGACAAAATCATTGGGGGTTTATTGGGAGCATTTCTTGGATCACTTTTTATTGAGACGGTTTTTGCTTACGAAGGGTTTGGGTATTATTTAATCCAATCAGTTCTTCAGGGCGATTATTTGGTCCTTACTGGTTTAACGGTATTCACCGTAATATTTACTCTTATTGGAACCTTAGTCGCTGATGTAGTGTATACAATTATCGATCCGAGGATAGTATATAAATAAAAATTAAATAAATTAATGGTTTAAAATATGACTGAACAAGATATAACAATAGAAGAAGTAGATTATACGGATTTTTCCGTTGGTGGTAAGAAGAAATGGGTAAACCTAATGAAGTTTTATTTACTTCCTGCTTGGCGTAATCCAGAATTCACTGCTTATGAAAACGAAATTGAAAAAATAAAATCAAAAAGGCGGGTATTCCGTCGTTTTCTTACCCCCTTAACAGTTATTGGGTTCTTTATGCTTTTATTTATTACAATATTAGCAGTATATGGTCCTTGGTTAACCGTGATTCCATTACAAGAATTAACATTGCCATTTATACCTTCTGACTCAATCCCTTACGATGATCCGAGTCCAGAACATCCACTAGGGACAACATTGTACGGATATGATATTTTAGCTCGAATAATTTGGGGTGCTAGATCTACAATGGGAATGGCGTTTATTCCAACAATTATAGGAATGGGGGGTGGGCTTATTTTAGGAACAATTTCAGCTTATTTTGGTGGCCCAGTAGATTATACGATGATGCGTTTTGTTGATCTAATGTTTGTATTACCAATGGGAATATTAATTTTTATTCTTATTCCCATGATTGGTCAAGATTTATGGACTATACTTTTTATTTTTGGGATACTCGGTATTCCAGGTAACATAAGGTATATGCGAACATTGGTTTTGGTTGTAAAAGAAATGGTTTTTGTCCAGGCAGCAAAAACAGGTGGTGCTCTTAAATTCAAAGTCATGTTTAAACATATTGTACCAAACGCGATATCTCCTATAATAATTAGTCTCTTTGGTGGAGCTGCGGCTACAATTTTAGGTTTAGCGGGGCTTGGTTTTATTGGTATAGGAGACCAATCAGTTGCGACTTGGGGAACTGATATTAATTGGGGTGCCGGTCGCTTAATAACTGGTAGATGGGCGGCAATAATTCCGGGTATTTTTCTTGGAATAACAGCTGCTGGGTTTATGTTAGTAGGAGATGGATTGAGGGATGCTTTAGATCCACGATTTCACAAATAAAGCAAGGTGTATTAAAATTATAGGATTAGTGTTTCAAGGTAGTATAGGGCTAAATGCTGGATTTTCATTAATTGAAGCTTTGGTAGCAGCTTTAGTTTTATATTTAAGTGCTGGTATTCTAAATAATAATATCCGAGAGGAAATTCGGATCTCTAAAAGGATTCACAGGTTTAGTTCCGCTGTAAGCACTCTAATAATTTTTGGGATAATATTCACTATTCGCCTTCTTTTAGAAGCTCTTGGTAATATTTATATTGTCGAGGGATTCTATTTATTCAGATACCTAAATACAGATGCATTTTTATTTGCTATAATGGTATCAATATATCTACCCTTACACGCCATTTTTCTGAAGAAATTTGAGAAATACAAATTACATGAAGATGAAAATATTATCCAGAATAAACAATTTAGAGGATTATATAAAAAATTTATTATAATCGCTTGGATCGTTGGAATCATCTTTTTATCAATTCCCCTCCTCAAAATTCCTACGGAAAATCCTGATAATTTCAATCTTGGCTTTTTGTGGGCAATTTTTGTAATCGGTCTTGCTATCGGTATAACAATTATAGTTAATAAAGTTCGTCCAATTGAAACACGAATTCCAAGTATTGTGCTTAAACAAGCTATGTATGCTGGTGGATTTATCTCATTTGGAATTTGGTCTATTCAGCTCGTTATTGTTGAACTATATTTACGGAAATTATTCGGTATCACTCTGTATATTCAGGATATTCGTATTTTAATTCTAGTTGTTAATGCTATATATACTGCCGTTTTTTTTATTACTTTAAAGAAAATATTTAAACCTCTAGCTATTGAAAGGAGTGAGTTAAAACTTCAGAAAGCACTTGATACATATGAGAAAAAACAAGGTGAAGAAATAAAGGTAGTTGGAAATCATATTATTTTAGACGTTCAAGATCTTACAACTTATTTTTACACAGAAGAAGGAATTGTAAAGGCAGTAGAAGGTGTTTCTTTTAAAATTCATGAGGGAGAAACTCTTGGTCTTGTTGGAGAAACTGGTTGTGGGAAGTCTGTCACAGCGTTATCAATTCTACAATTAGTTCGCCCACCAGGAATAATAGAAAAAGGAAAAGTCATATTTAGGGGAGAAGATTTGTTACAAAAATCGATATCTGAAGTATTGGGATATCGTGGAAAAGATATTACCATGATTTTTCAAGATCCCCTGAATTCTCTTAATCCCGTTTTTAAAATCGGGGCTCAAATCACTGAAGTTTATTTCTTGCATATGGAAAATGAGTTACTCGTGGAATCAACTAAACAGAATAAAAGCATTTTTACTCTTGCCCGAGAATGGGGTGAGCTACTTTTACGAAAGTTAAATATCCCATCCCCCAATCTAGTTTTTGATTTATACCCTCATGAATTGAGTGGAGGAATGCGACAAAGGGTTCAGATCGCTATGGGTCTTGCTTGCAAACCGAAACTTTTAATCGCGGATGAGCCTACAACAGCATTGGATGTAACAATTCAAAACCAAATCATAAAGCTAATGAAACAACTTAAGAGTAAATTTAATACTTCAATGTTGTTTATCACACATGATCTAGGAATAATTTCCAAAATGTGTGATCGGGTTGCTGTAATGTATTCCGGATTTATCGTTGAAATTGGGAATATTCAAAAATTATTTATAAAACCATATCATCCTTATACTAGAGGTCTTATAAGCTCTATTCCTGTTCTTGGAAAGAAGAGACGTCGTCATCTTGAAATTATAGAAGGAATGGTTCCAAACCTGATTTATCCACCTTCTGGATGCAGATTTCATCCTCGATGCAATTACTGCTTCGAACCTTGTGATTCTAAGATACCAGAAAGCATAGAGGTTGAACCCGATTATCTTGTCGCATGTCATCTTTATGATCCAGAATATAAAGAATTGTCAGAAATTTCTATAAAAAAAGCAGAAGAAAAAAAAAATGGGGGATAAGTCGAAATGGCAGTTAATCTGACAATAATAGTTATTACTCAATTATTACTATTCTTAGTGGGGTTGTTATATATAAAATGGCATATCAACTTGAAAAGATGGGATAAACCATTTTTTTCAGCATTAATTATAAATACAACTTGGTTTGTAATTAGCATGGTTGTGGGATTAACCATTTATTCAATAATAGGTCAAAATCTTTTCACTGACCTTCTCATAATAGTTATCAATACCTTTCTTGGGTTTGGTATCTTGATAATTATTTACAAAAATGAGTGGTTAAGAACTTTAGAAATTGTAGGACTGGCTCAAATCTCTTTATTCATTACCTCGATTTTTATAAATTTCCTTTTTGATATTATAGATATCTTTCTTATTGAAGGTAATAATAGATTGAATGGTTCAAAATTTGCTTTCTTTCTATTTGTTCTCATCTTTTTGGGTATAACGGTATTTCTATCAAGTTGGGGAGATAAAATTCAATTAGTAACGTTAAGAAGAGTAGTCGTTATTGTCAGTGTAATACCAGGGCTTCTTTATCTCATGGGAGCGTTTGTCTCTCAACAGGAACGTTTTATAGCTAATTTTCCTCAAATTTTATCAATAAGTTTTATATTTTCAATTATATCAATGGTTGGAGCTAAAAAAATTGCATATAAAACAATACCAATTCAGAAAATCAGAGAACACATTATTTTAGAAAAAAATAAGCCTTTGTTAAAAGTTACAAACCTTAAAGTATATTATCCTCTACTTAAAGGGATGCTTAAAAGGAAAGTTGGAGAAGTAAAAGCGGTTGATGACGTATCATTTGAAATTAAAACAGGTGAAACTTTAGGATTAGTTGGAGAAAGCGGATGCGGGAAAACGACTATCGCAAGCACAATTTTAGGATTATTAAAAAAAGATGATGGAGAAATATTATTTCATGATGAATCCATCCCAAAAGAATTAACAAGTTATTTAAGGCAAAAAATTCAAATGGTTTTCCAAGATCCTGATGCATCTTTAAATCCACGATTAAAAGTCACTAGCATTATAGCAGAACCACTTAAGAATTTGCTTGGTATTACCAATAAAATGGAAATCAGAAGACATGTTTTGAGATTGTTGAAGGAGGTTTCATTAAAACGAGAACACATGGATCGTTATCCTCACGAGTTTTCTGGGGGGCAAAAGCAAAGAATTATTATCGCAAGAGCACTTGCCTGTAATCCAGAATTAATTGTTCTTGATGAGCCGACATCTGCTCTAGATGTGTCTGTGCAGGCGCAAATCTTAAACCTCCTTATAGACCTACAGGAGCAATATGGTTACGGTTTCTTGTTTATAACGCATAATTTATCGGTTGTGAATCATATTGCGGCTAGAGTTGCTGTAATGTATCTCGGTAAGTTTGTTGAGGTTGGAGAAACGGATCAAATCTTTTTAAATCCGACACATCCCTATACTCAAGCACTCCTAAAGAGTCACTCTGAAATAGATCCTTTTGATCAAGATGTTAAATATGTTCTAGAAGGTGAAGTTCCGAGCCCAATTGCTCCCCCACCCGGATGTGCTTTTAATCCCCGATGTGTATCAGATAATAGAACACCCGAATGTGAATTTGAGCTACCTCATAAAATAAAAATCGAAGAAGGTCATTATATCTGGTGTGTCAATCCCCCAACTGGATTTGATGTCATAGAAGAAACTGAATAATACTGTATGTAGATTTATTTATATCCATTTAACATTTAGTATTTTAATTTCAATATAGCGTCAGCTTGCTCCAAGTGGAGACCTTTTAATAAAAGAAGGTGGTACATTTATACGCAGAATGCAACAAAAATACAGTTTGCTCTAAAAGTCATTTTTCAAGAAATTCTTCAAGCATAATATTAAACAGTCTTAAAAAATAATATAATTATAGACTAAAGATGAAATAAAAAAAGAAAAAAAAAGTTATTTTAAATTATATTTTTTATCTATTCTTAATTTTTTTAATTAGTATCAAACTAATAATCGATACAGCTGTAATTCCGATTACAATTGGAAGTTCAAATCCTGGAATAGCTGGTGCTGCTGGTGGGCATGGGGTATATCCTGTTCTACCAGCTAACTGGGTTACCGTTAATACGCTATCACCACCGTAAGCTATATCCCATACATCTAATAACCCAGCTTCATCATAGGTTACTTCTAATTCAAGGGCTAGAGTATTTGTTGTCCACGCGGCGGCAGCGACAGTTATTTTAAATCCGATTTCCTCTGAAGCTGAATCAGTTACCACTGTTACTGTTGCATCAGTAAGATTGGCATTAGCCAATGTTGCTACTTCGCCCCAATCCAAATCAGTAGACGCAATAAGACTCTTTGTTTGATAACTAAACCCATAAATAGAAAAGAAATCCGCTAATCCATTATGATAATCTACAAAGTCAGATTCCTCCTCCAATATAATACCATTCCAAAGATTTATTCCTGTGTCTTTATCAGCCCAATCACCGGTCCAAGCCGCGGACGCATAGCGAACCGCACTAGTATATAACACACTCATATAACCAGTTGAATATTCAACATCCGATGCTAAATCATCAACAACTGTAACCTCATGACTCATATTCCCTGGGTGAAGGTACGCCATCTCGCCATCATCTACCCAGCCCATCCAAGCACTATTCATATTCGCAAATATCAGTAGGCTTACACCGTCAGTCGTCCATGCTCCATCCCTAGCAGTCCAGTCCATATCATATTCCCATATATATGTATCACCAACTTGGATCCCTACCCAACATGGTGGTTCTGCAACAGCAACTCCTATAAATGGGAGGAACGTAAGTAAACCAATTCCAATAACACATACTAAATTTGTTTTTTTCATTTCCAAATATCACTTAGTTGTTTTTTTTTTTAACAAGATATTGTTTATTATTAATCATCGCATAATATTTAAATCTAACATTCTTCGATACTAAAAAAATAAAATTAGCCGAACGTCCAATTTTGTTATATCCTATGAATTAATCTCACTTAATAGATTCTTTAATTTAAATGTAAATAGGAAGATAATTTCAGAATTTATTAGTGGATAAATTCACTTTTTTATAACTTGGTTAATTTCCCTTTATTTTTGCTTTATATAATCAATAATTCTATATGAAAAAAAAATACTGAAAAAAAATAGAGATTTTACTGATTCTTAGAGTCTTTTTTCCTCCTAGATATTAATACAACAGAAGTGCATAAAATCATGATTAGTATCATATTGAAATCAAATCCAGGTATCCCATTACTACTGGATATAGATTCAACTCTTATATTTATCGTGGCCGTTATACTGTTATTAAAGGGATTGTAGGATCTTATTTCTAGGGGATAAACAGCTACGAAAAGGCTTGTCGAATTTGTTATTATTCCTTCGGAGGTGATGTTAAAATTTACGGTATCATTAATCGAAAATTCTACACCAGAAGTATCAGAAGCATTTACATCATAAAAAAAGGAATCCCCTTCTCGTACTAGTTGATCTTCAGGTATTTGATCCCAATCTGGTGCGTTATCCTCGGCAAATTGGACAATAAAATTTCTTAAAAGAAAATCATAACTCATTTCATTATCCCCAGTAAAACCAACGGTAATATTGTATTTTGGTATAACATAGATAAACTGTCCTCCAGCTCCAATCATCATATATCCCTCAAAAGGACCATTAGTCCAAAATAAATATCCATAATTAACCCAAGGTGTACTAATTTGGGTTGTTGTTGCGTCTTTCATATAATCTTTATTTGCTATTTGTGTTCCGTTCCAAGTACCATTGTTCAGACTTAGTATTCCTAATTTAGCTTGTACCTTCGGTGAACAATCAAATCCATATCCCCCATAGCTAATGCCTTTATCATCATGCCACCAATAGTATTCATCTTCTGAAATTCCCAAAGGCGTAAATAAATATTCTTGTGCGAATTCTTCAGTGCTTTTACCGGTTACATTGGTAATTATACCTGATAAGAGATTAACTCCATCATTGCTATATAAATATTCTCCCGCTTCCCCCGGAGTAAACTCTAATGATATAAGTTGAAGCGCGAATTTAATGCTATCAGCACTAATAAGGAAATACGAAGGACTTTCGCCAAATCCGGAATTCATTGTTAATAATTGTTCTATTGTTATATTCTTCTTTAGTTCGCTGTCTGTAAAATTAGAATCCCAAATGTTCACAAAAAATTCATATAGGGTCTGATTTAGGTTGTCCAAGAAGCCTTCTTGGAGAGCGATTCCAATCAAAATACTTATTAAGCTTTTAGTAGTTGACTGTTGCATATGGATTTTTTCACCTCCAAAATACGATTTAGTATTAAGAAGTGTGGAATTATACAGGTATTCTTCGGTTAACAGATACCCGTTGCGTACTATGATAACACTATGGATATCATATGAAGCCTTTTCAATAAATTCAAACATTTCAGAAATCTTATCGGAATCTAATCCTTGAGTTTCAGGAGCTACTTCTGTCCAATCACTTGAATTTGCTGGCCAAAATGTATCTTGAGTTGATAAGTTAGAGACGGAAAATGGAGTACTGTCAACACTTTCGCTAATTCCCCTCATTGATAAAGATGCTAGAGAAAATGAAGAGATTAAAACCAATGAGATTATGCAGGTAAATAGCTTTTCAAGTTTATTCTTCATAATTATCTCAATTTTTTTAAAATTTATTGATTAAACTAATCTATCAATATAAATTTTGCTTTAATGAACAATGTTTATTTAACACTTGCTTCATCTTGAATAAGCTTAATAGTCCCGGTACCACCGTCAAAAAATGTAATTTAGTAAGCTCTAAGTAATTATTTTAATTATTAAAATAGTTAAATAAGAGTGTTGAATATGAATGAAAAAACATATATTATTACAGATAAGAAATATCGTATAATAAAAGTAGGAAGATCTAAAAATCCATTCAAACGTTTGAAAACGATTCAACTAAGCAATAGTACAGAATTGGATATGGTTTGTGTTTTTGAAGAAGATATTGAAAAAGAGATAAAGGAGTTGTTGAAAAAATATAATATTCAAGGAGAATGTTACTATCCAGACCCAAAGACACTGCTAGAAATCCAAGAAAAATATATTCCTAATAACCAAGAACTAGCTTCATTTATTTATAAATTATTTGGAGAAATAAAAATGAGTGATCAATCTATTTGCTTATGCTGGTTAGACGATGAAGAGAGTAGATGTCAATTCAAACGACATAAGGCTTCACTTATAACATGAGAATCCTACGAGATCTGGAAAGCTTGTGTAAGAAAAGAAGAAATAGATTTCTATAAAGAATAGCCTTTGTACGCTACAAAAAAACTACAACAATTAAGTAAGTTATAAAGAAATTTCTTTATTTACCTGTTCATGCTGCTTTATCTAAAGCCTTAATAAAAAATTTAATAATCAACTTAACATTTCATTTTATAATTTACGTAAAGACAAATTAGATATAAAAGAGGAATTTGCATGCAATTTGGAACCCAATTACTAAATTATTTTACTACATGGGAAGAATCTCTCTCAGCAATTAAGTATATAGATGCAGGACCGTGGAGTAGTCTCTGGTTCTCAGATCATTTCCTACCACCCTATCCAAGGGCAAATCTGGAATCTGAATCTGCTTTGGAGAGCTGGTCCTTGATCACAGCTACTGCTGCTGTTACAGAGCGAGTGCGATTAGGCATACTTGTAACAGGCAATACATATCGTAATCCTGCACTACTTGCTAAAATGGCTTCCACTGTGGACCAAATTTCCAACGGTCGGCTTATCCTTGGTATTGGTGCTTCTTGGTATAAGCGAGAGCACGAGGCATTCGGTTGGGATTTTCCAGGTGTTAAGGAAAGATGTGACCGTCTAGAAGAGGCAGTAGAGCTGATCAAGATGCTTTTTACCGCTGATGGTCCAATCGATTATAATGGTCAATATTACAAGCTTAAGAAAGCTTATTTTTCGCCTCCTTGTACACAGAAACCGCATATCCCAATCATGGTTGGCGGAAATGGAGAGAAAAGGACATTGCGTACACTCGTTCGATTCGGTGATATTGCTAATATAGATATTAATAAGCCCGGATCTCCGGAAATGTTTAAACATAAGTTGGAAGTGATTGAGCGCCATTGTGAAGAATTTGGCCGTGATACCTCTGAAATCAAGAAAACATTGGTGATTCCATTACGAATTGAGAAAGATGAGAAAGAAGCTGTCCAACTTCGAAAGCATCGTGGAGACTGGTATTTATATGGTACGATACCATTTATAATTGACCGGGTTCAAAAATATATTGATGCTGGTGCCGAAGAAATCATATTTAGTGGCATAAAATCGGATCCAGAGCTGTTCAAGCAAATTCAAGAAGAGATTCTACCTGCTTTTAACTGAACTTTCATGTTCAGGATTTATAATTTTTTTTTTTAAGGTTCAAAACTTCATCATATGACTATGGAGTAACTTATCGGACGTAACAATAATATCATATGAGCGATTGAATCCAAATTAGGTATTAATAGGAAAAATCTTACAAATATAAATTTAAAAATTTCTAAACCTTATATAATATAATAGAAATTTATTATATCATATCAAAGAATATAGAAAATAGGTTTCATAAAATGGTGCAGATTATAGAGAAAAGAGAAACTCTGTTAGATAGGGTGTTGACTGTACAACCAACTCAAAGAGTGGAGAGGCAGAGGCAACGCTATATTGACCGGAAGCTTGTGTATACAATTGATAGAGATCGTATAGAAGTAAGGATCATGAAGGAAACAGAAGACGAACCGATGGTAACCCGCAGAGCGAAGATCTTTGCAGCCATTGTGAGGGAGCTACCGATCGACATTTATCCGGATGAGCTTCTAGTAGGTTGGTATGATCCTATACCTAACAATTGCCCGCTTCCTGTGAAGTGTGACCCCATGCTAGAGAATAATTTAGATCTTATTAGCAGTAGGGACCGCAATCCAATTTTCATTACCGAAGAACAAAAGCGGGAATTAAGAGAGGAACTTATTCCCTACTGGAGGGGGCAAGGAAATTGGGAAAAATCAAGAATTAGCTCCATTCATTACGATCCGGTTCCTCTTGATTTTCCTCCTGAATTATGGTATTCTATACAATCTATGGCACCATGGCATATTGGCCACTTTATCCCCAATAATGAGAAAGTGCTGAAAAAGGGATTTCTGGGAATAAAGAAGGATGCTGAAGAAAGACTGAGTAGGATAGATCTAACCAATCCTGAAGATGTGAAAAAGACTCCTTTCCTTAAGGGCGTAATTATGGCTATGGAGGCAGCAGCCGAGATAGGAAAAAGATTTGCTACCAGGGCAAGGGAACTGGCCGAGGAGGAAGTTGATACTAAAAGGAAGGCGGAATTACTCAAAATAGCTGAAGTGTGCAATTGGGTACCAGCAAATCCGGCAAGAACATTCTACGAAGCAATACAATCAATCTGGTTCTCCCATATTCTCCATTGGTGGGAATGCCGTGATGCCGCTTCCATTAGTCCAGGGAGAATGGACCAGTATCTATACCCTTACTTTGAAGCTGATATAAGAGAAGAGAGAATAACCAAAGAGAAGGTGCAGGAACTCATTGATTGTTTCTTTCTAAGACCTTCATGGTTTCTTTATAGTTTAAACGGCCTAAGTGGATATCTTCTAACGGATACTGCCGGGATTGCTCAGCATATTGATGTAGGTGGTCTCAGAGCAGATGGGACTGATGCTACTAATGAGTTGTCATATATGTTTCTCGAAGCCATGATGCATACCAGGCTAGTAGAGCCTGACTTAGGTGTCTTGGTTCATAGTAGAACACCTGAGGACCTCCTGATTAAAGCCTGTCAACTCTGTGCGCTAGGGACGGGTCATCCAGAATTTCTCAATAATGATATTATCGTTCTTAACCTCCTTGGTCGAGGGATTTTAGGTGGCGAATCAGCGGTTACCTTAGAGCATGCCAGAAAGGCTAGTGCAATGGGTTGCGCTGAGCCATCTCTGACCGGTATGGATTCTGGGTATTGCACCTCTGTTTATATCCAATCACTCCCGGGAATCTTAGAAGCAGTGCTAACTAATGGTAAGAAGGGATTTCTCGAGGGATTAAAAGGAGTGCAAACAGGGGATCCCCGGAAATTCAAATCCTTTGAAGAACTGCAGGCGGCATATAAAAAGCAACTAGCATGGGCATTTGAAAAAGAAACAATAGCCACGAACATTGGTGAGAGGCTATTGGCTGAGTTCGATCCGACTGTTTACCAATCAGCACTTATAGAGGACTGTATTGAAAAAGGGATATGTAGGGAAGAAGGTGGGGCCCGTTATAATTTCGGTCCTTTCTTCGGGGGAATTGGTGCTCCTGATGTTGGTGATTCCTTGACCGCCATTAAGAAGCTTGTTTTTGAGGAAAAAAAAATTACTATGAATGATTTATGCGACGCTCTAGAGAAGAATTTTGAAAGTTATAACGACCTACGCCAAATGTTGTTAAAAGTACCCAAGTTTGGAAACGACGATGATAATACCGATGAACAAACAGCATGGGTAATGCACACCTTCTCTCAGGAGGCGATAAAGCATAAAAATACACGTGGCGGTCACAAAATACCTGTACACATCCCTCTCAGTAGCTACGTTAGGGCTGGTTGGGCAATAGGGGCGCTCCCTTCTGGGAGATTAGCCGAAGAACCGCTGTCAGATTCAATCGCTCCCACTCAAGGTAGCGATGTTAGTGGTCTCACATCTATTTTCAAGTCCGTAGGTAAAATCGACAACGCCGAGGTTTTCGCTGGAATATCATTCAATGTAAGGCTGGATCCGGCGATTTTCAAGGATAAATATGGTTTCAAAATGATGGCAGATCTAATTCGAACCTTTGTCGACCAGAAGATACATCATGTCCAGTTTAATGTAATTTCCTCAGATACGTTGAAAGCTGCTCAGAAAGAACCAACTAAATACAAAGACTTAATGGTGAGGGTAGCTGGGTATGTGGCTCGCTTTGTTGAGCTGCCTAAGAAGGTTCAAGATACTATAATTTCTCGAAAGGTATACGGATTGTAGACTACCAATGCTTTCAGCTCACTTTCTTAACCAACAGACATAATCTCAATTTGATCTGTAAAAAAAAAGTAAGATTTGCATTAAAAGAAGTCTTTTACATCTTTTCGATCCGACACAGTAATGCTTTTGTAGAAACTGAAGCTACAACTGGATCCTTAGGACCATTGTCAGTGATTTGATTAATATTTAATTTTTCCCACCCATCTTCTCTCCCATACCAGAACCCGTGAGGTGTGTGTACAATTTTTGGATGAGTATGCTCAAAATACTTAACTTTAATTTCGACTTTACCTCTTGGTGATACCAAATGAACCCATTCTCCGTTTTCAACTCCAAGGCTCTTACATGTATCAGGATGTATTTCAAGTTCCGGATCTGGAGCATTTTTCCTAAGTGATGGAATATTTCGAAGAGAGGAATGATAGTATGATAAGATTCTCCTTCCGGTTGTTAATATAAGGGGGTATTCCTTCCATAAATCAGGGCTGCTAACGGGACTTTCTGGTGGTTCCCTATAAACTGGTATTGGATTTAAATCCCATTCTTCAAAATATTTAGGACAAAGACCTACTTTCCCTGATGGTGTATTGAACCTACCCCTTTTTTCATAAGTTTTGTATCTCATGGGAAGAGAATATTTTCCGACCTTTTTAAACTCCTCAAAGGTCATCCCAATAGGTTCCAAGCGATAATCTAGAGATTCTTCGAGCGTTTTCCAATAACCATCAAGACCTATTCTCTTGGCGAGGTCGATCAAAATTTCCTTTTCACAACGACATTCTGGAACGGGTTCTACAGCTTTTACTTGGCAGAATACATGGTTTTTCATCATTACATCTTCAACATCATCACGTTCAGTCCAATGTGCTGCAGGGAGAACCACATCAGCCATTCTAGTGGTTGGGTTATGGAAATAATCAACTGAAAATAGAAAGGTTAAAGCATTAATAGCTTCCTTGACATGTTTAGAGTTAGCATAAGCACACATGGGATTAGTACCAAATAATCCGATAGCTTTAACGGGATATGGATCCTCCTTAAGAATCGCATCCCATATTAATTCAGGAGTCACTGACATTCCTAAAAACCGTATTCCTGGATATTTATCACGACCTATTTTTTTCTTCGCTTGTTCTCGTGATAAAGTGTTTTCATATTGAAAATCACCCCCATAACAACTCCGAGCTTTAGTTGGAGGTACATGAGATATATTTCCTCCTTTAACATCCAAGTTTCCTGTGATTGCTGTTAATATAGTTAACGTCCGAGCTAAATCGAAGGTATTAATGGATTGACAGGCTCCTCCCATGCCCACTCCGATTACTGCAGGCTTAGTTGTAGCATATGTAATCGCTGCTGCTTTAATCTCTTCAGGGGAAAGCCAAGTAATCTCAGAAACTCGATCCAAGGTAAATTCTGATGCACATTTTTTTAACTGATCAAATCCTTCCGTCCATTTTTCAACAAATTCTTTATCATATAGCTCATTTTCAATGATTATATTTATAAAACATAAAGTCAATGCTACATCAGTTCCAGGTCTAATTTGGAGCCAGTGATCTGCTTTACGTGCATAAGATGTACCTCTTGGATCAACGACAATAAGTTTTGCTCCATCATTTAATCCTTTTCTTAGGAAATAATTATAAATTCCTGGATATGAATTCATAGGGTTGTGAGCCCATAATACTATGCATTTACTATTACCATAGTCAGGATCCCCCAATCCAAAACCAGCGGTGATAGAACTAGCGAGAGCAATAGGAGCGCCGCTCATGTGACCTGCTGACATAAAGTTAGGTGTCCCAAAAAGCCCCATAAATCTGTAAATCCAAGGAGGCATACCCCTTGTTGTTCCTTGACCAAATACAATGGACTCAGCTCCCCATTTTTCGCGGATTTCGAGAAGTTTTTTGGCAATAACGTCAAGAGCTTTATCCCAAGATACCTCTTCAAACTTTCCTTCTCCCTTCTCCCCTACCCGTATTAAAGGTTTAGTGAGACGTTCAGGATGGTAAACAATTTCCATGCATGCCATTCCTTTCGGGCACATATATCCGTGACTTATGGGATGATCCTTGTCTCCTTTTATCCCAACTATCTTTCCGTCTTCTACTTCGAGAAGGACACCACAACGTGAATGACATTCAAAACAGATTGTTCTAACAGTATTAGTACTCATCACTTACTCAATTTTAACAGTTAAAATTTCTTGCATTTATGAATGTTTCTTTATTTATAATCTTTCAAATGATTGAGTTCATATAGTATTATTAGAAATACTCTAATTAGATTTGGTCAATCTTTTTAAGAAATTTTGTAAAGTTAAATTTATTACCATCTTACTCCAAAATAGAATATAAAATATTTAAAAAATAGAGTAATTTGATCGATACAATAATTATGTTTATTCTCCTTATTATTGTTGAGTTATGAATTTATAGAAAGGATTAATAGCAAATGAGGAAAAGTAAATTTAGAAGATGCTTATCATCAAATCTTAAAGGTTTATAAGTCTTAGCACTTATCTTTATGTAATTTTCTAGAATATAATGATTATAATTATAGAAAAAGTGAATTTTATTGAATGTAATCTGGCTTGTTTCTGATACGTTTCGACGAGACCATCTTGGTTGTTATGGTAATGAGTGGATCCGTACGCCAGCATTAGATGCTTTTGCTGCAAAATCAGTACGTTTTAAACGTCACTATGCTGGAAGTTTTCCTACTATGCCAAATCGTGCCGATTTCTTTACAGGACGCTTAAGTGGAGTATTTATGAGATGGGAACCATTGGCAAGAGAGTTAACCCTACTCCCTAATATCTTAAGACGAAATTACATCCACACAGCTGCGGTGGTCGATACTCCTTTCTTTTTACGAAATAATATGAATTATGACCAAGGATTTCGCACTTTCATCGAAATTGAAGGACAAGATTATTGGTCTCAGGGTCTAGGAGATGATACACGCGCTGATTGGCGACATGAGGCTGATCGATATGCACCAAGAACAATCACTCGTGCGAGTCAATGGCTTGAAAAACACCATCAGGAGAAGTTCTTCCTATATATCGATATGTGGGATCCACATGAACCATGGAACGCTCCACCTTACTATACCAAGTTATACATGAAGGATTATGACGGAGAGATCGTAAATCCCACCTATAGCTACTGGCAAGATGTAAGAGATATGTCTGAAGATGCTGTTCATAAAGCCCATGCTTGTTATTGTGGTGAAATTACTATGGTTGATACATGGATGGGTCATTTCCTTAGACTGGTCGAGAATATGGGATTAATGAATAATACAGCTATCATCTTCACCTCAGATCATGGTTTTTATTTCGGTGAACATGGTGGACTCTTCGGTAAACAGATGTCTCTAAAATCAAAAAAAATCCCATATAAGTTCAGATCCATTCATAAATGGATTCGCTCTCCCCTTTGGGAGGAGACAATAAGTTGTCCCCTAATAATACGTATACCTAAAACAGATCCAGGTGTTCAAGAGGGTTTAACTTCTGCAATAGATCTCATGCCTACAGTTCTTGATTTGATGAGCATAGAGATACCAACTATAGTCGAGGGACATTCACTTGTACCAATGATAAAGGATAAAAATTTAAAAGGGAGAGAGTTTGTAATTAGCACGCAACCAATTTCTA
>SDBU01002992.1_pt1 | contig 21888 bp, 18 predicted proteins | sample 2277071 | NCBI WGS metagenome assembly SDBU01 (sample SAMN10397929, study PRJNA504765) | marine sediment metagenome | isolation source: marine sediment core GS08_GC12, 126 cmbsf | place: Arctic Ocean: Gakkel Ridge, Loki's castle | collected 2008 | reverse complement strand
AGCCCCAAGCGCCAGCGCGGGGTGGTTCGGCGTACCCGTCGCTCGCGCTCCGGGCTCTGAATCCACTGTGAAACCGCTAAACACGTACTTGGACATGGGAGAGGCGATTGTCTACGCTCGGTTTCGCAGCCCATCTGGTCCGCACAGCATACCACACAAGAATGGTGATGCTATCCGCGACGATCGTCGCCTCCCCCACCTCCAGAGGAGGTGGGCCACCGGCCTTGACTGTGTCGGTGTGGAACGTGCGGGAAGACTGTAGGTCGGGCTCCGCCCGACACCTTATCCCATGTCGGGCAAAGCCCGACCTACGGTCTGGATACTCTCTTGGGGATAATTGGGGGATGGCAAAGAGGGTCTTTGCCCGCCGCCCGTGTCCCCCCGCGGGATGCGCGCGGCCCGGCTGCCTTTGACAGGTTATCGAGCCGCCGCTATAGTCGGCACGTGCGTCACCGATGGGAGCAATCTCCAAAGGCGGAGGAGCTGTGTTGACCACCATCGCGGTCATCCCGGCACGCTACGCCTCTACACGATTCCCCGGGAAACCTCTCGCCAAAGAGACCGGCAAGTATCTGATCCAGCACGTCTATGAGTCCGTGGGCAAATGTCCCAAGATCGACCGGGTGATCGTCGCTACCGACGACGAGCGAATCATCGAGGCTGTGAGATCCTTCGGCGGCTTGGCCCGTATGACCCGGGCCGACCACACCAGCGGCACCGATCGCGTCGGCGAGGTTGTAGAGAGCCTGGTGCGGGAATCCTCCCTCGCGCCCGACGACCTGGTCCTCAACGTTCAGGGCGACGAACCCGAAATCAGCCCGGGCGTCCTCGAGCGTCTGATCGACGCAATGAGCATTGAAACGCAAGAACACAGAAACGCAGAAACGCTCGGACGCGGAGACCTCGGGAGTGTGAAATCCGCGATCCGCGATCCGCAATCGGCAATCTGGGACGCTTGTCGGATCGCCACATTGGCCGCACCCTTCCCCGATGACGGTCCGCGTGAGGGGCCCGGCTCACCCCTTGACCCGAACTGCGTGAAGGTGGCGGTGGACCGCAATGGCCGGGCGATGTACTTTTCTCGGAGCCCGATACCCTACCCGCATCTCACCGGCGGGAGGGTCGATAGGCCATCGCGGTGGCTGCTCCATCTTGGCTTGTATGCATTCCGGGCGGAGGGGCTGCGGGTGATCACCGCTGACGGTGGACTTGCGGGTCGTTCCAGCCTTGCGGAGATGGAATCACTGGAACAGCTCCGCTGGCTCGAACACGGTTTGCCGATCGCGGTGGTAGGCGTAGATCGGGCGTTTGTCGGCATTGATACCCCGGAGGATTACGCCTCCTTCGTGAAGCGCGTATGCAGCGTCACCCCTCGTGGGTGACGCCTGGGCCGCCCACAGGGGGCGGCGCTACATCAGTCTGGTAGGTCGGGCTCTGCCAGACGGGATGTCTGAATGTCGGGCTGAAGTCTGAATGTCGGGCAGAGCCCGACCTACAGAATTCGTCCAAGTATGTGGATGACCTACGTTACTTTGGTGCAAGCTATATGGATTCTGGAAAGATTCTCCACTCGCTGACCCACGCCACGGACGACACGGAGTTCTTCACCCCCATGCCCACCGGGTATGTGGCGGGCAAGACCAAATACGTCGTCGTCTTCGGCACGGTGATGAGCGGACTGGGCAAGGGCATCTTCTCCAGCTCGCTGGCCAAGATCCTTCAAGACAAGGGGCTCACCGTCTCCCCTATCAAACTCGAGGGATACCTCAACCGGGACAGCGGCACGCTCAACCCCTATCGCCACGGGGAGGTCTTCGTGCTGGACGACGGGATGGAATGCGACATGGACCTGGGCACCTACGAACGGATGCTCGACCTCGATCTGTCGCGCATCAATTTCCTGACCAGCGGGCAGGTGTTCTCTTCCGTGCTCGACAAGGAGCGCGAAGGGCGCTACCTCGGCCGGGACGTACAGATGATCCCCCATGTCACCGGGGAGGTGAAGCTGCGCCTTCGCGAGCTGGCGGTGGCTGCCGAGGCGGACGTGGTCTTCGTGGAGATCGGGGGCACGGTGGGCGACGTGGAGAACGCCTACTTCATCGAAGCCGTTCGGGAGATGTCCTATGAGGAGGGTTTGGACAACTTCTGCTTCGTCGCCCTGACCTACATCGTTGAGCCGAAGATTCTCGGGGAACAGAAGTCCAAACCCGCCCAGCTCAACCTCAAGCTGCTCGGGGCTGCGGGAATCCATCCACACATCATCGCCTGCCGGGCTTCCAGCCCGGTGACCAGGAAGGTTCGCGAGAAGATCGCCCTCTTTGCCAACGTGCCGATGGAACGCGTCTTTTCGATGCACGACTGCGAAAGCGTGTATGTGATCCCGGAGATGCTTCGCGGGGCGGGGATCGACGCCGCGGTGATCGACCTGCTGGGTCTGACCGATCAGGTGGACAACGAGGCCGAGGAGGTCGCCCGCGGGGTATGGAGCGACTACATCAACCGGTTCCGCAATGCCGAGCACGCGGTGACCATCGGAATCATCGGCAAGTACACCACGGTGCGCGACAGCTACGCCAGCATCATCCAGGCCCTGGAACACGCCGGGACCCACCTGGGTGCCAAGGTTCAACTCGAGTGGGTGGACAGCTCGGACTTGAGCGACACCAACCTCGCGGATCGTCTCGAAAACATAAGCGGGATCATCGTTCCGGGGGGCTTCGGCTTTCGCGGAGTGGACGGCAAGATCGCCTGCGTCAAGTACGCTCGCGAGCAGGGCATCCCCTATCTGGGCCTGTGTTACGGCATGCAGATCGCGGTCATCGAATTCGCCCGCCACGCCGCCGGCCTGCCCCACGCCAACAGCACCGAGATCGAGCCCGACTGTCCCGAGCCGGTCATCGACATATTGCCCGAGCAGAAGAAGATCGAAGGACTCGGGGGCAACATGCGCCTGGGCGGGTACGAGGTCGCCCTCAAACCGGAAACTGAGGTCGTAAGGCTTTTCGGCGGGGCCGAGCGCATCCGGCTTCGCTTCCGCCACCGCTACGAGGTGGACCCGCGGTACATCGAGACGCTCGAGCGCCACGGGCTGGTGTTCTCCGGGAAGAGTCCCACCCAGCCGATCATGCACGTGCTCGAGTTGCCCGCGAGCAAACATCCGTTTTTCATGGCCACCCAGGCGCACCCGGAACTTACCAGTCGCCCGCTACACCCTCAGCCGATGTTCGTCGGCCTCGTGCAAGCAGCCCTGCGGCGTGCCGGTGTAGACGATTGCGAACCGCGAACTTCAGTCCGCGCGGACCAACAGGCTGCGACGATCCGCGAGGGCTAGAGCTCTGTCACACGTGTATTGTTGGATGGGGCGGATCGGGTGACGTGGCCAGGCGGAGCCCGGCCATGATCGTGCTGAGCGAATCGTGTCTACGTACTCTCAACCCCACCTCTTTTCCGATGTCGGTTTCTTCCCGAAAACGCGGTATCAAGGCAGCAAGCGCAAGCTCGCCCCCGTCATTATCGAGCATCTTTTGGAACTGCAATTCAATACGGTGCTCGACGCTTTCGGCGGCACCGCAGCCATGGCCCACGCCTTCAAGTGCGCGGGAAAGGAAGTCACCTACAACGACGTACTGGCGTTCAACCACCAGATTGGTGTGGCTCTGATCGAAAATGATTCCGTCCGCCTCGACCCGGAGGAGATCGAAGCGGTCTGCGCGCGGAAAGCGGGGGTCACCTATCGCGACTTCATCGAACGGACCTTTGAAGGGATCTACTTTACCACCGAGGAGAATCGCTGGCTCGACGTGGCGGTAGCCAATGTGAGCGGCCTGACCTGCCCGTACAAGCGGGCGATCGCGTGGTATGCCCTGTTCCAGTCAGCCATGGCCAAGCGGCCCTACAACCTGTTTCATCGAGCCAACCTCTACATGCGGACCGCCGAAGTCAAACGAGGCTTCGGCAACAAGACCAGTTGGGACCGCAGCTTCGCCGATCACTTCAAGAAGTTCGCCGCCCAGGCGGGCGCCGCAGTGGTCGATACCTCCAAGCCATGCCGGGCGACCTGTCGCGACGCCCTCGAGATCGAGCCCGCTTTCGATCTGGTTTATATCGATCCGCCGTACATCAACAGCTCCGGTATCGGAGTCGACTATCGGGACTTCTATCACTTCCTTGAAGGAATGGTTCGCTATGACGACTGGCTTGACATGATCGACCGGCAGTCCAAGCATCGTCGCCTGACCCGTGAGCGAGACCCCTGGTCCAACCCAGCCACCTGCCGCGACATGTTTCGACTGCTCTTCGAGCGCATGCGTGAGAGCATTCTGGTGATTTCATATCGCAGCGACGGCATCCCGTCGGTGGAGGAGCTGGCCGAAATGCTGGGCAACGTCAAACGCCGCGTCCGCGTCATCGCCGGCAACCGTTACCAGTACGTCCTCTCAACCAAGCGCAGCACCCGCGAAGTCCTGCTCATCGGCACGGACTAGCATGGATCAGTTTTGACGACCGTGCCCGATTCCACGCCGGCAATCCGAGACGCGACCGTAAGGGAGCGTGCCGACGACGTTCACGTCGCCGGGCATTCGCGCAGGGCAATTTGTACCGCGCACGTCGGTAGGTCGGGCCCCGCCCGACGCCGGCTTTCGCATGTCGGGCCAAGCCCGACCTACATCCGGTGCGTCGTCTTCCAGGCCGGGTGGCCCATGTCCTTTGGACATGGGGGAGACGATGACAATCGCTCGGTCTCGTAGCCCGTCTCCCTGGCGCCGCGTAGGGTGGGCACCGCCCACCAACTCACTGAACACGCCCCGGAGGGGCGCACGAAAGTAGCCAGGGGCTTGAGCCCCTGGGTTCGGTTCGCATCGCGCCTTCCAGTCCCGTAGGGACGATTGAGACCTCAATCGTCCCTACGGGACTCGATCCTCTCTCCTTCGCACGGACCCCAGCCCCGGCGCGCCGGGACTGGGCTAAGCTCACCTCGTCCCTACGGGACGGCACGACACCCCCCGCCGATTCTGCCACGGACCCTCCTGGGCAGCGCCCACCCCACCCCTCTTGCAAACGATCCAGATCCGTGTTATACGCACAGAAAACCAAAGTCCCGCATGTTATGCGGATCAACCCACTTGTTGTTAGGCAGCAAGAATCCAACTCGAATCGTACTGACGTGAGCATAGAACCCGAAATGTCGTGCCGCTCGATGGTGTGTCGTGAGACCTTTGAGAAACGGCACGTAAACTGCCCACACTGTGGCACGCCCGGTGTTTCAATGCTCTACAAGCATCGCGCGATTGATGATCGTTTCTGGCAGCTTCTGGAAGCGGGACAGATCTGGTGTCCCTCTGCTTACTCACTGAATGATCCATACGAGTTTGATTTCCGACTGCTGGAGTCGAGCGTCCACGGGCACCCAATCATCCAAAGCGAACTCGAACAAGCGAAGGCTGCCATGAAGACCTACGGTGTGGTATCCTTTGTTGAGATTAACGACAGCATCCTGATGTGGGCCCATTACTCGAAGCGTCACACAGGTATTTGCCTTGGTTTTGAACGCAACGACAGGAACGATCTCGGAAAATACGAGCGTTGCGTGCCGGTTCTATATCATCCAGATAACGAGCTGCCAGCAGTCATGCCGCTTGAGCTGACCAAACCTAAGACGATAACGCAGATTATCACTACAAAATCCAACGAGTGGAGTCACGAACGCGAATGGCGAATGCTGACGCACAAGAGCAATAAGGCAATCAAGTATCCAGGTCGCCTAGCGCGCGTTATTTTTGGCGTCAATACCGAAGCAGGAGATCGCGAGCGAATCAGGAAACTACTTGGGGATACCGTTGATTACTACGAAGCGTCAAAGACGAAGCGATATTTCGCACTCAGCATCGATCCAGCCGCGTAGCGTGCGTCCCGGACGCACCTTCTCTTGCCTAGCGCGCCTCCTGCGCCCGCTCCATCCGCAAACCCCGGCGATCACCCAGCCCGTTCTATTAAAGCACGTTACCCCCTGCCCGCGCGACAGGTGCGCCTACATCGCGAGCCCGGGAGACGAACAGATTCGCCCATGACAAACCGCCCCGCGCCCACTCGTTTCCCCCAAGACCGAAAATGCCAAAAACACACCATCCCATTCCCGATCATGTTTAACGCACCGGTTCGCCTAACTCCTTGCCGGACAACAACTTACCAAGCCCGGCACGGTATCTCGCCTTCCCGTACAGCACTCCCTCACCCAGCGCCAGAAACCCATTTGAAACCCAATCAAAGCCATTTTCCCCCCCCGATTTCCCACCGCATCTCATGGGCTCGCCGGGCAAACCCCGACCTACCCATGGAGGACCGCTCATGCGGCCGGGTACGCATCGCAACGCCTGCAACATCGTCCAGGGCAGTACTCCGCAGTCTGGTACAATGTCGCCCAGGCCGTTTTCAGGCGACTACCCGGGGGAGTACGGATCGGATCGCAACGTCCGGGAACTCGTTTGTCGCGCTCCTCACAGATCTCTGCGGGCCGGGCCAGAGCCCTCCGCGTGCCCTCGGCCCTCCTGATGCCCCGAGACCGGTCACGATACGATGTGAAAAGTCCATGCGACGCGACACTTGCCCTGCCGAACAATAGAATGGGTATCATCCGGATCGGTGGCCGTGCCGGAGCCGGGCGCGGAAGGGAAGGTAAAGATAGGGGAAAGATGATCTTTGCATTCCGTTGCCTCTCCGGTCAACAATCTGAAAGGGGACGCTCATGTGTAGACACCTGATCGTAGGACTGATCGCCATGGCTGCTTTGGCCGTTTCTCCGGTCGCAGCCGACCTGGTCATCACCCTGGAGCCCAAAGATGCAGACATGAACCCAATCACGGGCCCCGTCGATCCGGGTACCCAGGTCGTCGTCGACGTCCTGTTGTCGGTAACGGCTGACGACAACCCGGCGGCGGACCTGCGCGGCCTCCAGTTTGACTTCGCCGCCACCAGCGCCGCCATCGAAGTAAGCGAGTTTACGTGGCTGCTGGACCCGGGCATCAGCGATGACTTTTATCTACAGTTCGACATCCTGCCGGTACCCTCCGCCACCTTCATCGGGATGAGTGGGCTCGAGGGCATGATTCTCAACCTGGACGAAACCCCGATCCGCGTCGCCTCCGTCACCGTAACCGTGGGCGGCGCCGGCACCCTCGACACCGGGGCAACCGATCCGGCGAGCGGGGCGACGTTCCGGGCTGGTTTCGTGGCTCCCGTGGACTTCTCAGTTGCTTTTGGGAACCTAAGCGGAGGTACTTTCGATTTCTCCCTCCCGGAGCCTGACAGCGACGGCGACGGTGTCTCGGACGATGTCGACCAGTTTCCGGACGATCCCGAAGAGAGCGTCGATACTGACGGCGACGGCCTCGGGGACAACGCCGATGAGGATGACGACGATGACGGGGTGGTGGACGGGGAGGACACGTTTCCCCTGGACCCGGCTGAGACCCAAGACAGCGACAGTGACGGTATAGGCGACAACACCGACATCGACGACGACGGCGACGGTGTCTTCGATGCGGACGACGATTTCCCGCTCGATCCCGACGAGCAGGTGGACACCGACGGCGACGGGATCGGCGACAACTCCGATCCCGACGACGACGGGGACGGCCTGCTCGACGCGGACGACCCCGATCCGCTCTCTCCCCAGGACTCAGGCGACGGGGACTCAGGCGACGGCAACACCAACGTCGGTTCTCGAACATCCAGCGGATTCTGCGGTTTGGGCATGGTAGGTGCGTCGATGTTCATTTTCCTGGGGCTGTCGGTGACCTGCCTGCATCGACGGTCCACGCGGCGAGGATCCGGAAAGCGGTAGGGCAAAGGTGATTCTTGCCCCGACCCGTTGCATTACCTTTTGCCCTCCAGCGGCCATGAGCGATCCGAACCGTCCGTCGGAGGCGGATGAGGTAGCGGTAGGCACTGGAATCAAAACGGAGAGGTCCCTATACTGCTCGCTTCGGGCGGCGCTTCTGAGCCGGAGGCTTTAGCCTGCGCGAATGTTCGCGCGGGCTTTGGGCCCGCGGCTCGGGTGTCTTCGTAACACCGGGCGGGCGAGTGCCCGGCCCTTTTGGGGAGAACCTAATGGAAAAGTGTGTTCAGTTCTCCATTTTCCTGGTGAACAAGCCTGGCGTGTTGTCCCGGATTTTTCGGGAACTCGCCAAGGCCAAGGTCAACGTCTCGGCCCTGGCGATGATGGACTCGATGGAGCACGGCGTATTGCGCATGATTGTCGAGGATCCGACGACGACTCGGCGCATGCTTCAGACCCTCAACATCCCGGTGACGGAGACCGACGTGCTCGCGGTGGCGCTGCCCAATCGACCGGGGGCGGCGGCCGATCTCTGCGATCGGCTGTCAGCGGCACACGTTCACATCGGGTACATGTACAGCACGAGCGGGGGGAAGGGCGGCAAGACCACGGTGGTGTTGAAAGTGCCCGATATCAAGAAGGCGATCAAGGTCCTCGAGGTCAGCAAGAGCACGCGCAAAGACATGAAGATCAAGCTTCGCCGTCCCGCGGTGACCACCAGGCGGTAGGGTGGGCACTGCCCACCATCCTCGTCCGCGACAGCACAAAACGGTGGGCGATGCCCACCCTACGCGACTGCTGTCAGCATGTAGGTCGGGCTCTGCCCGACATCCCACCCGGTCCCGGGCGGAGCCCGGCCTACCGGCAGACGTGGCGTTTGGCCCGTAGCGTTATGAGGATTCGCTACTCCACGTCAACAACAACGCTCCCCCTCTTCTCGGCGCTCCCTGCGTGCTCCGCGGTTGATCGTCTGGGTCAAACGACGGTGGCAATGGCTTCGTCGAACAGCTTGAGTCCCACGTCGAGTTGGACTTCGTTAATGCTGAGCGGGGGACAGAAGCGTATGCTGGTCTCGCCGCAGCCCAGCAGCACCAGGCCCCGGGCAAAAGATTCCTGCAAAAACCGGTCCCGCAGGTTTGCGTCCGGCTTCCCGGTGCGGGGTTTGACCACGTCCACCGCGCACATCAGGCCCAGTCCGCGGACGTTGGTGATCGCCTTTCGCTTCGCGGCCAGCTCACTTAGGCTGCCCCGCAGACGTTCGCCCAGTCGGGCGGCGCTCGCCATGTAGGTCGACTCCACCAGTTTAAGAGTAGCCAGAGCGGCGGCACACGAAACCGGGTTGCCCCCGAAGGTGCTTCCCTGAGCTCCCGGCGGCCAATCCATGATCTCCTCGCGGGCGATGACCGCCCCGAGGGGCATTCCACTGGCCAACCCCTTGGCCATCAAAACGATGTCCGGCACGATCCCGAAGTGCTCGAACGCAAACCACTTGCCGGTCCGCCCGGCGCCCGACTGAATCTCGTCGCACACCAGCAAAATCCCATGCTTGTCGCAAAGCGCCCGAAGCCGGGGAAGGAACCTGGGGTCCGGCACAACATATCCGCCCTCGCCCTGGAGGGCTTCAACGAAGATGGCCGCCACCTCGGACGGCTCCATCTTGTAGCGAAACAGTTGCGACTCAATCGCATCCACGTCGCCGTAGGGAACGTGGGTGACCATGGGAATCAGCGGGCCGAACTTCTCCCGCTGGCGGCTCTTCGAACAGGTCAGCGACAGGGACCCCATGGTGCGGCCGTGAAACGCCCCGTAGAACGCGATCACCCACTTGCGGTTGGAATGATGGCGGGAAAGCTTGAAGGCCGCTTCCACCGCTTCGGTGCCGCTGTTGGTCAACAACACCCGCTTGCGACTCTTGCCGGGAACGAGGGCGGCGAGCCGCTCCATCAGCTCCACCATCGGCGGATAATAGAAGTCGGACCCGCAGATGTGGATCAGGCTCTTGGCCTGTTTCTCTATCGCACCGGTCACCTTGGGATGGCAGTGCCCGGTGGCACATACCGCGATTCCCGCGGCAAAGTCGAGGAAGCGATTCCCATCGACGTCTTCGATCACCGTTCCCGAAGCCCGGGCAACCACCAGGGGATAGTCGCGCGTGTTCGACGGCGAGCAATGTCGGTGATCCCGTTCGATCAGGGCCTTGGCCAGGCGACCCGGTAGGGCTGTCACGATGGACGGCGCCGGGCCGATCCAACTATCTTCTGACCGCGGCGGTGTATCTTCCTGCTTGATTCCCAACATCCTGAGTGTCTCCAAGGGTGGAAGGCAAAGGCCGGAAGGACAAACGGTGGGGCGGAGATGATCCTCGCCTTCCGCCGCTGGGGATCATCGGCCCGGAACTGCCCGGCATCCACCGAAAACAAAACGGAAACTCGCTCGCCCTCCGGTTGCGAGCAACCCCTCACAAGCTCCGGCCACATGGACACCTTTCCACGCGGGCTGCCACGAGCCCAGCGACAGTCTCCGTAGCGACCAGATTTGGTACCGGTAACCGTTCTTCTCCAACATAGCAACCCATGTGGCGGAAGAACCCGGGGTTCATCGGCGGCGGTCAACGCACATGTAGGGTGGATACGGCCCACAACGCCCGCCCTCGGATAACAGCCATGTAGGTCGGGCTCTGCCCGACGTTCCCAGCCGGTGTCGGGCGGAGCCCGACCTACCGTCCACCCCCCGTGGCGGACGTCCACCCCCCCGGTAGCGTCCGCCCCCGGTAGCGGTCGTCAGGCCCGTCCGTTCATCAGGTAGTTGTGGATTGACGCTCCGGCTTGCTTGCCGTCGCCCATCGCCAGGATGACGGTGGCGCCTCCGCGAACGATGTCGCCCCCGGCAAAGACCCCGGGAATGCTGGTCATGCCGTTTTCATCGATGGTGATGTAGCCCCACTTGTTGACCTCAAGCCCCGGCGTCGTCTGGGTGAGCAGCGGATTCGCCCCCGTGCCGATGGCGACGATGAAGACTTGGCAGGGGATATCGAACTCGCTTCCGTCAATGGGCACCGGGCGGCGCCGGCCCGAGTCGTCCGGTTCGCCGAGCTCCATCCGCCGGCAGCGCACCGCCCGCACCCAGCCGTCGTCGCGGCCGAGTACCTCGATCGGGGTGTTGAGCAGCTTCAAGACAACCCCCTCCTCCTCGGCATGCTTGATCTCCTCGATCCGGGCGGGCATCTCCACACGCGAGCGGCGGTAGACCAGCGTCGCCGGATCGGCCCCCAGACGCTTCGCGGTCCGCACCGCGTCCATGGCGGTGTTGCCTCCCCCGACGACCACAGCCCGGCTCGCCCTGATAACCGGCGTGTCCGTCTCGCCGAAACGGTACGCCCCCATCAGGTTGACCCGGGTCAGGAACTCATTGGCGGAGTAGACCCCCTTGAGGTTCTCTCCGGGGATGTTCATGAAAACCGGCAGCCCGGCTCCGTTGGCGATGAAAATCGCGCCGAATCCCTCTGTCTCGAGGAGCTCCGGAATCGTGTAGGTCTGCCCGATCACCACGTCGGTCACGATCTCCACGCCGCGCTTGCGCAGGGTGTCCACCTCCGCCTCGACGACGATATTGGGCAGGCGAAACTCGGGTATACCGTAAACCAGCACTCCTCCGGCGGTATGCAATGCCTCGAATATGGTCACCGCGTGGCCCCGCTTGGCCAACTCGCCCGCGCAGGTCAGACCCGCCGGTCCGGACCCCACGACAGCCACCTTCTTACCCGTTTGCGGGGGCGGCTCGAACAGGTCCTTGCGATGCTGGCGCGCCCAATCCGCCACGAACCGCTCGAGGTGCCCGACGCCCACCGGATCGCCCTTCTTCGCCCGGACGCACACTTCCTCGCATTGCGTCTCCTGGGGGCACACTCGGCCGGTCACACCCGGCAGGACGTTGTCTGCAAGCAGGATGTCCGCCGCTTTCGACAGGTCACCGTCAGCCACCGCCCCGACAAATCCGGCGATATCCACCCCGACCGGACAACCGGGCACGCACTTGGCATCCTTACATTGGAGACACCGCTGAGCCTCCTGAGTCGCGCTGGCGGCCGCGTAGCCCTGATTGACCTCGCGAAAGTCCCGGTTGCGTGCTTCCGGCTCCTGTTCGGGCATTTGCTGACGGGATATCTTCATCCGCTCGGAAGGTTTCATTGTTCGGGTGTTCCTGGAAACAGAATCGGCGTGTTTCAAATCAGCCCGCGCTGCAGGCGACCTCTTGCTTCTCGAGTTTGCAGTGGTGCTCCTTGTGGAGCCTCTCCCACGCATCCTTCTCCTGCTCCCGGTAAGTGGTGAGCCGGTCGGTGAGCTCGCCGAAGTCCACCAGGTGGGCGTCGAACTCGGGCCCGTCCACGCAGGCGAACTTCATCTGCCCATCGACGGTCACGCGGCAGCCGCCGCACATCCCCGTTCCATCGACCATGACCGGATTGAGCGAGGCGATGGTCAAAACCTTGAAAGGTCTGGTGACCTCCGCGACAGCCCGCATCATGGGTACCGGACCGGCCATCAGGACGGCACCGATCTTGCGGGGCTTGTCTTCCAACAGCTCGCCGAGCTTTCCGGTGACGAACCCGTGATAGCCGTAGCTGCCGTCGTCGGTGCAGGGATAGACTTCCTCGCAGTAGGCTGACAGCTCCTCCTCGAAGATCACGTACTCTTTGGACCGCCCGCCTATCACCGCGAGCACCTTGTTGCCCGCCTTCCTGAGGGCCTCAGCCTGGGGATAGATGACCGCAGTGCCCACTCCACCGCCGACCAGGACCGCCACGCCGAAGTTCTCAATCTCGGTCGGCTTGCCCAGCGGGCCCACTACGTTGGCGATCGATTCCCCGGTCTTCAGATCACAGAGCAGCTCGGTCGTTGCCCCGACCACCTGAACCACCAGGGTGACGGTCCCCTTCTTGGGGTCGGAGTCGGCGATGGTCAGCGGAATGCGTTCGCCCCTATCACGGACCCGCACGATGACAAAGTGCCCGGGTTTGTGGTGGGAGGCTACCCGCGGGGCAAGGGCTACGATCCGACGAACCTTGGGGGCCAACCACTCGGCGCTGACGATTTCGAACATGGATACCTCGCGTTCCAAAAAAACCATCGGTGACTCGGGCGTCACCGCTCATAGCCGCGCCCGGTGGAATCACAGACCGCCGCCAGCCGCTTAGCAATCGGCGCGCCATCTGCCGATACACCCGCCAAGCATTAAAACTTTCAAGAATCAATCCAGGATGAAATCCCCGCCTGCCTCGCTTCTTTCCGTCCCACCGATTGCGGGCCGGCTCGGTGCACCGGCCGCGCGGAGTGCGTCAGATCACGCTTCCCCTCTGCCCAGAGCTCCGCAGGACCGACTTTTTAGCCGATCATCTGCCGGTTGGGAAGCCCCCGCCGCGGGAGGGACCTCGGAACCGGCGCCACGACTCCCAGCCGGCAAACAAGCCATGTGGGTCGGGTTCTGCCCGACATTCCCAGCCGGTGTCGGGCGGAGCCCGACCTACCGCCTGCAAACAAGACTTGATCCACACACACTCCGCGAGTACAGATGCCCAGGGACTCCGGCAGAGGGAGTTACGAGTTTCGAGTTACCAATTTCGAGTTACCAGTTACGAGTTACGAGTTACCAGTTACGAGTTACGAGTTACGAGTTACGAATCGGGCACGGTCATTCAGGTGGTGCGAACCGTCTCATGAAATCGCTCGCGAAAGCAGCCATCCTGTCGGCTGTTGCGACCAGCCTGCTGGCTTCGCAGTGCACGCCGTCCAAGCCCAAAGGGCCGGAAGGCTTCGAAAACCGGCAAAAGGTACGGATGACGATCCGCGGTCAAGCTTTCGAGCTCTGGGTGGCTGACGAGCCGGCGGCAACAACCCGGGGCCTGATGTTCGTCACCCGCGAAGAGCTGGCCCCGCTCCCCGACGGCACCGAGCGCGGGATGTTGTTCGTGTTCCAGTACGAGAGCCGCCTGAGCTTTTGGATGAAGAACACGATCATCCCACTGGACATCGCCTACATCAACTCCAGCGGCAAGGTGGTCTCCGTCCACACCATGGCCCCTCTGGACGTGCGGCCGGGCCAGTATCCCTCCGGCTTACCGGCCAAGTACGCGATTGAAGTGAACGCCAACGTTCTTGTTGACCTGGGCCTGGAGTCCGGCGACCAGGTCGAAATTCCGGTCTCTGCGTTAAAGCGCTCCCCCTGACCCGTCGACAAAGAATTGTGAATGGGGAATATCCGGACCGCGACCGTTGGGGAGTGGTGTAGTAGCCGTTTCCCAACGGGCACGGTTCTCTGTCGCCCTTCGCTACTCCCTGTGGACGAGTCAGCAGATGCAGGTGCTCCTTGTCAACCCCCCCGGGTACGCTCTGCCTCCGGGGACGGCTGATCTGCTTTCGGACCTCGGGTGCGAGATCACCCAAACCGCCGATTATCGGCAGGCCCTGGAACACGCCCGCGGAGAACCGACCGATGCGGTGCTGCTGACCGAACCCGGTCACGAGGCCGCGGTAGACGATTCCAACGGAGAGTTCGCCAGGCTCGTCAAGCTCATCGACTCCCGGCGAATCGCCGGGGTCATATTCTCCGACCGCCCCGGGCGGCATTTGTCCAGGCCGGGCTCCCTGCTCGAAGTCGTTGACCGGAACGTATCCCCGGCTGAACTACGCGGCAGAATCGCCACCATCGACCGCTATCACGGAGTGCTCACCCGCCTGGAACGCCGGCTGGACAACATGGAGCGGCTCGGAAAACGGCTCAGCCAACACTTCCGGGAGGTCGAGCAGGAGATGCAACTGGCCGGCAGGCTGCAACGCGACTTCCTCCCGCGAATCACCGAACCGATTCGCAACGCCCGCTTTGCCACCGTCTACCGCCCGGCCTCATGGGTCTCCGGCGACATGTTCGACGTGTTTCGCATCGACGAAGACCACACCGGCTTCTACATAACCGACGCGGTGGGGCACGGCATGGCCGCCAGCCTGCTGACCATGTTCATCAAACGAGCGATCGTGCCCAAGAGGATCGAGGGAGAGCGATACACCATCTTGACCCCCTCTCAGACAATGGGCACGTTAAACGAGGCCCTGGCGAGTCAGTCGTTGCCCAACTGCCAGTTCGTGACCGCGTTCTACGCGATTCTCAACCACAACACGCTCGAGCTGCGATACGCCCGCGGCGGGCATCCCTACCCCCTCCTTCTGACACCGGACGGTCAGGTCAGCGAGCTGAAGGTCGCCGGGGGATTGCTCGGGCTCTTCAAGGAAGAGGAATTCCCCACCGAGAGTGTCACACTCAAGCCGCAAGACAAGCTGATTCTCTACACCGACGGATTGGAGTTCGCCGTCCCCTCCGGGGCCGATGAACCTCCGGAGGCGCCTGCCTATCAAAGCCTCTTCGCACCGCTCGCCGATCTGCCGATTCAGGAGCTGATGAGTCAGATCGAAGCCCGCTTCGATGGCCAGGCCTGCTCCCTGAATCCTGCCGATGACGTCACCATCCTCGGGCTCGAGATCCTCCACTGATGACAGTAGCTGACCACCGATAGCTCATGGCTGACGGCTGCCAACCTATCGCTTGGCGGTGCCACCCGCCCACTCCGGAGAGCGGCCGCTACGGCTCAACGTTTTTGCGTTTTTGCGTTTCACCGAGGCGGTGGAGGATTTGCCGGCGCTGCTCGCTGCGGACGAAGAGCCAGGCGCCTTTGAGCTCGGGGTGGGCGGTCTTGATGACCGGCCAATCCAGAGCCAGGAACTCCTCGACGGTCAGCGGTCCACCCGCAGTCTGCTCGACCCCAAGCCAGGTCCCCCACCAATCGAGCTGCAGGGGCATGCCCGGCGGAGGCGCGGCCCGCAGCTTCTCGCGTTTACGGACTTTGAAAGGCTTGCTGTGCAGGAACTCCTTGCCCAGGTAGCGCATCGGCCAGGAGTAATGGTTGGGCTGTATTCCTCCGGCGGGATACGCGAAATCGATCGGAGGAACCTTGGCGGTGGCATACCGTATCGCCCGCAGGACCCGGGCACGCTCCTCATTTTTTGATCCATCTTTCTTGAACCAGGGTTTGTAGATGGTATCGCCGTAGGGCTCGCAGTCTTCGAAGGTGCCAATCGCCCCGATCGCCCTGGCCCCCGCGCGGATGCGCGACAGATAGGTCGTATAGTAAGCCGGGTTGTACACGTCGTCGCGTTGCTGCTTATGCGGGCTGTGTTTCTTCCAGGTGATCCACGGGTTTCGGCCTAGATACAGGTCGATGCCATTCGCCCGGCACACCTGGATGGTCTTCTTGACGAGTTCATGGTCGAGGGCGTTGGGTGTTTCCTGCCAGGAGGGCAGCTTCAGCAGGATGGCGTCGACGTATCGTCCGGCCCCGGCGTAGGCTTCCAGCCGGCCTCGCGCTCGGCGAAGTCAGGCAATAAGCTGAGCTCGATCCACAGCAGGACTTTGACGGGTTTGTCGGGGCTCACGGTTGCTCCCTTCGTCTGCGGGAGTCTGTTGCGTCACGCATCACCCGGACGATCCGCCCCGCCGCATCCGGTGGTCTTTTCGCACCAGATGGTGGATGAGAGTTCCGGGGAGATTACGCCTTCTTCTTTATCGGCGAACCCTTACGGGTCGACTTCGCGGACCTGGCCTTCTTCTTGCTGGTCTTGGCGGTTGTCTTGGCCATGCTCTTTTTGGCGGACGGTTTTCGCGTCGCCACCGAAGGAGCCCTTGCGGTGCGCTTGGGCTTCTTGGCGATCTTCGCCTTGGCCTTCTTGCTCGTTTTGGCGGTCTTGCGGGCCCGCTTGACCGCCGTCTTGGGTGCCGGCGGAGGCTTGGGCTGTTTGACCTTCGTGCTTAACTCGACGACCCGGAGGTTGGTGTAGTACCCTTCCTTCTCGACGCGAACGAGATGGGCGTCCACTTCCTCCTTCTCCGTAGCCTTGAACAGGGTGAGGACGGCCCCCGGGGCCTCCCCCAATAGTTTCCAGTAGAAAGGGATGACCTCCTTGGCCCCCAGCGGTTTGCGGCCTGGAGCCGGAGCCGGAGCCGGAGCAGAACCAGCGGCCGTCGGTGTAGCGGTGGCTGCTGCCGGCGATGCGGGGGCCTCGCCGCTTGACTTCGCAACCTCTTTGGGGCCCTTCGGCTTCGGCGACTCGCCCGGGCCCACCTTCGGATTGTGCTTTGGTTTTGTCACGCCTTCCGTACCTGTAGCAGCACGCCCCCAGCACTGCAACCTCCTGCCGGGGCATTGTGCTCTGTGCACGCCTGGCACTATAATCGCTGCCGGCCTGATCGGTCGACCCGTCGGGCCGGCTCTTTAGCGCCCGTAGCTCAATTGGATAGAGTGGCTGGCTTCGAACCAGTAGGTTGGAGGTTCGAGTCCTCCCGGGCGCAAGTAAACGCGGGGTCGCCGGGCAGGGGCCTCCCGCGGCCCCGGCCTCTGTGCCGAATAACTTAGCTCCTTTAGCCCACTCGTCAATCCTCTTCGGGATTGAGGATGGACATGAAGGCTTCCTGGGGGATCGAGACGTTGCCCACGGTCTTCATCCGCTTTTTGCCCTCTTTCTGCTTTTCCAGCAGCTTTCGCTTGCGGGTCACGTCGCCCCCGTAGCATTTCGCGGTGACATCCTTGCGAAAAGGCCGGATCGTCTCCCGGGCGATGATCTTCCGCCCCACCGCCGCCTGAAGGGGAATCTCAAACATGTGGCGGTTGATCTCCTTTTTGAGGCGGACCAGCAATTTGCGCCCCCGCCAGGTCGCCTTGTCGCGGTGAACGATTATCGACAGGGCATCGACCGGTATGCCGTTGACCAGGATATCCAGTTTAACCATGTCATCAGCCCGGTATTCGGTGATTTCGTAGTCAACGGTACCGTAACCGCGGGTGCAGCTTTTCAGTTTGTCGTAAAAATCGTATATAATCTCACAAAGCGGCAGCTCGTAAGTCATCATCACCCGCGTCGGGGAGAGGTACTCCGTCTTCTTGTGTTTTCCACGCCGCTCCATCGCCAGTTGCATCACCGTCCCCACGCAGTCGGAGGGGATGATCATCTGCCCGGTGACGATCGGCTCGCGGGTTTCCTCCACGAGTGACGGGTCCGGCAACTCGCTCGGCGATTCAATACGCTTCGTCGTGCCGTCCGTCAGCAGAATCTCGTAGTTGACCGTCGGAGCGGTCTGGACCACCACGACATCGCTTTCGCGCTCCAGACGCTCCTGGATGATCCGCATGTGCAACAGGCCCAGGAAGCCGCAGCGGAAGCCTATGCCCAAAGCGTCAGAGCTGGCCGTACTGTAAACAAACGAGCTGTCCGACAGCCAGAGCTTCTCCATCGCCTCGCGAAGCTGGTCGGTGGTGGTCCCCATACCCGGATAGAAGTCACAGAACACCATCTGCTGAGGTGCTTTATATCCCGGCAGCGGGGAATCGGTGGGCCGGTCGCAATGAGTGATGGTGTCCCCGATGTTCACGTCAGCCAGGGTCTTGATCCCGGCGACGAAGTAACCCACTTCACCGGTGCTCAAGGAATCGACCGCGGTCGGCTTGGGGCTGTACTTCCCCACCTCCGTGACGATGTACTCTCGTTTCACGCCCATCAGGAAAACCTTGTCGCCGCGCCGAAAGGTGCCGTCAAAGACCCGGGAGTGGCAGATCACCCCGCGGTGCGGATCCGGCTTGGCGTCGTAGATCAGCGAGCGAAGCCGGCCCGTAGGATCACCCTTGGGAGCGGGGATTCGCTCAACGATGGCCTCGAGCAGCTCGTCAACGCCCGCCCCGGTCTTCGCGCTGGTGAACACCGCCTCGGAGGCGTCGAGGCCCAGGATCTGCTCGGTCTCGAGGGCGATGTCCTCCGGCCTGGCTGCCGGCAGATCGATCTTGTTAATTACCAGGATCATCTCCAGGCCCGCCTCTAAGGCGAGATAGGCGTTGGCCACCGTCTGGGCCTGCACGCCCTGGGTGGCGTCGACCAGCACGAGTACGCCCTCGCAGGCAGCCATGGACCGGGACACCTCGTAGTGAAAGTCGACGTGACCCGGAGTGTCGATCAGGTTGAGCATGTAGGTGTGGCCCCGGAGCGTGTGGGAGACCGTCGCCCGGTTGGCCTTGATGGTGATCCCCATCTCGCGTTCGAGGTCCATGTCGTCGAGGAACTGGTCGCGCATCTCCCGCTTGGAGATGGCTCCGGTGTGCTCCAGAATCCGGTCCGCCAGCGTGCTCTTCCCGTGGTCGATGTGGGCCACGATGCTGAAGTTGCGTATAAGCGTTCGATCTACCATTGTCGCACAAGTCTGGCCGTTCGCCTGCGAGCGGCACCCTCGCCCCCCCCCTTGGGCGACGTATCCCGCGCGGACATCCCGGTCCCCCGGTCACCGCCCGGACGCCGCCGCGTCATCGCCCGGTCATCGCTCGATTCCAGGGCGCCCACCGACGCCCGCCCTGAGCCCGCCGCTGGCGGGCGAAGGGCGGGGTATCCCACTCCCACGAACCTCCGATTCTACGCTCATCGTCCGAGCCCTTTAGTATAGTTGAGCGGAGGGGTGTGTGGAACCGGTCCCAGAGGTGCGCCCCCCGGCGGATCGCGACGGCGGGCCAGACTGTCGAAGTGAACGGACGAACGGACGCGGAACTCCGGGTGAACTCGCAACCCGGTCGGGCACGATGCAACGACGGTTGTGAGTCAGCGCCCCCCCACGGCGGATGCACCACGGGGTCTCGTCACAATCGCGACAGACCGGGCCACACGATCGATCGTGGTGCTCGCTGTCATACGAACGCCAGCACACACAACAGGTTTCGTCATCGAGCGGATCGATGGCCCGGAGGGTTATCGCCTTGCGAAACCGTCCGCGGAGTTTGGTCGAATCGAGTGAAAACGGGACGTAGACGGCCTGCCCGGGCTCAAGCTTAAACCTGCAAGGAATGAACGGCGTGAGCCCCGCGATCGACCGCCTTACCCACACAGTCTCTGAACCTCCGTTTCGGACCTCAAATGTGTGCGTAAGCCTCGGCCCAGCCCACACGGTGCCGAAGTCGTGCATCGGTTCGTCGCAGACCAGCACGGCGTCATACGCTACCGGCTGCCGAAAGGGCTCAGTGAAGTCCCGCGGACCGGCCGGTGGTGGGTTGCACTCACCCAGAGGGAACGGACAGGATAAGCAAAGGAGCAGGAACGGTGTTAATCTAGCTAACATATGTATGGTGTACCGCAGGTAGTTTACCTTCTTTACCGTCCGGCGCCCGTCACTACGCGGTAACACCTTTCGGCGACCAGACACACGGGCTCACTGACCGGACACGCCCCGCCGCCGGGCTGCCTATCGCCGTTCACGCATCACATTTGCCACCGGAGAACGCGGGAGTTCTAATACGGTCGGAGCCCCACATGACCAATGGTGAGACCCGGTATACCTTCGACCGCGTGGTGCGGATGGTGGTCAGTGCGATCATTATCGCCACAGTGCTGGGTCTGTTGCGCTACCTCTCGGACGTGGTCTTGCCCTTCGCGGCTGCGGTGGTGCTGGCCTACATGCTGAATCCGCTGGTGAGCGCGTTTGAGAAACGCACCGGACGACGCGGCCTGGCCGTGGCGATAACCATCGGCGGGCTGGGGGTTATGGGGGCTGCACTGCTGGGCATCGTGATACCGTTGATGGCCTACCAGGTGAGCCGGTTCGGAGAGGACCTGGAGTTACTTCGCCAGGACCTGGTTGGGTCCCTGGTGGCCGAGGCGGGTGAGCTTGAGCAAGCTTCGGGATCGCGTGTGGAACCGGTTCTCAACCGGTTGGAAACCAGTTCCACACCACACGAGAAATCCATCGGCTGGCGGGAGCTGAAGCGCGGGTGGGCCCGCTACCGGGCGGATGCGGACGAGGTCCCCCGAAGGCTCGAGCGGCTACGGCGGCTTCGAGGGGACCTATCCAACACTTACCTCGGCGATCTTCTCGACCGGTCAGCCACATACGTCGGTACTGCCGAGTTCCGCGACCGGGCGCTGGAGGCAGCCAAACATCTCGCAGTGGGCGGCTGGACCGTGATTGCATTCACGGTGAACTTCCTGCTGGGCCTGACGGGCTTGATCATCGTCCTGCTCTACCTGGTGTTCCTGCTGCTGGATTTTCCGGAATACGCCCGTAACTGGCAATCGTTCCTGCCCCCGCAATACCGCGAGCCTATAGTCGAGTTCCTCGAGCAGTTCAACGTCGCTTTGCGGCGGTACTTCCGAGGGCAGGCAATCGTCGCTTTATGCATGGCGGTGCTGTTTGCGACCGGGTTCTCGATCATCGGGCTGCCCATGGCGGTGCCGCTGGGGCTGTTCGTCGGGCTGCTCAACATGGTCCCTTATCTGCAGACTGTCGGGCTCGTGCCGGCCATGCTGCTTGCCTTGTTGCGGTCGATCGAGGGTGATTCGAGCGTTGTGGCCTCTATCCTTCTCGTGCTGGCGGTGTTCGCGGTGGCCCAGTTGATCCAGGATACGTTGATCACCCCTCGGGTGATGGGCAAGGCCACGGGTCTAAGGCCGGTGGCGATCCTGCTTGGCGTATTCATTTGGGCGAAGCTGCTGGGCCCGTTGGGTTTGCTGCTGGCCATCCCCCTGACCTGCCTGGGCATCGCCTACTATCGCCGCTACGTGCTGCATCATAAGCCGGAGAAAGAAAAGGTGTCAGCATGATTTGTGAGCCGGCCGGCAGAGGGGCCAAGGGTGTCGAAGCGCGTACCGAAGCGGCTAATGGTGCCAAGGGATTCTCCCCGACGCCTTTTCTCCACAATCCGCAATCCGCAGGCAAGAGGCAAGAGGGCGCAATCCGTAATAGAAAGAGCCTCTAGTCGTCGATGTACACCAGCGACTTGAGCCGTTGAATATCGGCCGCTTTCATTCTCTTCTTGTCGCGGAACTGGGCGTCCGAGGTGAACGTGCGTGCGGTGAGGTCGGCATGCAGACGCTTGACCAAGTCTGGCCTAGCCCCAATACGGTTCACTTAAGGATCACAACTGACTGTCGGAACGAGGTTTGCGGTTGCGGAACACGGTAATGCTCGGCTCTTTTTTTGCCGAA
>SDBU01002991.1_pt1 | contig 21889 bp, 32 predicted proteins | sample 2277071 | NCBI WGS metagenome assembly SDBU01 (sample SAMN10397929, study PRJNA504765) | marine sediment metagenome | isolation source: marine sediment core GS08_GC12, 126 cmbsf | place: Arctic Ocean: Gakkel Ridge, Loki's castle | collected 2008 | reverse complement strand
GACACCCGTATAGTCTGTAGTAGCGGAAGCAAGAGAATACACATTAAGAGCGTTTATGAATCCTGCTGCCTGATTGATGCCTAGATTACTACCATGACTCAAGATGTTATTTGCGTTTACAGTCCCGCCGTTAGTCAGCAGGTTAGATAGCAGATCACCTATCCTATACAGATCACAAGCATCTATTACCACATTACCCAACACCACACCGATAGAATCTCTAGTTTCACTAGAGATCATACACCTATGTAATGTAGTTATAGCCCCCGGGACATTGCCAACAATAACGTTACCACTAACCCCGTCAACATAGAGGCACATACCCTCAAACGTAACGTGTTGGTTAATGGCAATGGTATTGATACCCCAAAGCATAGTTCCGCCGAAATGCCTACCTCTTGGGTTGAGATTTCCTTTTAGTGTTACATTCCTAGTAGGATCTGTAACTGACCCGATACCCCACGTAACGTTTTCAATGCTATTAAAATGCAGGGTAAACTCTACCGCTACATCTTCTGCTACCAGATTGCGCCCCGTGAACTTATTAGCAACCGCAGCAGCTACAGTAGGGAAATCCCCCCCACTAGTTTTGATGCTGTAGGTTTCAATCGTCGGCATGATCTATACTCTCAAAAGGGTCTGCGTACTCCCTATTATCCACTATTCTTCCGTAGAACGGCTAAACCCATGCATAACGCATTGCTGAGTGGTACCCGTGTCAAGCTCTGCGGATACTAGCTCATTCTCATTATCGGCAGGTATACCATCAAGGGGGAAAATATGGGTACCGATACCCAAACTCTTAGCCTCAAAGATGATAACCGTACCGTTCTTAAGTGTCATAGTACGATCCGCAGTATCTACAAAGACCACCACTGTATTAATGAAATGGCGTTTACCCTTTGTGGCAGCCTTAGTAGCTGTGGGGTCTGTACCCTCTACAGCTACTTCCTTCCAAAACTTTATACCGTTACCGACTGGATGAGGCATATTATGCAACCCTTCTAGGCGAAGTTACTACAGTAGGTAGTTTACTGCGCTTCCTGAATTCCCTAAGTGTAACGAGCAATTGCCCTAAGACTTGTGCGGTTAGCCCTTCCTGTACCTCAAGCAAAGCCACTTGCGCTGTAGTCTGGCTAATCCCTTGTTGACCGGTACCACCTAATACAATCCTTGCAAACTCATCTAGCCACTGCTTACGAATGAACATGAGCCCAAGATTAGCGAATCGTCTTTGATAGAAGCCCACGTATTCCGCTGCCGGACCTTGCATATATCTAGTAGCAGAGAAGTTTATGGTATAAGTACTAGTTGTCCTGCTGATACGGTATAGCTGCTGTTCTGTTAATGCTCTCTGTAGGGCTCCCGTAGCATGCCCGCGCCTTGGGTCTAACCCTGTCCTAATCTTCCTTAATGTCCACTCAGCAGAGGGAGCCTTTAGGTTACCCCCGCCGTATTGCTCAAACTCAAATGCAATAGCTATCCTACGTTGCAGAGCCCTAGACGCTAGCTCTACCCTAGCCCTTCGTATGTCTTGCGCTTCTGTTATGATGATATCGAAAGGCGTAAGTAGTTCGATAGCCATTAAGCTCGTCTCAACCTGCGTGCCTTAACCCGTGTCCGGTTATCTACTTCGCTATTTTGATCCCTATCAATCTCAATAGACATGGAGTTAATATCAGACTCATACGACTTCTTTAGCGTATCTGCATACTCTGAGTATGCTAGAGAATCTGGAGTACCTACTTGCCTTGTGATTACTTCCGCAGTCATCTTAGCATGGATATCACGAAACTGCCCGGGTCTACGTAGGTCTAGTAGATCAGGATTGTTATTATTCTTGTAGTCTGCCCTACCTCTAATACGTCCACGGATGCGCTCCATAAGCATACGCATCGTACGCTTTAGCACTTCCTCAAATCTAACCTGTTCCTCAAACTCACTATTAGTATCTAGCGCAGAAGTTAGTTCATGTAAGTAATGCCTTACGTCGCTCTCATCTGCAAATGATAGCAGCCCCCTTACAATGCCAGAGCTACCCATGACTGATACTACCCCCGATACCCCCGAAGCATTACTCTGCGATAGTGCAACGTCATTAGGTGCAGCAGTAACACCAGTAGCGTTAGCAAAAGCATCAGTAGCAGTAAAGCCATCACTAAGGTTCTTCTTACTATAGAACGTAAGGGTACCGCCACCAGCACTAACAAACTCCGCAAAGAAATGCCCGTCTTGCGTAATCGAATGCAGGCTAGTAGACCAACCTGAAAAGTCTAGCAGGGATAGCGCAAGGTCTCCGCTATCCGCTCCACTAGTAGGATGGTTTGCAGTTAGAACCGCCATAGCGAACACTCTTCAAATTCGATGGGTACGCCTATCGTACGCAATTTCTTAATGGCTTCCTTTACGTGAGGCTTCCGCTTCTCTCCACCGTCCCCGGTATAGTCGAACCCACACAAGACTAGCTTTTGAGAACCAAGAGCTATTGCTACCTGTATGGCGAGCAAAGCTGATTCCCCAGCCAGATTAGGATCAGATAATATAGACTCACAATCGTAAATACTACCGGCTCCACTATACGCATCTACTGTCCCCCTCCTAGTTACTACAATCCCTGTGTACGTCTTCAGGTAAGGAGCACCCATACGCTGTAAATAAATACCGTCAACAGATACCACAAGGCAGAACCTAGTCTCTTCAAAATGCCTGCCTTGTGTACTGTCGTATTCTGCACTTTCCTCATGGTAAACGGTAGTCCCCGGATTGACTCCTACCCAAAGGTATTTATCTAACGGATACCGTTTCTGAAAGTCTTTTGAGCTAGGCCCGCGCCCTACAATAACTACTGTCTTACCCTTTAGGTTAGGGAGAGAGGTAGACTGTAGCAGCCTACCCCTCTCCCCTTCCGTAAGCGTAGCAAGGGCATTAGCTACGCTAGGGCTGTTCTGTAACCTTGATACTTTGCCCGTAGCAACAAGTACGCTAATTAACTCAGCGTCTTTCTCGCTATCCAAGGTTACATTTCTAGAGCCGGGTTGGAATACTCCCCCGCGCCAACGCATGCGGAAACCATCCCTATGTAGCTCTATGTGAACGTCACTCACTCTTAGTGAATCCCTTTACTTCTTCTTTGGTTTCTTCTGTCCCCGCTTCACTGCCTTCTTTAGCTCCCGCTTCGGTCGATGTTTCGACATCGTCGTTCATACCCTCGATTTGTGTCTTAAGCCTTTCGATTTCCTTATTAGCGTCTTCTAGCTCTGCCTCTAGACCTTCAGCCTTTTCGGTAGCCTCTGCTATCTCCTTATCCTTAGCTTCCGCCACTTCACCCGCTTCCTTCAGAGAATCATTAGCAGTCTCTAGACTAGCTTCCGCTTCCTCTAGCTCTGCCTCCAAACCTTCTACTTCGGAAGTGTCACCCTCTTCCTCTGCTGCCTTAGCTGCATCCGCTTCCTTAGCAGACTCAAAAGCAGCCTTACTAGCAAATTCCTGCACTCCATTAGCTTCGCTAATAGCGTAAGCTAGTCCCTTCTCTGTAGTGCTAACATACTGGCCACCGGGAGTAAACTTACCCCCTGACCAACGCATAGAGAAACCAGCAGGTACCTTGAAGTACCAAGTTTTGCTACTCATTGTTTTTGTAATCCTTAAACACGGCGTCAATAAATTCCTTTAGCTCCTCTTCCAGCTCGATAAGAGCCGGGCGCATACCATCCGGATTAGTACGCGCAGCATCTACCCGCATACGAGCCTTATTCAATGGCCTAGCGTGCTGTGCTACAACAGCATCTCTAGGCTTACCCGGAAGCTCAATGACTTGTTTCTTACCGGTACCATCATGCGTAGTCACTAGCTTACGCAGATTAGTAATGATCTCTTTATCAGTGTGAGGGTCAAACCCGCGGAATGCCTGCTGCTCAGAACTCCACTTACCGGGCATTCCACCACCCTCCCGCTCAAAACGGAAAGCTACATTACACTTATAGAAACCAAACCAAATACGAGACTCTTCCATTTCATGCCCTTTTATACGGAGACAGGGCAGGGTAGCTAAATGCTACCCTGCCCCATTACTCCTACTTACGCAGCAGCCCCAAAGCCTACAGCATGGCCACCGACAGCACCATCCTGCACGACTAGGGTACCTTCAGCAACAGCGATGTACTGTTCCTTTTCACCAGCGTTGGCATCAAAATCAATACGCGGAGCACGCTCAGGAAGCCAGAGCAAACCTAGCTTTTCCATGTTCGTAGCCACGATATGATCTGAACGCAAAGCCAAATCGGCATGCAATCGGTGAGTACCAAACGGAGTAACGATCGCTTCCGTAGTACCACCAATCGTGACTACCTCAAACTGAGTACGCGCACCCGTACGATTTGCAACAAGCTGACTTGCAATCAGCGTTGATACAAACACATCGGAAACACTACCGCCAGCGTCGTAAACGTCGCGGATAAACTCAATCAGATTGAAGGTAGCAGTAGCACTATCATTGAAGTCTGCACCCGAAATATCGGTATACAAACCACCAGTGCTAGCCGCACTACCCGTACGACAAATCTCAAAGATGCCATCCATGGTACGTGCGATACTAGCACTACCCTGAGGGGTAGAGGCAGCCACACCACCATAGTACAGAACATCCGCAAGGTTCTCTGTAACTTCACCCAATGCCGTCATTGCGTGAAGATCGAAAGTACCCCGTGAAGGATCGATAGTCGTAAGAGCCTTATTGGTCTTAGTAATATCGAAATCTTCGCGGATGATCTGAGTGAAGTTCTTACGAACAGTAATAGCGGGGGCACTAGTCTGGACGTAAGCTGCACCTTCAATCGCTGCCGTAGACACTACAAACAGAGTAGCGCCGGAAGCGATAGTAGCAATAGTAGTACCACTATAGCCACGGACAACAGTAAGGGTATCTGTCGCAACACTAACAATCTGAATCAGTTCCTCACTAGGAGACTGGACAGTCATGTTAGCACGAAAACGAACGCCTTCACCACTACCCACAACAATCGTAGTAGCACCAGCAGATGCCGCAACAGCACCCACCACAGTAGCAGTACGAGCCCTAAGAGCTGCATCCTGCCACTCAATCTGTGTACTACCTAGACTCTTGTTTACCCCACCCATGCCAGCCATAAGCATAGCAAGTAGAGCAAACCGCTTTTCTAGTGCAATAGCGGTAATCTCGGGAACAACCTCGCGGATGATCGGTTCCCAAATCTCCCCGCCTGCACCTGCAAACGATGAACTCATTATTTAATTCCTTAGCCAGAAAATGCAGAAACCGCCGAGAATGGCCCTCGCGGTATACAAACCGAAAGGAACACTCACGGCGGTTCCATACCTAGTCTGGACACTCACGGCAGTCCAGCGGCCTAGTGCGGAGATCGAGGTTCTACGCGGACCCAAGCGAACTCTACCCCACCCTCAAGGGCAGTCAAGCGAAACGGGAAACATTCTACGACTTACGCACAATCCGCACGGGGGTAAGTTTTGGATTGGCACGCATCAAAGCCATATACCTAGCCTTGCCTCCCGGCTTTTGCTCTAACCAATCTGTATAAGCTTCGTTCATTGCATTCTGAGCACTACCGCTATTACCCCCTGCACGCTGTCCCGCACCCGGGATACCATTCTTTTGTGCTGCGCTTTGCCCACCGTCTCCATCCTCAACAGGCTTGCCCTTAGTGTAAACCTTATGATAACTTTGCAAGAGATCCAAACGCTCTAGAGGCGGAAGCTGCCCAATACCCGGCTCATGCTCGTTAATGAACTCTAGGAATTCAAGCTCAAAAGCATCTAGCTTTGTCTGCACATCACTATTAACATAATCGTGATAACGCTGTGCCTGTTCTTCTGAAAACTTTACAGGTTCACGATTCTTAGCTGCGGCATCCTTCATTTGCCTAAAGTCATCAAAGCCCCCCTCTCTAGCCTTAGCCTTTAGAGCTTTAGCTACAGCCGCTTCCAACACCTTAGGATCTATTGCGTCTCCGTCCCCATCGTTATTCTGAGTCGGGTCCGTCTGTGTCGTCGGGTCGGTTGAATCCGCCATCATCTGCCCTTTGTGTTACGGTAGCTCCTGCTTTGCTATTAATCTCTTTACGAGTCATAACAGCTTCCAACGCTGCTACCTTACGTTGGCCTCCATCTTCGATATGTGCGTATGCACTTGCATTACGCGAAAGCTCAATGCTAACAATATCTGTAAGCCCCTGTGCTAGCTCCCAAGTAACGCGGGTAATCTCATCCATTACCGTAAGCATCATCTTAGGGTCAGGCCACATCACAGATAGAGAAGACTTAGTAATATCCCTTGTTAGCTTACCCGTTGAATGGAAGTCTTCAAAGACTTGCCACTTACCGTACAGATCCTTTTCTACTGGACGCCAACGAGTCATAGACTCACGTCGCATTTCTGCAATAGGCGCATTAGCCGCTACAATGGCTACACCACTAGCATCGGTAGACCCGATGATAGCCTGCTCAGGAATACGCATAGTATACAGCAATTCCCTTACTGTACCCCGTATGAATTCCAGCAGCTCCCCTAGATGAGAGTCTAGCATTAGGGGTATTACGGCAGCGTCTTCGCCCGTAATACTCCAGACCATATTAGGCCCATACGTCTGCGGTTCGTCATCGTTCCGATTGTTCCGCTCAATGATAGGCGTAAACGCCTGCATATAGACTTGGTTACCCGCAGCAGATAGCTCGTTATTTATCTCCGCGTTCTCTTCTGATAGCCACTGCCCAAGACCGTCCGTATGGAATTCACTAGCTAGGATATCCCACCTAAACAGTGCAATAGGAATGATACCATAAGGATTAAGATACCCCTTGCCATTAGGCCCGGGATCAAACCCTTCTAGTACGGGATCTTCTGTAGCATCCGTATACGATACAATCTCTTCCTTTGTATATATAATGGCCTTCTTTACAAACTTGCCATCATCAAAGAAAGACCAACGAACGATTACAGCTAGTGGCTCTGCTGGATTCTCCGGGTTCTCTACTACCCGCATCTGTTCCTTACGAATCCAGTCTAACTCTATCTTCTGTTCCTCTGCATTCCATATAAGACGCCAACCACCATTACCCTGAGCTAGTCCTAGTCGTTCTGCCTGTACCGACTTACCATCAAAGTTATTAGCTTCCAACCACTGTAGATAGCCGTGATCCTCACCAATGATAGCACGAACAGGAGTAGTATCATAAAGCCGGGCTAGAGTATCAATGACTGCTGTAAGCAGCTTCATTGTCTTCTTACCTGCTCTACGCTCAAACTCATCCGGTGTCTCAGACTCTAGCTTATCTAGGTATGGTAGCATGACTCCCCTATAGAAGTCATACACCATACGAGCTTGTTCCTCCGTAAGCTCAATCGTAGAGATATCGGCTACAGCCTTATCCTTAATATCTCTATGCTTATCTCCCCGCCTACGTGCGTTAAGGAACGCATGTGTAAACGGATTCTTCACCATAGGCACGTCTTGCAACGCTAGCTCTACAGCTTTATCTAGTGTGCTCCTAACTGCCATGTTTAACGCTTCCTTCGCCAGACGTTAGTAGGTACGGGAGCCTCATTGCCTACCCAATACCGGAAACAATCGCATAGGTGTCCTACGCCTTTAGCTTCTGCCCTTGCTTTAGCGTGCTTACGACTACCGTCTTTAGGCCAGATGAATTTCTCTAGATCGTTAATTAGGTCTTTAGCAGCAGGGTTGATAGCAATACGAGTAGGCGCATCCATAGGGTCTAACAAACAGTTTACAGCGTTATCAGAATCAATAACCGGACCATTAGACAACTCCCAACAGCGCCGTACCTTCTGCCCCATAAAGTGAATCTTTAGCTTAGCCTCAATGATAGCCCAATCAGAGGTACCACTAGTAGAGTCTTCCGCTGTACCTGAGCTATCCCCGAATAGCTTTACCTCTCCCTTGTGCTTACCCCATTCAGAATCACATACACTTTGGATAGCTGGTCCGGTCCACTCCCCGGTAAGCGCCATAGAGGCATGCACAACAAACATATTACCGAATTGCTGGCCTACGATACAAGAGGTAACCGCACGGTTAAAGTCAAAAGATAGGGCTAGAGGCCTATCAGGATCATAGGAGTACCTATCCGTTACATGCTTAATCCTATCAAATGCAAATATCTGTCCGCTGTGCGCTACCCATAGACCTAATGCCTCTTGCTTGAATGTGTTTAGGTCTACCTGCTTACGATAAGACTCTAGCTCATCCAGTGGAACCGCAAAAGGATTATGTAGACTACCTGCGTTTACGTGGAACCAGTCTTCCTCTCTAGTAGCTACATCATGGAAGTCCGTACCAGATCCCTTGGGGGCACCCAAGCACATCATCCTACCGCCACTATCGAATAGCATGGGTAGGAGAGACTTGTCTATATGCTCAGTAAGCCCACGGATAATACCGCATTCATCGATTACTACTAGTCCATATCCACTGCCTTCCTGTGCTCCGGGGTTATCTAGTCCAGCAAATTTGATATAGCTCCCATTAGAGAACTGTATCAGCATTTCCTCCTTCTTAATCTCTACATCTGGACGGTGTCCCCATACTTCATATACGATACCCGAAGTAAAGTAGATATTGCGTAGCTGCTTATGTGTAGGTCCAGTGAACAGGACAGTAAAGTTATCAGCGTTGCTGCACTCTACGTCCGCTACATTAGTAGCAAATACCGACTTACCTACTCGCCTACCAGCAGTAAACGACATATGCCGCGCCTCCCGCGCGAACCATTTACTAGCTATGTCTGCTTGTACTGCGTGTGGCCTAAAGGTGACTCTATAGGTACCGGGGTTATCCGGTACCATAGGCTCTGCCTCTGTTACATAGTCCTCTGCCTCAATAGGCTGGTCAGGCGTCCAGCCAGCTACAGGAGTACGGCTAGGCGCAGAGGGTAGCCATACTACCTGAGGTACATCCCCGTTAAGCTCATCACCCTTCTTAGCATTGATTACCCCAAGGCTAGCAGCGTACTTAGCACCGTCTGCCCATAGTGCAGGCTTAGCGATATCAGTAGCAGCCTCTAGCATCCTCTCTCTTACCTTGGATGCCATCCCCGCTTCATCAAACTTGGGCTTACCTGCCCTACGCTCTTTCTCCCTCTGTAGGACGTGCATCCTACGCCTGTACTCAGGCTTACCCTCATGCTTAGTTACGGTCAGTTGTGAGATGCCTAGACGGGTAGCGATCTGCCCTGCCGTGGCTAGGGGGTCTGCTATACGCTCTACAAAGATGGCGTCTGCGAAGTTACGCGAGCGCGTGTTCATCCTTGAAGGAATACCCTACAGTTACAAGGATGCAAGGGAAACAGTAAACATTCTCCCGACGAGTCTCGTCTACCTCTGTATACAAAGACAAAGGCGGTAGGCCTAAGCCTACCGCCTCCATCTGCCCTAGCGTAGCCCTTACTTAACCAGTGTAGACTCAGTGCTATCTACATAAGCCTGTATCTCGCTAGCGGTCTTCCGCAGCATTCCAGCGATAACCGCAACGCTGATGCCATCCTTATGCAGAGCCTTGGCTGCCGCAGTGAGGGTAGCAGGCTTCTTAGCCGTCTTCTTAGCAGCCCGTGTAGCCCGTTCCTCTGGCGTAAGGGGCTTACCCTCGCCACGCGGATAGGCAAGCAATGAGCATACCGCAACCACTAGCCCAAACTCTTCTGCAATCAGCTTGTTATCCGCGTCCTCTTCATCCATTGCAGCCTTCAGCTTAGCAACGAAACCAGCGCGGAACCTAATGCCTTCAATCCAACCCTCATACTTATCCGGCTCTACCAGTTCATCGAGACGGAAGCTAGCGTCTACTCCGGGGAATGCCCCGCCCTTAGCTTCTGCACGCTTGAAGCTAGGAACCTGTACAGTAGCCACACCATGCGCTACCTTAACGCCAACAGATCCCGTGTTAGCTGCATCTTGAAGCATGAGCCCAATAAGCTCCAGCCCAAGCATCGCCTGTAGTTTCTTCTTAGCCATCTGTTTCCTTTGCCCTTCTGTGTGAGTCCCTACCGTGATAGGTGAATGTCTAGAGTGTACCGTACACTCTAGCCCTGTCAAGCACTATTCCGTATTCTCATGCCTTCTAGTGAAGTCATCTACGGTGAACTGGTGCGAACCCCCTTCCTTGTCCGTGCAGTACACAACCTCAGGTAATACCCTATCAATACAGTATACCTTCCCGTTTACTGTGTCCCTCCAGAACTCCCCGCCTCGTGGCATCTTCATTACGTTTCCTTCCCGTCTTCATCCCTCTGGTCATCAAACGCGTGCAATAGCCTCACACGTGCAATAGCAACTAAGCCTAAAGCAAGAGCCGGGCTACCGTCCCAACGTACATCTACAGTTATCCGACCGTTACGCTCTGGTTCCTCAAATGCAAGTATTATCCCATGATACCTTTTAGTTAGTTCCTCCCATAAGTCACTATCAGTAGCCCACTCAAGGGGCCTAGGTACTGATGACATATGCTACCCTTTCGTTTAGGTACCCCAAGTATACCATACTTGGGGTACCTGTCAAGCCTAAAAGCGAATCTCTTCCGCCTGCGTATGGGCTTCCTCTAGCTTAGTACGCAGAGCATATACCTTGGTAGCCTTAAACAAAGTATCACCGTCTAGCGTCTTATCGCTATACTCGTCTAGCACGTCTACCACGTCTTGTATGACATCGCAGCACTTATCCAGCCTACCAAACAGGTTAGCCAGCTTTTGATTGGCCAGCACCTTTTCAAGGTCGGTCATTGCGTTCCTTTGTGAAAGATCGACTCAACTACCCTCAGTATATCCCAGATATAGCCCCTGTCAAGAGAAATTCCTAGGAATATTTCCTATACCCCTCCACGTCCCACCTACTACGACCGTACTAGACTCTCCACTAAGCCTAATACGACAATAGCACAGTTCCGTTGTAACTCGTTGCGGCACTGCATTCTACGCTAGCGGTAAGAGTTATAGCAATTGTTCAACGCTGTAAGTCGTTGGGAGACAACATTCTCTGATTCTTTTCTATTGTTTTTTCGCCTGAAACGGTGTAAGTCGTTGCGGCACTGCATTCTCTGATTCTTTTCCCGTTTTACGAACTTCTACGAATTTCTCTGGCTCCCGCTCAGCCCTCCCCTTACCCTAACCTATAATACTACTATATTACTACCCCTAATCGCTCGAAATTTTGAAAAAGGTATAGAGGTAGACATGGTTATAGGAAACATAACTTAAAACGTTGCGCACCAAGGGGTTAGAAATATTTCGAGCGGGAAAGAGTGAACACCGTAACCCGTTGCAGCCCAACATTCTACGCTCGAATTCGACGCTGCATAGAACTAGGTCTCGCAACGACTTACAACAATGCGTAACTCGTTGCAGCACTGCATTCTACGGTCCCTTGTCTCCCAACGGGTTAGTTTTTCCCTTGACTCCCGCGCCGGAGCGGGTACCCTTCCGCGTCAATTAGCAGATTGTCTATACGCGAGGTATACCCGATATGATACCGGGATTGATTAGCATATTGCCTAATGAAGATGACGTAAGCATAGAGATAAACGATGGTAACGGGGACTCCTATCGGGTACTTCATCATAGAATACGTGGATTTGAAATACTCGATAAGATACCGCGTAACTACCTCTACTTCTATTGGGGAGCTTTGTACACGCAGGAATGCGGGACGCGCTATGAGCGCAGTCATGTAACTTTCTTACGCAAGCTCTACCAAGGCAAAAGAGTACACACTAAAGACTGTCGAGGCGACCTAATCCACAAGCTGTGGATTACATGGTGTCTCGCGCTAGCGTTTGGCACTGAACGTAAACAAATCATCCGCATAGAGAATGATTGCGACGTATCCTTTAAATACGCTAGCACTCTCTATGTATTCAAGGGACCACTAAGCAAAAGGGTAGCTAACTGCGCTAAAATGATAAGGGAAAAGAGTATCGTAGTCGTACAAGACTGCATAGCAGAAGGGAAAGAGGATGATGCTAGGGCATTTATCCGCTTAGAAGGGTATTAATGTACGAATGCACGGGACCGCACCTAACTAGGATCGACCGATTCCTAAAGGTAATCAAGGCTGATGGAGAGATACATTACATCGCTTTCCACGATATCAATGCAGTCACGATTAGAGAAGGATCGCTAAACGGGCGTAATCATATTCGACTAAACATCGCGGTATGTCAACACGCTACGGAGTATGAGTATACGTTCTGGATGGATGAGAAACCGGAAGGGCAATACAAGAGCGTAAAGCATTACCGCGAAAGTCTAGAAGGCATCATTACTAAGCTATTGGATGGCAGAGCATGACAACAGCACAAGAGATAACGTTAGTTACTGCCGCACTAAACGTAGCTAGACACCACAAAGAGACGATAGATCACATGTTCCACCTAGAAAATCTAGGAGGCAGAGACCCGGAGCATACGCCAGCAGAAGCGACTAAGGTAACAGAAGCGGCAGCAGCAGTAACGGACCTTACTGCGCTATTAGCAGAACTAGAAGCATGAGTAAGTACAGATACGGAAACAAGCATAAGAATCAGCCCGAACCACCTAAAGAACCCCAAAAAATTGAGCTACCCGGTACCTTTAAAGGTCCGTGGACAGAAGGGGAACAGAATGCCTTTATCTGTGGGTATATGCGTGCTAAGTATGGAAAGAACTTAGGCGGGGGCATACATATAAACAAGGATGAGGCTCGCGCAGCAGGGCATGGACGTATCCTAGGCCTGACCCCACGGACTAAGACCTATCCTCTGATATGCTATTGGCGTACCGAAAAGACATTAGCTGATATGCTAAAGATGAAGGAAGACAATGGACGCGAAAACTAAAGCAATATTAATTAAGATATTAGGCCACATAGAAAGCGTATATGATAGTCTAGACGGAATGCGCCCCTATGAAGGCGAAAGCGATATGGGTGGATATCAGGAAGAAAAGAGGCAGATACGAGAACTAGAGAAAGAACTAAAGGAAATTACAGATGCCCCCAGTACTAATAGCTAGTATCATCATAGTCGTATGGCTTATCTTAATGGTAGGCTTCTCAGTAGGCGTCTACTTGTACTACCGCTGGCCTCAACACTTCCGGGTATCTGGCCCGGAAGTGTTTGCTACCTTGCGTAGCGGAAAGCAAGTATGCAGGACAAATAACAAGTGGTATCGTATCATAGGGTGGGCTAAGTGCAGCCTTCTACTCTCATATACGTTAGAGACTCAGTATCAGAAGTGGATAAATAGATGAAAACAGTAAGGCCAAACGAAGACGGGAACTACTTTACGATTACTAACTCCGGGCTGTGCATTCAACACAAGACCGAAAAGCTAGAGTATGAAGTAGTAACAAAGGGTTGGGATTTCTACCGCATCAAACTACCTGAAGGCATAACCACAGCAGAAGGTAGACACGAGCTACTAATAGACATAGGAGAGCACAGTGCTTAGCCACTCGTACCGGCAGCAACTAGAACAGATGCACAAGGAACACCCGGAGTGGGGTAGGACAGACCTTAGCCCGGAAGTAATCAAGTACATGCCAGAGGGTACTAAAAGTATCATCGGCTACGGGTGCGGTAAAGGCGCAACAGAGGATAAGCTACGGGAACTGTACCCCGAAATGATCGTACACAAATACGATCCGGGTATACTTGAATTCAACATAACGCCTACACTCCACTACGATTACGCAATCTGTGCCGATGTAATGGAGCACGTAGAGTATGGATTCGTAGACGATGTGCTAAGGCACCTTGCTAGCATAGCCAAAGCAGTCTACTTCAAGATTGCGCTACAGCCTGCCGTCGCACTATTACCAGACGGACGCAATGCTCACGTTACCGTAAAGTCTGCTACATGGTGGAAAGGCAAACTAGCAGATCACGGTTTCACTTCTACTAACGCTGGCGTAATCGAGTATTGGCTATATGGACTCTATACCTGAACCACCTAAGAAATGTACTTGCGGTAAGACCTTAAACGTATGGGCTCATAAAATGCTACGTCGCCCATCGGCTATCTATAGGTGTGGCGCATTGTTCGACTACATAGATAGCAAGTGGACAGTAGCCCGTAAATGCCATGATGCTACCACTCCCACCGATAGCGGAAGGCGTAGAACCAAATGACAAATGTCCCAATTGCGGATCAAGAGCCATTACGCCCTATACGTTTAACTATCTCTACGCGTGTGGCGCATCTTATGGAATCAACAGCGAAGGAGAGTGGGAATGCGGGGGAGACTGTGACAAAGCCACACCCGCAGCACACCTTAGTTATTGCATCCGTACTGGAGAACTACAGCCGGAAGAACTCCACAGAGCCTTAGCTGCCCTTAAGGTAATCAATGGCGATGGTCTAACTAAGTACAGATACCACATAGGAGAGGATAGTAAGGGACGCGAGGTAAAGACACGTACCCTGTATACTAACCCTCAGACTTACAAGGAATTGAAAGACTTCCATTGGCAAGAGGCGGAATCAATCATAGCTGCGTGCTGTGAGTTTTTCGATATGACTTTTGATGAGCTAACCGCACGTATTTCTAAGCTATCCCACACCATCCCCCGCACCATATGCTATGTAGCCCTGTGGCGACACACACAGCTAAGCAAATCAGACATAGCTACACGTATGGGGCGGGATGGCAGCAGCATTGGTTATACGCTAAACAGGATGAAAGGCCTAGACATTGCAGGCAGTAGCCTACTAAGTGATGTAATGGCATTAGCTCACCTAAGGCTAATAGAGTTAGAGGTACACGAGCCCGCCCGGAAGAGAACTAAGAAGGGCGGGGTACACCCGTGGAAAGCAGAACAACACAAAGCATTTGACAAGCACAGGGAAGAAAAAGAGTAGGCCCGGTGGACGTGTGTCCAGCACTGTCCGTGGAGGTTCGGTGCAGCCGGGCCTACTTCAAAAGGATGTATGATACAGTATACAAAGGAGTATAGCCCATACGTACCCGGACCCGTACGTTTAGCGATGCGTGCTAAGGTACTGGCAGCTATGAAGGTAGGGGGGTACGGCACCGATGGTAGAGGTTGGTCATCGTTCGGCCTACACCCTCCCGTATACAACACAGGTAACCCTAGGCATAGACTTCTATTCCCTAATCAGTACGCAGTAGCTAAGAAGACAGGTAAGATAGCATACATAGGCCCGGGCTTTGACCATGACCCGGTAGGGGTTCGGCCTAAATCTTTTCCTTGTAACCCCAAATGTCCAGCATGTCAGAACAAGTAGCCAGAGACTACCAGATTACAGCGATACGGCATGCATTGCAGTTTGTAGAGCGTGCGTTAGGAGATCCAGAGGCAGCACGCTTCCAGCTCTACAATGCTTTTATGGGTACAGGGAAATCCTTTATCCAGAAAGCTATATACGATGAGCTAACGGTATACGGAGAGCCGGGAGAGGTACTAATCGTAGTGCCTACTCCTGAGATTGGGCTATCAGCGTTCAAAGGCTATGAGTGGACAACCCCACTACGGCATAGGAAAGAGCTACTAGAAGAAGGGAAAGCACCAGCTAAGGTGTACATTGAAGATGAAGCCCACCATACCACGATGGCTACAGCAGAAGATTACCACGCCATAGCCGGACCCGAAGCAATACACCTAGGGTATACAGCTACACCGTACCGCGGTAACCCTAAAGAGACTAAGAAACTAGCGGATAAGTGGGGTAGGTCTTACCCAATCCTAGGGGTTAAGCAGGCCATACATGAGGGTTGGGCTTCACTACCTAGCGTACGTGTAGAACCACTGCTAGATGATGATAAGATTGATGTACAAGGCGGAGAGTTTGTAGCCTCAAATGTACACGCTGAGACTATGAATCAACTAGATGCTATCATAGCTCTAGCTACTCCCGACATGCCTACTATGATAGCAGTAAGCTCACGCGAGACTGCTAAGGAACTAGGAGAAAAGCTAGGCGATAGGGGCGCCGTCATAACAGGCGAGACCCGCCGTAAAGATAGAGACATAGCCTACGCAGCAGTGCTAGCAGGAGAGAAGGTACTAGTACAGATCAACGTGGTAGGAGAGGGGGTAGACCTTCCCGGGCTACGTCGTCTGATTGATGTACGCCCTACTATGTCTCCTGTCGCATGGTTCCAGCTAGTCGGACGCATATGCAGACCCGGGCCTATCCAACCTGAGTACATTGTGTGCTGTAGGAACTTCTCTAGGCATGCGTATCTATTCGATGGACTCTACCCACCGGAGATATTCCAAGAGGAAGAAAAGAAGTTCCTAGGCCCATCGGATAGACAAGGTGCGCGGTTTATGGGTATGGAATCGGTTAGCCGATTCAAGTGTCTACCCCTGCCTCTTAAGAATGGTACTAAGGGTGGACTCTACATCTTGGAACAGGGAGACTTTGAAGCCCGGGAGCATTGGGCCATCCTGTATGCTCCACATAAGGCAGAGCCAATAGTAGCTAAGAAACAGAGCGGCGGGGGTAAGTGGGGCAAGTGGCAGATAGCTAAGGTTCCTACAGACTTCAAGGGCTTTGCCACTAGCGGCTACCGTTCTAAGGCTAGCGATAAACAGCGTGCAGCATGGCGTAGGCACGCCACACGAGTAGGGCTAAACCCTGACGCTGCCGATAAGCTACAGGGCAGAGACCTTACTGGCCTATTCGTACTACTAGACACAGGGCAAAGACTGTGACCACCCGCGCTATCGTACAATCCGAATGCTTGGTATTCCTGCGTACTCTGCAAGATGAGTGCATAGACCTAATTTACATAGATCCACCCTTCAATACCGGTAAGAAACAGAAGCGGGACATTGCTAGCTATGAAGATAGCTTTGACGATCTGATAGTGTACCTAACTCCACGTCTAGTGGAAGCCAAGCGCGTACTAAAGTCTACCGGTAGCATCTTCCTTCACCTAGATTGGAGGGAAGTCCATTATGCTAAAGTATTCATGGATGGTCTCTTTGGTAGAGATCGTTTCGTAAACGAGATCATATGGTCTTACGACTACGGCGGTAGGCCCAAAAACAAATGGCCTAACAAGCATGATACTATTCTATGGTACTCTAAGAGTAGTGCCTATACATATCGTTATGATGACATAATTCGTATACCTTATATGGCTCCTTCTCTAGTAGGTGCGGAGAAAGCAGCCCGGGGTAAAACTCCTACAGATGTTTGGTGGAACACGATTGTACCTACAAACGGTAAGGAGAAAACAGGCTACCCCACGCAAAAACCTATGGGCATTATGGAGCGCATCATAACAGTGCACTCCAATCCCGGTGATACCGTACTAGATTTCTTTGCTGGTTCAGGTACTACCGGGCATGCAGCAGCAAAACACGATAGGAATTTCATATTAGTAGACCAAAACCCGGAAGCCATAGAAGTAATGCGTATCAGGCTTTACGAGTACAAGCCGGAGCTAGTATGATTTGCCCTAAGTGTGGACTACTAGCCGTACAGTCAATGGCTAAGTACGTATGTTTCGGGTGTGGTTGGAAATCTAAGAAACAGAAAGCAGTAAGTATGACACGCGATGAACAGTGCAAGTATTGCAAAGCAGACCTTGATAGGCCACAAGCTCAGACTATGGATAGAGTATTCCTATGCGGTACCGTGTACGGTGTCGTTAGTTTAGCATGGACACAGAGCGAAGAGTGTAAAGACAAGGCAGGAGAAACGTGTAAGTTTTGTGATTCAAAGCCTGCACCTAACGTACGAAGTGATACGGCTATTCACTTTCTATGCTGCACCTACATGGTACGTCATCAAGAGCAATGGGTACGTAGCGATAAGTGTAAGGAACAAATGGTAGAGAGCCCACAACCGGAAGCGTACTGCGTTGACCCCGGGCTAATCGTAGCGAACGTACCTACCGGACCCTGCCTAATGAAGCAAGGCCATGCCGGAGACCATAGTAACAATACAGCTACGTGGTCTGATCCTATAGACCCACCTCAGATAGACAGTACACCGGAAGCATGCGGTATACAATGCTTCGATGAAGGCGCTACCACTATCTTTTGCACGCTAGCTAAAGACCATCCCGACGGACACAAATCAGGTATATGGTCGTGGGGAGACCCGCACAAGTGTAAGTATTGCAAAGCTCCTATGAGTAATCATGAAGATGGTTTTACTACCTTTAGCTGTGGTTCTGTATGGGTTAAAACTGGATGGGTACAAGCTGTAGAGTGTAAGCATAGGGTAGGCGGTATTAAAACAATGGAGGAACACTGTCTATCTAATGCTACACCAGATGAAATGGTAGACGAGCTTAAACGCAGAGATTTGGCCTTTGTATTTGTAGTGGGGGCAGGCCCGGATAAGTGTACGGTATCTTGGAATAAGAAGTTTCAAGCCCTAGGCATGGCTCTAGTAGCAGAGCGTGCAATCATGGCAAACCTAAAGGAGATCCCATGAGCAAGGAAAGCGTAGCACAGGAAGCACCTAAGATAGTTAATGGAATCAAGGCTAAGGCGTATGGGGAACCTCTTGACATGCTAAACCGTTTAGCCGCCTTATGGTTAGTGGTTACGGGTCACGTTTTCAGCCCGGAAGAGGTAGGCTTGTGCCTTATTCAATTGAAAATAGCACGTCAGATTAACAAGAGCAGCCGCAATAACCTAGTAGACATTGCAGGTTACGCACTCGTACTAGAGAAAGCAGGGTATGCGGAGTGAATAACATTGATAGAGCGATCAAGACTTACAATGAGCTTACCGGAATGGCGGGTATCCAGTCCATCGCAGTAGCTACAGACATTGCTAAGCAGCTAGGCGTAGGAGCACAGTACCCAACCTCCTTTGGTTTCTTTCATGTATATGAGGAATCCGTACTACTGGGAGGGGCTGTAATAATCCATCCCGTAAAGGATAGCGATGTAAAATCTGGTACGCTAGCGGAAATCAAATACCTAATCAGGAAAGACGTACTAGAGGAAATATCAAAAGGCCCCGTAGTAGCGGCAGTGCAGGCAGAATACCAAGAGCACCTACAGGACTGGAGGGGTTTAGATAGGGAATTACTACTAGCACAGATTGTGACTAGCGTAATGGAATCACAGAGGGACTACGGGGATAAGAACATTAACCGTAAAGATATACTAAGAGCTATCGTAACTCTGATGTATCTCTATGAGGAATACCGCGGTGATTAACTCAAAGCAAGCACGCGAGAAGTTTAAGACCATCGGCACGAAAGAGAATCCTGTACGATGTAGTAAAGTCAAGACGCTACTACAATGTGAGCGATGGTTTGTAATGGACGTACTAAAGCTACGCGATAACCCAAGCGGGGAAGCTGCACAAAACGGTACCGTAGCAGCCGGAGCGGTAGAGGATTGGCACAAGCTAGGCGGGGATATTGGAAAGGCTATGACGAGTGCTCAGGCAAGGCTAGGCAAAGACAACCCTTTAGCCGATTGGGTGTTAGCTCACACCGTTCTAACAAAGTACGACGCAGACAAGCGAAACGCCCCCGGCGAATTGATCCCCGAAGACCCGACTTGGGGGAAGGTACATAACGATTCAATTGAGATGCCGGTAGAGTTTGAGGTAGAGGGCATCTGGTACCGCGGGAAGATCGACTATGTAAGAGAGCCAGAACCCGGGGTACTGTGCGTATGGGATGAGAAGCTATCTCGTATGTGGACAGGGCAGAAGATCGTTAACGATCATGCTGCACAAATCAGCCTATACACAGTGGGCCTAAGGGAAATGCTAGGAGACCCTACCATAGATGTTCGCCCGGGAGGTATCGTACGGCTAACGGACTATACCCTTAAGACACAAGGGCAGGTATTCCATCCCGCCCGTTGGACGTATGAGCAAGCTATGCTATATGTAAAGAACATCTCACGTAGGATCAAGCTCCTAAGGGAAAAGAAATTCACCTTAGAGATTGGTGTATCTACAGGTTACTACTGCGATTGGTGCCTAGGCGGTATCGAAGTTTGTACAGAGCACATCGTAAGGCATTTGGGTAGTGCGTATTCGCAGGATGCCACGGAAGACGATAGAGTATTCTAGACGTAGGAAGTTTACCCCTATCTAATAGGTAGACAATCGAAGATGGAGTTAGAGTAATGAGTCTAAATAGTTTCAAGGCAGCAGGCTCCAAGTTTGGGGGTACCCCAAAGCTTCCTATGGCAGAACCGACAGAAGAGAAGGAGCCAGAGAAGGAATCTGCTAAGCCGGGTACCGCAGTGTCTACCTTTACCATCCCGGGCTCAAAGAAATTGCCTACAGAGGCACCAGAAGAAACACGTTGGCCCGGATACGTTGCGTTGGTTCATGCCCGCAATAAGAAGCTAGGAGAGATCGAAGCTCTCTACCCGGGTATCCAGAAAGGGCATCCTGTCATCCTAGGAGATGGTAGGCCAAAGACGATTACCGCTGCGGACTGCCTTTTCCTTTTGAATGAGAGGGAATTCTACGGCTCATGGAACGTAGACAATGAGCTAACCGGAGCTGCCCTAGTAGAAACTGCGGGACTAGCGCATGTCTATGAATGTATCTGGCTTGTGGTGCATGAGGGTAAGTGCATCCCCGTTTCGTGGCGTACCCGTAGGGCTGTTGCTAATGCTACTGAGGCTATGCTACGTGAATTGGTAGCATCGCAAACAGTAGAGTGGCTTACCGCTAACCCGGATCACACAGGTATTGAGATTGAACGGTTACGTGTGATGGGTACTGGGCTGGTAGGCGCAGAGCGTAAGTCTAAGTCTACTGGACATATGTACCAGATCGCAGAACTTACCGCTAAGCCTGCAAGTGTTGAAGCTGTAGCCGCTGTGGTTAAGTGGATTAATGACGAGGAAGAACAGGGCTTCTATGAAGTTCAGTTTATGACACAGTGGGCAGATAATATGTCTATCATTGATAAGATGATCGGCTAACTAATGCGGGGGTAGCTCTAACGCTACCCCCGTATGCGTATAAAAGGAATACCATGAGTGTATGCGGTAAAGAAAACCCTCTAGGCGATAAGTGTACCCTAGAGGAAGGGCATGAGGGAGTTTGCGGTAGCCCGTTTCCGGGTAGCAAACTAGAGAAGAGTCTGGATAAGCGAGAGGAAGCACCCGAAGCACCCGAAGCACCCGAGCTGGAAAAGACTAAACGATACCAAGTAACGAGAACGAAGCTAGACAATACGGTTATTGGTCGCATCCTGTTTACTGGTAAATCCAGCCAGTATAGTCTACACGTTATGGACAAAGCGGAGCATATTGTAAACCTATCCGGGCTGCACTCGGCAGAGGTGATAGATTGCGAACCGGATACCACAACACTAGTATTGAAATTCCCCGGCATAGAGGATACGGTAGTAAACTTCACCATTTTTGAGAGCGATCTACCCGAAGTATACACGTATGCTACGAGAGAGGGCGCCCTTAGAGCTGCTACTATTGAAGCCTACGACACCATAGCTAAACTTTTTGCATGATAATCAGAGTACGCTCTCGCTCTCAGCGGGAAACGGAAGCTAAACCAATAGAAGGGCTAACGCCTCAGAGTGCTTTTGAAAAGGCACTAGAGGAAGCTGCCACTATTGACAAAGGGGAAATACGTTGGGACAATACGGAGCTACTCGCGTGCCTTGATATAGATAATGCCAAAGACCCGGAACGGCTGATAGTAAAGTTAGGGATTGCTCCTGCGATCTGGTGGATTAGCCGTTCCGGGCAAGGGTTGCACGCTATCTACGCTGCTACAGAAGAGTTTACAGCGTGTGATATAGCATGGCTAGCAGCCCTACCTCTAATAGAAAGTCGGGAAGACTGCGGGATAGAAGTCCTAGCCCGTAGTGCAGCGCCCCCATTCCCTCCTATCTGGATGGAACAGGGAGAGCCTAAA
>SDBU01002990.1_pt1 | contig 21908 bp, 22 predicted proteins | sample 2277071 | NCBI WGS metagenome assembly SDBU01 (sample SAMN10397929, study PRJNA504765) | marine sediment metagenome | isolation source: marine sediment core GS08_GC12, 126 cmbsf | place: Arctic Ocean: Gakkel Ridge, Loki's castle | collected 2008 | reverse complement strand
GTATTTTTCCGGCTCCGAGGGAATGTTTTTGTGCTCATCGGAGATGAGTCTTGGCAAGCTCTCTTTTTCCCGAGGAGGAGGAAATTCTTTGGTCAGACATTCTGGGTCGAAGGGCTCCCTTTCTTTTCTCTCCATTAAAGATAATGCTGTCCCCAGGGCTCCCAGAGAAAAATGATGCAGGGGCACCATTATATCCTTTCTTTTTAGAACTTTTTTAAAGGCTGCCAGCATGGCTTGATTAGCCGCTACTCCTCCCTGGAATGAAATGGGGCCCTTTAAGTCTTTACCGCGGGCAATGTTGCTCTTGTAGCTCCTGGACAGAGCTTCACATAGTCCCATGGTGATGTCTTCATTGGGGGTTGCCTTTTGCTGAAGGTGAATCATATCTGATTTGGCAAAGACGGCGCATCTGCCAGCTAGACGAGCAGCATTTTTGGATTTAAGGGCGACGCGGGAAAATTCTCCTTCGATATCGAGTTCTAACCTTTTAGCCTGTTGATCTAGGAAAGATCCCGTTCCTGAAGCACAGCTGGAGTTCATTCCGAAGTCTTTTACTCCTCCCTCCCGGTTAATTTCCACGAATTTAGCATCAGTTCCTCCAATGTCTATAAGGGTTTTGACCTCGGGGTGCAGGTGATAAATTCCCTTTGCCTGAGCAATCACTTCCTCCGTATAGGGAATACCCCAGATCTCGCTCAATCTCTCCCCATTGGAACCGGTAACTGCCAAATATTTGATCCGATATTTCCTGGCTATTTTCTTAACCATCTCCCGGGTCTTGCCAAGGGGGTCCCCATTATGTCGGGTGTAGGGTTCCTCATGAATAACCCCACCTTCTCCATCAATGAGAATAGCATTGACGCTTATTGAACCTAAGTCCAATCCCAGTATGTGTTTACTATCTTCCATGATCTTTCCTGAGTTTCCCGGTAGGATTTTCCAAGATCCTTACCAGCAGCAATCCTCTTTCTTCTTTTTCCATCATGGGAATTTTTGGAATTCTGATGCTTTTGCATATAGTATAGCCGGGGAGAGCCATCTGTCAATGGTTAACCAAGGATTATGATTCGTAGATCCATAACATTGGTTCTGGTGGGACCGGTTATTAAAAGATCTCCTAGTTTGAGAAAGAAGTTGTAGGAATCGTTTCTATCCAGGTAAGAAGCTGCATTCATTCCTTTCATACAGGATCGCCGGATGGTATTCCCATCGGCCAGGGCTCCGGCAGCGTCAGTGGGACCGTCGGTACCGTCTGTTCCTCCGCTGAGGATAACCGAGGCCTTCAGATCTTTCATCTCCAGAGCGGCGGCCAGGACAAATTCCTGGTTACGACCTCCCCTGCCTTCCCCTCTTAAGGTAACGGTAGTCTCTCCTCCCGAGATGAGACAGGCAGGTTTGGTGATGGGATTGCCGGTTCTAATTACTTCCTTGGCTATGGCTGTGTGTAATTTGGCTACCTGGCGAGTTTCTCCTTCAATAAGGGAGGAAAGAATTAAAGGGTGGTAGCCAAGCTGGCGGGCCTCTGAAGCTGAGGCTCCTATCGCCTGAATATTGCTGCCTATAATAACATTTTGAGTTCTGGTAAAGCAAACATTCCCCGGTTTGGGAGTATCTTCTTTCCTGCCAGAGGCTCCTTCATGAAGATGATTCTTGATGGAAGGTGAAACTCTGGACTCCAGTTTGTATTTTTTCACTATAGCCAGGCAATCTTCAAATGTACTTTCATCGGGGACAGTGGGTCCCGAAGCAATTACATCCAGAGGATCGCCCACCACATCAGAAAGAATGAGCGTCACCAGCCCAGCTGGCCAGGAAGCCTCAGCTAATCTTCCTCCCTTGATGCGAGAGATATGTTTTCGGATAGCGTTGATTTCCTGAATAGTTGCCCCGCACCCCAGTAGAAGAGAGGTAGCCTCTTGTTTTTCTTCCAGAGAAATACCTTGAGCCGGAAGAGGAAGAAGAGCTGACCCACCTCCTGAAATGAGGCAGATAATTAGGTCCTCATTTTTAGCCTTTTCAATAAGTGATAGAATGGTTTCTGCTCCCCGCATGCCTGCTTCATCAGGTAGGGGGTGACCCGCTTCTTTTAGCTCAATCCTATTTAAGGAGAGTCCGTGTCCGTACTTGGTATTGATAAAACCCTCATTGATCCAATTTCCAAGAATCTGCTCTATAGCCAAAGCCATAGGTGCAGCAGCTTTTCCCGCACCAACAATATAAATATTCTCGATTTGGTTTAGATCGTATTCTCTCATGTTTACGGTGAGAGTGCTCTCTTTTAAGTGGACAAAGCTTTTTACAGCTCTGGCTGGTTCCACCCTTTCCACTCCGGCCATGAAAATCTTCCGGGCGTCCTTTCTCAATTTTTCAAGGGTTTTTGAAGGCATATATGGGACCCTCCCCAATAATTAATCCAAACTAGAGTAGCAAAGAGAAGACCCTTGTCAATCTTTTACGCAGAGTTGACTAATCTATTCGTTCTAATATTATTGATAATACTAAGTTTTTTACAAATGGGCCAGGTATAATTCCCAGACAGAATAAGATCTTTCCTTTAAATATATGAGGTGGCTGGGATTAAAATATTACCTTTAACCTGTGGGAGAAAAATAATAAGGTGGGTACTACCTCAAGTGAAAAAAAGGTTGCTTTAATTACCGGTGGGTCTCGTGGCATTGGAGCTGCCTTATGTATAGCCTTTGCAAAAGCCAATTATCGCATTGCTCTGAACTATATATCTAATCGCGTCAAAGCAAAAGAGGTGGAAAGTCAAGTTAAAGAGAAGACGGATTGTCTTGTTATTCAAACCGATGTAAGTCACTCTGATCAAGTAGAAGCGATGATTTCATCTATCAGACAACGATTCGGCCGACTTGATGTGTTGATAAATAATGCAGGTATTATGGCAAACGCCGTATTCAGCTTGATTCCGGAAGAAGAATGGGATCGTGTTATTGCAGTACACCTAAAAGGAACGTATCTGTGTAGTAAATTCGCCAGTACCTTAATGATTGAACAGCGCTCTGGCGTTATTATCAATATGGCGTCTATATGTGCTTTTAAACCTTTAGTGGGACAAAGTAACTATGCTGCTGCCAAAGCAGGTATTGTAACTCTTACCAAATCCATGGCCAAAGAACTTGGTCGTTGGAATATTCGGGCGAATTGCATTGCTCCAGGTTACATCCAATCAGACTTGATGGACACGTTTGCAAAAAGCGAAGAAGATAAGCGGATGTTTAAACAGATCCCATTGCGTCGGGTGGGGACACCTGGAGATATAGCTGATTTGGCGCTTTTTCTTGCCTCGGATCAATCCAAATATATTACTGGCGAAACCATCCGTATTGACGGCGGCTTAAGCATCTGAGAAAGGACAGTTGGATAGAATGCACTCGCGGGACTTGATAAGACTGGACCAGCAAAGCATTCGCACTATCCTTCCTCACCAGCCTCCCTTTGTATACATTGATGAGGTATTTGATCTCATTCCCGGGCAATCGGCAAGAGCGCGCAAGTATGTTGACCCGAAGGACCCTATATTTTCCTGCCATTTTCCAGGTCGGCCAATCTATCCGGGAATTTTCCTTATAGAAGCAGCGGGACAGTTAGCATTCGTTACCATCTGCTACCAACCAAATTCTAAGGGGACAACCCCTGGTAAAGTAGGATATCTGGGCAGTGTAAAAAACTTTACTTTTAGGAATGTAGTAACTCCAGGGATGACCCTGATCATTGCTGTGGAAGTACTCATACGGTTTGGCAATGCTACTAAGGTATCTGTTCGTATTTTGTCTGGGGATACGATTATGGCCGATGGAGAATTATACTTTACCCTGGCTGAAGGAGAAGGGAAGGCTCGTTTATGAAAAAAAGGCAGGTTTGTGTTAGTGGAATGGGACTAATTACCCCTTTGGGAGCGGGATGTGGCAATTTTTGGAAAAATCTATTGGAAGGCAGGACTGGCATCCGGACTACCAATATCTTTAAATTTCCGGTAGATCCGGATGAAACACCCCTGCGGATGGCTGCTCCTTTAAACTTTCAGGCAGCGTCTGGTGAAGATGATACTCTCCCCCTAGATTTGTATTGGGGGGATCGCCTTCTATACCATGCGACTCAAGAGGCTATCGACGATGCTGGGTTGCGCTCTCTTCCTACCAATACCGCCGTCATTATAGGAGGGGGAGCTTCCAGCACTTTGAATATAGAAGAATTTGAAGCTCAACTGGCCCTTGATATTGCTCAAAATCGTCCCTTAACAAAACTTCCTCAGGGGGTTCTTAGTTCTGAAAAAATCCTTGCCAATAGATTTGGTTTGGGTGGTCCCAAGCTAATGGTTGCCACAGCTTGTTCTTCAAGTTCTCTTGCATTAGGCCATGCTTATGATCTAGTAGCTATGGGAGAGTGCGATTCGGCTATTGCGGGTTGTGCAGATACTTTGTGTCAACTAACCCATTCCGGATTTTATGGGTTGAAATCTATCGATCCTCATAGATGCAAACCCTTTGACCAAAACCGAAGGGGTATAAGTATAGGAGAAGCAGCTATTGTACTTATTTTGGAACCATCGGAAAAGGTGCGCCAGCGTAGAAAAGGGGCCTATTGTACCTTGGAGGGTTATTCAGTCAATTGCGATGCAGAACGTATGACCTCTCCTGATGAAACTGGTGAAACATGGCTGTGTTTGATGCAAAAAGCATTGGAAAATACTTCTGTCTTGCCTCAAGATGTTGGATACGTTTGTGCTCATGGTACCGGAACTGTTATTAATGATCTTACTGAATCCAGAGCTATTCAGCAATTATTTGGGATAGATTCAGCTACACCTCCGGTCAGCTCCATCAAAGGTGCTGTTGGACATTGCATGGCTGCCGCCGGAATCTTCAATTGCGCAGTTGTAGCCTTGGCCTTGAAGCATCAGATCCTACCTCCAAACACCGGATTGGAGAAAAAAGATAAACAGTGTTCCATTACCATTCTAACAGAAGCGACAAAAGTTGATTGTAAAGTGGCCATAGCCAATGCCTTTGCATTTGGGGGGAATAATGCCTGTGTCGTATTTAAGAAATGGGAAAAGGGTGGAGCTTATAATGGCTAATGATACTATTGCCATAACCGGGATGGGAGTGGTGTCCTCCATTGGAACAAGCATAGAGGCTTTTATTGAAAGTCTTAAGAAAAACCGGAGTGGCCTTACCTCCTTAAATAGATTTGATCCGGCTTCTTTTCACGCCACTCGTTCCTTTGAGATATCTGATTTTAAGCTGGAAGGAAAAAATGCTCGGGCCCTGATGCGTATGAATAAAAACGCTCAATACACGATTGCGGCAGCACGAGCAGCCTTGAAGCAATCAGGCTACTCTATTGAAACAAATCCATATGAGGTAGGTTTGGTTCTGGGCTCGTCTTTTGTTGATGTTGCTCTGGTTACGAAGTACATGACAGATGTCCTAAAATCCCACTTGAAGGACTATCGCCCTTTACAGTTTCCCAATACTGTCCCCAACGCCACTGCTGCTCATACTGCCATTGAATTGAAGATCAAGGGACCAAATGTTACCTTGATCAGCATGCAAAACGGAGCCCTCTCTGCTGTTGAGTATGCTGTAAGGATGTTACGTATGAATCGAGCTAAAATGGTTTTTGTAGGAGGGGTTGATGTTTTTACCCGTGAAAGGTTTTTGTATTTTCAACAACTTGGACGAATTGCCGGAGCCAAAGGACCAGAGATACACATTCCCTTCTCTCGGGAGCGTAATGGCTTCATACTGGGGGAAGGATGTGGCATGTTAGCTCTGGAAAAGACTGAAGATGCACGAAAGCGAGGAGCTTTGGTTCTCGCGGAAATTCGTTCAATTGCCAGTACTTATTTCCCGTGTCCGATAACCGAGTCCCTGGTAGATGATCTACCAAACACGAAGCTGCTTTATGATAGATTATTAGAGACGGCGAATCTAGAAAAGGGAAGGATTGATGCATTTTTTTCCTGTGCCGATAGCTGTATAGATATTGATGCTTGGGAAGACCATGCTATTGTCTCCTATTTTGGCAAAAACTTGCCGGTTACGGCATTTTCTTCATTTATCGGGGAGGCATCTGATGGGTCACTGTTGCATCTAATAGCTGCTGGTACATGCTTACAAGAGGGTTTTCTTTTTCCTGTCTTAGGATATTCGGGAAATTCTGAAATAAAATCAAACATATTGACAAAAACGAAAATTTTTAGCAAACTCAACTCTGTTATTGTGAGTCGCCTGGGATTGGGAGGAAGTTATTCGGTTGTTCTGTTGAGTCGACCTAGAATCTAATTATCATTAATTTCTATCTTTGAGACTGAGTCCTGAGTGAAGCTCTTGCGTGACAAAAAGGGGATATGGATTGTCCAGTATTGAAAACGATAAGAAAACTAAGCTAGCGCACAAGCTGAAGTGTATGATCATAGAAAGACTGAAACTGGAGGAGATAACGCCGGAAGATGTTTCGAATGATGATCTTATTTTTGGTGTAGGTCTTAATCTGGATTCATTAGATGCGTTGGACCTGGTGCTTTTGCTGGAAAAAGAATTCAAGATTAGAATTACAGATCCAGAGCAAGCTAAGAAGATATTATCAACAATAAATAGTCTAGCTGAATATATCCTGAACCACGGCTCAGGTGAAGTGGACAAAGACCAATAATAGGCTAATTGTGCAGCTTATATAATTTGAAAGGAAGGGGGTGAGACTCTGAGTTAAGGTTAATGAACCTTTAACAAAAATTTAAGAGGAGGATTAATCATGGCAGAACAGCATCATGAGATTTGGGATAAAGCTTTACGGGACGAGGCATACAGGGAAAAACTACTCGCCAATCCGATAACCGAGTTGAAAAAAGAGGGTTACACAGATGTTCCTGATGATCTAAAAATTGAGATAAAGGACGGCAAGCTTACTTTTTCAACTTCGGATGAATTGGTTCTAGGAAAACTCAATGCACGCATAACCAAGAGTAAATAAATTATTTTGACTGTAAACCGTGCCTTGGCCCGAATAAAGGCGGGGCACGGTTTAACAAATTTACCGTTGAAAAACCCACCAACGGTGTTTGCGTGCCTCCTGGAGGGATAATGATGGATAAATTCAAAGAGGGCTTCAAGGAAGGCTCTCGGAAAGAGAGAAGAAGGCATAATGAGAGGAGTACTTCACTGGCTGAAAATCGCATTGGGATAATTATATCTTCGAAAGAACAAATCCCACTGGCCCAGGATTTTGCTACTGACTATTGTAATAAGCTTCATCTTGAAGGTAAGTTCATATTTGAGCTCCATCTTGTTATCGAAGAATTTCTGACCAGTTTGTTTGACCATATCGGAAGTGGCCGGGAAATTCCCTTTTATCTTACTTATAAGGAAAGGGGTATCCGGATTGTATTTGATATCTCCGGGACAGGATTTCGCCCTGTTTTCGCTAATTTTTCTCCTTTGGAATTTGAAAGAGATGAAGAGACGGAAGATTTGATCGGCCTGACGGTCTTGGAACGCATAGTTGACCGTATTGAGCACGTCAGACAGGCAGACAAGGATGAGGTTCATTTTGTCATGTATATTGGTGATGAAGAATTCAAGGATGCCTATGGACTCCGCAAGCGGTACCCTGTGTTCAGGAAAGATGTAGTCATGAGTGAAATCAAAAAGGATGATAAGATTCAATATAACCTGAGACCGAAAGACGGAGATGAGTTCTTTTCCGCAAATGAGAAGGAATACTTCATCATCAAGATGCTCGATGGCAAGCACGAACTAAGAGATATGGCTCGAGAATATACGGAAAAATACGGTACTATATCTCCCAAAAGTATTAACCGTTTCGTCAATAGTCTTGAAAAGCAAAAACTCCTGGAACCTGAATTAGACTTTGCCTTTGGAAAGGAATATGAGGAGGAAGAAGTTAGGGTCTCTTTGCTAGAAAAGATCCTCTCTCTTGAATTTTCCCTCCCCAGGGTAGACAAGTTGGTAACCTCTGTTTATAAGAGGTTCAAATGGATGCTAACCGCACCGGCAGCTATCGTTATAGCTTTAAGTTTAACTGCCTTTTTTTACCAGCTATATCGTCAAAATATAACATTTCATCTCGGAAATGTCCTCAGGGATAACGCTAATAACCCGTGGATTATCGTTGACTATTATGTCATCATGCTTTTTACGGTGGTATGTCACGAGTTTGCCCACGCCCTGACCTGTAAAAAATATGGAGGTGAAGTGCATAAGATGGGTATTATGCTGTACTACTTTCAAGTCTGTGCTTATGCCGACACCTCTGATGCCTGGTTATTCAAGGAAAGGGGTAAGCGTATCCTGACCTCATTGAATGGACCAGTGTTCAGTATGTTTTTGGCTTCCGTCTGTTTATGGCTCTATTACCTGCTAACTCCAGTACCGGTAGATAAAGCAAGTCTAATTCATTCATGGCTATGGTCTGCCGGTAGCTACATAGGCCTGCATAATGTTCATCCGCTCATAGGAGAGATCCTAATAATGGTCATGGCGGCTAACATCCTGACAAGTGTTCTTAATATGCTCCCCTTTACAGAAATGGATGCCTACTACATGCTCACCGATCTTACGAATTCACCTAATCTACGCCCGATGTCCATGGGATATGTATTGAACTTCTTTCGGCGTCTTTTGAAGAAATCCCTGTATCCCATTTACGCACCTAATCTCAAAGTGAAAATTACTTATGCTATTTTCGGTAGTCTATGTCTTCTGTATGGGGTTTTTGCAGTAGGATTCGTTCTATACTTTCTCATCTTCATGCATGATATAGCTCTTCACAGTGTATTTGGGATCTTTCTCTATGTTACTTTAGGACTTTTCTGTTTGAAAGGCATCCTTTTGAAAAGAATCCACAAAAAAAGAGAATTCTTACGGAGAAAGGCTACGGCGTATTGATGTGTTGCAGTAAAAAATCAGAAACCCTTCTTGATGTTGAGGTTATCTCCCCATATCAATTTCACCTAATTAGTTCCATCGCTCCATTTACCAGGGGGCAGAAACGGGAGTCTATAGTTTACGCTCACCTTCTTTCGGAAGGCGAGCAGATCAACTTGGTAGTTAGGGACAGGAAGTCATCTAATATTGCAGGTTGCGCGGTTCTTCGCGCTCGTCCTTCCGAGATGGTTATGGTAGATTTTTATGTTCTGGACCGCTATCGGCACAGAGGTGCTGGCAGAAACCTTATGAAGAAAATCGAGTCCCTTACCAGGCAAAAAGGGATACGCAGAATCAACACGGGCAAGTCTCTACATTCGGACAATAAGGAAATGATAGGCTTCTGCCAGAAAATGGGTTTTATCAAGCTTGCCACGGAAATCTATTATTTTTCTCAACCCCTCAGTGCTCAGGAAAAAAGGATACGTCGTTTCTGCTCACGAGACTTCAGTCGATTCCTCCCCAAAAACAACCGTATCGCTCCGTTTACGGAGGACTATTTTGAACCTGTCTATGAGACAGCTGCTGAATTCCTGGTTGATGACCCATCTTACTCGGAAACGCTTATCTATCAAACCCTGTTGGTTTGTTCCGAGAGATACTCGCACATCCTGGTGGAAGAAAGCCAGGTTAATGGATTTGTTATCTGTTCTGCTACTGGCAACCATCTTCATTTAAATTTCATTGCCATCCGAGATAAATTCCGCCGTCTAGGATTACCCATGCTTCTTATTGGGACTGGATTATGCCGTGCTTATAGGGATGGAAAAACCACCTTCTCATACATTGCCTACAAGACAGACAGATTATTCAAGGATATTCGCCAGATATTCCAGGACCCGGATTTCGTTGTCATCCAGATGGAAAAGACAATTTCATGATCTTTACCTCTTGTAATATTGGCCCAGTATGTCTAAAGAATAGATTCATAAAAACCGCTGTTGGGGATTTTTCTGGAGAGAAAAATGGCTACTGTTCTGAATCCTATACCCGCTATTTGGAACAATTTGCCAGTGGGGGGGTTGCTCTTATATGTACGGCACCTGCTGCTATCCAGCCAAATTTTCGAGTAAACCACTACCAGCTATCTATTTCAAGCCGGGAAGCTACCCATTCATATAAACCCCTCATTGAAAGGGTTCACGCCCATGGTGCGAAGATTTTTCTTTACCCTAATTACGGCAATGAGATCATTGTCAAATTTATCAGCTCAGTCATCGACGAGGAACCATCTGAGCACCGAGAGGCTTTCAAAAACATGCAAACGTGGATAACTTCAGGGCTGAGAGGACGTGAAATCATTGAAATTATTAATCTATACAAGGAGGCAATAATTCGAACCAAAGAAATCGGTTTTGATGGAGTCTTCTTAAACGTTAGCTTTGGCAGTTTTCTTGAAACCATGAGTTCATCAACATTTAACCAGAGGCGGGACGAATGGGGTGGAGGTCTGAGAAATCGGCTGAAAATCTTGAAGGAAATTCTTGGGGTTTGCAAAACTCTTGATTTTCCGGTAATGGTCCGATGGAATCTAAAAGACTACGGATCGGATGGTCTAACCATGGATGAAAGCGCCGAGGCATGTCAACTTCTCCAGAGATACGGTGCTGATGCTTTGGAGTTGGCGGCCTTTCTTTCTATTGAAAGCACAATAGCCTTGAACAAAGACATAGAACATAGAAAATCTCTTCCTCTTGCAGAAGCTACTGATTTGACTGATTATTACCGGGTTATGCATGCATTTGCCCAAAACAGTTTTTTCTTAAAAAGACAAGGAGATATTAAACTTCCCATGGAGTACGTGTGGGGCCATGCTTATTTTAATGTTCAACCAATAAAAAAACTTTTGAAAATTCCGGTTTCCTTATTGGGGGGAGTAAGAAGTTTGAAAACCGCTGAAAAGATTCTGAATAATGGCATTACTGATTTCATAAGTCTGGCCCGAACCCTCATTTATGATCCAGCACAATGCCGCGGTTTTGAAGAAGGTACATCTCTTTATTCCTCTTGTATTTCATGTAATCGCTGTATGAATGAAATGCTTTTCTCCTTGAAGGATCCTTCACGTCCTTACCTTCACCATTGTGCAGCTCAGAGGAAATAATTGAGTATGTCAAAGACTGTACTTTATATTTGCGTTGGAACTATTTCTATCGGAGAGACGGAAAATGCGGTTCGTTTTGCTACGAATTTAGAAAAAGCGGGATTTTCTTCCCATTTTCTCGCCTTTCCATTTGGTGCTCAATTCATAAAACAAAACCACTTTTCGGTTGACGAGCTAGGAATTCACAAAAAGGATAATTATCGTATTTTCACAGAGGTATGCCAGAGAATCAGGCCTGATTGGATATTGATAGCTGATGGGTATTGGTTTGATTTGTGGTTTGGACCAAAACACATTTTTGATTTGAAATGGATTTTGGATAATCCTGTTGGAGCCCGATGTGCCACTTTTGATCATCTTTGTCTCTCTTTGAAGAATACCTCTCTACCTTTCTGTAATAATCCTGTGCTCGAGGACAAATTCAAATGGTTGAACACCACCAACTTAACCGATATCATGCCGGTATTGGTACCCTGTCCGCTTGGGTTCCCACCTGGGGAATCTACCCATGAAAAGTCTTCTGTTCTTTATTACCGCAGGTATATGGAACAACTGCAATGGGATAAAACTCAAAAGAAGGACTTTAGACGGAATATAGGGCTGGAGGCAGGGGAAAAATTGGTATTGTTTTCAATAGCTGGATGGTCCCTACGAGCAGCCCAGGTAGTAACAGAAGATCTGGATGCATGGTTAAAGCACTTCTCACGTATGATCAAGATAATTTTTCAAGGGATTCAGGAGAAAACAACTCTGATAGTTATTTCCGATTATCCTCTTTTTGTCGCCTCTACTGCCGGTCGTACAAGAATAATTAACTGGGGATCTATCCCATTTAACACCTATAGTAAATTCTTACTAACCTCGGATCTCTTTATGACCACCAATGCAATGTCTAACTCTATAGCCCAAGCGGTAATGTCCAAAGTACCTGCTGCGTGTCTTATGAGTAGTGGTCGTAACTTTAGAAAAAATAAAGCCATTCCTTCAGAACTAGTTGGCTGGTTTGAAATTGCGGAGGATAGATATCCTGATTTATTAAGACCTTATTTGGTCTTTCCTCTCGGATGGCAGGAGATATTAACTCCCCTTTTTGAAAAAAATCCCTTTGCCAATACATTTGAGCTTATGGATATGCTCGATCCAGTGGGGACAATCAATGTCATCAATGATCTGTTGTTTAATAGTGAAAAGAAAAAAGCGGTCCTTCAAAGTCAAAAAAAGTATATTGGGCAAGTAATTCACCTACCAGGGCCACAGAAAACAATGAAGAGCCTTATAGAACATTTCTGCGAGACAGATAATAGGAGACATTAGTATGAATTATATTGGAGTTATACTAGCTGGAGGAAAGGGATTCAGAATGGAATCATTCAGTTCTGATTATCCCAAGGCCATCTTGCCTATTTGTAACAGGATGTTAATGGAATATCATATCGAAGAAATGAGCAAAATAGGAATTAAGAACATAATTGTCCTCATTGGTCACCTTGGTTTTAACATAGCAGATGCGATTGGTAGTGGCGAAAAATTTGGCGTGAAGATGAGCTATATTGATCAAGGTCAACCTTTAGGCATTGCTCATGCCTTAGGAAAACTTGAGGCATTTATTGATTCGCGTTTTTTACTATTTCTTGGTGACATTTTTTTCATTACGGCAAGTGGGCTTGGGCCAATGATCGATTTAATGGAAAAAAGTAAAGCCAATGCAATATTAGCCACGAAAATTGAACACGATAGAGATGCTTTGCAGAGAAACTTCGCTGTTTTTTTAGAAGATGGAACTCTGGACGGAGTAAAAAAAGTGATAGAGAAGCCTAGATACATTGTTCATAATATCAAAGGATGTGGTCTCTATCTTTTTGACCGGCACATTTTCGATGCTATACGCCGAACCCCGCGAACAGCGATGAGAGACGAGTATGAAATTACTGACTCCATACAGATCTTAATTGAAGATGGCTTTTCAGTAAAACAACTCAGTATTGTTGAAGAAGATGTGAATTTGACAGTCCCGGATGATTTGATCAAATGTAATATGCGGATGCTTAAGTGGAAAGGGCTTAAGAAATTAATTGGAGAAGGCGTTAAACTCGACAAAGATGCACAAATAATAAATTCAGTGATTGGCAATAACGTAGAAATATCAAGTCCCATTAAAATTACTAATTCTGTCATATTTGACAATGTGAAACTAGATGTAACCGGTGATATTACAAATAGCATCGTTACCCCTGAAAAAGTGATCGTCAATTGCTTCTCGGGTAACTTGGGGAACCGAAAGTAAAGGGGTCACACATGAATACATCGAGCTCTAAAGAGGTAACTCTTGGACTGACCACCAAGCGCATCGAGACACTGACCGATGGTGTGTTCGCTATCGCAATGACCTTGTTGGTTCTAAATCTTGAGGTTCCGCCTATCACAGAGGGAACAGCCCCCGAGATCCTAACCAAACTAATACTAGGGCTATGGCCTAAATTTTTCAACTATGCGCTGAGCTTTGTCCTCTTAGCCGTATTCTGGATTTTTCATCACCGCCAGTTCTATTTCATCAAAGCTATTGACCAGAGGCTCCTCTGGATAAACGTTCTGGGCCTGATGTTAATCGCCGTGGTACCCTTTTCCACATCTCTGATTGCGGAACACGGCGATGTGCAAATTGCAGCACTATTTTTTGAATGCAACCTGCTGGGGATTGGATTAATATTCTATATGCAGTGGTCGTACGCCACGGGCAAGCATCATCTCGTAGACCGTAACCTGAGCGCGCAGACGGTACTCTTGTATAAAAAAAGAAATCTGATTATACCCGTCGTCTCCCTGGTTGCCATTGGATTATCTTTTTTAACTCCTACTTGGAGTGAAGTTCCTTACTTTGCCATTCCATTTATTATGGCAAAATATCGAAAACGCTAAGCTATTCTCATCGAAAAAATAGAAGAAAAGATAAAGTGAAATGAGTAACAGAATTGTTTTGTTGGGTGATTTTTTTGAGTATCTTAAGGCCCTCAGGAATTTGGGGGATGCGTTACAGCATTATGCTATTGTCAAGTGGCTCAACTATCATTACCCTCATTTTGAGGTCAAGGATATTTTTTACTTCACTGCTGTTGATGAATTGAAGAAAATCATTAAACCTGATGAGGTTATTGTCTTTCAGAGTAGCGGTGGGATGGGGGACTTGTATCCTTTCTTTGAGAAGTGGAGGCTTGATGTTTGTCAAGCTTTTCCTTCTAATAGAATTATCGTTTTTCCTCAGACTGTTTTCTTTCAAAAGCAAGGAAATATGCTGAAGTCTAAACTAGTTTACGAGAAACATAGGAATCTTACCATTATGGCACGTGATTATGAGAGTTTTAAGCTTTTGAGGCAGTTTTTCCCTGGATGTCATCTTCTGCTGATGCCTGACTTTGTCTTGTTTTTAAAGGGAGAATTCGATCTTTCTACAAAGAAAGATAAGAAAAAGCCCTTGCTTATCTTCCGTAATGACTTCGAAATTAATGAGAAAGGTCAAGAGTTAGTGAAAAAGCTGATTAAAGATTTTGATTCTTTTCATTTGATTTTCCCTGATACTGAGCATTCTATTGACCTGGAGAAACGTGATTTTGTGGAAAAGGTTTTCAATCATATTTCTTCTTATGATTTTGTTGTTACTGACAGACTGCATGGGATGATTTTTTGTGCTATTCTCGAGGTTCCTTGCATTTGTCTTCCTGGAAAGCCTGAGGTGAAGTACCATAAGAATAAAGCGATGTATGAAAGCTGGTTTTCTCGAGTTCCATATATTAAATTCTGTGAAAATAATGAAGATAAATTAGAAGAAGCTATAAAGAACGTATTCAACTATAGCAAGAATTTAAATCCGATGTTTGACAAGCATCTTCCTTACCAGAACTCCGAAGAGTATCCTCTTTATCCTAAGGAAGAGCTGGCAAAGGTAGGAAATAAGGTGAGAAACTTCGATTATTTATTTAATTATTTCTTGCCCAATGCTTTGGGAGATTTAAGGACCATTAAGAGGGAGAATTTCTTCCTTGGTTGAGTTTTATCTTCATTCTTACCTTCTTGTTTTAGTGTCCAAGATTCAGAAACTATTTATCCCTTCCTGAGCAGTACTGTAAATTTTAAAAATCTGAGTGAACCCAGCCGCATCAAAAACTTCCTTTACATGAGGCCGGAGGCAGCAGAGTCTTATTTGACCTTTTTCTTTTTTTAATTTTTTTTCTATTTTCAAAAGAACCTTTAGGCCAGCGCTACTCATATACTCTGTACCATCTAGATCTACGAGTAGTTTCCGCGCTCCTTGAGATATACCCAGATCCAGCCCATGCTCTACCTCACCCGCAGAGTTATAATCAAAATCTCCCTTTAAGGAAAAAATATGAACTTCCCCTTCTTGTTTTTGGGTTATCTGCATCTAACTCACCCCCTCTTAAATTAGACTATTCAGTAATTGTGGTATCTTCGTCAGAATGTCAACTTCCATCTTTCCTCGGGCTAGCCCAATGAAAAACTTTTTTTAAAATACTTACTCCCCACGTAGCTAGACAGCTCCCCAGGCATGGTTTGATTCATATCTTTCCCCTCTTATACTACCATAAAAAGGGATAGGGTCAATTCGGTAACTTGAAAGACCTTGCAGAATTTGATATGATACAATGAAGGATTCATTCTGTTCAAGTCCCCGGTAAGATTTTGAGAAGTTCAACCTCTAAGAATCTAAAGATCTCCTTCACTGGGCTATGATGGACTACCTTGAACAGATATAAGGCACGAGGAGGCGACGATAATTCTACTGCATTATATTTCCCTGGGAATTGGAGTTGCGAGTTGGATCTGGCAAAAAATAGAGTGTCAATTCGAAGTTTCATTTGAATGATCTTTTTGCTATTTTGCGTGATTTAAGTCGTTTGGTTGACAAAGGGCTTTTCCCTGCTATATTCTATTCAACGCCCAATCGTAATCCAAGAAATTCCGAAATAAGTCTTCTTTGATGACCTGATGTTGGTGGAGTATTAAGATAATTTCGAGGATAGGATAGAGGGTAAGAGAAATGGGCCGAAATGATCTCCCGGCTAATAAATTAGAACAGATTTTGGGAAAGCGATTCGGAATAGAAATACTCAATGCTATGGGTATGGCCATTCTTGTTCTTGATCCAAACTTTAACGTCATTTGGGTGAATAGAGAGTATCGGGAAATTCAAGAAAAACCCGAGGAAAACATAGTAGGGAAAAAATGCTATGAAATCACTTTTGGTCATAATGGACCCTGCACAGAAGAAGCTTGTGCGGTGATAAGGACCCTGAGGACAAAAAAGAACTCCAAAGGTCTGAAGATAATCAAAAGAGAGGGGGAAGAAAAATACCTGGATGTCTATTCTTTTCCTCTAGCCGGACCCCGAGGCAAGCTGAGTTATGTGGTGGAAGTCCTTCAAGATAACACTCAACTGTATAAGCTAGTTGAGCTCTCGGATAGGCTTACTGCATTTGCCTCCCATGAGCTAAAGACGCCTCTAGCTACTATTCATCAGCTCACTACCATTATACGAAAAATGGATCTATCTCCTGAGAAAAGGAAGGCCTTGTTGGACAGAATCACATCCCGGAGTCAACATGGACTAAAGACGGTGGAGAACTTCTTGATTTACTCAAAAATAAAGGCCGGAGAGCTTGAGATAGCCCCAAGGAAAGTAAATTTCTACAGGGATGTCTTGGAAAGAGTTTTGGATTTTCAGAAGGAATACACATTAAAAAAGGGGATGAGATTTATCTGTGATGTTCCAAAAGATCTGGAGGTTATTTGCGATGCCGACTATGTAGAAGTTATCTACAATAACTTATTAACCAATGCCATAAGATATGGGGAAGAGGGTACTGAGATATTTATTGGCTATAGTGATAAGGGTGACAGATATCATTATTTCAGCGTAGCTACTGTTAGTGAGCCCATTCCTAAGGAGGATAGAGAGGTTATTTTCAAAAGATATGTGACAACCAGAAAGGATGGTTCTGGAATAGGGCTTGATGTGGCCAGGGAACTCATTGGAAAGCACGGCGGAAAAATTTGGGTAGAGCCATGCTATTTTCTGCCAGGGAAGCATTTATGGGAGGAGACGGCCAATCAGGAAGACAAAGATAAAATGGACCGGGGCAATAATTTTGTATTTACCATCTTTAAAAAACTAAAAGAGACCTAACTAATTTCCTTATTGAGAGAACGAGGTGATGAGATGAGTTCAGGGACAAAGATCCTTGTCATTGATGATGATCCTGATCTGGTAGAAGCATTAAAGATAATCTTGAAAACGGGATCCTACAGGGTCATATCTGCTTTTAATGGAGAGAAAGGACTAAAGAAAGTGAGACAAGAGAATCCTGATCTAATTATTCTGGACTTGCTTCTTCCCAAAGGAAATGGAGACGTTATTTGCCGGGAGCTGAAAGGTGACCCACGATATGCTGACATTCCCATATTAGTTCTTACGGCTGTGGCCGAGAAAGTGAATACTAAACTCTTCCCTGAACATAAGATAAGCTCCTTACCTGCTGATGATTATGTAGCTAAACCCATTCAACCCCAGGATCTGCTGGATCGGGTGAAAAAACTCCTTGCTCGATCCAAAAAAGGAGATAAGAAGTGATAATAACAAAGCAGAAGCCATTTGAAGAAATCATGAAGTTCTTGGAATCTTCCCCCAGGGTGTTTATTGCCGGCTGTACTCTCTGCGCTACTACCTGCAAGACCGGGGGAGAAGAGGAAGCAAAGAAAATAGAAAAGAAACTGCAAGATAAAGGAAAGGCAGTGTCTGGTTGGGTTATTCTGGATCCAGCCTGTCATATTCTCAACAATAAGAAGTATTTTCGGGAGAACAAGGAAAAGCTGGATCAGGCTGATTCTATCCTGGTCCTGGCCTGTGGTAATGGAGTCCAGGCGGTCAGCAACTCCATAGACAAAACAGTTTATCCAGGATGTGATACCCTCTTCTTAGGTGAGATAATTCGCTTTGGCAATTATGAGGAGCGATGCCAACTTTGTGGGGAATGTATCCTGGATAAAACTGGAGGGATATGTCCCATCACTCGTTGCTCGAAAAGCTTGCTTAATGGCCCCTGCGGAGGTGCCGAGGAGGGAAAGTGCGAGATTGACCCTGAGATTGAATGCGGCTGGCAGCTAATTATCGATCGATTAGAAAAACAGGGCAAACTACATCTATTGGAGGAAATCATCCCCCCTAAGGATTGGTCTAAATCCCGAGACGGAGGACTGAGAAAACTTAGCATAGGGAGAAAAGAAAAATGAAAGCGGGAAGCAATTTAGAAAGGGTTTTGGAATCCGGACAATTTGCGGTGACTGCTGAGCTTGGTCCTCCTAAAGGGGCGGATGCCGAAGTGGTTAAGAAAAAGGGTAGTCTATTAAGAGACTGTGCAGATGCCATTAATATCACCGACAATCAAACGGCCATTGCTCGAATGTCCAGTATTGCCTGCGGGACTATTCTTACCCAGCTTAACCTGGAACCCGTTATCCAGGTGGTTTGTAGGGATAGAAATCGATTGGCCATTCAGTCTGACATTCTGGGAGCTGCTGCCCTGGGGATAAAAAATGTTCTTTGTCTATCCGGTGACCATCAAAAATTTGGCAATCATCCCCAGGCCAAAAATGTCTATGACATCGATGCTATCCATTTAATCCAGGTTCTTAAGAAAATGCGGGATGAAAAAAAACTGTTAGAGGGGGACAATCTGACCATTGAACCAAGATTATATATTGGGGCTGTAGAGAATCCCTATGCCCATCCTTATGAGTTTAGAGTAATCCGCCTGGCCAAGAAAATTAGGGCTGGTTGCGATTTTATACAGACACAGGGAGTCTTTGATGTGAAAAAATTTAGGGACTGGATGATAACTGTCACCGACCAGGGATTGGATAGAAAAGTACATATACTGGCGGGAATAATACCTATAAAATCTGCCGGTATGGTACGCTACATGAGAGACTACGTTTCTGGCGTAAATGTTCCTGAGGAGATAGTAACCAGAATGGAGAATGCTAAGGATCCCAGGCAGGAAGGGATCGATATCTGTCTGGAGATAATCGATGAGTTAAAGGAAATTCCGGGGTTACACGGGATACATATTATGGCTGTTGCCTGGGAGGCAGTTGTTCGGATAATTGTAGATAAGGCGGGTCTCACCCCGCGACCTGTAGTATAATACGGAGGAGAATATGCAAAAGTTAGCCAACATATTAATTGTGGACGATGATCCTGATATCCGGGAAGCAGTAAAAATCATCCTGGAAACTCAACCCTATGAGCTGACCTTCGCTTCTGATGGAGAAGAATGTCTGGAGCAGGTTAAAAAAAACACACCGGATCTTATTATCCTGGATCTTTTGATGCCCAAAAAGGATGGATTTGAAGTAATGAAGGAGCTGAGAGGATATCACAACTATCCCCGAATTCCTGTCTTAATTCTGACCGTGGTAAAGAAAGAAGCCGGGGATAGACGCTATGAATTGGAAACGGGTCTTTCTATGGATGTGGACGATTATATTGAGAAACCCATCCAGCCTGATGATCTGATTCATCGGGTAAAGAAAATCTTGGCCAGGGGTTAGAAGGAAATAAACTTAGCCAGGAAATAAAAAATTTTGACCAGAGGTCAGAAAGGATATTAAAGAAAAAAAAATGAAAGCAGAGAAAAAAATTCTTCTTGTGGACGATGACCCGGATTTTGTGGAAGGAGCACGAATGGTACTGGAGAAAAGCGATTTTGAAGTAGTCACAGCTTCCAGTGGAAAAGAATGTCTGAAAAGAATAAAGGAGGAGAGGCCTGATTTAATCCTTCTTGACATTATGATGCCCCAAAAGTCAGGATTTGAAGTGTGCAAGGAACTCAAGAGCAATATTGAGTACAACAAGATTCCAGTGGTGATGTTGACGGCTCTTAAGAGTAAGCTTTCTCGGACTTCCTACTCTATAGCTGAGGGTCTGGAGCTTGAAGCAGAAGATTATCTTGAAAAGCCAATAGAACCCAAAGTGTTGGTATCCCGACTAAGAAAGATTCTGGAAAAGGAGTAGAACGGAGAAATAGCTATGGCCAGGTATGATCTTGTCATTATCGGGGCTGGGCCGGGGGGGTATGTAGCTGCTCTTAAAGCCGCTCATATGGGGGCAAAGGTATGTTTGGTAGAAAGAGAAGAGGTTGGAGGTACCTGCTTGAATCGGGGATGTATTCCCACTAAGGCCCTCATTGCCTCTGCAGAACTTTTGGGAAAGATTAGAAGATCCAATGAGTTCGGGATTATGACCAAGGGAGTCTCTTTTGATCTTCCTCGGATAATGCAAAGGAAAAAAGAAATCGTTTCTCGTCAAATTCAGGGAATCAGACATCTTTTGCAGAATAACGGAATCGAGCTGGTGGAGGGCAGTGGTAAGCTTTTGAGTTCCAATCTAGTAGAAATAAGCCAGAACGAAAAAAAGCTGGGTAAGGTGGAAGCTGGCAGGGTTATTGTGGCTACCGGCTCTGAGCCTGCAAAGATTCCTCTTTTCCCTGTGGATGGCAAGAATGTATTAACCTCAAATGAAGCTCTGGAAATCAAAGATGTTCCCAAAGATCTCATCATTGTGGGTGGTGGAGTAATTGGCTGTGAATTTGCCTGTTTTTTCTCGGAGATGGGATGTGAGGTAAGTATTATTGATATTCTGCCTAAACTTCTGGGTACTCTCTCTAATATGGAAGGGCGAATCACCATGCAGCTGGAGGTGATTTTGAAAAGAAGAGGGATAAAACTTCTCCTGGGAAGAAAGATAAAAAGTGTTGTTGTCCAGGGGGACCGGGTAAGTGTTTTTACGGAGGATGGAAGCCAGCTTTCAGCAGAGAAAGTTCTGGTCTGCATTGGAAGACACCTGAACTCCGAGGGTATAGGACTGGAAGATCTAGGGGTCGAGATGGAAAGAAGAGAAATTCTGGTCAACAAACAAATGGAGACAAATGTCGCGGGAATTTATGCCATTGGCGATGTCACTGGCAAGATGCAACTGGCTCATGTCGCTTCTGCTCAGGGAATTGTCGCGGTGGAGAACTGTCTTGGCAATTCATCTTTCCTGGATTATGGAGTTGTTCCTAATTGTATTTTTACTACTCCTGAGATTGCCTACGTAGGTCTGGATAGAGAAGGAGCAAATAGAGCTGGTTATGAAGTAAAAGTAGGCCGGTTTAATTTTGCCCTATCGGGAAAAGCTCAAATCATGGGAGAAGCGGAAGGACTGGTGATGATAATTGCTGAAGAGAAGACCTTCCGAGTTCTGGGTGTGCACATTCTAGGTCCCCATGCCTCTGACCTCATTCATGAAGGTGCGCTGGCTGTAAGTCAAGGACTAACTACCCCAGATATTGCTCAGAGCATCCATGCCCATCCCACCCTTTCTGAAGTTTTGTGTGAAGCTGCCCGGACAGTGCACGACAAAGCCATTCATTCCTAGATGTATTATTAAAGCAGAATTTGCCTGTCTCCTCCTTTCCTTCGCCCTTCTTCAAGCTTGATAGCATCAGCAAAGCATGTAGTATTCAGGAGATTTATATATGAGTAGAGATAGAATCTGCTGTATTATAGAGAAAGGCCTTGTTCCTTACAGTGAAGCTTATGAGCTGCAAAATTGGTTGGTAAGCTTGAGACTGAGGAACTTGATCCCTGATTGTTTGATTCTGCTGGAACATCCACCGGTTCTTACTCTAGGTCGCAGGAGGGGAACTGAGAATATTTTAGTTTCTAAAAACATATTGACAAAAGAAAAAATAGAAGTCATCTCAACGGATCGAGGTGGC
>SDBU01002989.1_pt1 | contig 21920 bp, 25 predicted proteins | sample 2277071 | NCBI WGS metagenome assembly SDBU01 (sample SAMN10397929, study PRJNA504765) | marine sediment metagenome | isolation source: marine sediment core GS08_GC12, 126 cmbsf | place: Arctic Ocean: Gakkel Ridge, Loki's castle | collected 2008 | reverse complement strand
GCCTGCTTCGTGCCGATGTTCTTGTTGGCGGCCAGCAGCATCACTAAAGTAAGGGGGTTGTTGTTATATGAGACCACCAGGGCCATTGGAAATTGGACTCATCCTGGTAATTATCCTCATCGTCTTTGGGGTAGGCAAACTGCCGCAAGTCGGTGCTGCCTTTGGCAAGGGGATACGTGCCTTCAAGAGGGGGCAGACTGGTGACGAAGAGGATGAGGAGAAACCCAAGAAGAAGACCAGGAAGAAGAAGAGGGTCGCCAAGAAGACGGCTGAGGTAAAAGCCGAGACGACTCCAGCCGAGGAAAAACCCGAGGAAAAACCAGAGGCTAAGACCGAAGCCTAAGAGAAAGCAAAAAAACTCTAGCAGAGACAGCGTTTTATCAGGTGTTATGGTCATCCTGTTATTGTGTCTCTTGCTGAGGGGGCTGTTTTAGCATCGCCGATGAAGTATGGAACCTGCCGGTGGCTGCATTTCCTTGTCATAAGGTGGAATTCTCCCCGGGAGAGTGTGCCAGATAGCAGCGCAGCCGGCAATCCAGGGGGATATCGATGGCTGTTTGTGTAAGTAGTTTTGGTGTCGGGTGGAGGAGGCAGATTTTTATTTCTTTCCGCCAGGTTCGGATACCTGTCTACACTGGAGGGAGTCATGCCCTTTAGGTTGGGAATTGTTGAGATTATCCTCATCCTGATCATCATTTTTATCATCTTCGGTGCCGGGAAACTGCCCCAGATTATTGAGTTTGTCGGCAAGGGGGTACGCTCGTTGCGGGGTGGTGGCAAGAGTAACGGTGATGATGATGAGGGGCCCAGAAAGAAGAGAAAGGTCATAAGGAAGTTAGACTAGCCTCTTTAATGGTTGCCGAGGACGACTTTGAGGTCATCTAATTCTGAGGCGGCTTTTTGTTTCAACCCGGGGGAATGGCCGTCCTCACCGGTCTTAAGTGGATGTACAGGTGGGCTGCAGCTTAGTTCTTTTTATGTTTATAGGGATAGGTAATGGGCTTCTTTGATATTGGCCTTCTTGAGATACTGGTTATCCTTGCCGTTATCCTGCTGGTGGCCGGGCCAGATCGGATACCGGAGTATGCGCGTAAGGCGGGCCGGCTAGTACGGAACATCAGGAAAATGACCAGCGAGTTTTCCGGCGAGATGACAAAGGCGCTGGATCTGGATGAAGAAGTTGAGGATATGAAAAGCACCGCCGCCGACATCAGGGCTACCTTGAAGGGTGAAGCCGCCGAGCTTCAGGAAACCCTGGAGACCGAAGCCAGAGAAGTGAAAAAGACTCTGGATGCCGAAACCGCGGATTTGGCCGAGACAATCAATGCCAGCAGTAAAGAGATGAAGGAAATGCTGGAGAAAGAGGCCAGGGATTTGGCGGAGACGATTGATGCCGAGGCCAAGAGTGTAAAGGAAACCCTGAGCGAAGGGGCGGAGGAGTTCAAGGAAGCCCTGGACAAGGGGGCCAAAGACCTGGCCAAAGCATCGGAGGCAGTGAACGGAGAGGCCGGTAAAACCACAAAGACTCCAAAAAAGAAGGCGGCAAAGAAAGAGCCGGTAAGGACAGTGGACTCCGGCGATGTGGCTCCCCCCCGGGATGATGGGATGGGGGATGAAACCGGTTAATCAGCATCTTTTTAGCGCCTGGGATTAGTTATAGCAAGGTAGTATAAGGTGGTAACCAAAGCCGAAAGCCGCAAATATATCCCCAGCAAGATGCCAATAATGGTGCATCTTAGGGAAATGCGGGACCGGCTTGTAAGGTCAATTATTGTCGTAGCCGTCACTACCGGTCTTGCCTTCATCTTTGCCCCGCAGATCTTTGAAATCCTAAAGGCGCCAGCAGCAAATGCCAATCTGGTCTATATCGAGCTGACGGAGTTTATCGGCGTTTTCTTCAAGGTATCCCTCGCCACCGGCATTATAGCCGCCATGCCCTTTCTGGTATATCAGCTCTTCGGCTTTGTTGCCCCGGCGCTCACCTCCAAGGAGAAAGGTTATATCTACCGGATACTGCCCGCGGTTACCATAATGTTTTTTGCCGGTGTTGCCTTTGCTTACTTCGTCGCCCTGCCCCCGGCACTGGACTTCCTGTTTAATTTCGGCAGTGGCATCGCCGACGCCCAAATCAGGATTGAAAACTACATTTCCGTGGTCGTCAGGCTGATTGTGCTGGTGGGCCTGGTCTTTGAAACACCGATAATAATAATGTTCATGGCGCGGCTGGGGCTGGTGACGCCCCAGTGGCTCGCCAAGCGGCGTAAGCTGTGGATCATACTGGCCTTTGTCCTGGCGGCCATCATAACACCCACCTTTGACCCCATAAATCAGAGCATTATCGCCATTCCACTGATCATCCTGCTGGAGTTGAGCATATGGCTATCCCGGCTGGTCTACAAAGAACGTGGCGAAGCAAAATAGATGGTAAGGCCTGGCCTGTGGCCAATCCTCACTTCGGAATTGACACCGCATTGGCCAGCGGCTAACATTATTGTTACCACCCTGCAGCCAAAATAATCTGCCAGACGTGGCTGGTACAGGCTGGAGGGGTTGCTAATTAGAACCTGAGGATGGAATGGTAGATCGAAGCTGCACCTGTCATTCCTGCGGCAAGACGGTGGAGTTCGGCCAGCAAGAGCTGCCCTGCCGTGTTTTGCTTGGCTGGCACATGGTATCCTGCTTAAAGGGCACCGAATCTATCGATCATTATAGCTTCTGTTCTTTGGGCTGCCTCAAAGGCTGGGTAGACAGCCACATGCCGGAGGTTCCAGAAGTATTTCTGAAGTCCCTGGGTGAGGAAAGCGAATAACAAAATAGACAGCCGGCTGCTTGTCCGGGCTATAGCGGTCATACGGGGGCGGGCTTTATTTTATTGAGGAGGTATAGCTGAATGGTTGAAATCCCGGAAATTGGCAAAATTTCGGCCGAAATCTTCAACGCACTCATCTTCCCCAGACTGGGGGCCGGCAGCGAGCAGATACTGGTAGGCCCCAGGCACGGCACCGACGTCGGCATAGCCGAGATTGGTGGTAGGGCGGTTTCCTTTACCTGCGATCCGGTTTTTATCGTCCCTGAGTACGGCTGGGAGAGGGCGGCCTGGTTTGCCATTCACATCCTGGCCTCTGATTCGGTTACCTGCGGCCTGCCGCCTCGATACCTTTCCATAGACCTCAACCTGCCGATGGAGATGACCAAGGAGCAGTTGGAGATTGTCTGGGAGACGATGCACCGGGAATGCCAGAAGCTTGGCATCTCGGTAATCTGCGGCCATACCGCCAGGTATGAGAACTGTCACTATCCCATGGTTGGTGGTGCCACCGTGGTCGGTGTTGGCAGTAAGGATGAGTACGTTACCCCGGCATTAGCCCGGGCCGGGGACAAGATTATCATTACCAAGGGGCCGGCGATTGAGGCCACCGGCATTTTCGCCGCTATGTTCCCCCGGCTTATCGAGCGTGAGTTTGGCGCTGGCTTCAGGCAGCGGGCGGAAGAGATATTCTACAAGATGTCGGTGGTGGAAGATGCCATGATCGCAGTCAGCGTCGGCGTCAGGGAGAATGGCGTAGCCGCCATGCACGATGCCACCGAGTGCGGCATATGGGGCGGCCTCTACGAGCTGGCCGAAGCTGCCGGTTTAGGGGCAAGGGTGGTAAAAGAGCAAATTGTGGTTGAGGACTGCATTACCGAGATATGTGGTTACTTTGGCATTGACCCCTATGCTTCCATCAGTGAAGGGACGCTGATAATCATCTGCCGGCCGCATAAGGCCGATGAGCTAATAGATGTCCTGAATAGCAAGGGCATCAAGTCCTCCATAGTAGGCGAGCTGACACCCCCGGAGCAGGGGATGGTGTTGATTGATGCCGGCAGTGAGAAAAAACTGGAGCATCCCATTGTCGACCCCTTCTGGAAGGCCTTCTATGATGCCCTGACCGAGTATAAGGGCTAGGTAGTGTCTAGTTGCAAAAGAAAGTAACTAATACTGTGGCGGCTCCAACAAACGCCGGCGGCGAAACAAGGTTTGGACTGGCCTGGTCCCGTTTATACGATCCCGTATTCTGGCTTTTTATGCTTCCCTTCGGCGGTGAACGCAGGCTGCGCCGGGCATTTATTGATTTTGCTGCTCCCCAGGGAGGTGGGCAGGTGCTGGATGTCTGCTGTGGTACCGGGACACTGGCCCTGCTCATTGCCGAAAAAGTTTGGGGGAGCGGTCGGGTGGTTGGTGTCGACCTATCGCCGGAAATGCTTTCCCTGGCCAGGCGAAAGGCGGGGCGGGATTTACCTGTCTTTTTCCGTAGGGGCGATTGTGAAAAGCTGCCCTTCCCTGAAGCCGCCTTTGATAAGATTTTCATCTCCTTCGGTCTGCACGAGATGACTGCGCCAGTGCGGCAAAATGCCCTGAGGGAAATCTACAGGGTTCTCCAGCCAGACCACAGCCTTTTTATCCTTGATTTCCACCTGGCCCGGGCAGTTTTACCCAGGTTGACGGTTGCTACATTTATGAGGCTTTTTGAGGATGAGGATGCATACCGGATGCTGGTCGGTGATACCCTGCTCAGGGAAATAGAAGAGGCCGGCTTTACTCTGGGGCCGAAGCGGCTGGTAAAGGCCGGTGTTTTCCAGATGCTGCGGGCCGATAAGCCCGCCCTGGTTCCTTGATCTGGTATGATAGGAGGAGGAATGGTAAGAAGAGCTTTTACTCTGTTTCTGGCGGTTACCCTGACCATAGTGCTGGCAGGCAGTGGCTGTGCCGGGAAGGACTCGACTGTCAAGATAGCTGTTGAGTTCAACAACCACGCCGCCTGCGCCTATGTTGCCCAGTTCAACGACTGGTTTGATGAAGCCGGGCTGGAGATGCTACCCGTCTTCCAGGTCTATGAATCGGGAGCAGCCATCGCCGCGTCGCTGGCCCGGGGTGATATCCAGGTTGGCTATCTTGGCCTGACGGGAGCCATCACCGCCTTTGCGCGCGGGGTGCCGATAAAGATAATATCCGGGGTGCACAAGTACGGCTATAGTCTGATGGCCAGACCGGGGATAGAGAGCATTTTTGACTTGCAGGGCAAGACTATCGGCTGCTTGCGAGAGGGCACGGTAACCGATATTCTTCTCAAACTTATGATAGAGAGATATGAGCTTGAGGATTTGACCATACGGAGATTCAGCCCCGCGAATGCGGTCCTGGCCCTCATTTCGGGCAGCCTCGATGCCGCTATCATCCCCGAACAGCACGCTACCGTGGCTGAAGCCAATGGCTTCCCCCTCCTGGTCAGAAGTCAGGAAATCTGGCCGGGGATGCAGGGCGATGTGCTGGTGGTTACCACCGGGCTCATAGAGAATAAACCCGGTCTGGTGGGAGAACTGATGGCCATCACCAAGCGGGCTACCGAGTGGGTGAACGCATATCTTCAGGAAACGGCGGTAATCATGGCCATGCAATTGCAGATTGCCGGCGGCGAACTTCAGTCGGGAGGAATAACACCGACTACCTCTCTAGACATAACCCCGGAGATTATGGCTCGTTCCATGGAGCGGGTTGTCTATAGCGTTAGCATTGACCCGGAGATAGTCCAGGATACCATAGACTTTATGGTCGAGCTGGGCTACATTGAGGAAGGAATTAAGGCTGCCGATATTCTGGACCTCAGTTTTTTGGAGCAGGCTTAAAGAGACTATACATTACCGAAGGATTGCAAGCAGTGCTGGATAACAATGGGAAGCTCGTAGATAGAATAGAGAGCCTCAAGGAAAAACGGCGGGCGGTTATCCTGGCCCATAACTATCAGCTGGGTGAGGTTCAGGACATCGCCGATTTTGTCGGTGATTCCCTGGAGTTGAGCCAGCGGGCAGCTCAAACCCAGGCGGAGGTGATCGTCTTCTGCGGTGTCCATTTTATGGCCGAGACGGCTTCCATACTTTCTCCGGAGAAGGCGGTCCTGCTGCCAGACCTCAATGCCGGCTGTCCTATGGCCAACATGATTACCGCCGAAGAGTTGAGGGAGAAGAAGCGGGAGCTGCCCGGGGCTGCTGTCGTTTGTTATATCAACTCTACTGCTGAGGTCAAGGCGGAGTCCGATACCTGTTGCACCTCGGCCAACGCCGTCCGGGTGGTGGCCAGCCTGGATAGCGAGCAGATATTGTTCGTCCCCGATAAATATCTGGGCCACTATGTTTCCATCAAGACGGAGAAGAAGATATATCTCTGGCCCGGCTTCTGTCCTACCCATGTTCGGATTCTGCCGGAGCGCATCATTGAGCTTAAGAAGGACTATCCCCTGGCCAGGGTGGTTGTCCATCCGGAGTGCCGGCCGGAAGTCATTGCTCTGGCCGATGAGGTGCTGAGCACCGGCGGATTGATTCGCTATGCCCGGCGGGATGAAGTCACCCAGATGGTAGTCGGTACGGAAATAGGTATAATTCACCGTCTCCGCAAGGAGAACCCGGGCAAGAAGTTCATTCCGGTATCGGAGCAGGCTGTGTGCCCCAACATGAAATTGATAACCCTGGAGAAGATACTCTGGTCTCTGGAGGAGATGGCTCCTGAGGTCAAAGTGCCCGAGCCGATCCGGTTAAAGGCCAGGGCGGCCGTAGACCGTATGCTCGAGGCTGTTTAGGTGGAGGGGCAAAGTGCCCGATAGTGATTGTGTTGTTCTCTTTATCACCACCGAAGCCGATGAGGAAGCCCGGCTAATCTCGCGGGTACTCCTGGAGCGGAGAAAAGCAGCCTGTGTCAGCATCGTGCCCGGTATAAGCTCTCTTTTCTGGTGGCAGGGTGCTATTGACTCGGCCCAGGAGAGCCTTTTAGTGGTCAAAACCAGGGCGGCGCTGGTTGATGATATAGTCCGGCTGGTCAAGGAGATTCATTCCAACGATGTTCCTGAAATAATTGCCCTGCCTATAACCCACGGCAATAAGGACTATCTTGAGTGGGTAGCCAGGGAGGTAGAGGACGCGGAGAAAGATGGTTTTTAAGACATTGCGGGAAGACATCAGGGCGGTTATTGCCAGGGACCCGGCCGCCAGAAATGTCGTCGAAGTTGTCTGCTGCTATCCTGGCCTGCATGCTCTCTGGTTGCACCGGGTGGCTGGTTTCTTATGGCGCCACCGCTGTCAGCTGCCAGCCCGTATGCTTTCCTTCCTCGGCCGTTTTCTTACCGGCATTGAAATACATCCCGGCGCCAGAATCGGCCGCCGTTTCTTTATTGACCACGGTGCTGGAGTGGTTATCGGGGAGACAGCCGAAATCGGCGATGATGTTCTTCTCTATCAGGGGGCAGTCCTCGGCGGCACCACCCGCAAGAAAGGCAAGCGTCATCCAACGGTAGGCAATAGTGTGGTTATCGGCACCGGGGCAGTGGTTCTGGGGAACATTACCATAGGTGACGGCGCCCGGATAGGTTCCGGTTCGGTGGTTGTTAATTCAGTACCACCTGGGGCAACGGTGGTCGGTATTCCAGGTAGAGTTACAGGGGAACGCGGGCAGCCTCTGCTTGACCTGGAACACGGCCGCCTTCCCGACCCGGTGGCGGAAGCCATCCGGCTGGTTTTGCGGGAACAGGCAAGGCTTGAGGGGCGATTGGAGAAGGTTGAGAGACAGGCCGGCATTACTGTTTCCCAGGATGAGCTAAGGCAGCGAATAAAGGAAACCATGGATGAGTTCAGTCAGGAGGGTTGAGATGGTCAAGCGGCGAGTCATTATGCACTTCCCCGAGGAACTGCTCAAGGAGCCCATTATCTATAACCTGGGCCAGCAGTTTGATATAACCACCAACATCCAGCTGGCTGATATAACCGAGGATCGGGGCTGGCTGATGCTGGAACTCGAGGGCGACGACAAGCAGATCGAGGACGGTCTTGCCTGGGTGATGTCCCGGGGGGTCAGGGTTGACCCGGCCACAGAGGACTGAATCGTGTGCCCTTAATTACACGGGACCGGTTAGCCCGCTTGACAATAGCGGTGCTGCTGGCTATATTATAAGTCACTTATTGAAAATTAATTTCATTTGCAGGCTGAAATGGAAGTCAAACAGAAGCAGATAGTCTCTCTCCTGAGGCAGCAGGGCCATAAAATCACGCCACAACGTCGCGCCATTCTTGACGTCATTGCCCGAAGTGACGGGCACCTGACTCCGGCTGCGTTGTATCAGCGGGTAAACCGGCAATATACAGGTATTGGGCTGGTTACCGTCTATCGCACCCTGGGTTTGCTGGCCGGGCTGGGGCTAATCTGTCGGGTGCACACCGGTGGTAGCTGCCATAACTATCTGCTTCGAAGGCCGGAGGAACACCACCATCACCTGATATGCTCCGGGTGCGCCAAGGTGGTTGACCTGGCTGGTTGTAACCTGGCCGCAGAGGCGGCAAGGATATCCGACAAGACCGGTTTTGAGATTGAAAGCCACCTTGTTGAGTTTACCGGCCGCTGCGGTGACTGCCGGCAGCTGGCCTTAACCTAGGGGCTCTTGGATGAAGTATTTCCCGTTTACTTTATTGCTGGTATTGGCCTTAGCTTTACCGGCCTGTCAGCCGTCGGTGGAAGTGTCGGATAAAATCGGGGTGGTGGTCACCCTGCTATCTCAGGCCGAGTTTGTCGAAAGTGTTGCCGGCGAGAAGGTGGAGATCACGGTCATGGTGCCGCCCGGGGCCAGCCCCCATACCTATGAGCCGACGCCATCCCAGATGACGGCACTAACGCAGGCCGTGATGTACGCCAAGGTCGGCTCCGGGGTTGACTTTGAGCTGATTTGGATGGATAAGCTGCTCGAGGTTAACCGGCAAATGCTGGTCGTTGACTGCTCAAAAGGTATTGAACTCCAGGGGGCGGTTGACGAGCATGGACAGGAGCATGAGGGACTGGACCCCCACATCTGGATGTCACCGCTGAACGCTATGGGTATGGTGAGCAACATCTGCGATGGCCTGGTTCAGATTGACCCGGGAAACGCTACTTATTACCGACAGAACAGAGATGCCTATCTCAGGGAGTTGGCACAGCTCGACCAGGACATCCGCGAAGGGCTGGCCGGCGTCCGGAGCCTAACCTTCATGGTCTATCACCCCGCCTTCGGCTACTTTGCCCGGGACTATGGCCTCACCATGATTCCCATTGAGGTCGAGGGCAAGGAGCCGACCCCGGCCGGGCTGGCCAGGCTGATAGAGCAAGCCGAAGAACACGGCATAAAGGTTATTTTTGCCTCCCCGCAGTTTAACCCTGAAAGTGCCGGGGTAATTGCTCGGGAGATAGATGGCCGGGTGGTGATGGTTGACTCCCTGGCGCGGGACTACATCGCCAATCTGCGTCTTTTGCTGGACGAACTGGTGGAAGCGATGGAGTAGTATGAACTCTCGGGAAGTAGTTAAACTTGAAGATGTCTGGGCTTACTACGACAGTACCCTGGTGCTGAAAGGTGTTAACCTCTCGCTGACAGCGGGCAGGTTTCTGGGTATAATCGGCCCCAATGGCGGCGGCAAGACCACTCTGCTAAAAATTATCCTCGGGCTGATTAAACCCAGCCGGGGTCAGGTTCGGGTGCTGGGACAGACCCCGGAACGGAGCCGCAAGTTCGCCGGCTATGTCGCCCAGCATAATCTTTTTGACCGGGCATTCCCCATTAACGTTGAGGAAGTGGTGCTCATGGGCCGCTACCGCAGCCGTGGTTTGCTCCGGCGCTATAGCCGGGAAGATAGAAGCGAGGTGTCCCGGGTCTTGGAGAAAGTAGGCCTACCGGATTTCAAAGACCGCCAGATTGGCAGCCTCTCCGGAGGTGAGCAGCAGCGGGTGTTTATTGCCCGGGCGCTGGTTTCCGAACCGGCTATCCTGCTGCTTGACGAACCTACCGCCAGTATTGCCCCCGATATGCAGGTGGAATTCTACGAGCTGCTAGAGAAGCTGAAAGCCCAGATGGCCATCATCCTGGTCTCCCACGATGTCAGCGCCATTTCCGTCCACGTGGACGAAGTGGCCTGCCTCAACCATCGCCTGTTCTATCACGGCTCACCGGATGGACTATCGGCTGAGGAACTTGCCAGGACCTATGACAGCCCGGTGCACGTCATCGCCCATAGCGACATCCATCATCGGGCATCAAAGGATCAGTAGTATGTTTGAAGTCTTCCAGTACCAGTTTATGCAGAACGCTCTCCTGGCCGGGCTGCTGGCGGCCATTGCCTGTGGCATTGTCGGCGTCTATGTTGTCGTTAAGAGGATTGTCTTTATCAGTGGTGGTATTGCTCATGCCTCATTCGGTGGTGTCGGCCTCGGCTATTTTTTGGGAATTAGCCCGGTGCTGGGGGCAACTTTCTTTGCCCTGGCCTCGGCTCTGGGCATGGGGCTGGTTTCCCGGCGCACCCGCCTCCCGGAAGATACCACCATCGGCATATTGTGGGCTATGGGCATGGCACTGGGGGTAATCTTCATTGGCCTGGCTCCTGGCTATGCGCCGGACCTGTTCAGTTACCTGTTCGGCAATATCCTGACGGTGCCCACTTCCGACCTGGTCCTTATGCTGGTTCTGGATGTCATTATCATTGCCACCGTGTGGCTTTTCTATAAAGAGTTTCTGGTTATTTCCTTTGATGAGGAGTATGGCCGGGTAGCCGGTGTGCCCACCGAGATTTTGTACCTGGTGATGCTATCTCTGATTGCGCTGACGGTGGTGGTGCTGATCAGGGTAGTGGGTATCATTCTGGTTATCGCCCTGCTCACCATCCCGGCGGCACTGGCCAGGCAGTTTACCCATAGCCTGAAGAAGATGATGCTGCTGGCGGCTGGAATCGGTGCCCTCTTTACCTTCGGCGGCCTGTGGCTTTCATTTGTTCTCGACCTGGCTTCGGGGGCGACCATTATTCTGGTCAGCGCCGCAGCTTTCCTTTCCTATTTTGGCCTTTCCCGGTTATGGCGCAGGAAGCGGAGCCGGAGCTAGCCCGATATGAACTACGGATGTTTTAAGCGATATGGCAGATAGCAGAGAACGAGGCGGTACCCTGGGCCGGCTTTCTCTATTGGACCGCTTTCTCACCCTTTGGATATTTGGGGCAATGGCCATTGGTGTCGGCCTGGGCTACTTCACGCCCCAGGTGGCCGACTTTATCACCCGTTTTCAGGTAGATACCACCTCGATACCAATCGCCGTCGGGCTTATCCTGATGATGTATCCGCCGCTGGCCAAGGTAAGGTATGAGGAACTGGGGCAGGTCTTTCGCAACTGGCGGGTGCTGGGGCTTTCCCTGATATTGAACTGGCTCATCGGCCCGGTGCTCATGTTTGGCCTGGCAATTATCTTCCTGCGTGATTACCCGGAATACATGGCCGGCATTATCCTTATAGGGCTGGCCCGTTGTATTGCCATGGTCATCGTCTGGAACGATTTGGCCAAGGGGGATTGTGAGTACTGCGCCGGGCTGGTGGCCTTTAACTCGGTATTCCAGATACTCCTTTTCCCCGTTTATGCCTATGTTTTCATAACCGTGCTGCCGAAATGGTTCGGGCTGGAGGGGGCTATTGTCGATATCACGCTTGGTCAGATTGCACAGACGGTGTTTATCTATCTAGGCATCCCCTTCTTCGGGGGTATGCTGACGCGCTTTGTCTTAATCAAGGCCAGGGGAAAGGTCTGGTACGAGAAGAGCTTTATTCCCCGGATAAGCCCCATCACACTGGTTGCTCTTCTCTTTACTATCGTGGTGATGTTCGCCCTTAAGGGAGAAGTAATTATCCAGCTGCCACTGGACGTGCTCCGCATTGCCCTGCCTCTTCTCGTCTACTTTCCTCTTATGTTCCTTGTTTCCTTCTATCTGGGCAAGCGGTTGAAGGCCGGCTACTCCCAGACGACGACCATCGCCTTTACCGCCGCCAGCAACAACTTTGAGCTGGCCATTGCGGTATCGGTGGCCGTCTTTGGCATTGCTTCGGGGCAGGCCTTTGCCGCCGTCATCGGCCCTCTGGTTGAGGTGCCGGTGCTGATTGGCCTGGTCAGCGTGGCGCTCTACTTCCGTCGGAAGTACTTTGCGGTGGTGTAGCCAAAAAGTGGTACCCCTGGTGCGACTCGAACGCACGACACACGGTTTAGGAAACCGTTGCTCTATCCACCTGAGCTACAGGGGCACGGGCTGGACTGGCAGCAGGGTCAATTGTATCAACCGCCCTCTCTATTTACAAGCTGCCCCAAGGACTGCTAAAGTATGACTCTGGCATGTTTTTCTGCTCAGAATCATTAAGTTATGGTATAATTATAGATGGATAAGAAGATAGTTGCCACCAACCGCAAGGCATATCACAACTACCTTATTCAGGATAGTATTGAAGCGGGTATTGTCCTCACCGGCACCGAGATCAAATCTATCCGCCAGGGCCGGGTGAGTCTGGGTGAAGCCTATGTCAGGCCTGAGGGTGGTGAGCTCTGGCTGATGGGGGCTCATATCGCTCGCTATCAGGAGGCCAGCAGTTTAAGCCATGAGCCAACCAGGCGGCGGAAGCTGCTGCTACACCGCCGGGAAATTGGAAACCTGACGGCCAAAATGGCCGAAAAGGGCTTTACCATGGTGCCGTTGCGGCTGTATATTAAGGGTGGAATTGCCAAGGTTGAGATCGCTTTGGCCAAGGGTAAGCGGCTGTATGATAAGCGAGAGTCCATCATGCGCCGTGAGGTTGACAGGGAGATAGGCCGCACCCTGAAGCAGCGACGGTAAAAAGGAGAGGCTTTTTAAGGGGAATCCATAAAATGGGGACGCGTGGTTTCGACAGGGGAGGTAGGCTACAGAGTTGCAGGCTGAGGTGTCACCACCCTCACAAAACAGGTGACAAAAATAATTGGCGAACCTGAACTGGTTCTTGCTGGCTAAAAACAGCTAGCACATCCAACCAGACCTCACCCCGGCGGGTCGGGATTGGGTGCCGCAAGATCGGGGTGCCACCATCGGGACGCCGGTAACGGTGGTGAAAGACAAATCGGCTGGCCTGGCCGGGCCTCGGTCAGCAGAGGTCGGCCGGGTGAGATTAAGAGCTGACTAAACCTGTAGTATATTCTGGGCAGCCTCTTCTGGACGGGGAGTTCGACTCTCCCCCGTCTCCACCAGAAAATTTAGGGGCCGAGCGTGAAGCCCTTTTGTTTTGCTTAACCTTTTCCATTATTGACCCCTCCTTTTAATTACCTGAAAACTACCTGAAAATATATTGACTCCCTGCCATGTGAGGACTAGACTCTAGCAATATAAGGGGAAAGCATTGAAAAGGCGTCTTTCACTAGCTGTAGTATTAATATTTATCCTAGTATCAATCCTCGTTGCGTGTTCAGGTGTAACAACTACCATAACTACCACACCCGCTTCGACACACACAGAGTTATCTACTAGCGAGATAGTTGAGCAGGTCTCTCCTGCTGTGGCTTACATTGAAACCTATTATGGGATAAGAACAGGCACCGTAATTGATGAAAGGGGATACATATTAACCAATAACCATGTTGTTGAAGAAGAGGATTATGCAACAGTCATACTTCCAGATAAACAAGAGGTAACCGCAGAAGTAGTATACCGAGACCAGAGCCTAGATATAGCGATTATTAAATGTCCAGGTGCAGGATACCCCCATGTACCTCTGGGTAGTATCGATAAGCCAGGTATAGGTGACGATGTTATAGCTATAGGGCACCCCGTTGGGGTAGGGGAATCGGCCTCAATATCTAAAGGTGTAATTTCAGCTCTCCGTACTATTGCGGGTACTAAATATATACAAACAGATGCTTCGGCTAATCCAGGTAGTAGTGGTGGCCCCTTAATCAATGCTTATGGTGAATTTATTGGAATAGTTACTTGGGCCATTCCAGAAACTGAAGGTGTCAACTTCGCAATCGATGTGAATAATATAAGTGTGTATTTAGAAGACATATTGCAGCAGCTTATCGAAGGAGGAATCTCTAAAACCGTTACACAGACAGTAACGCAAACAGTAACCACAACGGGAGGAGTGAGGACAACGGTAACGGTAACAGTTACAACCACAGCGCCAGGCACAACACAAACTGTCACCATTACAGTAGTGGGGCCTGGAGTAACTACAACGGTAACAGAGACACCTACAACCACACCGACGACAACTACACCTAATATCGTTTTCTCTTTTACAGGTGTAGGTGAGAGGAATACCCCACCCTTTTCAATAAGTACTTCGCCATGGATACTTCAATACAGCACGAACTTTGATGGTACTTTCATAGTTTACCTAGAAGGTGATAGTCGTGGAGGTGTATTAGGTATAGGAGTAACAGCAGGCGAGGTATATGAAACCTATATTTATGATCAAACTGGAAGCAATCTATACTTCCGTATCGCATCTGCTCCGCCAGATGGCGAGTGGACGCTTACAGTCATAGAGGTATCCTAAGCTATACTAATCTCGATACCCACTTGGAGGTGATATATTGGGTTTCTCCAGTGATGACCGTGACTCCAGACGAACACTTGGTATACGAGATAAACAGATTCTATATCTAAAAGCCGATAGGCAATGTGAAAATCCCCTCTGTGGAAAGAAGATAGAATTTGACGAAATGCAAGTTGGGCACAGGATTGCTTGGTCAAGAGGGGGCAGTACCACACTAAGAAATAGCTTTTGCCTTTGCTATAGGTGTAACAAACTGCAGGGCACAGACAGCTGGGCTACTTTCTTGAAAAAACAAGGAGTAGTAGACCCCAAAATAGGGATGAAGAAAGCTTTAAAAACACTGACAATCAAACAACTTAAAACCTTGGCTGAACGGCATCATATAAAAGTTAAGGGGCAAATCGTGGAAAGTCGGTATGATTCTTATAGGAAAGCTCCCACAAAACAACAATACATAAACAAGCTCTCGGGAATCGTGACAGAAGCAGACTCATATTCTATACCAAAATAGATTCAAGGCACACAAAGAGGGGCAGGTAGTAATCCGCACCTCAAGACAACGGCCCCTTATAAAACCTCAAGCTATCCTGAAAAGTAACACTCCTTGTGTATCTCTGCACCATCTCGAGTGATTCCCATCTACCCAGGTCTTTGATTGTCATAGTGTCAACTCCTGCTTTGCACAGCAGGCAGGCAAATGTTCTACGGGAAGTGTGAGGATTGACGTTGCCCCACTTCCTGAGCTTTATTATGCTCTGAGAGGCCAGCGTTTTCATGACATCAGATTGTTTAACAGATATAAGCAATGCAAGCTTTTCAACCCCGTGGCCTGAAGGGCGTTGGTTTGAAGCCACCCAGTGATTCACTTACTCTACTATAACTATTCCGCGCCTATAAGGTAATTCCTTGTTATAGTAGTGATAAGTGCCGGGTTCAGTAAAAGTATAGCTAAAGATATCCCCAAAAGCTAACAAACCACTATCAAATAAGCCAGTTTCACTGGTAACAGTGTGGTACCACACAGCAGAGTCAGCTTCGCGGTCGAGGTGACTCCAGGTGACGGTAGCTCCAACTGGGACGGTAATGGTCGCCGGGATGAAAGTGTCATAGTTTATCTCCACATTAAACGAAGCCGGTGTCGTTGGCGATGGAGTTGATGTTACAGTTATAGTTGTAGGCGGAGCACTGATTGTTTGAGTTACCGTGCTCGTATTTGTCACTGTCTGAGTTGATGTAATTGTATTAGTATCTGTTTCAGTTGTCGTGGTTGTATAAGTAGTGGTTATGCTTTCAGGAACACTGGTGAACGTATAAGTAGTCGTTGGCATACTAGCTCCAGCCGTATTACAGGATAAACCAAGAAGCAGAATACAACCAACTACCAAGATCAGCAATACGTTAATCTTCATCACAACTTCACGGCTATGGTAACCACTGTTCGGAACCGGGGTCAAACTCCACCGGCGGTGTGTATTGCACTTGTTGCCGCCCGAGCTCAATGAAGGTATCCTTGAGGCCATTGGCCACAAACCAGCTATTAAGCGCCAGCCTCCCCTTTCCGTCGCAGGTTACATCTGGCACCTCGTCAGTCACGATGTCACCATGAACTTCGTCACGCAGTAGCCTTGTATCCTCTTCGCTGCGGAACCAAACAGTATATGACACGTCCAGCGAGGTAGCAGCAGGTACTTCCAGAATTACATATTGGCTATCTATCGCCTTGCCCTGCTTCAGGTCTACTAGAGTCAGTTTGGCATATCCCCAGGTATCCTCGTCTCCCTTGTTCACCACTGATAGCACTACATCATAGAGATACATGACGTACATGCCGCACATATTCATATCCCTATTGACATACCGTTGAGTGCCCTCGGTCTTGATGATGACCACATTCTCCATGCCCGGCGCGCCACTCACATAGCCGCTACCTTCACACACCGGGCATTCTACCTGTACCAGCCCAGTAATTAACAGCAAAGGAATGACAGAAAAGAAGGCAATGTATTTCTTCTGAAATAGATATTTTCTAGACAATCTCGTCATCCTCCCCCCACGTTCATTTCTTAATGTCTATCCATCTTTAAAAACGCTCGCTCTTTGGTAAAGTTAAGGCTGATTCTCTATTTCCTTCTTTTATTCTAGGTCAACAGGACAAGTTTGTCTGTGACTTTTATCTCATTATAGCCTGCACCGGGCCACCTGCAAAACTGGGGCAAAGACATGACAAGCATTTCCCTCCGGGTTTCATTGAAAATATGTAAAGGTGTCTGGCTCAAGAAGCATCGTTTGGCAGGGTAACCCACTACGCTAGCATCACCCCCATGAAGACCGGAGGTAGCTAAAAACTAACTGCCCCTCCTTGCCCCATACCTCGTTGGCCAATTCCAATAACCCGGCCCAATCATATGTTTTTGTCTCCTGGCACTGGGACACGCTGGCTTCATACTCCTGAAAGTAATCAGAGGCATCAATTAACCACAATGGCTTCCGTTTCTTAAGCTTGCACTTGACCAGCTTGCCGCTGCTGTGCCTCAACAAAACATCCGGGTTCTGTATCAAGGATTTACCTGGCTTCAATCCAAAAGCTGGGGCCAGGGCCGGACAAGACGGTAGAGCCAGGCCACCAACCAGGAAGAAAACAGAGCTAGGGCGAAAGGAAATGGTATAGGGATACAGTCGGCAAGCCCATGGTCGGGCTGGGTGAACCGAGCAGCGACGGCCAAAGAGGAAGATACACTCCCTTCTCTTATCGGCTATATTTATGTTTCGCAGCAGTGTCTGGCTTTGTTGTGCCGAGAAGTTCTGCTTAACATGGTTGAGAATAAGCCACCATTCCTCGGTCTTGAAGGGGTTAACGTTATCTATCATTAGCGGCAGAGTATATCTTCCACAACAATAGCCATCAGGGCACTCGTGGCAAACCTTCCAGAAAGGCTCCACCCTGAGTAGAAGCTTAATCTCCTTTTCAAACCGGGCACAGAATCCTTGATACCAGTGACACCATTCACCTAGTGACATGCCGTATATACTCCGTTATCTGTTTTCGATAACCTTCTCGCAATTAAGATCAAGATTATGCAGATAGCCTGGGGTAAAATAGTAACACTGACAAAGGCGGAAGTTATTTGAACTCCCGCATATTATACTATGTCACGAAAGCTATCCGCTGGTCAAATTGCCCCGGCAGTCAGAAATATAGAGGCTGGCTGGTATTTGATACCAGCCAGCCTCAAATGCTAAGCTACCTTCTGCCAACAACCTCCCATAACTCTTGCTGAGTGGCTCAGCTTTATCCAGTGTCGGAGCGCACTAAGCAGTAGCCTCTACAGCTCTCTTGACTAGCGTCTTGGCTATCTGAATCATGTAGCTGTTGTTTGGTAAAGCAATAGCGCCCTGAACAGCGGCCGCAGCAGCCGCAGCAGCATCGGGAAGAGCGTCCTCGGCGGCAGTTACCCGCCGCGGCAGATTATGCACCCCATTGAGGCATATCCGCCCCGATGCACCGCTTCTAGCAACGGCACAGTTAACTATCGGGAAGTCAAACGCCTTCCTGATGGCGAACTTGAGAAAGGCGCTCTTGGTGCCGGCCGCCGGTGTCGGTACCTGAATCTCGGTGACTATCTCATCGTCATCAAGTATCGTTGTCTTCTCCCCGTTCATGGCAAAGAAGTCCTCGGCATCAACCGTCTGCTTGCTGGTCACTATCTTGGCATTAAGGGCGACCAGTGCTGGAGCGGTATCGCTCGGGTTGACGGCGACACAGCCAAGTAAGGCACCAAATATGGAGCTATACCTGTTATCACCAAGCAGGGCCTGGCAGACTCCTGCCGGGTTCTTCCTCAGGCAGTTAAAGGCATTAAACTCCGTCCGGTAGTACCAGCACCTAACGTGCTGGCAGATGTTACCACCAATGGTGCCCATATTGCGCAGTTCCGGCGTGGCCACCCTGCGGGACGCCTCTGCAAGTGCGGCATACTTAGACTTAACTGTTGCCGACTCAGCTATATCGGCCAGCTTTACCAGGGCGCCTATCTTGAGCATGCCGCCCTCTTCCTTCAGGTCATACAGGGTGGTGATAGGCTTTATGTTCACAAGGCTATCGGGTACAAAATTGGGTGACACAAAGCCTTTCAGCATGCCCAATACGTCGGTTCCCCCGGCTAGGATTGCCGATTTTGGCTCACCCAGTGCTGAGACCGCCTCAGCAACCGTGGTTGCGTTCACAATAGTAAAATCCTTCATTTCCTAGCCTCCTATGCCTTTCCCAGCGCTTTGAGAATCTTTGCGGCTGTGATCGGTGGGTCCTTAATCCAGACGCCTACTGCATTATAGACAGCGGAAGCAACTGTTCCGTACGAGGCGACTACCGGTTCACCCATTCCCTTACAGCCATAGGGACCGCAGGCATCATCCGGCTCTACCATGATGGCATGTGCCCTGTCCTGGTGCAGGTCAAGGGTGGTCGGATACTGACCCAGAAAATCGGCGTTAAGGGTGATGCCAGTAAGGGCGTCAACTTCCTGCTGGGCCCAAAACGCCTGCCAGCACTGAATCTCAATGCCGCCCTCAATCTGGTTCTCGGCGCCCTTATAGAAGATGGCTCGACCCATATCATCGGCGCTGTAGTAGTTCAGTATTTCCACCTCACCGGTGTCGGTGTCAACAGCCACTTCCACGGCGGCACCGGCTGTGGCTCTGACCTCGCAGGCATCGCCTACATCAAAACCAGCCACCGCTCTGCGGAGCGTCTTGGCCCAGGTGTAGCCTCTGCCGACAACCTGACCATAGGTCTTGGCTGAAACCTCAGCCCAGGTCTTGGAGTTTGCCGGGTTTCCTTTCTCAAATATCGTGCCCTCGCTGGCGTCAACATCAGCAACATTCACGCCGAGCATATCTGCTGCCGTCGTAAATGCCTGTTCCCTGGCGTCCTCGGCAGCCATCTGCATGGCGGCACCGGTGGTGATGGTTCTGGTGCTGCCTCCCTGTCCGCCTCCATCGGAGCAGACATCGATGTTACCCCAGTCACCGGTTAAGACATCGTCATAGTTCATGCCCAGCGTTTCAGCGACAATGTGAGCATGGGCGGTGTTGGTGCCACCGCCGGCACGGCTGATGCCGTCCAGTATCAATGCTCTACCGTCCCGGGTCAGATTGACTATGGCGCCTACCGGGGATGACAGCGAGCCGTGGGTGTCTACATGGGCACTAATGCCTATGCCGTGCATCCTGCCGTCGGTAAGTGTTTTAGTGCCAGGGGCATGCCACTTCGCGGAAAAACCACTGGCGGTAGCACACTCCTCAAGGCATTCGCGTACTGCGTTGCTGGCGTAGGGCCTGCCACTGTCCTGATCCGGCAGGTCAGGGGCAACCAGGTTTTTACGCCTGAATGCCAGCGGGTCCATGCCCAGTCTTTCAGCCACCATGTCGGTGAAGATTCCCATTAGATAGAGAGACTGCGGGTCATAGACGCAGCGCCAGTAGCCGACTCTGGGCTTGTTGGTCACCACCGAAAAGCCTCGGAACTTGCCATTGGCGCACTTATATGCCCAGCGAAGCATGCTGTTGCAGCCGCCGACCATACCATATCCGTTGGAAGCCACATCAGCCCAGTAGGTACTGTCTATTGCCGTGATGGTGCCGTCGTTCTTGCAGCCCATCTTGATGGTAGCCTTCACCGGAAACTGGTGGGTGCGGTTGAGGTAGTTCTCCGCCCGGCTCATGGCATACTGGACTGGCTTACCCGCTTTCTTGGACAACACCGCGGCAACAACGCCCCATTCGTTGAAGTGCAGGTCGCCATGACCAACACCGGTACCATGGGATATTAAGTGGACTCGGTGCGACGGTATCCCCAGGGATCCAGCAATCCCTCTCCGCTGACCAAATGGGTTCTGCGAATTAATCCAGACATACAGGTCAGGCCCCGTCCAGTAACACGTTGCCGTGCAGGTCTGTGATGGGCTGTGCTGGAAGTAATTGGTCCAGCCCAGAGTATCCTCAACAATGACGTCTGCCTGGAGCATGCCGGCTTCAACATCACCGCGGTCCACCGCCCACTCGCTGCTGATATTGCTATCTGCCCAGGTACCTACCAAGGGGGCGCCCGGCGCCATGGCCTCATCCGGGTCAACGACATGGGGGAGAACATCATACACAACGTCAATAAGCTGTACCGCCTGGGCGGCTATGTTCTCGTCTACAGCGGCTACGGCACCTACTTCCTGTCCGGCATAGAGTATCGTATCGGAGAAAACAGGGCAGTCCTCGTAGGTGCAAACCGCCTCAACACCTGGCAGAGCTTCAGCCCTACTGGTGTCAATGCTGGTAATCTTGGCGTGAGCATGAGGCGACCCAATGACCCGGGCAAAGAGCTTCTTGCCCAGTAGAACATCACTCGCGTAGTCCAGCCGGCCGGTGACAATAGGCCAAGCTTGTTTATCGTGATGCTCTGGTTTACCTATAACTTTTAAATCAGCCATATTCATTAGCCTCCTTTAAAGACTCATCACCGCGGCTACTATTTTCTTGGTGTTGCCACATACGCACAGGTGGCCGGAGAGGGCTTCCCTGACCTCATCCATTGTCGGATTTGGCTTCACATCCAGCAGTGCCTTGGCTGTCAAGATATAACCGGGGGTGCAGAAGCCGCACTGCATAGCATCGTTGTCAATAAAGGCTGCTTGAACGGGGTGCAGTGTTATCCCGTCCGAGAGCCCTTCAAGGGTGACGATATTCTTACCCTCTGCCTCCGAAGCCAGCATCATGCAGGAGTATACCGCACGGCCATCTGCTATAACCGTACAGGTGCCACACTCGCCGCGGTCACAACCAACTTTGGTTGCCGGCAATCCCAGTTTCTCCCTGATAACAAAAGCGAGTGTCCATCCCGGTTTCAGGTCTATCTTGTGAGCCTCACCGTTGACTGTAAGCGTTGGAAGTTCTCCGGGTACCGGCACTTCAACAGTAACTGTCTGCGTTTGCGTTGTGCCGGGTAGTGTGGTTGTGACTGTTGCCGTTCCTACCTGCTGGGTGGTGGTAACCGTCTGTGTTGCCGTCTGTGTTTGTGTTTGTGTTACCGTTTCTGTTGCTGTTGCTCCATCACCACAGGCAGCAAGTAGTGCCGCTCCGCCAATGGCAGCACCGCCAACAACAATGCCGGTCCCGGCCAGAAACTGCCTTCTGGTTACTTCTCCGGGTTTTTTCTTCTTGTCTTTCGACATACATATTCTCCTTTCTTTATCTCAAGTTCCTGGTCTTTCTCTATTCTTATAAATCTGTTGACATCACCCCCTTCTCTTTAGATTAAAAAATCCATATATTTGCTCTTACATTGATAATCTTTCTACCTTCTGGCATAGCAGCCCCTGCCGAACTCCCGATTACACCCAGGGCTCCGCACACGGGAGGGGGAGACTAACAATTAAGCTGTTGGCTATGTCGGACCCCAGCACCCTGGTTTTCCCCGGCAGAGCCTGTTACGTAAACAGGTTCCTCCCTTTTCGTTTTCTCCCATAAATCAACAAGCTGACAAATGAAGCCG
>SDBU01002988.1_pt1 | contig 21921 bp, 25 predicted proteins | sample 2277071 | NCBI WGS metagenome assembly SDBU01 (sample SAMN10397929, study PRJNA504765) | marine sediment metagenome | isolation source: marine sediment core GS08_GC12, 126 cmbsf | place: Arctic Ocean: Gakkel Ridge, Loki's castle | collected 2008 | reverse complement strand
GGGATATTATAACCGTATTTGACGATTAAGGGAATGATGATGTTGACGCTCTCACTCGTCTCCTGCCGGACGTCGATGGCGCCGGTCACTGTCTTCTTGCCCATCCACCGCAGGACCTGCGAGCGCGCGTCGTCGCATATCCGGGAGACCCCCTCCACTTCGTTGGCCGCCAGGAACGCAATGGACGCCATGACGTTGTTGTGGATCTTGATCTGTCCGAGATCGTCCTTATTCTCTGTGAGCATGGTTTACCTCTCTCGCCTTCCCTTAAACCACCCCGGCTTGCCTGCGGTAGCTTTCCCGCAAGCCGGGGTGAACAAATTTTATTTATGTTCCGCCTCGGCGTGCGTCTTCAGGAAGTGATCCAGGAAGTGCGTCGAGACATCCCCCTTGCGGAAGGCCGGGTTGTCCAAGAGCACGCGGTGGAACGGGATCGTCGTCTTGATGGGCGCGATGAGGAACTCGTCGAGCGCCCGCTGCATCGTTTTGATGGCCTCGTTGCGCGTCGGCCGGTGCGTGATGACCTTGGCGATCAGGGAGTCGTAAAAGGGGCTGATGCGGTATCCTTGGTAGACGTGGCTGTCCACGCGCACGTTCGGCCCGCCGGGGAACGACAGCTGTTCGATCTTCCCGGGCGAGGGCATGAAGTTATTCTGCCAGTCCTCCGCGTTGATGCGGCACTCGATGGCCGCGCCGTTGATCTTGATGTCGTCCTGGTGGAACTTCATCTTCTCTCCCGCCGCGATGCGGATCTGCAGCTTGATCAAGTCGATGCCCGTGATCATCTCCGTGACGGGGTGCTCGACCTGGATGCGGGTGTTCATCTCCATGAAGTAGAAGTTCTTGTTCTTGTCGAGCAGGAACTCGACGGTTCCCACGCTCCGGTAGCCCGCGGCCTTGATCCCCTTGACGACGAGGTCGCCCATCTTCTTGCGCAGCTTCGCGTCGAGCGCCGGGGACGGCGCCTCTTCCAGCAGCTTCTGGTGGCGCCGTTGGATGCTGCAGTCCCTCTCGCACAGGTGGATGACGTTGCCGTGGTGGTCCGCGGCGACCTGGAACTCGATGTGGCGCGGCTCCTCGATGTACTTCTCGATGTAGACGTCGGGGACGCCGAAGGCCTTCTCGGCCTCGGCCTGCGCGGTCAAGAGCGCGCCCGCGAGGCGCACGTCGTTGTGGCAGATGCGCATGCCGCGTCCGCCGCCGCCGGCCGTCGCCTTGATGATGACGGGGTACCTGATGCGCCGGGCCACGCGCAAGGCCTCTTCTTTTGATTTGACGACGGCCGTACTGCCCGGCGTGATCGGCAGGCCCGCCTTGCGCATCGTCTCCTTGGCGGCTATCTTGTCGCCCAGGAGGCGGATGTTCTGCGGTGTGGGACCGATGAAGGTGATCTGGCAGGACTCACAGATCTCGGCGAAGTGGGCGTTCTCCGCGAGGAACCCGTAGCCCGGGTGGATGGCGTCGACGTCCGTGATCTCGGCCGCGCTGATGATGGCCGGGATGTTGAGGTAGCTCGATCCCGGCGCCGCCGGGCCGATGCAGACGGCCTCGTCCGCGAGGCGCACGTGCAGTGACTCGCGGTCGGGCTCCGAATACACGGTGACCGTCCGGATGCCAAGCTCCTTGCAGGCCCGGATGATCCTCAGGGCGATCTCACCGCGATTGGCGATCAGGATTTTGGAGAACATGGCGGGTCGTTAGTCCGGTTCGATCAGGAAGAGCGGCTGGCCGAATTCGACGGGCTCCGTGTTGTCCACGAGGATGTCGACCACCTTGCCCTTGATCTCGGCCTTGATCTCGTTCATGAGCTTCATGGCCTCCAGGATGCAGATGACCTGGCCGACCTCGATATTCTGGTTGATCTCGACGAAGGCCGGGGATTCGGGCGACGGGGAGCGGTAAAAGGTGCCGACCATCGGCGCCTTGATCTCGATGGTCTTCTTGCCGCTGCCCGCCGGTGCCTCGGTCGGGGCGGCCGTCGGGGCCGCGGAGGCGGCGGGCGCCGCCGGGTGCGCCGCAGGGCTGGTCCTCTGCGGGGGCGCGCTCTCCATGATGATCTCGCCGCCCGCACCCTTCTTCAGGCGCAGCTTCAGGCCCTCTTTCTCCACCTCGATCTCGGTGAGGCCGTTCTCATTCATGAGATTAATGATCTCTTTAATCTCTTTGATGTTCATGGCCTGGTCTCCTTATGCGGCGCGCTCGATATAGGTACCCGTGCGCGTATCGACCCTGACGCGCGTGCCGACGTCGACGAACAAGGGGACCTGGATGACGGCGCCGCCGTTCAGGGTCGCGGGCTTGGTCCCGCTCTTGGCGGTGTCCCCCTTGATGCCGGGCTCGGTGTGCGCGACGGTATAGACGACGAAGTTCGGCAGGCTGACCGTGATGAGCTCCTTGTTGTAGTACAGGGCGTCCACCACGAGGTCGTCGATGAGGAACTTCTCGGTGGCGTGCAGCTTATCGACTTCGATCGCGATGTCTTCGTACGTCTGGGTGTCGAGAAAGTGGTAGAAGTTACCGGAGTGGTAGGAGTACTGCAGGCTGCGCGTCTCGATGTAGGCGTCATGGAGTTTGTCGTCCGACCTGAAGGTCCGTTCGATGACGAGCTCGGTCTTGATGCTCTTGAGCTTGGTCCGGGCGAAGGCGGCGCCCTTTCCGGGCTTGACGTGGTCGACGCTCACCACGACGTACGGCGCGCCGTCGAGGTCTATGGTCAGCCCCACCTTGACCTGGTTGCTGCTAAGCGTTCCCACTGATGACCTCCACCCCTGCCCTTGTCACCAGGACCATCTCTTCCATCCTGATGCCGAATCTGCCTCTCAGGTAGATCCCAGGCTCCACCGTAAAGACCATGCCGGGTCGCGCGGGGCGGTCGTTCTTGTTGTTGACCGCCGGGTCCTCGTGGACCTCGAGGCCGACCCCGTGGCCGAGCGCGTGTCCAAATTGTCTCGCGTATCCCTTTTTGGCAATAAAAGACCGTGCGGCGGCGTCCACAACCTTAAGCGGGACACCGGGTTTGATTGTCTGGATGGAGATCTTTTGTGCCTCGGCCACGATACCGCTCACCCGTCGCACAATGGGGGGTATTTTACCCAAAAAGAAGGTGCGTGTCAAGTCGCATTTGTACCCTTCTGCGTCCACGCCCATGTCGACGATCACCGGTTCGCCGGCCCGGAGCCTGCGGTCCGTGACGCCGGCGTGCGGATAGGAGCTGTTTGGCCCTGAGGCCACGATGATGTCAAAGGCGCCGGACCGCGCCCCGTGCCGACGGATAAAACGCTCGAGCTCTGCCGCCACTGCCCGCTCCGTGACCCCGGGCCTGAGCCTCTTTTCTACAAAATGGAAGGCCTTGAGGTTGATCCGGAGGGCCTTTTTTATCAGCCGCACTTCACCGGCGGTCTTGATCTCCCGCAGCGGCTCGACGGTCTCTCTCAGCGGCACGAGGCTTATGCGCCGGCCGCAGCGCCGGTGCAGGATGTCGCAGGCCTCGAAGACGAGGTGCCGGGATTCAAAACCGACACGCCGGCAGTCCGTCCGGCACAGCTGTCCGGCCGCGGTCTCAAACAAGCCGTCTTTGTATTCGATGATCTTGAGCGGGGGCCGCGCCCGGCGCCTGAAGTCGGCGGCATAGCGGAAGTCGGTGATCAGGGCCATGCCCCGGCGGGTGATGATGAGGAGCGCCTCCGGAGCGTCGAAGCCCGCCATATAGGCGATATTGGCGCGGCTGTTGAGCAGGAGGCCGTCGCACCGCAGGTCTTTCAGGAGATCCCGCCCTCTGTGGAGACGCTCGCGGGCGGTCACGACTTTTTGCGCGGCTTGGCCTTGAGGAGGCCGGCCGCCTGGAGTCCCAGGAGGTAGCTGTCGGCTCCGAATCCGGAGATCTGTCCCACGCAGACCGGCGCGATGAGCGAGGTCTGGCGGAACTCCTCGCGGGCGTAGATATTGGAGAGGTGGACCTCGACCGTCTTGACGTCCGATGCCGCGATGGCGTCGCGGATGGCGACGCTCGTGTGGGTGTACGCGGCGGGGTTGATGACGATCGCGTCGAACCTGCCGCGCGCGCCGCCGATGAGGTCGACGATCTTGCCCTCGTGGTTGGATTGGACGATCGTCAGGCTGATCTTGTTCTTGCGCGCGAGCGCCTTCAGATTTTTGTCGATCTCTTTGAGCGTGGTGCGGCCGTAGATCTTGGGCTCCCGCTTGCCCAAAAGGTCCAGGTTGGGGCCGTGAACGACAAGGATCTTTTTCATGTCTCTCCTTTAGGCTTTCGTCGGCGGCGCGTCGACGGCCTCGTCGGTGAGCATGACCGGGATGCCGTCCCTGATCGGGTACGCCTTGCGGCAGGGTCTGCAGATGAGCTTGTCTTCCTGCAGCTCCACCGGCTTCTTGCAGATCGGACACGCCAGGATGTCGAGGAGGTCTTTGGGGATCATGGCGCCGCGGTCCCTGTCGTGTTCTCGCGCACGAAGGCGAGGCGTAGCTCGTGGAGGAGGTGCTCGAGGATCTCGGTCTCGTCGTTGTCGCGGTTGCCCTGCGTCTTCTCTTCCAGCATCCCGAGCGTGTCGATGATATACTTGGCCTGCTCCAGGTTCTTCTCCGTTTTATTCGTCGCGGGGTTGGTCACGAGGCCGAGGGCCACGTAGGCCTGCATCCCCAGGGAGGTCAGGAAGAACGCGAGCGTCGGCTCGTGCATGAAACGGTCTTCGATCGCCTCCTCCGACGTCAGGTCGTCCTGCTGGGCTTTATCTTTCCAGGTCTCGTCGACCCTTTTTTCCGGTTGCTCCTGGTTCATCACGTCTCCTAGCTGATCGTCGGGCCGGCGTCTTTATCTGGCGCACGGCGAAGGCGACGCCCGACGCAGTATCTTTATACACTAAATTGCCGGCCGATGCAAGCACGATGCGTGTGCGGGGACACTGCGGGGCAGTTCATGACAGGGCCTCCTCCATCTTCTTGCGGCAGGCCGCGATGTCCTGGGCCGGGACGTGGGCGTGGGGTTCGAAGACGCGGATGACGTCTTTTCTGAGGTAGGGTTCGAGGCTCATGATATCGAAATCCCCTTCGCAGGGGGCCTGGTGGTCCTGCATGTCTTTGATGTTGTGCAGGTGCAGGCCGCACAGGCGCTCGCCGTGGGTCTCCAGCCAGGCGTTGGGACGCACGAAACCCAGCTCTTCAAAGATGAAGGCGTGCCCGACGTCGTGCCAGTATCCGATGAGGGGATGGTTCTTGTACCGCTTCAGGATGTCCCCGCACTCTTCCAGGCTCGGGATCTCGCGGTAATAAAAGCGGTTCTCGATCCCCAGGGTGATGCGGTTTTCTTCGGCCGAGATGAGCAGCGCGTCGAGGCTCTTGAAGAGCTGGTCAAGATGGAGATCGGCCTTCTTCATTCTTTCGGTCATGAAATTCAGGAAGGCGTCGGTGTAATCCGGGCTGCCGGACTGGCGCAGGCGCATGAGGGCGCGGGTCTGGTCGGGGATCTCGACGCGTCCGCAGTGCAGGACCACGGCGCGCGCGCCGAGCTGGCGCGCGGTCTCGATGGTGCGCCTGCTGTAGAAGACCGCCTGGCGGCGTTCCTCCTCGTCGGCGGCCGCCAGGGAGTAGCAATCCGGCAGGGCAACTTCCTTCTTGAATGTCTCGGGGAAGGGGCAGTAGTTGTGGAGGCTCGCTATCGCGATGTGGCGGGTCTGGGCCTGCCGGCCGATGTCGCGGACGAGCGCCTCAGGCAGGGAGAAGCTGAGCTCCAACTGCCCGAATCCGAGTTCGGCGGTCTCGGCGACAAGGGGCGCGGCGTCCGGCCATCGGTCAACGTTCCAGACGGTTGAGAGCGCGAACATGGGTCAGAACTTGCGCCGCGTGCGCTTCCTCTTTTTTTCGCTCGGCTTCTCGTAGTGCTTGCGTTCTTTGACTTCTCTGAGGATCCCCTCGCGCTCGATCTTCCTTTTAAAGCGCCGCAGAGCGGACTCAAAAGACTCGTCTCTTCTGACTTCGACTTCCGGCATAAGTTCGTTCACCCCTTACGTGTTTAGATTTTACAGGAGAGGCAGTATAGCATCCCCATCCCCCCAAGTCAACACGCGAATATGAGAGTAAAGTGAGACAAATAGGCCTGGCCTCTAGTCTCATTTCAGCTCGAAGTCGATGATGACGTTGAAGGCGAGCTCGGCGTGCTTCGTGAGCTTCTGGGGGAAGGGCGGGTAGGGCGCCGCCTCGTTGATGCTCTTGTGCGCGATGTCCTTGAGGTAGGCGTTCTGCGTCGAGCGGGCCTCGTCGATGACCAGGTTCACGAGGCGGCCCTCCGGCGTCAGGCTGAAGGCGAGGTAGATCTCTCCCTCTTCCAGCTTGCGGTAGTAGAAGTAGGCGTACTTGCGGATCTTCTCGCGCACCAGCGAATAGTAGCTGCGGTACTCGGGGGTCTTGAGCGTCTCCCCGGGTATCGAGGGCATGGAGACGGCCTTCTTGAGTTTCTCCTTTTCGGCAAAGGGGCGCTCAGGCGGCTTCTTGTCGACGATCTTGAGGATGTCCCTTTTGATGAAGTCCGTGATGGCCCGGGTGTTCGCCTCCAGAGGGTTTTGTCTCGGCGGGGGCGCCACGACGTCCTGCGGCGGCACCGGATCGTTGAGGACGGCGACGTGCCCCTGGTAGGCGACCTCGATGGTGCGCTGTGGCTGTGTCGCCTTCACCACGGGCCGCGGCACCAGGCTCAACAGGCCGGCGTGCAGGACGACCGACCAGCTCACGAAGATGATAAACGGCGTGCGCGCGAACATAGCGTTATTATACCAGATTTCGTCCCATCGCGTCCGCGTCTTCCTTAGAACTTGAGGCGGCAGCCCGCGATGACGTTGCGGCCCGGGGACGGGTAGAAGTTCCGGGTGCTCCAGAAGGTCGAGACGATGCCGTACTCCGAGTAGTCCGCGTCGAAGACGTTGTTGATGCCGCAGAAGAACTCGATGTCTTTCCAGAGGTAGCGCGCCTTGACATCGACCGTCACGTGGTCGTTCATGCGCGCGTAATCGTTGTTCAGGTCGCTGATCAGGTACATCTCACCCACGTAGCTCAACAGCAGGTTCAGGTACAGCGCCTCGGTCGCCTGCCAATCGATGCGCAGGGAGGCCTTGTGTTCGGGGACCGCCGGCAGTTTCTTGTCTTCGTAGGTCCCTTCGCCGAAACGGGCGTGCGTGTAGGTGTAGTGGGCCAGCAGCGAGAGGCGGTCCGTGGCGGCCCAGCGCATCTCGTAGATCCCCCCCCGGTGGCTCGTCTTGTCGTAATTCGTGTTCTGAAATGTCATCGGGTCGTAGTAGATCTCGTTCTTGATATCGTGTTGAAAATAGTTGATCTCGCCCCAGAGGTTATCGGAGAAGCTGTGGCGCAGCCCAGCCTCGATGTTGCGGCCCCGTTGCGTGTCCAGGGCCGTGTTCAGGCCGCCGAAGCCCCACGTGTCGGACGTGAAGAACTCATCGACCAGCGGATGGCGGAAGCTCTGCGCGAAGTCGCAGTACACGCTCGACTCGGGCCGGAACGTATAGACGAGTCCGGCCTGGAAGACCTCGTCCACGAGGTCCCGCTCGGCCTTGTTGTCGACCTGGGTGTATTGCCGGAAGTGGTAAGTGGCGGCTTCGCGCCGGGCCCCGGCCTTGAGCGACAGCCGGTCCGTCAGGCCGAACTGGTCGAGGGCGTAAATGCCCCACGAGGTCTTGGTGATCTCCAGGTCGTCATTGGCTCCGGTGAGGGCGCCGTCCAGGATGTCGTCCTCGGCGTGGTACACGTCGCATCCGAGGATGAGGGTGTTGGGGTGTCCGCCGATCTCTCCCTTCAGGGTGTACTTCGGGGTGAATCCGATCGTGACGATGTGGTTTTCGTTGCGCCAGGAGGACGAGAGGTAGACAGAGTCCACGCTGCGCTCGCGCACGGACGCATGGATCTCCAGGACGCCGTTTTCATTGCCGTCGGCCCGGATCCCTAAGTCGAGAAAAGAGTCCAGCGTCTCGGCGTGGTCATGGGGGTATTTCGCGGCGCGGCGGCCCAGGGTCACGAGGTCGTTTTCGCTGAGGGCCCCGGGCAGGCCGTATTCGTCCTGGTGGTGGCCGGCGGTCAGGTCGATGTGCCAGGCGTCGTTGATGTCGTGTCCGATCCTCAGGCCGAAGTCCTGGCGCTCCAGGTCGCTGTTCGTCCGGTAGCCGCGCGTGTCAAAGGTCTCGGCGGTCAGGCGCCAGGACGTCCGGCCTATCTCGCCGCCGGTCTCCACGGTCATGCCCCAGGTATCGTAACTGCCGCCCTTCGCCTCAAACGTCACGCCCGGCTCCCCCCTGCCCTTCTTCGTGATGATGTGGATGACGCCGGCAGCGGCGTTGTCGCCGTAGAGGACGGAGCCGGCGCCGCGCATGACCTCGATGCGTTCGATCTGGGAGAGCGAGATCTGGCTCCAGTCCGTGTTGGAGAGATCGATCGCGTTGACGCGCCGGCCGTCGATCAATACCAGCACGTTGCTGGGCGCGGCCTCGCTGAAGCCGGCCATGTCCACGTTGACGATCTTGCCGGTGCCGGTGTAGTCGCGCACCGAGACGCCGGAGACCGTACGCAGGAGGTCCGTGATGGTGCGGGCGTTGGTGGCGGCGATGTCTTCGGCGTCGAGGATCGTGATGAAACGGGGCGTGCGGTGAAGGATTTCATCCGTGCGCGAGGAGGTGACGACGATGCGCGGGATGTCGATAGCCTCTGCGGCGTGGCCGGGCGCGGGGCGCGTTGCGAAGAGTGCTGTGCCGATGAGAAGTGATACGAGAAATCCGGTTCGATGCGACATGTTTTTCTCCTGTTGTTATCCGCGAGCGAAACAAAAAACCCTTGACCTCATTTTGAAGTCAAGGGTTGCGACAACGTCTATGTCACCCCCGGCTTTACCTCGAAGCCAAAATCAGGCAGGAAACTGCAGGCAGGTTTTCTGGCTCACCCGCACGTCACGGACGACCTTCCCATCCCTGGTTCACGCCATATGGCGGGAACCTTGGAGACAGTGGTCACCATGTCCTGACGTTTGGACCTCGCTTTACCGCGAGGGCAGGTTCACAGCGGCGGGACCGCGGCCGATTCCCTTCGGTTTTTGAAGGTCACGGCACTTCCCTTTTCCCACAGAGAATAAGATTAATTTGTCAAAAGCGCCTTGGCGAACGCCGTGCGGCGGACCGCCCTGGCGGCAAGCGCGTATGTTCCGAAGAAGGCCGCTGAGTAGATCAGCGTGCCCGCGAGAAAGTTCCTGAAGAAGGGGATCCCCGCGACGTAGCACTGGAGGAGTCCCTGCGGTGTCGGCGGGTACCAGCCGGCGACCCAGACCCCGAAGTTCGTCACGAGGTAAAAGGCGACGGCGGACGCCAGCGAACCGAACAAGACGATGGTCGTCTTGTGCCTCTTGCGCAGGCCCAGGCCGATGAGGCTGACCAGCACGATGCTGCCCCACGTGAAGATGACGATATCATGGAGGCCGATGAAGAGATCGCTGATCATGATGAGGGCCAGCGGCATGATGAGCGCCAAGCGCTTGTTCGGCAGGAGCACCGCCCCAAACAGGGCGATGGCCGCCACCGGGGTAAAATTCGGCGCGTGGGGAATGAGGCGAAAGAGTATGCCGAACATCATCAAGATCAGGGCGAGCATGGGTCCTCCTCTATTTTTTGCGGTGTGATTAACTTTTTATCCCAACCTGCGGTAAAAGTCAAGCACTATTATCGAAGATGATCGAAGATGATCGAAGATTATCGAAGATGATCGAAGATGATCAAAGATTATCGAAGATGATCGAAGATGATCGAAGATGATCGAAGATTATCGAAGATGATGTCTGTCCCTATTTATTTTCGCGCACCATGGGGACGAAGCGCACGGGGATGAGGCGCTCCTGGCGCGTCTTCCCGTCGGCGTCCTTGGTGACGAGGACGAGGTCCTGGAAGATCGTCCCGACCGGGACGACGAGACGGCCGCCTGGCTTGAGCTGGCGGATGAGTTCTTTCGGGATACTCGGCGGAGCGGCCGTGACGATAATGGCGTCAAAGGGGGCTTCTTCGGGCCACCCCTTGTAGCCGTCCCCGTACCTGACCGTGACGTTGTCGTAACCCATCTTTTTGAGGCGCGCAGCGGCGCTCTCGGCGAGCTCCGGGACGATCTCGATGGAGAAGACCGCGGCCGCCAAAAGCGACAGGACCGCGGCCTGGTAGCCGGAGCCGGTACCGATCTCCAGGACCTTGTCTTCGGGCTGGATCGCCGCCGTCTCGGTCATGAGCCCGACGATATAGGGCTGGGAGATGGTCTGGTCGTGGCCGATGGGCAGCGGCCGGTCGGTGTACGCCTCGCGGCCGAGGTAGCCGGGGACGAAGTCATGGCGCGGGACGCGCTTGAGGGCATCGAGGACGCGGCTGTCCGTCACGCCCCTGGCCGCGATCTGCGTATCGACCATGCGGCCGCGTTCAGCGGCCCGCTCATCCGCGGCGCCGAAGGCCTTGTCTGTGTTAAGACCGTTGCTCATGATATACAGAGAGAGAAGGGCGAAGAGGAATCTTTTAGACATTGAACCGGCACATCGCGCTCGTCTCTTTGCGGCCCTTTTCTTTTGCGGGTTCGTCCGGATGCCCCACGGCGATACAGGAGCAGATGCGCTGGTGCGCGGGGATCCCGAGGAGGCGCTTGGCTGCCTTTTCGTCGAACCAGCCGATCCAGCACGTGCCGAGCCCCTCCTCGGTCGCCTGCAGGATAAGGTGTTCGGCCGCGATGCCCACGTCGATCAGAAAGAACGGCGTCTTTCTCAGCCAGCCGCCGACCTGCGTGAGCCCGCCGGGGTTTTCCGCGATGACGGCGACCAGGGCCCCGGCCTGTTTGGCGAACCGGTTTATGGAATAGGGTCCGGAAAAGATGGCGTCGGCCAGGCTCTCCTTGAGCGCGGGGTCGTCCACGACCACGAAACGCCAGGGTTGGCTGTTGCAGGCAGACGGCGCGAGGCGCGCCGCCTCGATGCATCGTTCGAGCGCGTCACGGCTGACAGGACGCGGGTCGAACCGGCGGGTGCTCGTGCGTTTTTTGACGAGGTCGAGAAACATCACAAGACGAGTAGGACAAAAGACAGGATCATCAACAAGACGACGGCCGCGAGGACCAGGTGACCCGGCCTGTACTTGAGGTTGCCCATGAAACCGGCAGGCCGGCGCAAGGATGTTCCACAGTACAGACACAAGAGGGCGTCCTCATCTTCGATGGGCCGCCGGCACTCGGGGCACACGATCGCCATAATGGATATTGTACACCTTTGGGCAGTGCGTGTCGAGGGGGTGAGACACTTTCCCGAACAACTTCGAAACAGCTTCCCGAACAAGTTGGAAACTGTTTCCAAAAAAACAGGACAGGCACCGTTTAACGGTGCCTGTCCTTATTCCCCCGTGGCGGGTCGACGTGTTTACGGATGCGCGGGGTGCGGATCCTGGCAGAGGTCGATCTTAAGCGTATGGCAGAAGTTGATGAAGTAGCACCTCTGCTTTGTGATGCAGTAGACCCCTCCCTTCATCCGTATATGGAACTTCTCCGTCTTCTCATCGGTGTCGCGGCACCGCAGGACGTGGATCGCCGGGCGCTGGCTGTGGCGGACCTCTTTCTTGTCTACCTCTTTGACGATATAGATGAGGTACTTATGGATCTTGGTCAGGAGGCCGTTCTCGGTGATGGTCTCCGAGGCCCACAAGATCCTCTTCTTCTTGTCCGCAGACGTGAGGTTTTTGAATACCATGTCGCGCATCGTCGTGTCCTTTTTCATGGGCTCCGCTTACCTATATATAAATAGTAAGGCCGAGTCCCCCATCTTTGTTTCAGATTCTACTCTGCTGCCTGAGGCAACCCGGCGTCCGTTAGGCGGTCATATCAATGCCTATTCCACGCTTAGCAATAATATAACACGCGAATGGTCGAAAACAATGGTATTGCAGGGGGTTACGGAAAGCGTTTTCTAGGGGGTCTTTCTGAAGAGGCGGCGGGTGTTGAAGCGGTTTTCTTTTTTCTGTAACAGTCTAACAATATTAGACTTATGTCTAAAAACAGCGAGGATGCTTAAGATGGCCAGAAAGACGACGACCTCTTTCGGGACGTGAAAAAAGATCGCCGTGGGGGTGAGGAAGACCGCTGCCGTGACCGAGGCGAGCGAGACGTAACCGGAGACGAGGAAGACGACGCACCAGAGGGCCAGCATGCACGACAGGGTGCCGGCAAAGCCGGGGATCAGCACGGCAAAGGCCAGGAGCGCCCCCAGGCTCGTGGCCATGCCCTTGCCCCCCTTGAAGCCGAGGAAGAGCGTCCAGTTATGGCCCGCCACGACCGTGAGGGCCGCGCAGCAGAGGTAGGTGTTGAGGCTGATCTCCGGGATCGGCTCATAGAAGAGGCTTTGGCTGAGTCTCACGGCGGCGAAGCCCTTGGCGATGTCGGTCAGCAGGACGGCCGTGCCGATCCTCTTGCCCAGGACGCGGAAGGCATTGGTGGTGCCGACGTTCCCCGAGCCGTGCTGGCGGATGTCGATCTTGCGCAGCATCCTGCCCAGGAGAAAGGCCGTCGGGATACTGCCCAGGAGATAGCTGACGATGAGTCCCAGAAAGATGCTTAACATGTCTTTTCCGGAAGCTGCGTATTGTTGAGCGCATGGATGCCGCGCCGCGCGTAGTCCACGCCCGATATGGCCGTGAGGAGGCACGCCAGCCACCAGACGAAACGCACGGCGGGTACCTCGAGGATGATGCCAGCCACCGTTGCCATCTGGAAGAAGGTGGTCGCCTTCCCCCACCAGGTGGGCGTGATCTGTTTTGACTTATTCACCATGAGGATCAACGCCCCGCCGATGAGGATGATGACGTCGCGGCTTACGACCAGGACGACGACCCACAGCGGCAGGGCCACGGCCAGGTAGGACTTGGAGACGTGGTAGAGGAGCAGGAACGCCGCGATGAGGAGCGCCTTGTCCGCCACCGGGTCGAGGATGGCGCCGGCCGGCGTCTTCTGGCGGTGGGAGCGCGCGATGTACCCGTCGATGACGTCGGAGACGATGGCCAAAAGAAAGATGCCCAGGGCGATCCCCTTCAGGAAGGCGCGCTCGGGCGTGTAGAACGCGAGGGCGGCGATGAAGAAAGGGATGCTGACGATGCGAAAGAGGGTGACCTTGTTGGCAAATGTCATTTGATACCCCTTCGGGGTATGAAATTCGGCCTCATCATTTATGTCGCTTCGCTCCATAAGTGATGGCCTCATTTCAGTATCCGGATGCGATTCGGTGGCCAGTAGACCAGGACCGCCTTGCCGATGAGGTACTTGTCTTCCAGAAAGCCCCAGTAACGGGAGTCCTTGGAAGAGGCGCTGTTGTCGCCGAGGCAGAAGTATTTCTCGTCGGGGACGACTATCTCCCCGCCCTCCCGGCCGTGGGGCCCTTTGTTGTAGTAGAAGAGGCGGATGAAGGGTTCCTCCTGCAGGACCTCGCCGTTGCGGACCAACCGGCCGTTGCGGATCTCGACGGTGTCGCCCGGCAGGCCCACGCAGCGCTTTATGAAGTCCCGCTTGGGCTCCTCGGGGAAATTGAAGACGATGATGTCCCCGACCTCGGGGTCGTGCCACTTGAAGAAGCGCTTGGTCGTGAAGGGGATCCTCAGGCCGTAGACGTAACGCAGGACGAGGATCCGGTCCCTGGGCCGCAGGGTCGGCTCCATCGAGCCCGTCGGGATCTTGAAGGGCTGGATGATGAACGAGCGGATGATGAGGGCGAGGATCAGCGCCCAGGCGACGGTCTCCCCCATCTCCTTGAGCCAGGCCTTCTTTTTAGGATCGAGGTCGCGCCAGATCTTGATCATATTTTGAGTGCCGCCAGGAACGCTTCCTGCGGGATCTCCACGTTGCCGATCTGTTTGAGGCGTTTCTTGCCCTCTTTCTGTTTTTCCCAGAGTTTGCGCTTGCGCGTGATGTCGCCGCCGTAGCACTTGGCCGTCACGTTCTTGCCCACCGGCCGGATCTTTTCGGAGGCGAGGATGTTGCCGCCGACCGCGGCCTGGACCGTGATGGGGTAGAGCTGCCGCGGGATGAGCTCTTTGAGCTTTTGCGTCAGGGCGCGTCCCTTGAGCTGCGCCTTGCCCCTGTAGATGAGGCACGAGAAGGCGTCGCAGACCTTGCCGTTCAGGAGGATGTCGAGCTTGACGAGCTCGGTCGGCCCATAGCCGTCGAACTCGTAGTCCAGCGACCCGTACCCCTTGGTCGCGGACTTTATTCTATCATAGAAGTCAACGATGATCTCGGCCAGCGGCATCCGGTAGACGATCTTGACGCGGTCCTCGTCGAGATAATCGTTGGCCACGAACGCGCCGCGCCGTGCCTTGGCCATCTCGCAGGTCGCCTCGATCGCCCAGGTCGGTACGAGCATGAAGACGCGCACGTAGGGTTCCTCGGCGGTGCGGATCTTCACCGGGTCCGGGTACTTGGCTGGGTTGTCGATCTCGATGACGTTGCCCTCGCGCAGGATGATGCGGTAGACGACGTTGGGGGTCGTCAGGATGAGGTTGAGGTTGTATTCGCGCTCCAGGCGCTCCTGGACGATCTCCATGTGCAGCAGCCCGAGGAAACCGCAGCGGAAGCCGTAGCCGAACGACTGCGAGCTCTCCGGCTCGAAGACGAAGGATGAGTCGTTGAGGCTGAGTTTTTCCATTGCCTCTTTCAGGGCCGGAAAGTCCTTGGCGTTGACCGGGTAGATGCCGCAGAAGACGAGCGGCTTGACCGGCTTGTAGCCGGGCAGCGGCGTGGGCGCGGGGTTCTCGAGGAGCGTGATCGTGTCGCCGATCACCACCTCCTTGGGGTCGCGGATGTTGGCCGTGAGAAACCCGACGTCCCCGCACGCGAGACCCTTCGTCGCCATGATGTCGGGCTTGAAGATCCCGACCTCTTCCACGGTGCGGGTTTTGCGCGTCTGCATCATCGTGATCGTGTCCCCGGCCTTGAGCGCGCCGTTGAAGAGGCGCGTGTAGATGATGACGCCTTTATAGGTGTCGAACTGGGAGTCGAAGATGAGGCCTTCCAGGGGGTGGCCGGCGCTGCCGGACGGCGGCGGGATAACCTTGATGATGCGCTCGAGGATATCCTTGATGCCCGTGCCCTCTTTCGCGGAGGCGAGCAGGATCTCCTCTTCGGGCATGCGCAGGATATCCATGATCTGGTGCTTGACCCGGTCGATGTCGATGCCGGCGATGTCGATCTTGTTGATGACGGGGATGATCTTGATGTTGTGCTCGCGCGCGAGATAAAAGTTGGCCACGGTCTGCGCCTCGATCCCTTGGCTCGCGTCGACCAGGAGGAGCGCCCCTTCGCAGGCGGCCAGGGACTTGGCCACCTCGTAGGTGAAGTCCACGTGGCCGGGCGTGTCGATGAGGTTCAGGGTGTAGGTGTGGCCGTCTTGGGCGGGGTACTGGAGCGTGACCGCCGAGGCCTTGATGGTGATGCCCCGCTCCTGCTCGATGTCCATGTCGTCGAGGATCTGGTCGTGGAAGCGGCGTTCGTCGATCGCGCCGGTTGATTGGAGGATGCGGTCGGCCAGGGTCGACTTGCCGTGGTCGATGTGCGCGATGATCGAGAAGTTGCGGATGAGGCGCTGGTCGTTCATGTCTTCTCGATCTCCTCGATGACCTTGTCGGTGACCTCGTCGATCGACAGGCGCGTCGTATCGATGTAGACCGCGTCGGGGGCCAGGCGCAGGGGGGCGTGTTCGCGCGTGGAGTCGAGGCGGTCGCGCTGTTCGATATCCCGCTTGACGGCCGGCTCGTCGACCGGCATGTCTTTTTCCTTCATCTCCAGAAAACGCCGACGGACGCGCGTCGCGGCCGCCGCGTCGAGGTAAAATTTTTTGTACGCCTCCGGAAAGACGACCGTCGTCGTGTCGCGGCCCTCCAGGACCGCCCGGCGGCCCTCGGCGAGCCGGCGCTGGATCTTTACCATCTCTTCTCGGACCTCTTTGATCTTGGCGATGGTGGAGACGCTCTGCGTGACCTCGGGCCGGCGGATCTCGTCGGTGACGTCCTCCCCGTCGAGCTGCACGCGCAGGGCGCCGGTCCCGGGGTCAGAGGTCATGGCAAGGGCCGTCGCGCGGGCCATGCGGATCATGGTGGCCGCGTCCTTCGGATCGAGCCCGAGGCGTCGGGCCTTGAGCGCCAGGCACCGGTACATGGCGCCCGTGTCGATGTAAAAGAGGTCGAGCCGCTGCGCCACGCGGCGGGCGATGGTGCTCTTTCCCGAGCCGGCCGGACCGTCTATTGCCACGATGGGTTTGAGAGAACTCATGTCACCGGACGGATCGTCGTTTGCGTCGGCTGGTTGTCAGCAGAGACAGGAGTCTGTGCCGGTGGTTGTTGCGGATCGCGCTTTTGAGGTGGCGCAGCGCGCGCTCGTAGGACGCGAGGGCCTTGAGGGTCTCGCGGCGGTTGGCCAGAAAGATATCCGTCCACAGGGACGGCGATGAGAGGGCGATGCGGGTCGTGTCTTTGAGGCCGCCGGCGGCAAAGGGCAAGGTCTGCGGGGGAAGGGCCGTCATGAGCGCGAAAGCAGCCAGATGCGGCAGGTGGCTGGTGCGACTCAGAACAAAGTCGTGGCGTTGGGCCTTCATGGTGAAGACGCGGCAGCCCAGGGCGTTCCAAAAAACCACCGCCTTTCTCCATGCGGCGGTCTTATTCTTCGGCGTGAGCATGCAGATGCTGTTTTGAAAGAGATCCGCGTGCGCTGCCCCCGCCCCGCTCTGTTCGGATCCCGCGAGCGGGTGGGCGCCGATAAAGTTCAGCCCTTCCGCCGCGCGCAAAATAGAGACCTTGGTGCTGCCCGTATCGGTGACGAGCGTGCGCGGGTCCACGAGTTTTTTGAGAAGGACCAGCTTACGTTCGATGTCGCTGACCGGGGTGCACACCACGACGATGTCCGTCCCGCGTACGGCCTCTTGCAGGTCGGTCGTCCCCCGGTCGATGATGCCCTTCCCGACGGCCGGACGTATCTTTTTGGGGTTGCGGAAGTGGCCGACGACCTCCTTGGCGAGCTTGCGTCTCTTCAGGGCCAAGCCTATCGAACCGCCCAGGAGCCCCACCCCCAGGATGGCCACCTTTTTGTAAGCCTCCATATTACATCTCCCTCTGGACGGCGTGCGCGATCCGGCGCAGCTCCTGCGTGAGTTTGGTCAGCCTCTCCGGCAGGAGCGACTGCGCGCCGTCAGACATGGCCTCTTCGGGCCGGGTGTGCGTCTCGATGATGAGGCCGTCGCAGCCGGCCGCCACCGCGGCCTTCGCCAGCGCCGGCACGTACTGCCACTTGCCGGAGGCGTGGCTCGGGTCCGCCACGACCGGCAGGTGCGAGAGCCGCTTGGCGACGGCGATGGCGCTGACGTCGAAGGTATTGCGCGTCGCGGTCTCGAAGGTCCGGATGCCGCGTTCGCACAGGATCACGTTGTGGTTGCCCTCGGAGACGATGTACTCCGCGGACATGAGCCACTCCTCGATGGTCGAGGAGAGACCCCGTTTCAGGAGGACCGGTTTTTTGGTCTGGCCCACCTCCTTGAGGAGGTTGAAGTTTTGCATGTTGCGGGTGCCGATCTGCAGGATGTCCGCGTACGCGGCCACGCGCTCCACGTCGCGCGGATCCATCACCTCGGTCACGGTCGGCATGCCGAGCTTTGAGCTCACGCGTTTGAGGATCTTGAGTCCCTCCTCCCCCATCCCCTGGAAGGCATACGGCGAGGTCCGCGGCTTGAAGGCCCCGCCGCGCAGCACCGAGGCGCCGGCGGACTTGACCTTTTCCGCGATCTCCAGGAGCCTCTCTTCGCTTTCGATGGCGCAGGGGCCGGCGATGAGGATGATCGTTTTCCCGCCGATCTTGACGCGGTCGGTGATCGTGATCTCCGACGGCTCACTCTTGAATTCCCGGGAGACGAGCCGGTACGGCGCCAGGACCGGGATGACGTTTTCAACGCCTGGGAAGACCTCGAGCGGGACGGTGCGCAGGACGTCCTCGGGGCCGATGAGGCCGATGATCGTCCTCTTCGTCCCCTTTGAGATGTGGGGTTTGAGGCCGAGCTTCTGGGCGCGTTCCAGGATATGGTCGATGTCCGCCTGTGTCGCGTCAGGCCGCAAGACGATGATCATCGGTTCGCCTCCAGGGTGTCTTTCAGGGTTTTGATCAGTTTTGAGTTCTCTGCGCGCGTGCCGACGGTGATGCGGGCGTAGCGCTCGAGGTCATACATGGCCATGTCGCGGATGATGACCCCTTTTTTGAGGAGCGCGCGGCAGATGCGCCGCGCCTCGGTCTCAAAGCGCACAAAGACGAAGTTGGTCTCGCTCTCCTTGTACCACACGCCGAACCGGCTCAGTGCGCGGTACAGGCGTCGCTTCTCTTTCTTGACGAGCCGGCTGTTTTTTCTGACGAACCCCGCGTCCTCCAGGGCCCCGCCGGCGGCCGCCTGCGCCAGGCTGCTGACGTTAAAGGGCTGACGCACGCGCTCGGCCGCCGCGATAAAGGCGGGGTCGGCCATCATGTAGCCGATGCGGCACCCGGCCAGCCCATAGGCCTTTGAGAAGGTGCGCAGGACCGCGACGTTCTTTCTCTTTAACAGCCGCAGTGAATCCGGATACGCCTTTGAAGAGACATATTCGATATAGGCCTCGTCAAAGACGACGAGGACGTCGCGCCTGACCCTGTCCAGGAACCTTAGGACCGCGCGCCGGTCCACCATCGTGCCCGTCGGGTTGTTGGGGTTGGCGATGAAGACGGCCTTTGTCCTGGGCGTGACCGCGCGGGCCATCGCCTCCAGGTCATACGTGAAGTCTTTCAGCGCCACCTCGATGACGCGAAAGCCGTTGATCCGGCCGGTGATCTTGTATTCGACGAAGGTCACGTCGGCCGTGATGATGTCGGCATTGGGTCCGCGCAGGGTCTTCAGGATGATGTCGATCAACTCGTCCGAGCCGTTGCCGAAGAGGAGTCTCTTCTCGGAGACGCCGAGCCGGCCGGCCAGCTTCTTTTTCAGGACGGGGCAGCCGCTCTCGGGATACCGATGGAGGTTGGCGCAGCCCTTCCGGATGGCCGCCAGCGCCTTCGGGCTCGGGCCCAGGGCGTTCTCGTTGGAGGCGAGCTTGACGATGTCCTTCAGGCCCATCTCGCGGCGGACCTCCTCGATCGGCTTGCCCGGCACGTACGCCTGGATTTCGTTTATGTCTTTACGTATGCGCACCATCTTGCCTTTGCTCCGGTGTCGGAAACTGTTTCCAAGCCCGTCCGAAGAAACTGTTTCCAACCAGGCTACTCACCTGGTGAGGAAACTGTTTCTGAGCTGTCCGAGTCGGGCTCTAATGTCGGAAACTGTTTCCAGCCCGGCACTCGCCTTGAGAGTAGGCTGTTTCCGAGCCGGGCTCTACTCCGTTATGGGGTAGGAGCCCAGGACCTTAAGGAACTTGCACTTTTCCTCGAGCTCCGCCAGCGCCTTCTGGACGCGCTTCTCCGAGCGGTGGCCCAAAAGGTCCATGAAGAAGAAGTAGTCCCAGGCCCGGCGCTTGGACGGCCGGGACTCGATCTTGGTCAGGTTGATGCCGTGTCTCTTGAAGGGCATCAGCATGTCGTGCAGGGCGCCGACCCGGTCCTTGATCGAGAACATGATCGAGGTCTTGTCTTCCCGCGTCGGCTCCGACTCGAACTTGCCGATTACGAGGAACTTCGTGATGTTGTGCGGGTTGTCCTCGATGCCCCGCGCGATGACCTTGAGGCCGTACTCCTTGGCGGCCAGGAGCGACGCGATGCAGGCCGCGTTCTTCTCCTTGGCGGCGATCTGCGCGGCGCGCGTGGTGCTGGAGACCTCGATGAGGTCGGCCTTGGGCAGGTTCGACTCGATCCACAGGCGGCACTGGCCGAAGACCTGCGGGTTGGAGTAGATGCGCCGGATCCGGGCCTTGGGCCCGCGGCTCAGGAGGTTGTGCGTGATGTCGAGCATGATCTGGGCGCAGATCTTGAGGTCTGAGTCCACCAGTATGTCAAGGGTGTGCGAGACCGCGCCCTCGATCGAGTTCTCGATCGGGATGACGCCGTAGTCGGCGTGGTCCTTCTCGACCTCGAGGAAGACGTCGCCGATGTTGTTGCACGGCAGGTACGACACGGAGGCGCCGAAGCGCTTCATGGCGGCCAGGTGCGTGAAGGTCGCCCGCGGCCCGAGATAGGCGATGACGAGCGGCTTCTCCAGCGCGAAGGACGCGGACATGATCTCACGGTAGATGGCCCTGAGGTTCTCGTGCGTCAGGGGTCCCTTGTTGGCCCGCGCCAGGCGCGCCAGGATCTCCTTCTCTCGCGCCGGCGCGTAGATCGAGGCCCGGCGCGTCTTCTTGACGCGGCCGATGCCCAGGATCTTGCCGGCGCGCCTGTTGAGAAGCTTCAGGATCTCTTTGTCGATAGCATCAATTTGCCGACGGATCTTCTTGAGGGGCATCGGACGCCTCCGGCGTTTCTGGCTGCTGTTGTGATAGGTCCTCGGGCAGCGGTCCCTGCTGCGCACGCGATAAGGTCTCTTCGTCTTCCTGCGTCAGCGGCGAGATCTCGGCGTCGCCGCTGACCAGCTTCATGTCCATGAGCATGTCCTGCTGGGCGAACTCCTCGATCTTCGGCAGTTCGGCCAGTGACTTGAGCCCGAAGTAATCGAGGAAGAACCGTGTCGTGCCGTAGACGAACGGCCGGCCGATGACCTCCTTGCGGCCGACGACGCGCACGAGGTTCTTTTCGACGAGACTCCTCAGCACGCCGTCCACGTTGACGCCCCGGATGGACTCGATGTCCACGCGCGTGGCCGGCTGCTTGTACGCGACGATGGCCAGCGTCTCGAGCGAGGGGCCGGTGAGCCGCTCGGTGTGCGTGATCTTGTAGAAGGCCTTGACCGCCGCGGCGTTTTCGGGCGTCGTGGCCATCATGTAGCCGCCGGCGATCTCGACGATGCGCACCCCGCTCATCCGCTCCTCGTACGCGCGGCGGATCTCTTCGACCGCCTCTTTGATCTCGGCAAGGCCCATGACCTCGATGCCCTTGCGGATCTCCTCCGGGGTGATGGGTTTGTTCGCGATGAAGATCAGGGATTCGATCGTAGATTTATTGCGTTCGCGTTGGATCGTGTCTTCCATGGAAATCCCATCGGCAAGCCCGAGGCGTCTTATTCAGTCGCCGGGCTTGCACATTCAGTGACATCCCGCCGAAAGGCGGGATGAAACGTCAGCTCCCTGCCTGGTGGTGTCGATAGACGGCGTTCAAGAGCTCCTGCAGGTCTTTGATGCCGGGCTGCTTCTTCAGGGCCTGGGTCACCATCTCCTTGGCCTCTGTCTTCTTGTACTGTAGCTGCAACAGGACCCGGACCGCCTCGTCCACGAGGTCCCGCCGGCCGCTCTCCGGCGCCGCGGTCTGGGGCGCGCTCGGCAGCAGGCCGAAGCGGCTGATCCGGCCCTGGAGCTTGGCGACGATCTCCCTGGCGCGCTGCGGCCCGATGCCGGGCAGCGACCGTAAGACACCGATGTTTCCCTCGTCGATGGCTTTGGCGATTTGCGCGATGGGCATCGAGAGGGCCCGCAGGGCCGCCTTGGGCCCGATGCCGGAGACGGTGATAAAGATCTCAAAGAAGTCCTTCTCCAGGTCGTTCAGGAATCCGATCAGGATCGGGATGCTGCGCGCCGGCTCGACGTGGTGATAGTGAAAGGTCACCAGGTGCAGCCGGCCGTCGGGCGTCCGGACCTCGTCCAGCCGTCCCAGCGAGATCTCCGGGAGGAAGACCTCGTAAAAGATCCCGTGGTTCTCGAGGATCACGGAGTGGTTCTTTTTGTCGACCAGCCTTCCCTCGATGCGTGCGATCATGGAGCACCTTAATGTGTCCCCGAAGGG
>SDBU01002987.1_pt1 | contig 21939 bp, 16 predicted proteins | sample 2277071 | NCBI WGS metagenome assembly SDBU01 (sample SAMN10397929, study PRJNA504765) | marine sediment metagenome | isolation source: marine sediment core GS08_GC12, 126 cmbsf | place: Arctic Ocean: Gakkel Ridge, Loki's castle | collected 2008 | reverse complement strand
GGAGTCCGGCCACCGTGGGCTCACGCCCACGGCTAAATGCTTCCGCCCCTCCGGGGCGAACGGCTTCACGGTCATCCGCCGATCCCTTTGGTTGCGGCCCGTGGCCGCGCTGTGTGCTCTGTGCTCTCTGTGGTGCATTCGCTGTTGACGCCAACGCGGAGCAAGCTCCGCCGCGAAACGCTGATGTGGATCTTCTTGTTCTGCCGTGGCTTTATCTGCGTTTATCTGCGTTCATCTGTGGCTGATTCTCTTTGGTTGCGGCCCGTGGCCGCGCTAGGGGACGTGAGAGCTTGATGTTGGCAGATCGTCTTCACGCATGGAAAGTCGCGGAGGGCTATTCAAGAGGTCCATCGAAGGCTCCGATGAGTCTCCCATAGGGTTCTTGTCGACTTGTCGACGAGATAGTGTCGGGGGAAGGACACGGCCCCATGTTGTCAGGCTCAGGAGCCTTAAGGTGCTCCAGTTCGCTGTCCCGCACGTTCCTGCGCGGGAACCGCACTGCTAACCAGCGACGCTGGCAGCATCCTCCCTTCGTGAACGCCCAAGCCTGCCCGTGCCCGGTCCGAACGCTCGCATAAAGGGCTTTTCGGCCAGGATCACGGCCCGATGACGGGAGAATGCTCCCTTGCCGGCGTCCGGAGAGGGCCCGTCGATGTCCGGAAACGCCGTAGACTCATCGAAAAGGCCCGCGATGGTCGTGGGCGCAGATTCATCTGGGAAATGTCGGTCGGAAGGTCGGGGAGATCCAAAGGGCCAAACAATGAACGATCGTTCTTGTCCGGCATTGGAGCCGCTGGAACAGAGGTTCCTGCTCAGCACGACTATTTCCGATGTGGGCGGGACGGTGTCCTACACCGAGAACGCCAGCCCCGTCATACTGGACAGCGACGTCACCGTTACAGGCACCGCCTACGCTGGCGGGGACATTCTGATAGACATGTCCGGCGGCGAGGCGACCGACGTGCTAAGCCTTACCAGCGACGGCGACGTGAACGCCTCGGGGGCAATCTCGCTGGACGGCGTTTCGGTGTACCTGGGCAACGGAAGCGGACGGGACAAGATCGGCGAGATCGACGGCACGCTCGATGGCACGGGTGGGCAGGATCTGAAGATCCTCATGAGCTCGCCGATGACGAACGCCAGCTTCGAGACGGGTACGACCGACGGATGGACCGTCAGCGATGCCGGTCTGGCCGGCGACAACAGTTTCACCGGCACTCGGACCACCACCCTCGTCAATGACCCCGACCAGGCCGCGGACGGCTCGTACTTCCTGAAGCTGGACATTTCCGGCAACACCACCTCATTCGGGGTGGTGCACGGCCCGCAGGTTACCAGCAGTTATTTCGAGGCCTCGGCAGGGGATTCCATCGTCCTGAATTGGTACGCCGTGCAGACCGGCGACGACTACGACGTGTATGGTTTCCTCATCGACGACGCCACGTCCACCACCACGCAGATCTTCTACGAGCGGGGCGGCACCACGAACGGCTGGCGGACAGAGACGATTGTACTGGGCACAAGCAGCGACCAGTTCAAGTTCAACTTTGTTTGCGGCTCTTACGACGCCAGCGGCGGCATGTTCATCGCCTCGACGCTGGGCATCGATAACGCGCGCGTCTACAGCTCGCAAACCTCGGCCGCTGTCGTCGAGAGCATCATCGAGCGCGCGAACTTCAGCAGCACGTCCGAGAGCCCGAGCACTTCCGACAGGACCTACGTTGTGACCGTCCGGGACAACGAGGACGTGTCCGACACGTCGTCGTCCGGCACGATCCAGGTGGTGGCGACCAACGACGACCCGACCATCGACAACCAGACGCTCGGGAACCTCGCGGAGAACAGTGCCAACAGCACCTCGGTGGGCACGGTCTCGGCCGACGACGTGGACGCGGGTGATTCGCTGACTTACTCCATCACGGCGGGCAACGGCGCCGGCGCGTTCGCCATCAATGCCGGCACCGGCGAGATCACCGTCGCGGATTCGTCCGTTCTGGACTTCGAAACCACGCCCGCCTTCGCCCTCACCGTACAGGTCGAAGACACGAGCGCCGCGACCGACTCGGCCACGGTGACCATCAACCTCACCGACGTCAACGAGGCCCCGGTTGTCGACAACCAGACGCTCTCGAGCCTCCCTGAGAACAGCGCCAACAGCACCTCGGTGGGCACCGTCTCGGCCGACGACGTGGACGCGGGCGATTCGCTGACCTACTCCATCACGGCGGGCAACGGCGCCGGCGCGTTCGCCATCAATGCCGGCACCGGTGAGATCACCGTCGCCGACTCGTCGCCTCTGGATTTCGAGACCACGCCCACCTTCTCGCTCACCGTGCAGGTCGAAGACACGGGCGCCCTGACGGACTCGGCCACGGTGACCATCAATCTGACCAACGTCGACGAGCCGCCTACTGTCGGGTCACTGTCGGGAAGCCCGGGCTCGCTCATGAAGGGCGAGGAACTGACCCTCACGGCGGGGGACGTGGACGACGACGCCACCGTCGCCAAGGTGGCCTTCTATTACGACGCCAACACCAACGGGCAGGTGGACGCCGGCGAACTGCTCGGGGAGGACGACGACGGCGCCGACGGATGGAGCTACGCGCTGGACACGACCCCTCTGGACGCCGGCGTGCGGACCTTCCTGGCGCGGGCCCAAGACGACGGAGACAACTGGAGCGACGTGGTCTCGACGCAGAGCACGATTACACCGTTCGGCCTTACCTGGACAAGCGGAGACGTGGTCGTAACGGCCTACGACATGGGCGGCACGATCGACATATCCAGGTCGGACTTCCGCGTGAGGTTCTCTCCGGGGGGCACGGTTTCGATAACGCTGGTGGGCACCAATTCCATGGACGCGCTGGGCCTGGTGATTCGGGGCGCTTCGACGGTTGGCAGTATCTACGATGGTCGCAGGGGAGAACTGGGAGACATCGTCTTCCTGGCCACCAACGGTGCCATAGGCAAGTCGCGCATTAAGGGGAACGTTACCGGCTACGATCTCAACGGACAGACGCTGGGCGGCGTAACGTTCGCCGCCGACGTGGACGAAGACGGGGATACGGACGATCTGACCGGAATCTATTCCGGTGCGAGTGCGCGTTGGCTGGCGATTCTGGGCGACGTCACGGGCGACATTGTGACGCAGGCGAGGCTGAGGCGTCTCCGAGTGGTGGGCGACGCCTCGGACGTGGACATTGTCGTGGGGCCTGCGGACAATGCCCGCCAGTCCGTGGTTCTGAGCTTCGGCACCGCGACGAACGTGAACGTCTCCAGCGAGATGCCGCTGGGACTGCTTCAAGCGGGGCAGTGGCTTGAGGATGGACAGGCTTCGCTGATTGAGGCCCCCGCCATGAGCAGGCTTCTCGTCAACGGCGACTTCCAGGGCGACGTGGCCCTCGGCGCCGTGGGATTCGGCGCCGCAGGGGGCTCCACCGGCAGGTTGGGCGTTGCCAAGATCACCGGTGATCTGTCCGATTCCACTTGGATCGCGACCGGTCTTGTCGGCAACGTCATTGCGCTGGGGGCCGTGGACGGGCTGACGCTCGAGGCCGGCACGCTGGGCGTGCTCAGACTGGGCGACGTTCAGACCGCCGACGTGACCGTAACCGGCGGCGCGACGCTCATCTGGACCCAGCGATGGTCCGCTGGAACGATCGAGGCTGAGACGATCGGGGGGCTCTGCATCGCCGGCAGCAGACGCGACGGACTGGACGGCGACCTCGGGGCCGATGTCATCCTGACCGCCGCCGCTGGGGCGGGAACCACGGCCCTCCGGCGAATGGTCGTTGCCGGCGCGATGACCGGCGCCACGTTGACCTCCAACGCCGGCCTGGGGACTGTTACCCTCCGGGAGATGCTCAACAGCAGCATTATCGCCGGTGTGAAGGATGGCGTTACGGGTCTGCCTGCCGATGCCGCCGACTTCGCCGCCGCCGCGGATGATTCTCTCCGGCCGAACCTTGCCAACCTGCGAATACGAGGCGTGGCGGGGCAGGATTCATTCGTCAACTCCGTGGTGGCGGCTTGGTCAATGGATACGGCCAGGCTGACGAATGTTCTGACGGATACCCCCGCCTCATCTTCGGCCTTCGGCCTGGCGGCGAGCGCCCTCCAACGCTACATCCACACCAAGGATGGGGCTACCGTTTGCGTATGGAACAGCAACATGTCCGCCTGGCCCGCGGATGATGCCGACGATTTCTCCGTTGTGAAGATAGTCTGAGGCGGCCATCGATGGCGACCGGCCCGAGGACTACGGCCCGCACATCGCGTCGCGGCGGTCAATCTTCCGGGAATTTGCCTTGCCCGGCGCCGCCGGTGTGGGTATAAGTCGCGGCATGAACCCTTCGAGACGCGCGATAATGGCCCTTGTCCTGGCGGGGGTCTGCCTGTCGGGCTGCGTGGAACGGCGACTGAAGATCACCTCCGATCCCCCCGGGGCGCTGGTGTATCTGGCCAACGATGAAGTCGGCCGGACGCCGCTGACGATGCCGTTCACGTGGTATGGCGACTACGAGGTGATCCTTCGGCTGGAAGGGTACGAAGCGAAGATCACCCACACGAACATCACCCCGCCGATCTATGACATTCCCCCGTGGGATCTCATCAGTCAGGCGTTCGTGCCGTGGACGTATCGTTACAACGTCAGCCGGCACTACGAGCTGACCCCCCTGACCCCGCCCACCGAAGCCGAGTTGATCGAGCGGGCCATGGCGCTGCGGGAACGGAACCTCCAGCCGGTTCCCAAATAGGTCGCGCTCCCGCCGGGCGGGTCGGGCCAAGGCCGCAGGTCGTCAGGTGGGCCTCACGGCTGACCGGGCCGGGACGCCGAGGGCAGGGGCTTGGCGGCGGCGGGTATTTCCCGATGAGTCTGGACGTGTGGACGAGCTACCCGACGTGATCGAAAGGAAAAGCCTTTGGGCAGTGCCAACGACATCCACGACAGCCGCAGCGAGTTCTGGCGCGAGCAGTTCGCCCGCGGGCGGGATTACACCGGTTACCTCGCCGAATCGGACAACGAGAAGGCCAGTCGCTGGGTGGAGATGGCCGCGAAGCTCCCCCCACTGTCGGCCGAGCACATCGCTCGGCTGGCCGGGGCCGCCCGGCAGCTCAACGTGCTGGTGGTCTCGGGGGTGTGGTGCGGCGACTGCGTTCGCCAGGGGCCGATGCTGGCGTGCATCGCGGAGGCCTGCGGGCCGTCGGTCAGCCTGCGGGTGGTCGAACGGACCGACGGCGACCCGTTGAGCGAGGAGCTGCGGATTCTCGGCGGCTCGCGGGTGCCGGTGGTGGTGTTCCTCTCGGAAGACTTCTTCGAGGTCGGCCGGTTTGGCGACCGCTTGCTGTCGGCCTACCGAGCCAAGGCGCGGCGAGAGAGCGGCCCGGCCTGTTCCACCGGCCTGGTGCCGGCCCCCGCCGACGAGTTGGCCGCGGAGATGGGCGACTGGGTGGATGTGTTCGAGCGAATGCAGTTGATGGTCCGGCTGTCGGCGTTCCTGCGGGCGCGCCATGGGGATTGACCCGGCCGCCGGAGCCGCGCGGCCCCGGGCGGGCCTGCGGGGGCTACAGCCGGGGATCGGCTTGGCGGCGTTGCATTTGGTAAACATGCCGTGTTGACGTGGTGCAACGTCAACGCCGGGCGGCCGTGACGGAAAACCACCACCCATCGTCTTGGGGAAATCTCCATTACTATAACAATACCAGCCTATTACGTGTGTTCACCGACGCCGGGATACGGGTCTGGTCGGGGAGATCGGCATCGGAATTGCTCCGTATGCTCGCGGGAGTTGCTCTTACAGGCGGGAGTTGGGTGTCATGTCTACCACTGAACGAAGGCGGCATCCAAGAATCTCGATCCGTCTGCCGATTACGCATCAGCCGGCCGGGGCCGATGGGGACTGCAGCCGCGATTTCACCAGTGACATCAGCCCTGGCGGGGTCCGGTTCGTCACCGCCGGGGATGCCCCGGAGGTCGGTCGGCGGCTTACCATCGAGTTGAGCATCCCCCCGGGGATGGGCCATTTTCCTTACGCCGGCAAGATCCACGGCCTGGCGACGGTGCTGCGTTGTGAGGCCGCGGCGCGGAGTCCGTTGCCGTGCTGGTCGGTCGCGGCGCAGTTCGGCCGGCCGTTGCACTTGGAGTTCTGAGCGGCGCCCGGGGAGCGAGGCTACTCGGTGTCGAGTCCGTCCAAGGCCCGCCTGCGGTGCCCGGGTGCATCGGGGAAGGACCGTCGGACTGTCTCGAAACCGACGAGTTTGTATTGATGGCGCACCTCCGATCCGTCAAGCGACTGGATCAGCGGTATCGAGCCGTCGTCGGCCACGTGGTAGCGCCATTGGGAGGGCGGCTGACGCGGGTCGCTCCACCAGGTGACGACCACTTCGGTCAGTTCCAGTTCCTCCTGGTTGACCGTCCAGGACCTCACGCCCACCTTCTCGATCCGCACCACGATCTCTCTGCCCAGAAGGTCCTCAACGGTCGTCCCGTCGACCGCCTCGCCGGAGGCGGCGACCTGGACGATCGTGGGCCATAGACGACCTTCCGGGATGTAGGTCGAGTCGGGTTTCCACTTGGACGGACGCTGACGTAGTCGGAACCCGGTGGGTGTCAACTGCTCGGACCGCACCTGGATCACGCCTCGGTCATAGTCGATACGCGTCCGCACAGTGTCCTCGGCCCCCCGGGCATCCCAATAAGTGACAACCGACACGTACGTGCCGTTGGTGGCGTCGGGGGCGAGCTGCCATCGGCTGGCGATGTTCCGTTCGACCCGCCCTAGTATCAGCAGACTGACCTGGTATCCTTCACCGCCGAGCGCACCGGCCGGCTGGCGCTGGACGACTTGCCAGCCGACGATCTTATTCTGGTCGTTGAAGATGATGTACCACTGTTCCCCCGGATCGGGCCCGCCGGTTTGGCGGGCGATCACCCATGCAGCCGCGGTGCCGGCCAGCAGCACGCAGAGCATGATCACGGCCAGGGCGTTCTGGCGGGAGCGGGACGAGAGCTTCGAGAACGCGGCCATAGCGTCAGTCTATCCGCAACGGTGCACCGAGTGCAACGGGCCGTCGGCCTGCATCTTGACGTTCCGGGGCGGTCCATGCCACAATCGCCCGCCATGGAATCCACGACCCGCCAGCCGTCCCACCCCCCGGCGCCGTCGAACCGGGAGGAGGACCGATGAGCGCCCGCCGCCGCCACCGCACGCGTTCGGCGCCTCGGGCCCGCACGGGCTCACCGGCCGCGGCGGCCGCGGAGACGGCTGTGCTGTCACGGCTGCCGGTGACTCGCCGGCGGTGGGTCCTGCTCGGCTGTGCCGCGACGGTGGGGCTGTGGCAGCTTGCCTTCGCCCCGTTCGATCTGTGGCCGTTGGCGTACGTGGCCCTGCTGCCGTGGGCCCTGGTGGTGGTGGGGGCCGGTCGGGGGTCGACGGCTATGCTGGCCGGGTGGCTGACCGGGCTGGCCGTCTTCGCCATCGCCGTGCACTGGCTGACGTGGATCACCCCGGTGGGTTACATCGCGGCGGTGCTGTATCTCAGCACGTACTGGCTGGCGGCGGCGTGGCTGCTGCGCGGGGCCTTCCGCCGGGGCCGGCCCTTGTGGTGGACGCTGCCGGTGGCATGGGTGGCGCTGGAGTACCTCCGGGCCCACGTGATCAGTGGGTTCCCGTGGTTCTACCTCGGCCATACCCAGTACGCCAACGTCCGCCTGATCCAGGTGGCCGACCTCGCCGGCGTCTACGGCGTGAGCTTTTTCGTCGTGATGGTCGCCGGCTTGGCGATCGACCTGCTCGCCCGCCCGTTGGGGCCGGCGACGCGGCCGGGGCCGATCGGCATGATCGCCCGGCTGCTGCGGGTCCGCCCGGTGGGGATCGTCGTGACGCTGCTGACCGCCGCCGGGATGCTGATCTACGGGTCCTTTCGGCTCAGTGAGTACGAAAACTGCACCAGGGCCGGGCTGAGGATCGCTGTGGTGCAGGGGGCGTTCCCCATCAGCCTGGGGGGGCGGTCCAGCGGTGAGGATATGTTCGATTTCCACATGGACCGCAGCGGGGAACTCCCGCTGGAGGAGTTGGACCTGCTCGTGTGGCCGGAGACGGTGCTGCCCTGGCGGTTCGACGAGGACTGGGCCGGGTATGACGAGGCTGAACTGATCAAGCAGACGGACCTGTCCGACGACGCCCGCGGGCATATTCGCCGCCTGCGGCGGCAGCAGCGGGAACTGGCCGCCCTGCTGGCCCCGGCCGACACGGCGCTGCTGGCCGGCGGGATGACCGTCCGCTTCGTGGGCGCATCCGGGGAGATGGAACAGGCCAACTCGACGCTGCTGCTGGCCCCGGCGGGGGCCGGGAGGCTTCGGCCGATCGACGCGGAGCGCAAGTACGACAAGATGCACTGCGTGCCGTTCAGCGAATACGTGCCGTTCAAGAAGAGTTGGCCCTGGTTCCACCGCCTGCTCCGGGCGTTCGTGCCGGAATCCATGCCGCAGGTGACCGCCGGGGAGAGCGTCACCCGTTTCCGCGTGGGCCGGGGGCGGGCCCGGTGGTCGGTGGCCACGCCGATCTGCTACGAGGGCACCTTCGCCCGCGTCTGCCGAGCCATGTGCTACCAGCGGCCGGGGGGACGGTCGGCGGCGCCGGTATGGCTGGACACGCTCACGGGGGCCGGGCGGCCGGTCAAGGTCGTCGACTGCCTGGTCAATATGTCCAACGACGGGTGGTTCATCGCCCCCTGGGGCGAGCAGGAGGAGCGATGGGCGTCCAGCGAACTGGACCAGCATCTGGTCCAGTACGTGTTCCGGGCGATCGAGAACCGCGTGCCGGTCGCCCGGGCCGTCAATACCGGTGTCAGCGGCTTTATCGACTCCTGCGGCCGAATCCGCCGGGTGGTCAGCGACCCGGCCACCGGGCGGCGGAAGATGATCGCCGGCACGGCGACCCGGCAAGTGCTTGTGGACGATCGCGTGACGCTGTATAGTTCCATCGGCGACTTGGGCGCCCAAGTGTGCCTCCTGGTGGTGGTCGTCGGCCTGCTGGTGCGATGGTGGGCCCGGCGGAATTCAACGAAAAGGGCGACGGCGTGAGAATACAACTTCGATGGGCGGGGACGTTGACAGCGGCGATGATCGCCGCGGCCGTGGCGGCGGGGTGTTCGCTGGGCGGGCCGAGGGCGTCGAAACTTCAGATACCCCCCTCCGAGGCCTACCAGGAGGCCAGGCGAACGGTACTCCAGGCCAGCGGCGATCGGGCCGGCGAGGTGCGATCCCGGGCGATGGAGGTGCTGGCGCTGACCGAGGGGGCCGATGCCGCCGACGTGTTCGTCTCGGGGCTTCGCGACCCGGAAGTGGGCGTGCGTTTCGCGGCCGTCATGGCCCTCGGCGACTGCGGCTACGCTCCCGCGGCCGAGGTGCTCCGGCAGATGATGGCGAACGAGCAGACCAACCCCAACGTGCGGGGAGCGATCATCTACGCCCTGGATCGTATGGGCGACCGCCGCTTCCGCAGTAAGCTGGGCATGCTGCTGACCGATGCCAGCCCCGAGGTCCGGGCCAACGCGGCCCTGGTGATTGCCAAGATCGGCGACCCGGCCGGCACTGGCCCGTTGCGGGACCGCCTGGAGGGGGAACAGCACGCCGGGGTGAAATACCAGTTGACCGAGTCGCTGGCGGCCCTGGGCTATCCGCTGAGCGTCGGCATGCTGAGCGGGTACATCCGCATGGGGCAGCCGCACGAGAAGCTGCTGGCTCTGCAAGCCCTCGGCCGGACCGGCAGCCCACGTGCCCAGAAAACACTCATCCGGGTCCTGGACGAGGAGCGGCCCCCGCTGGTCCGCATCGCGGCGGCCGGGGCGCTGGGCAGGCTGGGGGATGCTCGCGGGTACAAGCTGGCCTTACAGGCCGTGGTGGACCCCGACGCCCTGGCGCGGCAATCCTACGGCAGGCCGGTGCGGCTGGGGGACCCGCAACGCTATCAAATACAGATGCTTGGGGCGCTGGCGCTAGGTCAGATGCGGCGCGAGGAAGCCGCCGGATCGCTGATGGGGCTGCTGGCGTCCCCCGAGCGGTCGCTGGCGGTCGCCGCGGCCAAGAGCATCATGGTGCTGTTGGCCAAATTCCGCCCCCCGATGACGGCGGGGGGGGGGCCGCCCACGCCAACGGACCCGACGGCGACCCGGCCGACGACGACCCGGGCGGCGACCCAGCCGACGACGACCCAGCCGACGACGACCCGGTCGACGAAGCCGCCGAGCCTGCATTCGGCCCCGCCGAAGGACTGACTTCCCCGGCGGCAGGGCCTCACCGGCCAGCGGGGGCCTGCCGGCCAGGGGGACGCCGGAATTCGGCGTTTTTAATTGCTTGACTTGCCAAATGCTGAAAATACAATCTACCTGAGCGCTGGAAAACCGGGCGAGCCCTCCAATGTAGTGCCCATCTGAGGTCGATGTGGCACGACGTGTCGATGGGGTGCCGGGCGATCGTGAAGGAGAAAGCTGTTGAGTACGCTGACGAAAGTTTTCATCGTGGTGATCGTGGTCTTTTCCGTCATGTCATCCGTGCTGTTCATGCAGCAGGCGCTGACCACCCCCAACTGGAGGAAGGCATGGGAAGGCGAGCGGCTGTCCAAGCAAATCGCCCATGCCAACCTTGTGTCTCGGACCGGCGAAAACGACACGCTGAAGGTGGAGAAAAGAGAGCTGGAACGGCGGGGCGACCAACAGCGGACGAGTCTGCTGGCCGAGAACCAGAACCTTCGTGATGAGAAATCTCAGTCCCAGCGGGAGAGCCTGAGGCTGCAGAGCCAGTTGGCGGTGAAGAGCTCCCAACTGACCGCCTTTGGCAAGACCTACGACGAGCAGGTCATCATGACCGCGCTGTTGACCACCCAGGTGGCCGACCGCGACAAGGTGAACACGCGGCAGAAAGAGCAACTGGGGCTCCTGCAGAAAACCCTCCGGGATCGCGACCGGGAGTTGGTGCGGAGCAACGGGCAGCTCCATCTCACCGGCGAGCAGTTGGCCGAAGCCAAGACGATCATCGAGAAGCTCAACAAGAATATCACCGACCTGCGCGCCGGCGGGGCGGTGGCGGCGGCGCCCGGCACGGGCACCCCGAGCATCAGCACCTCGGGCCAGGCGATCGAGGGCCGCGTGACGGCGGTGGACCTGTCGCACAACGTCTGCCAGTTGAACGTCGGGTCGGCTTCGGGGGTGATGAAGAACATGCGGTTTATCATCTATCGGGGCGACGACTTCGTTGGCTATCTGGTGATCAGTGACGTGGACGAGGGCAGCAGTGCGGGCGTGCTGACGGACCTGCAGATGCCACCCCAGCAGCAAGACCGCGCGACGTCACACCTGAACTTGGACTGACGAGGGAGCGATCATGACCAGAATACCCACGATAGCGTCCAAGGGACCGGCCAAGAAGGCGACTCCCGGTATCTATGCGGTGCTGCTGCTGATAGGCATGCTGTTCCTCGCGGCCGGCTGCGCGATCGTCTTTGACAACCTGCAGGCGAACTACGGGTTGAGTTTTTCGCAGTTGTTCACGAGTGTCAAGCCTCCGCAGTAGTCGTGGCCAAACGGGGCATTGAGACGCATCACGCTTGGGCGGTAGCATGACATGACGCCGCGAGCCATACTGGCGAAAACTGACCTCGGCGGGCATATCGTTCATGCGTCTGAAAGCCTGATGCTGCTGGAGGTACCGCGGTGATCCTGGATTCCATTCTCGGGCTCTTCTCCGTTGACATGGGAATCGACCTGGGTACGTGCAACACCCTGGTCTGTGTCCGCGGGCAAGGGATCGTCCTCAATGAGCCCAGCGTGGTGGCGGTGCGGCGGGGGACCAACCGCGTCATGCAGAACGGCAACGCCGTGGGCCTGGTGGCCAAGGAAATGCTGGGCAAGACGCCCGGCAGCATCACCGCCATCCGTCCCCTCAAGGACGGGGTCATCGCCGACTTCGACATCACCGAGGCGATGCTGGGCTACTTCATCCGCAAGGTGCACGGCGGGCGGGCGGCCAGCTTGAAGCGGCCGCGCGTGGTGGTGGCGGTGCCCTCGGGCATCACCGCCGTCGAGAAGCGGGCGGTGCTGAACTCGGCCGAGCGGGCGGGCGCCCGGCGGGTGTACCTCGTCGAGGAGCCCATGGCCGCCGGCATCGGGGCGGGGCTGCCGATCCACGAACCGACCGCCAGCATGGTCGTCGATATCGGCGGGGGGACCACCGAGGTCGCCATCATGTCGCTGGCCGACGTCAGCGCCTGCGAGTCCATCCGCGTCGCCGGAGACGAGTTCGACGAAGCCGTCGCCAACTACATGAAACGCACCTACAACCTCATGATCGGCGAGCAGACCTCCGAAAAAATCAAGATCCAGATCGGCTCGGCCGCGCCGCTGGAGCAGGAACTGACCATGGAGGTCCGCGGCCGGGATATGATCAGCGGCCTGCCGAGGAAGACTCTCATCACCAGCGAGGAGGTCCGCGAGGCGTTCAAGGAGCCGATCGGGGCGATTATCGACACCGTCACCCGCACGCTCGAACGCGCCGAGCCGGAACTCGCCGCCGACCTCGTCGACAACGGCATCGTCATGGCCGGCGGGGGGGCCCTGCTGCGAGGCATGGACACCGTGCTGACCAACGCCACAGGCCTGAACTGCCGACTCGCCGACGACCCGCTCACCTGCGTCGCTCGCGGCACCGCCGTCTACCTGGAGAACCTGGAGCTCTGGAAAGAGACCATGGAGAGCGACCAGGACCAGTTCTAGGCGAAGCGGCGGGACGCGGAATACGGAACACGGGACCCGGAACACGGAACACGGGACCCGGAACACGGGACCCGGAACACGGAACACGGAACACGGGACCCGGAACACGGAAGACGGAACACGGGACACGGGACCTGCCTACTGGCATGACCGGAACAGGGGGGACATCCTCACCGCGGGGGCGAGGTTCCCCACAATCCAGGCGTTCGGGCGGGTCGGTGCCGGCCATGCGAAGCGCTTCGGCTTGGTGCCATGCCCACGCTTGCGTGGGCATGCATTGAACGGTAGCGTTGGCGGCATGGGGCTGACCGAACGTCAACATCGCCAGCGTTGTGAGCGCTACGATATTCTCTGCCACCGCGCGCATCGTTAGCATGCCCACGCAAGCGTGGGCATGGCACCGGGCTCCCTCACTCCAGGGCCAGTCGCGTCGTGGCGCGGTCGCCCGCGCGCGGGGGCATCTGCAGATCCTTCAGCACGCCCGCGCAGGCGGCCTTGTCCATATCGGAGACGACGAAGTATCCGACGAAACTGGCGCCCCGGTAGAGGATGAACTGCATGTTCTTCGTCACCCCGGCGGCCGAGCCCACGTTCAGTTGAGCGACGTTGTGCTCGAGGGAGACGGCGGTCACCCGCCCCTCGATCACCTTGGGGGGCTTTGGCTCCGCCGGAGAACCTGCCCGGGCCCCGCCGGCCCGCAGGGCCGCGTTTTCCTTCGTGAGCTTCTCGATGGCGATCCGGGCCTTGGCCAACTGCTCGGCCACGGAGACCAACTGCTGCATGCTGCGTTCCAGTTCCCGCTCGCGCTCCAGCAAGGTCCTCTGCTGAAGCAGAAGCTGCTCCGTCTGCCCCATCTTGCCCTTGTCGCGTGCAGCCATCTGCTCGGTCAGCAGCGCCATCATTTTGGCCTGCTCGGCGTAGGTTCTCTCAAGAGCGGAGATCTGGGAGTGCATCGCCGCCAGGTGGCTGGTCAGCCTCTCGTTCTGCAGATCGGCCGCGGCGAGGCGGGCGGTGAGCTCTCTTGTCGCCGCGGTGGCTCTCGACGGGTCATCCAGGCCTCCCCTCAAAGGCCAAGCGTCATTGCCGAACTCACCTTCGCGAAGAGACACGGTGGGATGCCGCACGTTGCCTGGCCGATCGCCGGTCACCTTGTGTTCACAGAGGTCCACGGAGAGGTAGTCGCCGACTCGTGCCACAACGGATGCCAGGCCCAGCCGTTGGGTGCTGATCGACCGGAATCGGGCGGACTGCCGTACTTGCTCGATCCGGGAGGCGAGGACACGGATCGACTGGCCGGCGGGGACGATCACCACAGGCACGCTCCGCGTTTGCGGCTTTCCGTCGACCGTGGCCGTGGCGTGCAGTGTAAACCGGCCATCTCGCTTGCACTTGAACAGGCCGCTCAGGGAGTAGCGCGTGAACCCGCGGGGGCCCATAAGCCGCGAGGAGGCCCCCGAAGCGCCCGCCGCCACCAGATCGAGGTGGACGAGCCGGCCCTCAGGGGTCACCGGCGTCCCCAGGTGTCGCTTGAGGTACTCGACGTCGCCAAGCTCGGCGTAGGCCGTGGGCGGGGGTCCATTGAGGGGCTGACGATCACATGTGAAGGCGTCGGCGGTGGCCGTCGGGTAGACGCCGACGGAAAGTTCGACAATATCGCCGACACAGGCGGTGGGGCTGACGTTGTCGAGGTAGCGGCTGCGCAGATGCACGCGAGGGGTGCCCCGCGGGACGATCCAGAGGGGGTATGTGAAGTGCATGGTCTGGGGCTTAACACCCTCCCGTGGCGGCGTGAGAGTGCAGGAGTGCTTGATCGTGTAAAGGCCCGGCTGGCTGAATCGCAGTCCCGCGATCCAGCGTGGTGTCTTGTGCTGGTCGAGCACGCTCCGCGTGTCGACCAAGGTCATCGTCGGCGGCAGGGCGGCCGAGAGCTTCTTGGCGAGCTCATCGCCCATCTCGCCGGCCACGGCCACGTTCGTCGGGGACGGTGAGCCGCGGAGCCGACCGGGGACTTCGCCCGGAGCCGCCGAGGCCACAGCCGAGCAGATCAATGCGAACATCATCATGGCAGGTTTCATGTGTGCCTCCGTATGCCGCGTGACGGACGTTAGGCCATCGCAGCCCCACAAGGCCATAGACGCTTGTACCCTCTGTGGGTTCCCGGGTCCAGAGCGGGTCGGGCCACGGCCGAGACTCCCCCGGGCCGCCCACTTTGCGGTTTCGCCGGGCGTGGGGTATCGATTAAGATGTAAGCCATGAACTGGATGCGACGGGTATCGAAACGGCACGTCCTGGCCGGGGTGCTGATCCTGTCGGTGGTGTCCTGTCTCGCTCGCCCCCGCGGCTTCGGCTGGCCGAGGGAACTGCTCGCCCCCGTGCTGGCGCCGCTGAGCTACACGGGGACCTACGTGGCCGCCGGCGTCCGCCGGAACGTCCACGAGTGGGCCGCCGGCGAGATGGACGAGGAGACCGCCCGCCGCCTGTTGGCCGAGCATCCGTCGCTGCGCCGGGAGCTGCTGGACCGCGTCGACGGCCGGCTCAGACAGCAACTGCACCGGTACGAATGGCTGCTGGCCCGCAAGGACGAGCGGGTGGCCCGCTTGGCCGGGATGACCGGCTTCCGGGGGCACTTCCCGTGCATGCTGATCCCGGCGACGGTGATCGCCCACAGCCCCATGCCCTACGAGGCCGGCCGCCTGGTCTGGCCCGGCCGGCGGGTCTCGGAGGGGAACCTGGTCACCACGCGGGAGCTGCTGACCTATCGCCCCACGGCCGTGCCGGACAACCGCGCGGTGCTGAGCAACACCTCGCTGGTGGGGCAGATCGTCTCCAGCGGCGCGTGGACGGCCCACCTGCAGTTGATCACCGACCCGGACTTCCAGGTTCGGGCCTGGGTCGAGCGGGTGTACGATAAAAGCAAAGACCCCGCCGATCAGCGCATAATCGAAGTGATCGAGACCGTCGGCGGCAAGTTGGTGCCCGCCCGCCGGCCGCTGCGTCAGCGCGACGAGTTGTGGATCCCGGTGAACCTGCGGGGCCAGGGGACCGGCCGGTTAACCACCGAGCCGCTGCCTCGCCGCCACGGCATCGCCGTGGGAGATTTGGTACTCACCACGGGCACCGGCGTGGATCCGGACCATGGCGACTCGCGGCTCCCCGAAGGCGTGATGATCGGGCGGGTCGCCGAGGTGCTGCCCGTGTCGGACAATCCTCAACACGTGCGGCTGTCGATCGAGCCGGAGGCCGACCTGGAGGCGCTCCACGAGGTGTACATCGTCGAGCCGCAACCGACGAGGAGGCGCTAACCGTGCGCTGGGGAGGTTTCATCGTGCTGGCGGCGGTGGCCACGTGCGTCCAGATGTCGCTGGGCGCCGTGCTGCGGATCCCGCTGGGGGGCACCGGGCTGTCGCTGGCGGTGGACTTCATGGCGATCGTGGCTGTGATGGTGGCCCTGCGGGCCCGCGGGACCGCCGACGCGGCACTAGCCGCCTGGTCGCTGGGGATGCTGATCGACCTGACCACCAGCGGCATGCCGCTGGGCCTGTATGCCCTCACGTTCGCGGCCGCCGGTGCGATGATCTGCCAGATGCGGGAGGCGCTGTTCACCGACAACCCGCTCACGCAGATGGTCCTGGCGCTGCTGTTCTGCCTGGTCGCCCACATGACGGCCAGGGCCTTCGCGAATCTGTACGTGCGGGGCGGGGGGGCGCCTCTGGGCCGGGAACTGCTGCAGGCCGTGATCGTCGCGGTCTGCACGGCCGTGTGTATGCCGATCGTCGGACGCCTGCTTCGCCCGCTGGAACCTCTGATTATGCTCCGGTCCACCGGGCGCCAGCGATAACGGCGCCGGCGGCCGGGCCGGGTGAGAACTGTCGCCATGTACAAACGCCGACTACTGGTGCTGTTGGCCCTGATCGCCGCCGGCGGGGGACTGTGCGCGTGGCGGCTGGTCGATCTACAACTCGTCCGCGGCGGCGAGTTCGCCGCCCTGGCCGAGCGGGCCATGCGGCGGGGACGGCTGCTGAAGACCACCCGGGGGGAGATCGTCGATCGTTTCGGCCGATCGTTGGCGCAGGACGAGGCGTGCTACGAACTCCGCATGGACTACGGGGCCATGCTGACCGAGTGGGCCCGCATCGAGACCGAGCGCCTTGACGCCCGCCCCGGCAGAATGACCCGGGCGGACGCCGACGATCTGCGCCGGCGGATCGAGGGCGCCCAGCCCCGGCTGAAGGGGTGGCGCCGGCGCGCGGCGGCGGCGATCGCCCGGGCCGAAGACTGCTCCGGCCGGGCCGCTCGCGAGCTCCTCGCCGAGCGGATCGAAGGTATCGAGGCCACGCTCACCCGCGCCGCCGCCCTTGCCGGCGTGCCGCGCGGGGACGTGCACGACAACGTGCGGCGGGCGGTGCGGCGGGTGTCGACCATCCGCAAGTTGGTCGGTTCGCGGGTGGTCGAGGAGGGCCGCCCGCACCCGGTGATCCGCGGCCTGGACGACACCGCGGCCGTCAAAATGCGGGCCGAGTTGCTGCCCGCGCCGTTCATGTCGGTCTCCTCGAGCACGCGGCGATGGTACCCCCACGGGGAGCTGGCTTGCCACGTCATCGGGCGGGTGGCCAAGGTGTCGGCCGAGACGGTGGGCGAGGATCCCCACCGCGACGACCCGCTCCGCAAGTACCTCGGCGACGAACTCGTGGGCGTCAGCGGCGTCGAGAAGCTCTGCGAGCCGACCCTGCGGGGCGTTCGTGGGCGGCGGCTTTGGCGCCGCACCGGTGAGAAGCTCGAGGAGACCCCTGCCCAGCCCGGCCGTCGGGTCCGGCTGGCCCTCGATATCCAAATGCAGCAGGCGGTGGCCGACGTGTTGGCCCAACGGGCGGAAAACGGCGCCGCCGTGGTGGTGCACGTGCCCACCGGCGACGTGCTGGCCCTGGTCAGCCAGCCCACGTACGACCTGAACACCTACAGGGCCCGCTATGGCGATCTGCTGGCCGATACGCGGCTGCCGCTGCTGCATCGCGCCATCGTCCGGAAGTACCCCCCCGGTTCGTCGATCAAGCCGGCCGCCGCGCTGGCGGTGCTGGCCGAGGGGGTCATCACGCCGTCGACCATGCTGAGCTGTCGCGGCTACCTGCACGTGCCGACCGCCTTCCGCTGCTGGCGGCGGGGCGGGCACGGGGAACTGTCACTCGTCAAGGCGATTCGCGATAGCTGCAACGTCTTCTTCTACCAGGTGGGGGAGATGCTGGGCGTCGATCGGCTGACCGCCTGGATGCGACAGTTGGGGCTGGGCTCCAAGCCCGGCACCGGCCTGCCGGGCGAATCGGCCGGGCTGGTGCCCACCCGCCAATGGCTGCTGCGGCGGGAGGGGCGAGGTTTCCGGCCGGGCGACGCGCGGTTCATGGCCATCGGGCAGGGGCTGCTGCTGGCCACGCCGCTGCAGGTCGCCAACATGATGGCCACCATTGCCCGCGACGGGGTATACCTGTCCCCCCGCGTGGTGCTCAACGGCGGGCCCGAGCAGGTGCGGCGCGATCTCAAGCTGCCGCCCACGGCCCTCCGCACGGTGCAGGAGGGGCTGTATCGCGTGGTGAACGACTCGGAAAGCATGACGGCGTACAAGTACGCCCGCCACCCCACCATCGAGATTTGCGGCAAGACCGGCACCGCCCAAACCGAGCGGCGGGGGTATAACATGGTGTGGTTCTCCGGCTACGCCCCGGCGAAGAATCCGCAGATCGCCTTCACCATCGTCCTGGAGTACGTTCCCGCCGCCGGCGGGGGGGGCGGGCGGAACTGCGGCCCGCTGGCCCGGCAGTTGGTGTCGTGGTGCATGGAGATCATGGCCGGTTGGCCGAGGGGCGAATGAACGGCGGCGGCTCGGCCCGCCGCGAGACGACGCGCACAATGGAGAATGAGCTACCGTGGCTGAACCCTACCCGATCATGCTGAGTCTCGCCGGCCGATCGGCCGTGGTCGTCGGCGGCGGCGCCGTGGGCCGGCGGAAGGTGGCCGGCCTGCAGGCCGCCGGCGCACGGGTGAAGGTGGTGGACCCGTCCCCCGCCCGCTGGGGCGAGGGCGTCGAGCACGTGGCCGAACCGTACCGCGCCGAACACCTTGCCGCCGCGGTCGTGGTCATCGCCTGCACCGACGACCGGGCCGTCAACGCCCGCGTGGCCGCCGACGCCAGGGCCGCCGGAATACTCGTCAACGTGGCCGACGACCCGGAACACTGCGACTTCACCCTCCCGGCCATCCATCGCGCCGGCGGCGTGACGCTGGCCGTGGGCACCGCCGCCGGGTCGGCCTCGCTGGCCGCCGCCGTGCGAGACCTCGCCGCCGCGGCCCTGCCCGAGGAGCTGCCCGCCTTTGCCGAGGCCATCGCGGCCCTCCGCCAACGCGTCAAGGCCGCCATCGCCGACCCCAATCGCCGGCGTGACCTGCTGATCCGCCTCACCGGCCCGGCCGGGCTGGCCGCCTTCCGCCAAGGCGGACGCGAAGCGCTCGAGGCCATGATCGCCCAGGCCGACACCGTCGACGGCCGGGACGGAAGCTGACCCGGAGGCCCGCCCAATGCCCGGACGCACCCTCGCAGCCTCGCCGACGCGTCGCCCCGAGCCGCCCCCGGCCGCTGCCCGCCCGCGTCCGACCGGCGCCGCGGCGTGGGGGCGCCGCCTGTGCCTTGCCGTGACGGGCTTGTTGGCGTGCGGCGTCGCCGCCCGGGCCGCCGAGAACGTGAAGATCACCACCACCGACGGGCGAACGCTGGCCGGGGAGCTTCGCACGCGTCGTGACAGCAAAACGCTGGCGGTGCGTGACGGCCTTCGGGACGTATACCTCAGCGCCAAGATCGTCAAGAGCATCGGCCCGGCCCCGGCGGTGGCCGATGTCACTTACACGCTGGGCGAGAACCTCAAGCGCGTCGAGTCGACGCCCAAGAAGGGCACCGTCGGCCTGGTGATGCGGAGCTTCGCCTTCACCAAGCATTTCGACGAAACCGGCACCGCGACGGTGGCCGTACGCGACCCCAAGCTGGGCGACATATCCTTCACGGTGCTCCTCACCCGCCTGACGCCGCAGACGTACGAGTTCCAGGGCGTGGAGTACCGCAAGAAACTGGGCTTCCCCTGCCGGTTCCCCAACCCGTTCTGGAAGCGGATGGTCTTCAAGCACATCGACCTCGACAACCAGCCCTCGCTGGTCAAAGGCATCAGGTTCTTCAGGCTCACCAGCGACCGCCGGACGACGGAGGAACTCATCGCCGCGCTGGCGAAGCTCTCCCCCGCCGCCGCGACCGCCGAGCGTGCCGCCATCGAGGTCGACGCCGTCCGCCGGGCGTTGCGGCAGGCCGAGAGCATGGAGTTTCGGGGCCTGTACCGCCGGGCGGCCGACCGGCTGCGGCCGATCCGCATGAGCGCCGCGGCCCGGGCGTTGGCCGGCGACGTGAAGGCCCAACTCGACGCGAGGATCACCCGGCTCAAGGGTATCGCCAAGACGTTGACCGAGGCCGAAGGGGCCCTCGCCGCGGCCGGCCTCGGCGGTCGGACGCTCACACTGGGCCAGGCCCGGCGCGTGCTCAAGGCGGTCGGTAAGGGCGTCACCGGGCGGGAGAAGCTCACCAAGGGAGACCTGGAGACGTTCTGCCGCCCGTGGAGCGAAGCGCTGCTGGAAGCGAAGACCCTCACCCCCGAGACGCTCGCCACGGCCGAGGCGCTGGCCGAGGCGACGGCGGCCTACTTCGCCGGACCCACGCCCGAAGACACCGGGGCGCTGGCCGGGCGGTTCGCCGACCCGACCCTGCCGATGGCGGTGAAGCTGGCGATCTTTCGCGAAGCCCGGCCCTCGGCGGCGGAGACCCCGGCCGCGAGTGGGACGATTCGCTTCACCCATCCTGTCAGCGGCGAGGAGTTCCACTACGTCCTGACGCTGCCGCCGGGATACGACCCGTCCCGCCCCGCTCCCGCGCTGATCTGCATGCACGGGCAGTTGAGCAAGGCCGGCTCGATGACGCCCTTCTGGCGCTCGACGGCCGCGGCCAACGGGATGATCCTGATCGACCCGGAATACGTCTACGGTCGGCGGTGGGGCTACCGGTACTCCCAGCAGGAGCACGACGCGGTGCTGGGGGCCCTGCAGGACGCGGCCGGGCGGTGCAACATCGACACCGACCGCGTGTACCTCAGCGGCCACTCCCAGGGCGGGCACGCCAGTTGGGACCTCGGCGCCGCCCACGCGGGACGATTCGCCGGCGTGCTGCCGGTCATCGGGGCGCCGATGTTCCATGGTGCCCTGCCCAATTACCTCGATACCGCGCTGTACAGTATCGACGGCAGCCTCGATGGCGCCGCCCCCGAGCGCAACCGCAAAGCCGTGCAACTGCTCGGGGTCCTCGGCGTCGATTGCACGTACGTCGAGTACATCGGCCGCGAGCACGAATCGTTCTCCGAAGAGCGCGACGAGGCGGCCCTGTGGATGTTGCGGCACCGGCGAGATCCCGCGCCGAGGCAACTGCGACTCATCGCCCAGCGGCCCTGCGACTTCCGCCGTCGCTGGGTGGAGATACGGACCACCCACGAGCCGATCGGCATACGGTGGATCGGCAAGCGAGTCATCCTCCGCCCCGCCCCCAAGACCGCCGAGGTGTCGGCCTCCGTGGCCGGCAACCGCTTCACGATCCGTACGAAGAACGTCGCGACGATGCGCATTCTGCTGTCGCCAAACGTTATCGACTTCTCCCGCAAAGTCACGCTGCTGCTGAACGGGCGGTACATCCCCCCCCGCGCCGTGACCCCCGACTGGGCCTTCGCCCTCGCAGACAGCCTCGCCCGACGCGACCGGCGGGAGGTCCACCTCGGCGAGATCGCCTTAACCATCCGTAAGCGGTAGTCCGGAACGCGGGACACGGAACTGCCAGCCCGGTTCAACTCTCCGAATAGTCCGCAAATGGGTTCGTTTCGTAAAAGCAGCTTGCCCGGTTCAACTCTCCGAATAGTCGCAGGACGTTCATTCTGCCTGCATTATATGCTTGACAGGTCAAGCAGTTAAGCCTTATCTCGGTTTTTCTCTGTTATTCTCTAGACGGCCTCGCAGTGTTTGCCGGCCGGGGTGATCGTGTCTGGTGTGGCGGTGGGGATGTTCCAGTCACCAAGCGGCTCTTCCTTCACCTTTCTCTTGGCT
>SDBU01002986.1_pt1 | contig 21939 bp, 36 predicted proteins | sample 2277071 | NCBI WGS metagenome assembly SDBU01 (sample SAMN10397929, study PRJNA504765) | marine sediment metagenome | isolation source: marine sediment core GS08_GC12, 126 cmbsf | place: Arctic Ocean: Gakkel Ridge, Loki's castle | collected 2008 | reverse complement strand
TCCTCCCACCGAAAGGTGAGTGACGGCAACAGAGACGAGCCAGTTAAGTCTGGGTGAAACGGGCGACAGCGCAGGTGCAGCAACCGGAAGCAGGTGGTGTTGATCGTGCCAGGGAGCCACCGGGTACCGGGCAAAGATTCTGGCGGTAACGTCAGAGCAAGACGAATGATTGTCGATAACAGAATCCCGCTTATAGTCCATCTTGTTTTTAGAAGGTACCGCTCGGGGAGCGAACTGGTTTTGAACACCAGGGCACAGTCATGTGGGGGTTCGATTCCTCTACCTTCTGCCATTTTGGGGGTGTAGCAAATTACTGGTATTGCAGGGGGCTTTTAACCCTCTTAAATGTGGGTTCGATTCCCACCGCCCCTACCAGTTTGAGGAAGAGTGACAGATAGGAATTGTGCCGCTTTGCTAAAGCGAGGCCGGGTCTAAAAGCCCGAGTGGGATCGTTACCCACCTCTTCCGCCAGTTACATGGATCGCTAGCTCAATTGCGTAGAGCATCCGACTCTTAATCGGAAGGTTTCTGGGTTCGAGTCCCAGGCGGTCCACCATATACGCAGTTCCTTCTGGAACTGCGGGTACATATTGGGGTATAGCTCAATTGGCAGAGCGCCGGTCTCTGACACCGGAGGTTGATGGGTTCGATCCCCTCTACCCCATCCATTACACTAAAGTAGAGACATGGACCAGCGAGTTCCTGAGTTCGGCTTCGTAGAGCATGAAGGCCCTATGGTCTGCGACATTTGCGGCGAGGAGGTAACCTTCCTTGTGGGGATTTCGCAGACCGAAACGGATCTTGACGGCAACCACTGCAAGGAATGCTTTCACAAGAAGAGACCTGAGTTCACAGATTCTCTTGCTGACTTTGCTGAGCTTCTCGACACGTTTCTGGAGATGAAAGCTCAGCAAATGACGATCGAAGACATGTACGAACTGTACGGTGAAGGAGCGGAGCCGCCAACCGAGGAAGAGGAAGAAACAGATGAGCAAGAAGAAGACCGAGATCCAGAAGTTGCGTGAGGAGCTAGAGTCTATGAGAGACGACTCTGAGAATTGGGACGAGGATCAGATTAGATCCTTTCAGGAGGGACTACTTCCTGAGCTGGAGAAAGGGGTATCCAAGTTAGAGGAAGACTCTGAATGAAATGGTTGGCTCTGGCTGTTGCGTTGCTGACCTCCAGTGTTGCTGGTGCGATGGATTGCCAGTTGGCCGAAGATATAGCCGATGCTTCCGAGGCAAGGTGGATCTACTTGGAGGGCATTAGGGACAAGGTGAGCGGTATCGTTGAGAAGACGAGTCTGGACGCTGAGATAAACGCCCTCGTTGAGCTAAGGGAGAAGGCGATCATTTGGCATCGAGAGAACTGTAGGAGTGACAATGGTTAGCCCTGAAGATGTATACCGGTTCATTGAATACGATCAACTCAGCAAGCTGTACCTATCCAGCTCATATCAAACCACCGAGAGGTGGACCAAGGAGTCCCTGGAGTTCAAGATTCTTTTGGATTTCTTGGTAGGGGGAGAAGTCTCCTACGATGACATTTTTGGTCGGCTGAAGATCTTGGCCGAGAAGGAGTTTGACGAACAATACGCTTGCCCCAACGACATTCCGATCTATGTGTACCTTTTGGCTCTTGAAGAGCTGAACGAGCCGTACTCGGAGGAAGCGGAGGAGAAGTATCACGAGGGTTGCAAGATCGTCAGCAAGGTGAACAACTTGCATTGGTCCAGACGGCATGTGTCGGCTTGGGCCAGTCATGAGATATTTAAGAGCAACCAATCGACGGAGTGATGTGAGATTAGACCGTGGGTCTCCTGAACGGGTAACTGGAGACATCTGGCCCAGCGCCGTGGAGTCCCTCCTGCTGGGGAATAACTGGGGACCTTAGCCCGTTCAAGCTGAGTTTCGCGAAAGCGAGACTCACGCTCTAATCGCGTATCATGGAAGAGTGACGGATAGGAATCGTGCCCGCTTGGAAAGCGGAGGCCGGGTCTAAAAGCCCGAGTGGGATCGTTACCCACCTCTTCCGCCATATATGGAGTAACTAGATGTTACTGGAATTTAACAAGAGAGAGTCTTCCCTGATAGAAAGGTATAACGCCGTTAGGCGGCAAATGGACAGGGTGAATAACGTCGTAATCCCCCCTAACTCTTCGCTGGAGCAGGTTATGTGTGTTCATCCTCCGAATTGCCCGTGCATCATGTATTATCTTGAAATGGCCGATCAGTTTCGCTATTTATGCGTTGATCTTATTTCGTTTTGCGAAAAATCAGGAATGTCGAAACTGTTTGGGGATGATTACTATATCGTTAAGGTTCTTCGTAATATGGATCTTCACAACGAGATATCGCAAAAAACCATGAGACGCACAGTGAGACTGCCAACAGCTACAGTGGAAAACACTTTCACTATTCCTTCTTTTGGTCTTTTTCTTAAAAAGTCTCCCAAGAAGTCCAATGCGTTGAAAAGGGTTAGAGCGTTGTATGGAGACGATGACGTATTAGATTTGAATTCTCTTTTGGTTAGGATTGATGAAAGGCTTGATGAGGCATATTCCCAGATAGTTCAGTCGGTAGAACGTCGCACTGTTAATGCGAAAGTCGTAGGTTCGAGTCCTACTCTGGGAGCCACTTCTTCATGAAGAACGGTGAATACGAATTGGTTGTTCCTCCGGCAGACTACCCCGGAAAGAGATACCGGGACGGTATGCTTATGAGCACCACGTAGTGTGGTGGCAGAACACCGGAGAAGCTGTTGCGGAGGGTTTCACTGTTCATCATGTGAACGACAAGAAAAGAGATAACCGGTTCGAGAATCTGGAGAAGATGACCAAAGAGGATCATGACAAGCACCATGTTGTGGCAAAGACCATGATTCCTCTGGTTTGCGGGTTTTGCGAAATCCCGTTTGAACGGGAAGCTAGGCAAGTCAGGACCAAACAGAAAGGCGGACAGATAACGTTCTACTGCGGTCGCTCTTGTGGCGGTCGAGCAAAGACTTAGGAAGGTACCGTAGAGGCTACAAACTGGTTTCGAAAACCAGGGCACACGTAAAACTGTGGGAGTTCGATTCTTCTACCTTCTGCCACCTCGGTATATCACCGGAGAAATACAGAAAGGACCGACAATGACGTTACATCCGAAAGTGGTAGGGCAAGAGACGAGCGTAGAGGCAACTGACAGGTTTCTGGAGTTAGAGGCTAATGAAAGGATTCTGGAGGCACAAGCATCATCGGACTTTACACCGGTAGAGTACAAGGTGGTAGAGATTCACGCGCTCTTGGATGACCTAGAGGCGAGACTGAACGCTCTGGGCTCTGGGGGTTGGGAGCTGGTGGTCTGGGAACGCATGTCTGGTAAAGCTATTTTCAAGAGGTGCTAAATGCTCGTTCGTTTGCTGAGTGACCTCCATCAGGAGTTCGGACCCTATGAAATACAGCCTCTCCCTGAGGACCCTGAGACCGTTCTGGTCTTGGCGGGGGACATTGACACAGGTGCGAAAGCCTGCGACTTCGTTACGGAGCAATCGGAAAACTTTGCCCATGTGATCTACATTCTGGGCAATCATGAGTTCTACCCTAGTGATCTAGATACTCTTCCCGGCGAAGTGGCGGACAAGCTGGCCGACTTCCCGAAGGTGTCATTCCTAGACAACAGCAGCGTGGTGATTGACGGCGTTCGATTCATCGGCTCGACCCTTTGGTCGGACATGGATAACGAGAACCCGGAGTCCATGTTTCGAATCGAGCAATGTTTGAACGACTACCATTGCATCAGGAAGAGCGGGGATAAGATCTTTGCTCCCGATACGATTAGACTGTTCAAGGATAACATGGCGTATCTGGACCAGACCTTGAATGAGGCGCACCCGGATTACCGAAAGGTGGTCGTGACGCATCACGGCCCGTCGTTCAAGAGCGTTCATCCCATCTACCAAGAGTCCGGGATCAACGGTGCCTTCGCCTCTAATTGTGAGAGGCTGATGTACGACCATGACATCGACTATTGGTTCCACGGCCACACGCACCAGACAGCGACCTACGAGGTCGAGGGTTGCAAGGTTAAGGCGAATCCTTTCGGGTATGGTGAGGCCGAGAATCTTCACTTTGACCCAGTGTTCCGGGTGGAGGTGTGAGGTATAAGGCTATACGAGATAGGAGGCTCATACCTCAAGAGACTTTGCAAGAGACCCGAGACTTGCCCTATCCCAACCGTTTTAAGTGTCCTGAGGAACATTTTGGTCCTTTTCGTCCTATTCGAATAGGAGGCGAAGGGGGCCTATGGCTTCAATGTCGATATTTGGACCCCGAGTGCAGACCGGGGAATGGTTATTGTGATTGTCGTTTTCCAATACAAGAAAGCAATGAACTGTTGACCTTGCTGGTCAGCCCGGAAATGTACGCGGAACTGGACAGGAGGTTCCCGGAGTCGTAGCTTGCCGGTTAGCTGCACAATTAAAGTTTCAGAGCGAGTTGTCGATAAGAAAGGCTCAAGCACGGGAGGCAACTGTGGCAATCAAGCATTTGGAAAATCGTGGCTTCAAAGCCAACCCATTGAAAGTATCCACCGAAGAGGATGAGAAGCAACACCGGGTCGCAGGCGCTATCACTGGCCGGAGGTCTCGCAAAGAGTGGCCCTGTGCCGCAGAGGACTGTGACCTGCGAGAGATCGCCTGGGACGAGGTTTACGTGGAGGCAACGGACCCGTCCGATTTCCAGGGACGGCATAAGGTAAAGGATCCGAATCGCTACCACCTGCTATGTGCGATCAGGCATGAACTGATCGTGAAAGATGAGGACAAGGTTGAGGTAATCAATCGTCGCGGAGCAATCGCGATGACGAAAGCGAGGAACGGATGAGTATCAAGATTAAGGATTTCGGTGACTGGGAGGTGCGTTCCACTAAGTTATCGAAACGAGTCGATCATACCTGGGCTACGCATGTGTCTTGCCCTGTGGATCTCCCCGGGGTGGGTAATTGGTACGCCAATAGGCAGCGACCTGTGTGTGGAGCGTGCGAAGAGCTTGTGCCGGATGAGGTTCGGGTCTTGGTGATTAGGCTAGTTAGCGACGTAGGAGATCAAAATGAAGATCACAGTTGATGAAGACGGAGCTATGGTCATCGGTGAGGTATTCAGCGGTGCGTACATTGAAACCTCCGAAGGGAACCGTATCGGGTTCTGCCTTCGTGACGACACCATTGAGTTCAATGTGATGCCAAAAGACTCCGAAGAGAAGGATTGCCGGTGGTTCCGGGTGAACATGCAAACCAGAGAAGTGGAGGACATGTCGGTAACTCCGCAGTCCTCCGTCAAAGATCCAGATGGAGGTTCGGCATGACGTTCGGCAAGAAACGACGCGAACAACGCGAGAAACGACTAGATGCGGGTTACATGAAGGCGAAGGAAGTTCTTGGCTTCAACGGGAGAATGATTTCCGCCGACAAAGTAGGCTACTCGAACCGGTTCCCTGATAACGTGGTGGTGTATAACTCGAATGTCTGCACGGCAGAGGGGAAGATCTGGTTTGGTGACGTAGACGTGACCAAAGACGGGGCTAAGCTCACGGCTCTCGCTGAAGCACTGGGTGAGAAGGTCTACGTGCTACGAGAGATGGATGGGCGCTTCGACAACGAGGGCGCTCCGAAGCTGGACCGGGCAGTTGCCTCGTTCTAAGCTATCGGTAGCGGTCGAGAAGCCCGGTCTCGCAAGCTCAGAAGAGCTTGAGGGTATGGGCAGGTTCGACCTCATCGTGCAAAGGAAGAAACGAGAGAAACTGCTTTCGCAAATGGTTGGAACCCTTTACACCGGCATCGTTATGGACGAGCAAGCAAGGATACAAGAACTTTTACTCCGATGCTCTCACCGATGGAGGACTGAGGATGAGTGATTACGAAGTCTATCAAGGTGGCGTGCCGATCAAGGCGTTCACGAAGGGCGTACCGATTGAGTCGGGGGCTCTGGACCAGTTGAAGAACGTGGCGAGCTTGCCGTTCATCCACAAGCATGTGGCAGTGATGCCAGATGTCCACTGGGGAATGGGTGCTACCATTGGATCGGTCATTCCGACCAAGGGTGCCATCATCCCGGCGGCTGTTGGCGTAGACATTGGCTGCGGCATGGTCGCCGTGAGGACTGGACTTTCGTCTCACGACCTTCCGACCAACTTGAAGGCGTGGCGCACGGCTATCGAGAAGGCTGTTCCGCACGGTGCAGTCAAGGGTGCTTCTCACGATCGCGGAGGGTTCTCTCAGAGCGGTCTTCCGAAGTCGAACGAGCGCGTATGGCAAAACAAGTTGGCTCCTTCGTACAGCGCGATTCTAGCGAAGCACCCGTCCGTTGGCCACAAGGCAAACGTTCACCAGCTTGGTACGCTTGGCGGCGGAAATCATTTCATCGAGATCTGTCTAGACGAGGATGATCGTGTGTGGCTAATGCTTCACTCGGGTAGCCGTGGCCTTGGTAACAAGATTGGAATGTACTTCACTGCCCTCGCGAAGCAGGAGATGAAGATTCACTTTATCAACTTGCCGGACAAGGATCTTGCATACTTGCCGGAAGGTACCTCGCATTTCAACGACTACGTTTTTGCTATGGATTGGGCGCAGGAGTTTGCCCAGATCAACCGTGACTTGATGGTCCTTCAGGTATTCGAGGCTTTGAAGCGTGAGGGCGGAGTTCCTCAGGCTAAGCTGTTGGCGCACGATGTTGCGGTCAATTGCCACCACAACTACAGCACTCGCGAGAAGCACTTTGGGGAGAATGTGTGGCTCACCCGTAAGGGAGCGGTGTGCGCGCGTAAGGGTGTCATGGGTATCATTCCGGGTTCGATGGGTGCCAAGTCCTTCATTGTAGAGGGCAAGGGCAACCCGGATAGCTTCGACTCGTGCAGCCACGGTGCCGGTCGTCTCATGAGCCGTTCCCAGGCGAAGAAGACGTTCACTCTGGACGATCACATCGCAGCTACGGCTGGGGTGGAGTGCCGAAAGGATTTGGGAGTTATTGACGAGACGCCCGGGGCATACAAGGATATCCAGGCCGTCATGGCTGCGCAGTCGTCCTTGGTGGACATCAAGCATACGCTTCGTCAGGTGCTTTGCGTGAAGGGGTAAGCTATGGCTAAGGTTCCGTGGTGCGAAGACGACACACTCGTCTATTCAGATCCGTTCTTTGACGAGATCAAGTACGAGTTCGCGAATGACGAAGAGTTGCTGCGTCGGTTCGAGGTGTGGAAAGAGTTCAAGGAGAACGATTACTACGACGGGACCCCGCCGCCGGATTTCGTTACCACGACAGAAGAGGAGGAGTAGGCATGCGCGCGAAGCCATACGAAAAGCACGGTACTCTACACATGTACAATGGGTACTATTGTCGGTGTAAAAAGTGCGTGGAGGCTTTCAGGCTCTACCACCGAGAGTTCAAGCGAAAGCAAGCGAAAGCAAAGGGTATGGTCTCCGTAAGAACCGGACTTTCGTGAAGGAATAGGAATGGCCATCTGGTACGAAATCGAGAAGATGATGTTCGATTACCGGATCATCGAGACGGATGGTGTTCTTGTGTCCAACAATTGGTGCTACCACTCCAATGCCGAGGCAGAGACGGCCTTGTTTGATTTTGACCGCCGAAGAGAACCGGTTTCACTAGCCAAGCTATCCCGCAGGTCTCTTCCCAACAAGGTCGAGGCCACCGTAGAATCTGTCTCCGGTCGCTGCGGACCTCGCCTGCTTGACCTGGGGTTTTTGCCGAATACCAGAATCGGGGTAGAGGGACAAGCGCCTCTGTGCGACCCACTTTCCTACTATGTGAGAGGCGCGACAATCTGTTTGCGGGGCTGCGAGGCCGCGAAGATTATGGTCAGAGAAGAAGGAGTGGAGCCGGAAGGGTGGTTCCGTCATTTTGAGTCAGGGAGACGACGACCTGAGGGAGATCCCGAGAAGGAGCATATTCAGTGGTGACAGATACACGAAATTTACGTGATGTGGAATGTGCGGAGTGCGAGGTTTCTCTAAGCGAATGGAAGGATGAGGACCAGTATACAGAATGCCCTCTGTGCGGGTGCAGGGAACTGATTCGAACCGAGTGGGGCGAATGAAAGTCATCCACCGCAACGCCGCCCCCGAGGACTGGGAGTCGGACCCAGAATACGTTTACATAGGCCGGGGCACCAAATGGGGCAACAGGTGGCTAGCGCCCCCGTTGTCCAGGCGCGAGGCGGTCGAAAGATACGAGAAGGATATTCTGGAGGACGGCAGGGTAGAGGAACTGGAGGAGTTACGAGGCAAGATTCTCGTTTGCTCCTGCGCTCCACTACAGTGCCACGGAGACATACTGGTAAAATGGCTAGCAAAAAGATAGTCTTCACAAACGGATGCTTCGACATTCTCCACGTCGGCCATGTTCGTTACTTGGAAGAAGCCAAGTTCATGGGTGACACCCTGATCGTCGGCCTCAATTCAGATATCAGTTTCAAGAAGGTCAAGGGGTACAAGCCCTACATGCCGCAGGACGAGCGTTTAGAGATGCTGGAAGCCCTGTGGGCTGTGGATCAGGTGATCCTCTTCGACGAAGAGACTCCTCTGAATCTAATCAAAGATGTCAAGCCAGACATTCTTGTGAAGGGGTCGGACCATGATCCCGAGACTGTTGTTGGTAGGGAGTACGCCGGAGAGGTGAGGTGTATAGATGTCGGGGCTGATGTTCACACGACCGACATCATCAAGAAGATCAGAGAAGCTACTCTATAATAATCAATCGTCTGATTGTTCGTGGGACAACAAATGGTTCTATTACTGTGATGAACGCTAGCTCGTCGTATGATCCGGTAGCAGCATCAAAGGCTGTGTCACTGAAGTAGACTCTGATTTGTATCGAATCTCCCGGTACTGAAAAGCCCTCTCGTAGTATCAAACACCACTCAAACTCTGCCTGGGCGTTGCCGTTACCCTGCCCACTATCCGCAGGCCATGAAGAGTTAAGACTATCACTACCTTGGGTCCTCTCGACGATTCCGTTATTATTGGTATGCTCTACCGGAGCGGCTCCGCCTAGTAACGAAGTTGTATCTGATCCTGCTGTGTACCCCGCTACGTCTGATAATACAGCGTGCATGATGGGATCTGATTGGAACGCCTCATCAGAGTTGTCCAAGTATGTCCATGTCCCTTCATTAAGAGAGTAGTATAGACCCATGTAAGTATTGAGCGAATTGAATCGTTCTAGTTCATTTATAAGAAACCGAAGCCGGAACTTGGTACTGTCACTAGGAACAAGGCTTACACTGGTGTTCAGCTCAGCCATCCATCCGGTGTCATCATTATTGGCCCCTACATCATTTCTGAATCGGAAACCGAACTGACCGAAACTTACGCCACCACCGCCACCCATTAGTCGTCACTCCTGCGGCGCAGTCTGTCTTTGTCAACCAACCTCTCCAGCTCCTCCACTAGAATGTAGCGATCGAGCCCACCGAAGTCAGGGTCGTTGTGAGCGCGAGACTTGATCTCTAGGAACCGATCTGTGTTGATCCACCTACCTGTCTTCAGTGCGCGGAAAGTAATGTTGTTCTCTCTCCGATCCTGTATGCCGCTAGCGTCCATTCCTACCCACTTGCCTTCTTCGTCAATAGCGTAGTAGTCAGCCGAGTGGATTAGGTCTTTGCTGCGGCCACCGTCTGCTGTCTGGACAATGCAGATGACCCCTTCCGTAGGAGCATCACTGGGAGGCCCGTCCATGTTAGACCACGACGTGCAGTACGTGGAACTGTTCGGATCATGGAACCAGATCTTCCACTGGATAGTTGCGTGCGAGCGGTTTTTAGGTAGTGCCATCGGTTATTCCCCTGCTACTTCGGCCATTAGAGAGTGGGTGCGCCGCATCCACCCTTTCATGAATAACTCCATACCAACGGACGCGGAGCATGTCCTCCAGGCACAATGCGATCAAGGTGGATAAATCGACCAGAGTGTGGACCATGTTGTTTGATTCCTATGCCTGTGAAACCCATCTCTCCGGCCAACTTCAAGACATTGTAGGATTTCTCGCCACTAACTCCGATATCTATTGCGATGTTGTCGTTCTCTGTGACTGTGTGAGGCCCGTTAGTTCCAGAGGAGGAAATACTGGCATTGTATTCCGGGCATCGGTAGCCGCTGGTGATAGAGAGAGGGGCGTTGAGGAGGACTCGGAGATCTTCTAATTTCTGTACTGCGGCGTCAGAGAATTCCATTTGTCCGCACCCGCAACTGCATCTTAGCTCGTCCTCGTTAAAATGCAGCGTAATTTGTCTTCCGCTCATATCGTCACCTCTACGGCCTCGGATCCTGTGTGTAGTCGATTGACAAACCTTTCTGCATGCACAGGTCAACAACCTTCTGGAAGAGTTGGTCCGTGCTTTCGTGGGCAGTGCCCCTGTCGATCCCCTGTAGTACACCTTCTAGTCCCATGAGCCACATCGGAGGACCGTCCACAACGACGGCACCGTGCTTCTCAAACCTGTGGCTGCGCAACGCCTGGATCGCGGGGCTGACATCAGGGAACAGCGGCGACATCAGTACGATTCTGTTCCCGGGATCTCCTTTGGGGTCGATTGCGATGGCCAACTTCTGGTTGGGAATCAGAGGTTGTACCTGCTTTTGCATCATGTCGTTGTCCGACTTTACCGGGAGGAATTTTTCATTCGGCGGTCCGTCGGCACCCGGAAAAGGATCGTGTCCCATGTCGTGAGTTTTCCTTTCGTTCCTGTGCTTGGTGCTCGGTCCGATAGTAGGTCCGCCGCCTCCCCATTCTGGATTGTAGTCGTGCGGGAAAGGGGCTTCGATGTGCATCAGCTCTTCGATTGTCCTTGCGGACTCGGAGACATCTTCGACCACTTCTCGTGGCAGGTCCATCGAGAGGAAGCCGGGTTTCTTACCCGTGTAGTCGTAGTCTATCTTTTCTCGGCTCTTATCGAATCCTTTACCAGTTCGGTTCTGGTAGTTGTGAGAACCGGGTCCTAGGGGAACCTCTCCTTCGATAGACTCGGATGGTCCGACACTGACTTGGTTCTTCTCTTTGTTGGTAATATCTTCTCCAAACTCCCTCTTCGTGTAGTAGTGAGGGTCAGAATCCAGATTGCGCTCCGCGAGCTTCATAGATTCCGCGTCGTCTCCCTCTTCGTGCTTGATACCAAGCTCCAGTTCGTGCTGATCGTAATTGGAGTCTAGATCCGATTTGATACTGGGACCGGGAAGATTCACTACTGGAAAAAATCCGCTGGGTTTAGGCTTGCCCTGGGGACGAATCATAGGAGCGCGATCTAGTCCTCCGCCTCCGGGATGACGTTGGAACCCCGGCTCGCTGCCGCTCTTCATGGGAGAGGGGTTGGGGTCGGGAGAAGTTAGAAGCTGGTTAGGGGGCTCATCCCAAGGGAAGAAGCCGGGCATCTTGTTGCCGGGAGGGTGCATGACCGGGAACTCAGCGGGCTGTCCTTTAGGCATTTCGGAGGAAGTGCCGCTTCTCCGTGTTGCGTCTGGCTCAGGCGTCACTCCTGTCCAGTGTTCTTCATCCGTAGGAGGACCATCGGGAGGTGACATCGGATTCTCACTGCCACCGTATGGAAGTGAACCACCGAAACCGTCTCGGGCTCCCTTCTCTCCGGGCTCCGTGTGCCTCTCAGACCATTTGGTTCCTACATCGAACCATCGTGGTTGAAACTTCAAAGATCTCTTGTGCTCGCGGGCGGGCTCTGCTGTAACAGAAGCTAGGCCGGGGTGGTGGGTTCTAGTCCCGCTCTTCTGTGGCCAGTCGAAGTCGTGCCACAAAGCTCTGTCTGCTTCGTCCGATTCGGGATTTTCCTTAAACCCGCTGGGTCCTTGAGTGCTCTCAGTGATTCCCTTTTTCCTCATCTCGTCATACTTCCCGTCATAGCATTCTTCTCCGGGGCGAATATGGCTGTCACCACATTCATTCTCGCCTTCGCCAGAGTCGCCCATGTGTTCCACGAACTTCTTGGCCAGCTCGATGATTCTGTTGGCGTCCTTCAGTCCTGTTTCATCCTCGATGTGTCTGGTGAGCTTCAGGAACTTGCCCATCTCGGGACCGGGCTCGAAGCCCCTCTGAATCAGATCGCGCCCCTTGACCGTATCGTCTAGCTTGTTTTGTTTGTAGGAAGGAGCACTCAGGACGTACTCGTTCGCTTCTTTCATGAACGTGTCCTGTAGGGTGGTGTCACGCCGCATCGCCTTCTCGGTGGTTCGTCCCAGTGTGTCGGCCTTGGAGACGGCAACCAGCAGATCGAAACTCACCCTTGCATCGTTCAGTACGCGAGCCAGTCTCCGGTAACCGCCGCCCTTCGCGCGCTCGGCCATGAGCACGGGGCGCAAATGGGTTGATACCAGGGTAGCCACCTGATTGGTCAAGTCCTTGGGGGCTCGCATCCGGTTCATGAACTCTCGGGCCGGGGCTTCTCCGCCCTCTTCGTGACCCAGGGACTTCACTTTACCGTCTCCTAGATCCTGAGTGAACTCGGGCTTGCCGAAGTCGTGGCACAGGGCTCCGAACATGAGAGGCATGTCAAACGCAGGATCGCCTGTACGTTGGCGAGCTGCCTCGTCTAATACCATATTCGTGTGAATGTAGACATCGCCTTCCGGGTGGTGGTCTTTGTCCTGAGGAACTCCTTGCAGGGCGTCTATTTCGGGGAAGTAGCGCAGGAGGTTGGCCTGCCGGAGGGTGTCTATGCCCTTGGAGGGTTTCTGGCCCTTCAGGAGCATTTTCTGGAACTCGGTGAAGATCCTTTCACCGGGGAGCTGCTCAAGAGGCTGTGCGGCTACTATCTGGAGGGTGTTGGGCTCTACATCGAAATCGAAGCGAGCGGCGAACTGGGCCACCCTGAGGGCTCTTAGAGGGTCATCTCCGAAGGTATGTGGATCAGCAGCGCGCAAGACACCGTTTTTGATATCTTCCACGCCCCCGAGGGGGTCGATGATCTGGCCGGTCAACGGGTCCTTGCTGATGGCGTTGATTGTCAGATCTCGCCGACTGGCGGCTTCTTCTACGGTCATGGTTGGATCCGGGACCACATCGAAACCCCTGTGGCCCTCACCAGATTTCTTTTCTCGACGAGGTAGGGCAACGTCCCAATCCAGTTCTTGAATGTGCAAGACTCCGAACTGTTGCCCGACTTCCTTGACGTTTCCGAATTGTCCTAGAATTTCGTTGACTTTCTCCATCTCAAGGCCGAAAATCTCGAAATCGAAGTCTTTTGAGGGCAGACCGAGGATTTCATCGCGCACGATTCCACCGACAAGGTAAGCCTTGCCACCCGCTTGCTCGACTGCGCGAGCGAACGCCTGGACCATCGCATCGTATTCAGCCTTTACCTTCATCGGGGCCTCTTCAGGAATACTGCTCGGATGAATTCACTGTCTATGTGGTTCGCAACATTAGCGTCGGAACCCAGTTGAACTACAGGTGTGGTGACTCCGCTCAAATTCGCTGGCAGAGCTGTGGAGATATCGGTGGCTATGATCTCACCGTCGAACGTGATTCTCATCAACGGTGCTGTGTCGCTCCATTCAGCCACTACTTCTGAGACAGCTCCACTCGTCCAAGCTGGGGCCGTAACTGAAGTGACAAACGTCGTGGTAGTGTCGTCCTTAATCAGGAATGTCAGTTTACCATCGGCCTCTACCTTCAAGGCGCAACCGTTCAACAGTGTCCCCGGTGTCCGGCTGTCAAAGATGTATTTCTCTTCCGTTGGAGTACCCTGGAAACCGATGGCCATGCTGATGACAACGGCACCCTCTTCCAAAGCAAACGGAACATCTGGTGCGAAGCTAAGGTTATCCTTGACCCTGGATCCGTCGGACAGGATTTGACTGGTTGCGAACGGTGTCTGGGACAGACTGGGCAACGATGTAATGAGAGTGACGAAATCGCCTTGCTCCACGGAACCCAGTTGCAGCCTCCAAGTAATCTTCTCGGTGGTGGGCGGGTAGTCCGATAGCTTAGCCGATATGCTGAACGGCTTCACTGGTCGAGCGTTGAACATTTCGTCTACACTCAATGCCTGTGACATTGAGGTAAGCTCACGATCGGCGAAGTCGTAGTATGTGAAGATCAGGCTGGCCGTTGTGATGGAGGTCGTATCCGTATCCTTAACCATTCCAGCAAGAATAGACAGGGAGATAGGCTTGGTAACGTCGAAATCAATTGGCGTCGATACGCCGACGCTGGCTGTGTTGAACGGGGAAATGGACGTGGGTACTGCCCCGTTAAGCTGCATAGTCCAGGCTTTGGCGTCGAAACCTTCGGCTTGGAGAGTCTGTAGTCTGGTGGAGATGACAGAGATGCCGGGTGAGTCTACTAGGTCGTAACCAGAAGGATAACCGTTGGTAGCCTGCTGGAGGTATTGGTTGTTCGGAAGAAGCTCGGAAGCCGCTTGCTCAACGAATGTAGACGTGCCAAGTTCCCACGGAGGGGTATCTATTGGCTGGAACACTAGAACACCGGGTTTCGGTAGTAGTCTGTCACCGCCACCAAGGTATGTCAAGCTACCGGGCAGCCTCTCATCGGACTGCACTTCAGCTAGCTGTTCAAACTGAATATCGGCATATACGGAATTCACTATCACAGGATCAGGAATAACAATGTTGTCATCTCCAAGAGGTGGAATGTCGTGGGGAGACTGGTTGATTCCTTGGCCGTCTCTCTGAGCCTCTTTGTCTGTGTGCCAGGAACGGTTCTCTGCGTTGCCTATCACCGAGGTGGAAGGCTGGTCGCTGAATGTACCCTCGTCCGGCAGAACAGTGGTTGTAGATGTAAGAGTACCTTGACCAGATATCTCCACCGTAGCCCTAGCTTCCAGATTAACGTTTACAGCAGGGTTGATGAAGAAAATGGCGAAGTACCCATCTGCGTTGGCATACGTCTTGTCGAAGTCTACGCTTTCGAGAGGGATCTCTTGAAGGCCAGTTTCGACCCGAGTGAAGACGTTGAAGAGTTGGATAGTGCCGGACAGTACGTCCTGAGGATGATACAGGCTATCGCAGGAGTCGGTTACATACAACTGTACCTTGACAACATTGCTGTCCACGTTGTAGTGCGCTGCGACCGTTATAGCTCGTGTCATATGTCACCACTAAAAAAGGGGCAGACGGAAACCGCCCGCCCCTCACAGGTTTCAGCCTAGCTGCCCGATTACTCGGTTTTGTCTGTCTTCTTCTCGTTCTTCGCAAAGCCCCAGTTCCACCCAAAGATGTCAATCACCTTTCGGATCTTGGCAACCCATGAGTCGTCCTTGGGACTAGGTGTAATAGCCGCGACAGCAGCAGCAGCAGTCATTAACGAAGTCACTACTGCCCAGATTGCTAATTTGTTAGCAACAATCTTGTCTAAGAAACTTAGCTCGTCCACCAGCTATCCCTTATTCTTCCTTACGGAAGAACTTCAGGGGCAGTGGCGAAGAGGTCGAGGACAGTCGCGGTCAGTCCGAGACCGAAGTAGTAGTCAACTCCCGCCGCTACGGCGAGTACGACAGCTACGACGATCTTGTTGCCCTTGATCTTGTCGATTACTGTTTGAGCAAATGCAGGGATTTTCATTGTGTTTCTCCTATGTTGATGAAAAGCGCTCTTACCAGAGATAATCAGTTACAGGATTCCGATGTTGCTGAGAGTCTGAATGATATCTCCACTTGAGTAGGTCTGAAGAGGGAAAGTGAACCGGTGCAAAGCCCTGAATCCCATAGGTTTTCCGGCAAAGACGCCTACCGGGCTATTAGCTCGGACGAAGGCGATTTTGGCCGGAGCGACGTTGGAATCCATGAAATCCTTGAACCTGTTAATCGCCTCAGCCAGCATGGGTGCGTGGTCGTAATCCAGGGTGACCGTTTGACCGGAAAAGGCGAAGCCGAGATCCACTTCCATTAGATATTGAGCGTTCAGGCCGTACCACGCCGAAGCGAGTAGGACGAATGCGTTGAATTGAGACCCGGCTATGAAGCTCAGTTCCCAGCCGGTAAAAGGATGAATTGTGTTGATGATCTCCATACCGCGATCGAGATACTCGATCAGGTCAGAATCTTCATACGCCTGTACCCGTCCACGCTGCTTCTGGAACTTGTCAACTAGCTGTCGTAGCTGAACGCTCATGTTCAGGATTTGTCCGGTTACTGACCGAACAAGCTGGAACTGGGTTTCTAGAGCAGCCTCGGAATTTTGTCGAATCTGCCAGAGTGCGATGTATGCGGTGTTGTTCTCCAGAAGACCAGCTTCGAGGTCATAGTAGTAGAGGAAGCTATCCCCGTTGGCGACTTCGGTGATCTGACCATCTGCCAGTGTTACAGTGTCTCCCGAGCCTCCGGGAGCAATTGGTAGACATGTATTGGAAGATGTGTTCCCCAGAACTACTTGTAGGCTTAGAGAGCCAAAGTTTTCTAGGTCAATACGCTCTGTGCTTCGAATCATCAAACGCATCTCTTGACCGGACAGAACGATGAAGCACTGGCTACGATCATCCGCAGCAGTAACAGCAACGTCTACTACATCGAACTGGTTGGTGATGTCCGCCTGTTCGTTCGTATTGGTGATGATGGCTGCGTGAAATTCGTACCTTTGGTTCGGATTCGAGAGTGCCGCGTCGTTAGGGACGGTCCAGGGAGCGCTGTACTCTCCGGGTCCGCCGTCTGGCTGCATCGTTCCACTTTGAATGGCCACACCGTTGATGTCCAGAATTTCGTAGGACGGGTACAACAGAGGGTCTTTCGGGATCAACGGAGTAGCCTTTGATCCGTCTGTGAAGAAACCAACCCGGAACTTCTGCGTAGTACCGCGAGTAAGAATCCGGGGGTTGTTGTCTTCAGTCGTCAGAAAGGCCATTAGAGTTCCTTAGGCACATGCTTCGAAGCGGAGTAGGTGGACTTGGGAATGAACACAACTCCGATGTCGTTTTCTAGAGAGAATACCCTGTGTTTCAGTTCCTCGGATTTACCAATAGAAGTTTGAACATCTTTTATCATGCCATTCAGAAGTCGATCCGAGAAGCCTCGAAAGACTCCGCCGGTGTAATCAACATCGTATGGAAAGTCTTCTGCTTTCAGATTCAGGGTAACAGTATCACCCCAGGCTTGTGCGCTGCCGTATTTACCAGACAGGAAGGTTAGGTTTGTTTCTACCGCAGCACCACTCAGCTCAAAATACGGAAGCATGCTATAGGCAAAGAACTTCTTGATGACTTCTACGGCGTGCTCGATTGATCCAATCGGATAGATTTGCATCTCGCACGGAGCAACTTTGTGGTGCGCGATGGCGAATCCGAGATCCTGTTCCCCCGATTCGTTGAGTTCGTACACGACAGAGACCCAAAGGTCTACAGGCATACCCACCAGATTTTGCAGATCTTGTAGATGAATATAGAAAACCGAACGCAGGGCGTAGTCCATGTCTACGCCCTGCTCCGATTCGTATTTCACCCCTATCGGCTTCCTCACTTCAGAAAGCAAGGCATGCGCCAAGGTGACACCGATCCGCTGTACTATCTGTGCGGCTTCCATCAGCTAGTTTCTAGTTGCGGATGAGATCAGCAAGGAAGTCCGGGTGAACGATATATGCTGACGCAGTGGGAGCCACCAGACCATTGGTTGTACCAACGACCTGAAGAACTCCAAATTGCACCGTACCATATCGAACCGTTGTCCGACACCCGGAAGCCTCCGGGGCAAGGTCTATGATCGTTTGCTCGAACATTCCCTCAAGATCGCCAACGGTGGCTCCTCGAACCACATCATCTGCACCTGTGAAGCCCAATTCCGAGTTGATACCCGAGATCTCAATGCCTGATACTTGGTCTCCACCTTCGAGACCTCGCGGGCGTGAGTGCAGTTCAAGAGCGCCACCGGCACCAATGAGGCACACCGGATCGTTTACCGGAGTTCCTTCGAACTCTCGTGCTCGGGGGTTCGCAAGCTGGGCAGCATCTACAGCAGCGTTGATGTGATCGCGTACATCCGCAATCAACCAAGTAGATTTCGCCTCGAATACTACCTCAATTTCTGTTTCACCTGTTGCACCCAGAACGAAGTTCAGGGCTGTTGCGCTGGTTAGGTCAAAGTCAGTGCCGCTTCCTTGTCCTGCCGTGTAACCAACCGCTCGGCCTTCGGAGTCCGCTGCGACCACATCAGAAACGGCCAAGTCAACACCATGAACCTCGCCTGTGAATCCGCCATCGCCAATTCGATCGTTTGCGAAGTAATCACGAACGTCAACGTCGGCAGTCTGTCCAGCAGGAGCACGAAAGTCAATCTCGCGGGTGCGAATGCCGGTACCCTTTTCCTGAATCTTGGCCTCGCGACCACTCTCTGTGTTAGCAGCGGCTCCGCTGCTTTGCCGGGCGTAGTTGACGCCAGCAACTTGGTCGATCAAGTCAAACGGCTCCTTGACAACCTGCCGGACGCCGACCGTCTGTAGGTTGAACGACGGAGGAGTCACATACCCATCCGATCCCGTGTAAGCAGCGATCAGAGCATCCCAGCGGTCGGAACTAATGAGCTTAGCGACCACCGTGGTGCTGTCCCGACCAACTGTACCGGGGGTTTGGGCGTTACCGCCATCGGTGCGGCGTCGAAGAATGTTAACACCAGTGGTTTCAGCGAGAGCTATGTTGCCGTTCTCGATGTCCTTGATGATTTTCGGCAGTCGAGACTTGCCGTTTGCGTAGCCTTCGTAGATCTCCTCGTAAGTAAGATCTGTTTTGGCATTGATTGTTAGATTAGCCATTTGTCTTTCTCCTAGAACGCTTCTGGACTATCGCCAGCAGCGTCGTTCTTAGGTCATTTCTTCAGCAAAAACAGAGTCTACAGAGGCACACACGGCCTCACCTATAAGATAACCTACGTGGTCCCTACAGGCACATTCACGTAAGGCTCGAAGGACTGGATGAGCCTTAGGGTTGTATCGTGGCTAGTGAGGATATTCAGTGGCCTGTTGGGGCTTGCATCCACCACTTTCCAAAGTTCTTGATCCCGGCATCGGAAGAGGAAATCCTCTACGCCGATTCTGGGCATTGTACTGTCGAAGTAGGCAGAAATGGTCTGCCAAGAATCGTAGATTCCGAACTCTGCCAGGGTAATGCTTTCTCTGTCGCGCGGGATGTCCACGAAGACCGACAGATCGTCAATTAGCTTGGCTCTCAGGAAGAGCTGCGAGAAGACCGGATTGGCATCCGAGAGAGTATCTCGGTGAAAATCGAATCGGAAGACTAGGAATTGCTGAGCGAGCCTCTCATTCAGCGACTCGTAAGTCACTGGAACGAATTCGGCTTCGTCTCTGGTTCGGATGGAGGCAGTTAGACTGTTGAATTGTGTCATGCTGGTGGTTCGAACCACCAAGTTCCACATGTCTATGACTCCGGTGTTCTGTCGGACATTAACGTCCACCTCGAAGAAGCCGTCTAGGGCGTCATCGTCCAATCCCATGAGCACAGGGCGAGCTTGTAGCTCGAACAGAGGTCGGACATTAACGGACCTCAATCCCGGATGGGTATAGTCGATCGTGAAGTCCACCGTTCCGAACTTGGTGTATCCGCCTACGATGCCGGTTCCGTAGCAAATCTGGCATCCGGCATCCGGTGACGATTCTACCAGAAAGCAAGAGCACCGGCGTCCGGTGAGCTTCCGCTGGAAGAAAAGGGTCTCTACTCTGTCTACCGCGAGGGCATCCCGCGCACGAGACTGGATTCTGGGAACCAGATCCAGCAGTGCAACTTCGTGCGGATAGTCCTCTTTGTGCTGCGTTTTGTCGAAGACGTGATCGGAGCGATTTCGCTGGGTGGCGTCCAGACCTCTGACGTTATTAGCTTTTCGAAGCATACACCTCTCCCTGCTAAGAGATAATGAGCTTATCTCTCAGTAGGAGTTCTGATGCCTAACTACCCCACTTTCTTTCGTGCTGACGACGATATTGAGCCTGCCGAACAGGGTACTCCCTCCCCGAATGAGTGGTTTGGGGGAGAAAAGACCAAATTCCGCACCAGTCCAGCGTTTTCTGCGGATGAGGAAGAGCAGAATCCCTACGACGGCTGGAGAGAGTTCCAGAACGGCCATCCTCGCGATCCCATGAAAAATGAGCTGCTACCCGCTCATAGTGAGGATACTTCACTAAAGTTCAAGGATGAGAAGAGCGACCCACGTCGCTTGATCTTCGTATTGGAGCATGCCGCCGAAATCTTCGAATCAGGGGGCCACACGGACCTAGCGGCAGAATGCGAGCTTCTGTGCGAATTTGTCATATCGGAGGATTGATGATGCGTAAGACATTTGTAGCAGTGATCGCCGCAGCCTTTGTTCTGTCTGGCTGCGTTTCGTACAACGGTGGTGCTCTCCGTAGCATAAGCGACCGTAATCTAGGCGCTTCCGAGGTTACCTTGGAGATGTGCCGAGATTTCGCTCTAGCAGCCCAGGCCGCCATTCACGGAGAGGATGATGCGTTTTTTCTCCTGGGCAAGGCATCTGAGCTGAGAGGGCTGTCCGTCGGTCTGAGCAAGCACAGTATCCAGTGCTTCTCCGCCGTCGAGAGGCTGAACCGCGAAGCGAACCCGATGTCAGAGTTCCATCACGGTGCTTTGCTCCAGATCTTCAAGCGATCTTGGTCTAACACCAAGGTTCTCGCCGGAGAGGAAGAGTAAATGGAGAAGTTTATCCAGTTACTCAAAACCTTGTGGGCATATATCGAAGTAGCCCTCAGGAGAGCACAACGAGAAGCGGACGAAGATCCCTCCGCCTACGACAAAGAGGAAAGAACGATGCCTACGGTATTTGATTTCAATGGTGTGAAAGATGTCGCGCTAGAGGCTCTTGAGGATGCTAACGCGAAAGAAGAGCTTCTAGGCGTGTTGAACGAGCATAAGGGTGTTTTTGTGGACGAAGCCACAGGCTACCTGCAAGCTGTCGTATCGACCTTCAAGGGGGACAAGTACGACCCTGCGAAGTATGCAGAGTTCATCGCTGCTCTGAGCGACGAGCAACTTGTTGCCGAAGCTGCCGCCACAGCAGACGAAATTGACGGTTTGGTGGCGAGCTACAACGCCAAGAAAAAGTTCATTGAGGACCTCAAGACCACGGTTTCATTCGTCGCCCGCAAGGCCATCGTTGCTGGCTTGACAGCCTACGTCGGCCCGGCCGCCGGTCCTATCGCGAGCCTCATCGGACTCTAATCTAGAGAGCCGTATCGACTTCTAGTCCTAATCCTGTGACAGTTGGCACAGACGAGCTGGCATCTAGCCAGCTCTGCCTGTATAGCCTCGTCTGGGGCGGTACGGCTCAGGAGGCGACTTATCGCCGTATGCCCAGGCTCATCCAGCACGTTGTCGAAGTCGAAGCACTCGTGGGGGAATTCCCCTTTGCAGTCGGAGCACTTCCCTCCCAGTTGAGATACAAGTGCTCGTTTTCTTTTTTCTCTGAGCACCCTTCCGTAGTGATTTAGACAGTAACCAAGACCGTAGTGCTTGCTATCGCAACCGACGATAGAGCAGCCTCTCGAACTGTCTATGGGGCGATATTCCCTGTAGAGATCTCCGCCCCTCCTGTATCGGCTGTCGTGCAGTTTACAGTATCCGTGAGCGTAGTGCTTATCTCCGCACCTGTCGGCCTTGCAGCCCTGGGAGGAGTCGTGTACTTTCAGAGGGGTATTTATTTCTGTGCCTTTTTGCATTCTTATGTGATGACCACGGCACAGGCCGGATTTCAGGGTATACACCTTTTTACTGCACTCTGATACACTACAGACCTTTGATATGTTGCTCTCCCGCCATTTAGCGTAGTGCCGTCGGCAATACCCCTTAGCGTAGTTCTTGTCTGAGCAAAGTTTACAGATCTTCATCGGTAGGCTCATGACCGACGTGGGGATACCGTCGGAGTCTCTTCACATAGTTCAGCAGTTTTCCTTTTTCTTCTGGAAATTCCT